>Ga0316204_10012143_pt1 | contig 10588 bp, 7 predicted proteins | sample 6monrhotite_MG_2_FD_205661 | JGI IMG/M metagenome (GOLD analysis project Ga0316204, IMG submission 205661) | Microbial mat bacterial communities from mineral coupon in-situ incubated in ocean water Damariscotta River, Maine, United States -... | ecosystem: Environmental > Aquatic > Marine >... | reverse complement strand
CGACGGGGAACGCTTCGAGCTCGACGAGCACGCCCGGCGCCGGCGTCCCGCCGGGCAGGAGCAAGCGTCCGCGCAGGACGACCTCCGACTGCGGCGTGCGATTCGACTCCGGCGTGAGTGAGTTTGCCGCCACTGCAAGCTCCGAGCCCGCTCCGGCCAAGGCCGGCCCTCCCTCTTCCCGCGTCGCCGCGGCGATCGCGCTCTCTCCCTCGCTCCCCCCTCCGACACTCGTCTCCGCGTCGCGCTCTCCACCCAGCCAGGCCAGGGTCGACAGCGTGACGACTCCACAAACAGTCAGGATCGACATGAGGATCCAGCCTCCACTCCAAGTTCCAAGTGATGTGACCCCCGTCGCAGCCAGCTCCGAGCGGGGCTCGGCGAAGGCGGCGAGGGGCAGACTCCAGACGGAACGCTGACCTTGATGGTTCGCGTCGAGGTCGTCGCGCAGTCGCGCGAGGCCGCGCTTCAGTCGCGAGCGCACGGTCTCGAGCGGGACGCCGATCTCGATCGCGATCGCCGCCGGGCTCTTGTCCTCGAAGTAGCGCAGGAAGAGCGCGGCGCGGTACGGCTCGGCCAGACGGTCGAGCGCTTGCACGACCTCCGCCTGCAGCTCGAGGCCGCGGTCCGCCCGCTCGTCCACGGAAGCGCCTTCGGCGACGGCCACCTGCGCCTCGTGGTCGCGGCGACGCGCCTCACCCCGCCGCGTGTTGCGGGCGAGGTTGCGCGCGACCGTCGCGAGCCAGGAGCGCGGCGCGTCCCCGTGTCGGGGAGGGACGCGCAGCGTCCGCAGCCACGTCTCCTGCGCGAGGTCGTCGGCGGCCGCGTCGTCGTGGACGAGGCCGCGCGCGAGTCGGCGCAGGAAGTCGTGGTGCTCGAGGAGCGTGGTTTGATCGAAGGAGCTCATCCGTTCAGGTTCCGGGGGAGGGATCGCCCTCCCGCAGGGGGAACACCGCTCGCCGGGAGCCGGGTGCAGCGACTCGCGAATTCCTCGGACCGAAGTCTAAGCGCTGAACTCCCCGAGATCCGCGCCCCGCGGACTCGTGGGCGCTATCCCTCGAGCCTCCCGACCGCTAGCCTGCCGCCATGGCCAAGTTCACCCCCCTCCTCGCCCTGTTCCTGCTCTTCGGCTGCCGCAGCAGCGGCGCGCTGCCGGGCGCCACTCCCCTGCGCTCGGTCGACGACTTCGAGCTCGAGCGCTACCTCGGCCTCTGGTACGAGATCGCCAAGTACCCGGTGTCCTTCGAGGACGGCCTCGTCGGCGTCACGGCGGAGTACAGCCTGCGCGAAGACGGCGACGTGCGGGTTCAGAACGGCGGCTTCGAGGGCAGCTTCGACGGGGAGGCGAGCGAGGCCACGGCGAAGGCCTGGGTCCCCGACTCCGAGCGGCCCGCCGAGCTGAAGGTGCAATTCTTCTGGCCCTTCTCGGCGAAGTACTGGGTCGTCGCGCTCGACCCGGAGTACCAGTGGGCGATCGTCGGCGAGCCCGCGCGCAAGTACCTCTGGATCCTCAGCCGCACGCCGCAGCTCGACGAGGAGACGTACGACGCATTGCTCGTCCGCATCCGCGAAGAGCTCGGCTACGACACGGAGCGCCTCGAGCTCATGCCGCAGCAGGCGGAGTGACGTTCGCCGTGAACGGCTAGGGCCCGATCCGCTCGTACAGCGCGCCGAAGAACGAGAAGCCGAGCAGCTGGCCGGTGAAGTCGCCGAGGTCGTCGCGCTCGAGGACCAGGTCGAACTTCGATCCGGGCCAGCCGTTGCCGAAGTACGGGCAGTCCGGCCCGGTCGTCAGCAGCCCGTTGGCGATGTCGTCGCCGAGGTTCCAGTCCACGCCGGCCTGGTTCTGCCACTCGAGCTGGGGGCCGAACTGGATCATGCCCGTGTGCCAGTTGTTCTGAACCGGAGTGTGCTGGTAGACGCCCAGGAGGTCGGGCACGCCGAAGAGGTGCCACGGCGCCCCCGCGGTTGCGTAGCGCAGGGCCGAGGTCAGGGGAGGCGTCGCCGTCTGCAAGCGCTTGAAGAGCGCCTCGTGGAAGTAGTCGGGCTCGTAGCGACCGACGAAGTCCGGCGGCCAGGTGCCCGGGTCGAACCACTGGTGCGAGCTGGCCTCCAGGCCGAACTCCGGGTAGGTACGGAAGAGGTGGTGGAAGAACTCGTGCTGCAACCACTGCGGCAGGTAGGCCTCACGCTCGATCTTGGAGTACGGCCCGCTCCCGATGTGCGGCGGCTTCCGAACGAGCCAGCGGTCGTCGATGATGAAGTAGGGAGAGGTTCCCGTGGGCCCGGTCCCCATTCCGCCGGTCACGAACTCCGCGCTCTGGAAGTCCGCGTGCTGCTCCGGCACGTGGGACGGATAGAGGATCCACCACCAGTCCGTCTCGGCGATGTCCTGCTGGGAGACGGCGGGCCAGAGCTGGTTCGCGTCCGACAATCCGGCGAAGTAGCGGCCCGGCAGCGCGTCCGCGTGCACGTCGAGCTGGAGGTTCGGCAGGTGCAACACGTTCACGTCGATCTCGAGGCCGCCCTCGGTCGCTGCGAGCACGTACTCGCGGAAGAGACGCAGCGAGTCGTGCACGATTTCCGAGCCTCCCTCGAGGAGCGCGGGGTCGAGCGTGTGCTGCACCGGGACGCCGGTCCCCTGCTGGAGGTCCTGCAGGTTCTGGGGCTCGACGCCGCTCGACCTCCCCACGAGCACCACGGTCAGTCGTCCGGTGCGCTGCGCCCCCGTGAACTCGGGGTGGGCGACGCGCCAGTCGGTCGCGTCGCTCAGCATGCGCAACGCGTAGTAGCACGGCGGCGAACCGATGTTGATCCCGAAGGGCTGCGTGGGGAGGTTGCCCCAGCTCGGATGCCCGGTGGGGTGCGCGGACCACAGGGCGTCGAGGGTCGACTTCGCCTCCAGGTAGTCGCCGGCCTCGTACTGCGCCTGCGCTTGCAACCAGCTCGAGAGAGCGTCGACGTAGAAGGCCGAGAAGTTGCCCAGACCGTAGGAGGACAGGAACGCGATGGCCGGATCGCGGGACACGGCGGTCGCACGTGTCTGCGGCGGGGCTTGCGCAGGGCCGACCTGGGCAGCGGCCGCTCCGAAGGGCGCGGACAACAGCAGCGCACAGAGTGCTGCGCGTGAAGTGACTTGCGGGATCAGGTGCATTTCGGCCTCGATGCGTGGAAGCGGGCATCCACCCTACCACCCGTCGCGAGAGAGGTGGGCTGCGGCGCGGCGCGGGCATGGCGCTGCTCCACGAAGCAGCCCTGAAGCCGCGCTCTCCTACCCCGTAGCTCCCGCGCGTTTCCCCCTCCGAAGATGCGGACGCATGATCTAATCCAGACCCCTCACCCCCGGTTCCAACCTCGTTCTCGATGCAATTCCCCCCGCTCAAGGTCGCCCTTCGGCTCGGTTCACTCCTGATCGCTGCGCTGGCCCTCACCCAGCCCGTGCAGGCCCAGGTCGACTACTCCCCGAACGGCTGGCCCTGGATCGCCCAGACGAATTCGGGCCCCGACGCGGTCGTCCCCGGCTGGTACTACAACCTCGGCATCACGGGCGCGCGCATCGAGCTCGTCGCGAACGCACCCAAGGAAATGGTCGTGCGCTACGTCTTTCCGGGCTCCCCGGCGGACGGTCTGGTGCAGGTCGGCGATCGCCTGATCGGCGCGGGCGGGGCGAACTTCGTCCAGCCGCACCAGGACGGCTACGGACCCGCCGTCTTCGGAGCGCAGGGCCCCGTCGGTGAGTTCGCCGTCGCGCTGGAGGCCGCGCAGTCGGCCGCCGGCAGTGGGATGCTGATGGTGCGACTCGTCCGAGGCGCGGTCACGAGCGACGTCGTGCTCGACGTCGGCCAGACCTACGGCGACTTCTCGCCGACCTTCCCCGAGAACTGCCCCAAGTCGCGCCGCATCCTCTCCGAGCTGCTCGACTACCTCGTGCAGACGCAGGGCTTCAACGGCTCCTGGGGCAACCCGGTCAACGACCTCTACGCGAGCCTCGCGCTCCTCGCCAGCAACAAGCCGGCCCACCGCGCTGCGGCGAAGAGCTGCGCGCAGCGCCTCGCGAACACGACGGCGCCCACCAGCACCGACGGGCTCGTCAACTGGCGCTACATGACGGCCGGCATCGTCCTGTCCGAGTACTACCTGCAGACCGGCGAGGCCTGGGTCCTGCCCGAGCTCGTCGAGGTCCGCGACTTCCTGCTCTTCTCGCAATACACCAGCCACAGTCAGGTCGATCCCAACGCGCAGATCACGCACCCCGGCAGCTTCCCGGACGACCCGCTGGACTCCTTCGGCGGCTGGGGACACAACCCCGGCTTCGAGGGCTACGGACCGATCAGCATGCTGACGGGAGAGGGCGCACTCGTCTTCTCGCTGATGCAGCGCTGCGGCCTCGCGATCGATCGAGAGCGTCACGACTGGGCCTACGAGTTCCTCGCCCGCGGAACCGGGAACAACGGCTACCTCTGGTACAAGGACGAGGTCGCCTCGAACTCGAGCTGGGCCGACCACGGACGCACGGGAGCCTCCGCTGCCGCCAACTGGCTCAGCCCCTACAGCGGCTCCAAGTACCGCCGGCGCGCCCTCAACCACATCGAGGTCATGGGCACGCACCCGGAGAGCTTCCCGGACACGCACGGCTCGCCGATCCTCGGGATGGGCTTCGCGGCGATGGCCACGAGCTTCGAGCCGACGCAGTTTCGCGCCTTGATGGACGGCAACCGCTGGTGGTTCGCCTTGGCGCAGTGCACGGACGGCAGCTACTACTACCAGCCGAACCGCGACAACGCGGGCTACGGCGGCGACTCGCGGATCAGCGCCAGCGCGGTGACGGCCTTCGTCTTCAGCATCCCGCGCAAGGCGCTGGTGGTCACGGGTAAGCCGTAGGGAATCCCGAAGCCAACGAAGGAGCGGGTGACGCGGAGTCCGCCGCCACCCGCCTTCGACCGGCTCAGCGCCCCGCCGACTTCATCGTCTCGTCGAGCAGTTCGATCAGCTCCTCGCGCGTGTAGGTGTACGGCTGGTCGCGGTTCAGCTCGACGACCCGGTACAGCGCCGCGCGGATCGTCATCTCCGCCTCGCCCTCGTTCGGCACGACCAGGTAGTGGCGCTTCGGGTTCTCGGCGCCCATCGCGTGCACGAAGGCCGCGGCGACCTCGTCGGGCTCCTTGTACTGGTCGCGCGTCGCCGGCCGCGCGAGGAAGGCCTCCATCTGCTCCTGGTACCGCGAGCCCTCCGCCGTGTAGCCGCGCTCCTTCATGCGGGCGCGCAGGTTCGAGCTGATCTTCGAGTTGTAGTTCCCGGGCGCGACGATGCTCACCTTCACGCCGAAAGGCTCGAGCTCTTGAGCCAGCACGTCCGTGTAGGCCTCGACCGCGTGCTTGCTCATGCAGTAGGCGCCGCCCATCCCCCACCCGAGCGTGCCCGAGATCGAGCCCGTCGTGCTGACGCGACCGCCGCTCTCGATCAGGAGCGGCGCGAACGCGCGCGTGACCCGGAACACGCCCGTCACGTTGACGTCCATCTGGAACTCGAGGTCCTCCACAGGGAGCTCGATCAGCGGGCCGTAGACGACGACGCCCGCGTTGTTGATCAGGCCGTAGAGCCCGCGTCCGCCGTCGCGCACCGTCTTCACCGCGGCATCGATCTCGTCCTGGCTCGTCACGTCGAGGCGGATCCCCTGCACGTTGTCGAGCGCGTTCAGCGCGTCGAGGTCCTTCTGCTTGCGGGCTCCCGCGTAGACGAAGTAGCCGTTCTCGGCGAGGACCTCAGCAGTGCGCAGCCCGATCCCGCTGCTCGCGCCGGTGACGAGCACGGCGCGGCGCGCCGTCTCGGTGGCCTCGCCGGCGTCCTGCGGAGCGGGCGCGGCGCCGCTGGAGCGGGTGGCGAGGGGGATCGCTGCGGCGAAGCCGAGGACGACGAGGGCGAGGAGCTTGGGCAGGCGGGTCATGGCGCGGGTGGGTCGAAGAGGCTCGAGGCGCACGGGGGACGGTTCCGCGCGCGCCGGCGTAGCCTACTCGCCGATCACGCGCGACCGAACCGAACTCCGCCGCACGGGCTGGGAGCTCGCGCCGCGACAGCGCAGACTCACCCCGCCGCGCACCGACCGTCGCGGCCCGACGCCCCATGAACGACGAACCGACGCCCGAGCCGATTGCCGCCGCCGCCGAACCCGCCCGCCGCTCCTCCTGGGTCGTCGAGGCCGTCGGCTGGTACGGCACCGCCGCGATCCTCGCCGCCTACGCCCTCACGAGCTTCGGCGCGATCGAGCAGGGCCCGCTCTACCAGGCGCTCAATCTGACCGGCGCCGCCGGCGTCGGGGTCATCTGCTGGCGACAGCGGACCTGGCAGCCGTTCTGGCTCGAGGTCGTCTGGGGCACCGTGGCGCTGATCGCGCTGGTACAGCTGCTCCTCTGAGCCCGGTACGAAGCGACGGCGCGCGCCGGCTCGAGAGCCGACGCGCGCGCAGGTCACCTGAGCAGGAGGACGCCCCTCACCACTGGATCGAGTAGGCGTTCGTGACGTTGAACGGGCCGGTGCAGGTCGAAGCCTCGTCGCGGTACCAGAACTGGTAGTGCCGCAATTCACCGCCCTGCAGCCCCTGGAGCTGTGCGAGGTCGAGGTTGAACGTCAGTCCGCTGCCCGCGAAGAGGCTCACGGTGGCGAGCCGCTGCGTCTGCCCGTCCACGCAGCGCAAACCGCTGCCGAACGGCATTCCCTGCGTGAGCGTGTCGCCCCCGAACAGGACGCCGAACGAGCTCGGCGCGGCTCGGATGACAGTGAACTGCAGCGAGTTCGCGTTGATGTCGGGGACCCCCAACGCCGCGAGCTTGGCGCTGAACCCGAAGGCGTTCGCGCAGCCGCCGTCCGGCGCGCCGTCGTTGCCGCACGGGCAGCCGACGCCGAAGCAGGACGCGACGCCGGGCGCCGGCACGACCTCGATCGACACGCAGCAGCTGTAGGTGAGGAGGTTCGGCCCGTAGTAGGCGATCGGGAACGAGTACTCGCCGAGACCGACGGCGTTGCCCGCCGCGTCGGTCTGGTCCCAGTACTGCGTGAACGACTCGAACGGATCGAGAGTGATCAGCGACGAGGCGCAGTTGTACGCCTCGATGGCGGGACCGCTGCAGTCGCCGCCTGCCAGCACCGCCGGGAACAGGCAGGCGCTGGGGACGGTGATCGTCGAGCTGGAGTTGTTGACGAGCTTGATGCCGACGAGCTCTCCGGGCTGCGGCCTGGCATTGGAGATGTCCACGCGGACACCCGTGATGGCCTCGCAGTCGAGCTGGAGGGCGAAGGCCGGCGAGCTGCCGAGGAGGAGCGAGGCGAGGAGGATCCGTGCGAAACGGGATGAGGACATGGGTGCGCTAGGCTGTGGCTCCGAGAAGCCGGGTCAGGGCGATACAACAGCCGGGGATCGGGTTGCGCTGCCCGCCCTGCAAGCGCTGTGCCGCGGCCCCGTGGGCCCCGCAGAGGCCGACGGGCGACCTCGTCGTTCGCCGGGGGTACGCCCCGCCGCGCGCTTCCGCACCCGCCCGAGCCCTCGCATCCGCTCGACTAGAACGACACGTCCCATTGCACCTGCAGTCGTACGTCAGATCGGTCGCTGAAGGAGTCGTCGATCGCGAGGTAGCTGAGGTCGGCAGAGAGCTTGTTGCGGTGGCCGTTGAAGAACCAGTTCGAGCCCAGGGTGTACTCCTCGCTGAGGGAGGCTCCGGGGCTGCCGTCCTCCCTTCGCTCCGGCGCGACGAGCGCGGCGCGCACCGCGAACTCGAGCCGCGGCGAGACGGTGGTCCAGCGCTCGTTCGGGAACCAGCCCGCCTGCGCGTAGCCGCCCGAAAGCGTGTCCGTGCGGTCCGAGGCCCGATCGTGGATCCGCTTCCAGTGCAGCTCCTGCTGGAGGGAGACCCCGCCCTTCTGCCAGGCGTACTCCTGCAGGAACTGGTCCACGCGGTAGCGATCGTCGTCGCCATCCGCGTAGCCCGGCAGCTGTCCGCCGCCATTCGACGAGAAGCGCGTGTAGCCGCTCTCGTTCGTGACGTAGGCGAACGCCAGCGAGCCCCGCGCCTCCTCGTAGCGCTGCAGCGCGCTCTGCGAGAACGGCAGGACCGAGCGCGTGAAGTTCCACTGCCAGCGCGCGAGCCACATCGGTTCGCCCCCGTCCCCCGAAGCCCCGCGGCCGTCGCCGACCAGGGCTCCCGCCCAGTAGCTGCTGTCCCAGGCCTCGCCGGCGCCGACTCGGCCGGACGCGACCAGACCCTGCTGGCGGTCGATCGTGAACCAGTAGGTCGCGATCGACCGCTCCACGAACTGCTGCTTGCCGGAGGAGTCCACCCGCGCGCGGTTGAACTCGGCCTTCCACTGCCCCGCGCGGAGATGGAACACCGACGCGGGCGTGTAGGTCGCGCGCAGGTCGAGCACGCGGTCGTTGCGGAGGTCGTACTCGTGGTACAGCGAGATCGTCTCGTGCAGACCGCCTTCGATCTTGAAGCGCGCACGGTTGATGTCGAGGTCGTCGTCCGAGGGCGCCGCGAAGTCGCTCAGGTCGCGCGGGGTGACGGGCAGAGTGCTGTAGCGAACCTGCGCCCGACCGCCGACCCAGAAGAAGCTGCCGGTCTCCGGGTTGGACCACTCCAGCCCCCTGCGCGATCCGTCGTAGTCCCAGCCGGGCGCGTCCTGCGCCTCTTGCGCGGCAGCGTGGACAGGCATGAGCCCCAGAGCGACCCCCGCGATCAGCCAGCCCGTGCGGCTGGCGGATCGAGACTCGGCCGGCCAACCCCCTCGACTTCGCACAGCCCGCTCCGGTCTCGACTCCTGCATCGCGCAGAGCCTACAGCCCGTGCGACGCGATTCGAAGGCGAACGGGCGACCCTCACGCGAGCGCATCGTTGAGCGCCGCCGCCGTCGCGCCCTTCGCCAGCTCGCGCGGCGGGCCCATCGCGACCACTCGTCCCCCCGCGGCGCCCCCCTCGGGCCCCAGGTCGATCACGTGGTCCGCGGCGGCGATCAGGGACAGCCGATGCTCGGCGATCACGACCAGGTCGCCGCGCCCTGCGAGCTCCGCGAAGACGTCCGCGAGCTGCGCGAGGTCGAGCTCGTGCAGGCCCGTCGCCGGCTCGTCGAAGACGTAGAGGGCCGGCGACGGCGCGGAGGCGAGGCTGGCGGCGAGCGTGACGCGCTGCGCTTCGCCCCCGGAGAGCTCGTCGACGCGGCGTCCGAGCGCGAGGTGCCCCAGGCCGACGCGCAGCAGCGCGTCGACTCCGTCGCGCAGCTTGCCGCGTCCGAGCTTCGACCGCAGCACGGCGGCCGGCTGCTCGAGGACCTCGGCGACGTTCCAGCCTTCCCAGCGCACGGCCAGCACCTCGTCGCGATAGCGCCGTCCCTGGCAGACCGGGCACGGCAGCGCCAGGTCGGCCAGGAAGTCGAGCGCCACGCGCTCGCGCCCCGTTCCGTTGCACGCCTTGCAGCGCCCCGCGGGACTCCCGAAGGAGAACGCCTGGCGCGGCAGCTCGCCGCCCGGCACCTGCGCGTGGAACAGCTTCTGCAGGTGGGGCATCAGGGCGAGCGCGCCGAGCACCGTGCCGGCGCTCTTCAGCCAGCGCGCGCTGCGCACCTCGGCGAAGTGTTCGAACGCGTTCGCGCCTTCGAGCTCGATGGAGTCGCACTCGACCGGGCGTCCCGCCTCGACGCTCGCGGCGAGCACGTCGAAGACGAGACTGCTCTTGCCGCTGCCCGAGACGCCCGTGACCGCGACGAGTCCGGACGCGGGCAAGTCGACGTCGATCGCACGCAGATGGTGCGCCCGGCAGCCGTGCAGCGCGAGTCGCGCGCCGCGCTCGCGGGCCTCGCCAGTCGTCGCCGACGTGCGCAGCGCTCGTGCGGTCGGACCGTCGCCGGCCAGCACCTCGACCGGCGGCCCGCTCGCGACGACCTGGCCGCCGTCATCACCGGCGCCCGGCCCCAGCTCGATCAGGTGCTCGGCGGCGCGCAAGACGCGCGGCTCGTGTTCCACGACCACGACCGTGTTCCCCCGCTCCCGGTAGGCGATCAGCCGCTGCAGAAGCCCGTCCACGTCCCGCGCGTGCAAGCCGCTGGTCGGTTCGTCGAGGACCAGGGTCACGCCCGTCAGTCCCGCGCGCAGGACGCTGGCGAGGCGCACGCGCTGCAGCTCGCCCGCGGAGAGCGTGCGGCTCGCGCGGCCGAGCTCGAGGTGACCGAGCCCGAGCGCGACGAGGTCCTCGACGCGCGCACGCAGCTCCGGCAGAAGCGCGGCGAGCACGGCGGCGTCCCGCGCGTCCGCCCCCACCACGGCGTCCTCCAGCCCAGCCGTCAGCCGCTCGAGCGGAAGGGCCAGCGCCTCCGGCAGCGTCAGCGCTCCAACCCGAGCCGAGCGCGCCTCCGCGCGTAGCCGCGTGCCGCCGCACGCCTCGCACGGCGCGTCCGCGAGCGGAGCGGCCCACTCCGCCGCGCTCTTCTGGTTCACGCGGCGTACGGCTTCACGCTCCGCCAGCGCCAGGAAGCCGTCCCAGCTCGCGTCGAACTCATGAGCCTCCTTGCCCTCGCCGGCGCGCTTCGTTCCAGCGAGCGCCCAGCGCAC
>Ga0316204_10012142_pt1 | contig 10589 bp, 13 predicted proteins | sample 6monrhotite_MG_2_FD_205661 | JGI IMG/M metagenome (GOLD analysis project Ga0316204, IMG submission 205661) | Microbial mat bacterial communities from mineral coupon in-situ incubated in ocean water Damariscotta River, Maine, United States -... | ecosystem: Environmental > Aquatic > Marine >... | reverse complement strand
ACGTCCTCAATCGATGGCGGCTGGCTTTTCTGAAGACCCGCCAGTGGCTCACTGGCTACAAGACGAATTATATTTTGGGTATCGGGTGCGATAATGCCGTCAACGTTACCCCCTGCCCATTCAGGGTCTTCAGGTTTCGTCGACCATCCCGCTACAATTTGCGCTCCAGGCCCCTCACTGCTGGTCTTGCAGGTCGCGATGTGCGCCCAACCCGATTGCCCTTTATCACTGCGACCACTGGTTGACCGCCAATCAATAACTTCCAAACAATTTAATGACGACTTGCGAAAATATGGCGGTTCATCCGCATCAGGAACAGCGGGATAGGCAATGGCAGGTTGATCGGCCGCAGCCTCATAAGTTGCAAGCAAGCCCTCTTTCCACTCGGCTCTTTGTAGCTGCCAGATCCCCAGATAGATCATGGTACCAATGGCAGCGGCAACGATGATGGAGACGATAACGGGTATACCTTTCACGATCCGCCATCCTCTTTGTCGATCATACCTTCATGCGCATCATTGCGATGCTCAGATATCAGCAGCAGCGCTTTTGAGAAGCGCAGAGTTCCGATAACCATCAAGCTGGTAACAGGGATCCAGAGCAATAAATGCACCCACATGGGCGGATAAAAGGTAAATTCTACAAAGAGCGCCAATCCCAATACAGCAACTCCAACGATCATCGCCAAAAATGCGGCCGGTCCATCACCTACATTGTAGCTGGAATAGTCCAGATTACAGGCTCGGCAATGGTCCGCAAATTGCGTGATATTGCCAAACAATGTCTTTTGTCCGCAATTGGGGCACAAACCAAAAAGGGCAGCGGGAATCATATCCGGCTGCCCTTTTGTGTTTTCGGTTTCGTTCAATGCAATGTCCTAGTGGACTGGCGCGCCCCAGCCACCCCAGACATAAACAACGATGAACAGGAACAACCAGACCACATCAACAAAATGCCAATACCAGGCCGCGGCTTCAAAACCGAAATGCTGCTTCGGTGTGAAGTGGCCTTTGTAGGCACGAGCCAGACAGACGATCAGGAAGATCGTACCGACCAGAACGTGGAACCCATGGAATCCGGTCGCCATATAGAAAGCAGAGCTATAATTGATTCCCGCAAATGGGAATGGAGCAATGCTATACTCATAGGCCTGGATAGCAGTAAACACGGCGCCCAGAATGATTGTCAGCCACAGGCCAGTGATCAAACCCTGCCGGTTACCATTGATCAGGGAATGATGTGCCCAGGTGACTGTTGTGCCTGAACATAGCAGGATCAGAGTGTTAAGCAGTGGCAGTTCAAAGGCATTGAGAACCTCAATTCCTTTAGGCGGCCATTGTAACAGCGCAGCAGCGCCATCCTGACCGATATAATTGGTTGTGACACCATCCATCAGTTCCAGCGGTTGGGGGAACAAGGAGAAATCAAACCAAGCCCAGAACCAACCAACGAAGAACATGACCTCGGACGCGATGAACAGGATCATCCCATAACGGAGGTGAAGCTGCACAACCGGTGTATGATCTCCTGCATGCGCTTCATTGATGACATTCCGCCACCACGCAAAGAAGGTTAAACTGACCAGCGCAACACCGGCCAGGAATGTTGCCATCCCGAAAGGCATATCGTGCATGGCACGGATACCGCCAATAGCCATGACGAACGCGGAAAACGCGCCAAATAGTGGCCAGATATCTGGTGGTAAAATATGATAATCGTGGTTCTTTGCGCCAGACATATTATTATTCCTAACCTTCCCTCAAATTCCGTTTAACTATCATTTCCAGCCTGGTCGACGGCTTGCCCGTCTTTTGACCGATAGAATGTATAGCTGAGTGTAATTTCTTCAATATTCTTGGTTTCCGGGTCTTCCAAAATTGCCGGATCGACATAATAGAGAACCGGCATCCGCATCTGCTGACCGGGTTCCAACAATTGTTCGGTAAAGCAAAAACATTGGATTTTGTGAAAATATTTACCCGCCAGCACCGGTGTCACATTGAATGTCGCGGTGCCCACTACCGGTTCGCTTGACTCATTTTTGGCTATGAAGATGGCCATATCGCGCGCACCGACACTAACACGGTCCGTCGCATGCTCCGGCTTAAAGGACCATGGTAAAGCCGAGTTCACGTTGGAATCAAAGCGTATCGACATTGGTTTGGTCGTTGCCTGCACCGTAGCCGCTTGTGCTGCGTCTACTCGTTGGGTGGTTCCGCCATAGCCAGTTACCCGGCAAAAAATTTCATAAAGAGGAACCGCCGCATAACCCATGCCCAGCATAGCCAAAGCAAACATCCCGGCCATCATGGCACTACGGATATTCTTGTCAGATAGCTGGGTTTGCGCGACGCTCATCAGGAAGCCGCCCCGATCTTAACGATCGTGATCAGGTAGAATAATACACAAAGAAATAACAGCAAGCCGGCCATAATGACGGCCCGTTGTTTCTGCCGTGCTTGAAATGCCTTCTGCTCTTCCGGCGACATGGGTGCCTGGCTCGTATCTATCTCACTCATGCCATCACCAACCGATCTGCAACTACTGCAAAAAACAGGGCGAACAGGTATAAAATCGAAAATTTGAACAAACGCTTTTCGGCTTCCATATCTTCCGGTTGGAACGTTTCGCTCATCGCAACTTTTAGAGAAAGACTGCTAAATACAATATTCAGAACAATTGCAGAGATACCGTAAACAGATCCAGCTAGCCCCAGAGCAAATGGCGCAATCGCCACAACTGCCAGAACCAAACTATAGGCGAATATCTGCTTTCTCGTCGATCGGCGACCAGCAACAACCGGCATCATTGGCACGCCGGCTTTAGAATAATCGCTGTTTACAAATAGCGCCAGGGCCCAAAAATGTGGCGGCGTCCAGAAAAAGATGATTGCGAACAAGAGTACGGGCATCAACGTAACATCGCCAGTGACAGCGGCCCAACCAATAGCTGGCGGAAACGCTCCCGCCGCACCGCCAATAACAATGTTCTGCGGCGTGCTACGCTTTAGCCAGATCGTGTAAACCACCGCATAAAAGAAAATTGAAAATGCCAAGAATGCGGCACTGAACCAGTTTAGTGCAACACCCATCAACACCACGGAAAATACCGACAATCCTATACCGAAATGCAGCGCGGTTTCACGATCCATCCGGCCAGCCGGTAAAGGCCGCTGGCTGGTCCGCTTCATTACCGCGTCAATATCCGACTCATACCATTGGTTTAACGCCGCCGAAGCTCCCGCTCCCAGGCTGATAGCCAGAATCGCGGTAAAGCCGAGTACCGGGTGAATGGTTCCCGGTGCCGCCAACAAACCACAAAGCGCTGTAAAAATGACCAGCGACATCACACGCGGTTTGGTCAGCGCAAAGAGGTCCTTTGCACTGGCCAGTCCGTGAAGAGTTGTTGATGCCGTTGTCATCTTTTCATCAGCACCTTAGGATCACTTGATCCGTGGCAGGGTTTCAAATTGGTGGAACGGAGGAGGACTAGACAAAGTCCATTCCAGTGTAGTTGCACCCTCACCCCAGTAATTGCCTTCTGCCTTACGACCAGCGAGGAATGTGTAGGCCAGGTTCACGAAGAAGATCGCGACACCAACCAGCATAATCCAATAGCCAAGCGAGCTGATTTGGTTCCAGTAAGCATAAGCATCCGGGTAGTCTGGATAACGACGCGGCATGCCTTGTTGACCCAGGAAGTGCTGTGGGAAGAACAAGATGTTCACACCGATGAAGAAAATCCAGAAGTGAAGTTGCCCAAGCAATTCGCTGTACATCCGGCCCGACATTTTCGGCAGCCAATAATAGAAGCCCGCGAAAATGGAGAAGACCGCACCTAGCGACAACACATAGTGGAAGTGAGCCACCACATAATAAGTGTCATGCAGGTTATCATCGATACCGCCATTGGCGAGAACGACACCCGTAACACCGCCTACGGTGAACATGAAGATGAAACCAAGCGCCCACATCATCGGCGTCTTAAATGTCATCGAACCGCCCCACATAGTCGCGATCCAGGAGAATATCTTAATTCCCGTCGGCACCGCTATCACCATGGTCGCAGCCGTGAAGTACATTTTCACATTAACCGACATACCAGTTGTAAACATATGGTGAGCCCAAACAACGAAGCCGACCACACCAATGGCGACCATCGCATAGGCCATGCCCAAATAACCAAAGACAGGTTTGCGGCTGAAAGTCGCCACGATGTGACTAACCATACCAAAACCTGGCAAGATCATAATGTAAACTTCCGGGTGACCGAAGAACCAGAACAGATGCTGATAAAGCACCGGATCACCGCCACCAGCGGCATCAAAGAACGCGGTGCCGAAGTTCCGATCAGTGAGCAACATGGTGATCGCCGCAGCAAGCACTGGAAGAGACAGAAGCAGCAAGAATGCTGTAACCAAAACCGACCATACAAAAAGCGGCATTTTGTGCAGAGTCATGCCTGGTGCACGCATGTTAAATATCGTCGTGATAAAGTTGACCGCACCCAGAATAGATGATGCACCTGCCAAGTGAAGTGACAGGATTGCCATGTCCACAGCGGGTCCAACCGAACCACTTGTCGCAAGAGGTGCGTAAACCGTCCAACCGGTTCCAGCGCCCATTCCTGTTCCGCCCGGCACGAACGCCGAACCCAGGAGCAAGAGGAATGCCGGGACTAGCAGCCAGAAGCTGATATTGTTCATCCGCGGGAATGCCATATCCGGCGCACCAATCATCAGCGGCACGAACCAGTTACCAAAACCGCCAATCATGGCCGGCATGACCATGAAAAAGACCATGATCAGCCCGTGGGCTGTGATCAATACGTTCCAGAGGTGATAGGCCTGATCCATCGAGGCTTCACCGCCATTGGAGATGCTGGCCCAAGTTTGCAGATACTGAATGCCAGGCTCAGCCAGCTCCATCCGCATCAACCCAGACATTGCCCCGCCGATAATTCCGGCAATGATGGCAAAGAGCAGGTAAAGTGTTCCAATATCCTTATGATTGGTCGACATAAACCAGCGCTGGAAAAAGGCTGGCTTGTGATCTGCATCATGCGCGTGATCGTCGATATGACCGTCTGCTGTGATTGTTGTCATGTCTCTAACCCTCAGTTGGTAGCAGCGGCTGCATCGGCAGGCGCATCTTCAGTTGTGTCATTGGCGGCGGCAGTTTCTGCCTCGGACGTTTCGGTGTTCTCAGCTTCGTCGGCATCCGTAGCCTCTTCTTCCCCGGCAACAGTACCGCCATTGGCGAGGACCCAGTTATCAAATTTTTCCTGCGAAACCACCTCAACAGTGATCGGCATGAAACCATGCCGTGCGCCGCAAAGTTCGGAACATTGGCCATAATAAACGCCTTCACGGTCGATTTGCAGAACCTTTTCGTTGATCCGTCCGGGAACGGCATCCAGCTTGAACCAGGCCGCCGGGATGGCAAAGCTGTGAATCACGTCCGCTGCGGTGATCAACATTTTCACCGGCTTGCCGACCGGAATAACCATCCGGTTGTCAGCCGCCAGCTGAAAAGGTTCGCCCCGTGCCTCAGCTTCTTCTTCGGGAAGCATGTTGGCGATAACTTCAAAATCACCATTGTCAGGGTAGTTATACCCCCAATACCACTGGTATCCTGTAACTTTCACAGTCAGCGCATCTTCAGGTGCAGGCTCAAATTGCTGGGCCAGCAAGCTGATCGAAGGAACGGCGATAATCACCAGAATGACGACCGGAATAGCAGTCCAGATAATCTCGATAAAAGTATTGTGGGTCGTTTTGGATGGCTCAGAATTGGCACCGCGGCGAAAGCGGACCACCACCCAGAGCAACAAGCCGAGAACGATCAGGCTGACACCAAACATCATTGGGATCAAAATGGCATCATTGATCCATTTTGCTTGCTTGCCCGTCGCACTAAACTGTTGCTGAAAGTCGATTCCTTTATTGACCGGCATGCCGATACCTTCGGTCGGCTTCATCGGCGTATACAGAGCCGGATCGAGACCCGCAGGAGCCGCAGCTTCCGCCGGGGCCTCTCCCGATTCCGCCGCTGAATCAGCGGCCTCTGTTGCAGCTGGCGCTGCTTCTGTTCCTGGTGCTTCTGGCAATGCATCCTGCGCAGAAACAGCGGCCGGACTTAGAACCAATGCCAAAGCAAGAATCCACGCCTTCACGTAATGAGTCATATTTTGCTCAACCTTCTACCCTGATTATCGGCAGTTTTATGCGGTATTTGTGCCATTGAGCACGCAGCATAACCCACCTGATATACCCCTTTGGGGGCAGCTTATAGGCAGGCTTTGACCAAGCCTCAAGCGCCTCCGCACATATTTTTTCAGTTTTTTGAAAGATATTTTTCTGGCATTGCAACAGCAACATGCCCATTTGAATATAAACAGAAATAAACGCACTGGGACAAGAATTTGACCGAAGAAGAAATTTTGGCGGAATTCAGGGCAAGTGACGCCCTGCTGGAGGGGCACTTCATCCTCTCTTCGGGCCGTCACAGCATGCAATATTTGCAATGCGCGCGACTATTAATGCAACCGCGCCGTGCCGCGCGAATGGCCGAAGCTCTGGTCGCCAAAATTCCCGCGGACATCAGACGCGCTATAGATGTGGTTGTTTCGCCGGCGATGGGCGGCGTCATTATTGGCCATGAAATGGGTCGCGCTTTGGATTTGGATGCACTGTTTCTCGAACGACCAGATGGTACATTTATATTGCGCCGGGGTTTCCACCTCGAACCAGGTCAAAAAGTTTTAATGATGGAAGACATCGTAACGACCGGTCTGTCATCGCGGGAAGCAATCCAGGCAATTCGCGATGCCGGCGGAAATGTTGTTGCGGCTGGAGCCTTGGTCGATCGATCTAGCGGCGCGGCACAATTTGATGTGCCATTCTATCCGCTTACAACAATGGATATACCATCTTTCGCACCGGATGAGGTACCGCCAGAACTGGCTGCTATTCCGACTACCAAACCGGGTAGTCGCAAAGCGTGAGTGCTACCGATTTCCTGAGACTCGGCGTTAATATCGATCATGTCGCAACCATCCGCAATGCGCGCGGCGGCGATCATCCGGAACCTGTGCGCGCCGCTTTGATGGCTGCGGACGCCGGCGCTGATGGAATTACCGCGCATCTGCGGGAGGATCGACGGCATATCCGCGATGAAGATCTGAACATATTGATGGATCAGTTACCGATCCCGCTCAATCTGGAAATGGCTGCAACTGACGAAATGCTGGACATAGCGCTCAAGCACAAACCGCATGCCGCGTGTATCGTTCCTGAGAATCGCGAAGAGCGCACCACAGAAGGCGGACTGGATGCAGCGGGACAACATAACCGGTTGATGGATTTTGTCGGACAGCTCCGCAATGCCAATATCCGCGTCAGCCTATTTATCGAACCCGACCCCAGGCAAGTCGAGGCGGCCATGCATCTGGGTGCGCCGGTCGTTGAGTTTCATGTCGGTCGCTATGCCGAACTGGGCGGTTCAGAACGCGAAGCAGAATTGCGCCGGATTGCCGATGCGGCAGCACTGGCTGCGAAAAATGGCATTGAACCGCATGCTGGTCACGGCCTGACCTTTGACAATGTGGTGCCCATCGCCGCGATACCCCAATTGCGCGAGTTAAACATCGGCCACTTCCTGATCGGCGAAGCTATTTTTACTGGACTTGACGGGAGCATCCGGAGAATGCGCGAATTGATGGACGAGGCGCGGTGATTGAGCGATTATCTTTCGCTTTTGTTTTTGCTGCAGCATCCGTGTTTTCATCGCTATGGACATTTGCACCAATTTCACGATTGTTGAGCAAGGTTTTAGGATCTCGGGACAATGGCTTAACCTATGACTACATCTTTGAGTTCTTTGTTCAAGAAACCGTTCCACGAGCTATTTTTGTTACGTCGGTGATAACTCTGGTTGTTTATGTGAGAGAATCAAAACCAACCATTGCTTGGCTGGGTGCACTGTTTGTTTTCCCTGTTACGTTATTTTTCGACTTCGTTTTGCAGGTGGCCCAATGATCATCGGCCTTGGTTCTGACCTATGCAATATCGAGCGCATCCAGAATTCGCTCGATCGTTTTGGCGAGCGATTTGAGAATCGTGTCTTCACCGAACTGGAGCGCGCCAAGGCGGGCCGTCGTCCTTTTACAAAAGCCGGTACTTACGCGAAACGCTTTGCCGCCAAAGAAGCTTATTCCAAAGCAGTTGGTACAGGCTTTAAAGCGGGTGTCTTCATGAAAGACATCGGTGTTGTAAACGCCAAGAGCGGCGCACCTACGCTGGCCCTTGCCGGTGGCGCGAAAAAACGCCTCGACGCGCTAACACCGGAAGGATATAGCGCCACCGTTCATCTCACACTCACTGATGATCATCCATGGGCACAGGCATTCGTGATTATTGAAGCCCACCCGCTATAGGAACCGCGCTTCACATGGACCCGAAAACAACAGACCACGAAACCAAAGACGAGAATATGGCAGCTGAAAAAGCGGCGGACCCGGCTTCCGCAAACAAATCGGAAAAGCAGAAAACCGACTGGTTTGGCGAAGCAAAAAGCATCGCTTTGCTGCTACTTGCGGTTCTGGCATTCCACAGCTTGGTGGCCAAACCATTCTATATTCCATCGGTCTCAATGATGCCAAGCCTGCTGGTTGGCGATCGTTTGATCGTCAGCAAATATGCCTATGGCTGGTCCTGGGTCTCTCCAACATTTCATATCTTGCCAAAAATGAAGGGCCGCCTTTTCGGCAGCCTGCCAGAACGTGGTGACATTGTAATCCTGACACCAAAGGATCAGAGCAGCGACTATATCAAGCGTGTCATTGGCTTGCCCGGAGACCGATTTGAAATGCGTGGCGGGCAGGTTTTTCTGAACGGCACCCCTGTACCGCAGGAAGTACAGCCAGATCTGCAAATTCCGATTGATGCGAACTCTCCCTGCAACGGACAGGATTTTCCCGGGTCAAAGGACGTAGATGCCAACGGCAATCAGGTTTGCTCGCTGCCGATTATTCGCGAAACGCTACCCAATGGGGTGAGTTACGATATTATTGACCTCGGCCCGCAATATACCGACGATGTTGATCCGGTGATCATCCCTGAAAATCATGTTTATCTGCTGGGCGACAATCGCGACCTATCTGCCGACAGCCGGGTCGAAAGCCCGTTGGGTTTGGACGGCAGCATTCCTTGGGAAAATATTGGTGGTCGTGCCGAATTGCTTACTTTCTCGCTGGATGGATCAACAACCTTGAATCCGCTTAGCTGGTTTGGAGCCTTTCGCAGTGGCCGTGCGGGATCAAGCTTGCGTCCCGAACAGGCAAAGACTGCTCCCGAGTAAACTGATCTAGAACCGCAGTCCTGCAGTTTCGTCCAGGCCTGCCATGATGTTAAGATCTTGTACCGCGCTGCCCGCAGCCCCCTTCCCAAGGTTATCAAGCCGCGCGATTAGCCGTACCCGTTCGCCACTAGCATCAGCAAAAACATAGAGATCAAGCCGGTCGGTCGGCGGATCATTCTCTCCCAGCAACAATTCGCTTATTCCCGATCCATCATGGACATGAACAATCGGCGAAGCCTCATAGTGAGACCGCAATAAATCAAGCAACTGTGACGCTTTGACACCTCTGCCCATCGCCGCGAGGTTAAGCGGTACTTCCACCAGCATCCCGCGATAGGCGCGAACGACCGCTGGTGCGAATATGACGTCATGCTTGAGACCGGCATGCCGCTTCATTTCAGGCAAATGTTTGTGGTCAAGGTTTAGACCGTAGTTGCGGACACCAATATCCGGTTCGGAAGCAAAACGTTCAACCAAAGCCTTGCCACCGCCGGAATAGCCGGACACGGCATTTACCGTATAGGGCCAATCCGCAGGAAGCAGATTCTTTGCAACCAATGGTGCGACCAATCCCAAAAATCCTGTTGGATAACATCCCGGATTGGAAACAAACTGCGCCTCGGCAATCGCTTTGCGTTGACCGTGCCGAAATTCATGAAATCCATAAACCCAGCCTGGTGCAGTGCGGTGCGCCGAAGATCCGTCAATTACCCGCGTGTTGGGATTATCGATCAGAGCAATGGCTTCCCTCGCCGCATCATCAGGCAAGCATAATATAACAAAGTCGCTGCCATTGATCGCTTCGCGCCGGGCATCCAGCTGCTTGCGCTTATCCTCCGGCAGACGCACCAGTTCAAATTCCGGTCGATCTTCTAACCGATCGCCAATTTCAAGCCCGGTAGTTCCAACCGCACCATCAATAAATACTGTCTGCGGCATGTTCAGTCCAGCCGTTTACGGGCCAGCACGGGCTCATCAAATTCTTCACTAAAGCGGGCGATCACTTTTTCGAGTGGATCAACCGCGACCCGCATCCAGAAAGCATTACCATGTATCATCCGCTTTTCATCCACCATGATCCCGACATGATCAGGAAAAAAGACAAGGTCACCACGTCGCAATGCCTCATTATCTGAGATGTCTTTTCCAAGAACCGCCATTTGCTGATCGGCATCACGTGGGCATGATATGCCCGCAATTGTCAGTACAGTTTGGACAAGCCCGGAACAG
>Ga0316204_10012141_pt1 | contig 10589 bp, 8 predicted proteins | sample 6monrhotite_MG_2_FD_205661 | JGI IMG/M metagenome (GOLD analysis project Ga0316204, IMG submission 205661) | Microbial mat bacterial communities from mineral coupon in-situ incubated in ocean water Damariscotta River, Maine, United States -... | ecosystem: Environmental > Aquatic > Marine >... | reverse complement strand
TTACAACTACCCGAGCACTGGGAAACTGTTGGAGAACCCACTGTTAAACAATTGCCAGACTCGGCTCTGCATCGACGTGTAATAAGTGTATCCAATGGCATTATTGATGGTGAAAAGATTCGGTTTAACGGGCTAGAAGCAACCATCACCGATGTATTTGTTCGCTTTGTCTGGCTGGATGGAAATGATACCACTGCAATTGCACGACCCAGTGAACCCTTTGTTAATATTGTTACCCAACGTTCAGCCTGGCAAGTCGCTGGCGATTACACCGAGCTGGGAGTAGATCATATTCTTTCCGGCTTCGATCACCTCACTTTTGTACTGGCATTGATTCTGATTGTCAGTGGTACTCGACGACTTCTGATTACCGTGACTGCATTCACACTGGCTCACAGCATTACATTAGCTGCGGCAGCATTGGGTATGGTATGGGTGCCGGGGGCACCTGTGGAAGCCACTATTGCCCTGTCAATTCTGTTTCTTGCCAGTGAGTTAATGAAAGTTAAGTCTGGTCAGGAGAGTTTGACCGCCCAATACCCATGGGTAGTCGCCTTTGTTTTTGGTTTATTACACGGTTTTGGTTTTGCCGGTGCCTTGACCGAGATTGGATTGCCCGAACAAGCAATTCTACTAGCATTGATTTTTTTCAATGTCGGCGTAGAGTTAGGGCAGTTAATGTTTGTTGCATGCATCTTATTGCTAGGTTGGTTGCTGCATCAATTGAAACAGCCAACGTTATTAGACAGAGCTGAATTGGCTGCGATTTATTCTATCGGTGGGCTTTCGTCATTCTGGTTAATTGAAAGAATTAGTGCATTTTAGTGAATGCCTTATCAGTCTTGAAATTTAAACATAATCTAAGTCTAAGGTAGAGAGTAATGTTTTTTAAATTTTATAGGATTTTTATTTAATTATGCGGCACTTAAGATTGATGTAACAATATTAATATTTGAAAACATTTTTTCTCGCTAGTAGTTAACGTTCAATAAAAACTAAAATCTGTTATAGTCCACTAAAATTTATTTCACTAAATAAAATAAAAAAGGCAACTACAATGACCAATAAAAATGAAATGAGCTGGTTGGGAATAGGCATAAGATTTTTAATCGCACTAGTTTTAGTATTTGCCAGTTATAACCCCAGTGGTTTTTCATTTTTTGACTGGATTTTACAGGAAGATTCTGGAAACATCGCGTTTAAAATATTCGTTGGTGTGGTACTTATTATTGGTTGGGCCATTTATATTCGCGCAACGCGACGCTCATTAGGTATGGTTGGTATCTCACTCGCCATTGCATTTTTTGGTACGCTGTTATGGCTGCTAATTGACCTGGACATAATACCTGCCAACACAGTAACCGCTGTTTCTTATATTATACTGTTTATTATTAGCGCCTTACTTGCTACAGGCATGTGCTGGTCGCATATACGCCGCCGTATGACAGGACAGATGGATGTTGATGAAATTGAAAGCTAATTATTTGTCTTAAATGAATAGCAAATGAAAAATTAACAAAACAAACCTGAACTTCTAATAAACTAAACTGAGCATAGGTCAAAAACACACTGCATCAAGTTTTTTACCTACGCTTAGCAATTAAACTTAATTACTTTAATCTAAGCGCCTGATAAACAACTTCCTCATTCTTTGCTCTTCATTTTATATATTCACATTGCACATTTTTATCAAATGGTTTTTATCAGTCTAACTTAGCGCTATAATCCCCACTTCTGATTTAACAGCGATTTAACAAATGTCATCTAAACACACCCCCACCGAAATTAAACTCCACCAGAAATCACAACTACTGGAAATCAGCTTTGCTGATGGAGAAAACTTTAAACTGCCCAGTGAATACCTGCGCACTCATGCAAAATCTGCTGAAATTGAAGCATCAGAAAAGCCGGTCGCCGGCAAAGCAGACATCAAGTTAGAAAAAATTGAACCTCAGGGCAACTATGCTCTGCGCCTTTATTTTGATGACGGTTATGACTCAGGCATCTTCTCATGGGAAACCTTTTATGAATTAGGCTCAGATTATGAAACCAACTGGGCACAATATTTAACTAAACTTGAAAAATTCGGCATGAAGCGTCAGCTGGCTGATAAAAGCGCTGATGGTGAGGCCACTATACGTTTAATGTACTTTATGACTAACATGCTTAAAGTCACCAGAAAAGAAACAGAAGAGCTTCAATTGCCCGCTAGTATTCGTGAAGTCGAGAAGTTACTAAAACTTTTGCGCATGCGTGGTACTGACTGGGAACGCATGTTCGCTGATGACGCAGTGCAAATTACCGTCAATAAACAATTCGCTGAATTATTCACCAAACTTGAAGATGGCGATGAAGTAGCGTTTGTACCGGTTTCCAAAGACATCTAGTAATCAGGCTATATTGCAGTTTTGTAATATAGCTTTTTCTAATTTTTCTCCTTCATAATTTTGTTACATTTTTGCTTCAAAGCCCATCTTATATTAGTAAATAATAACTAACTAAAAAACTAATAATCTCTTTTCATTTTAATAATTTTTATCAAAATCATTTTATTTAATTTTTTTATTATATAACTCAAACAATTATTAAAACTTGACTGTTTTAGTAGGATATTTATTAACAATCTAAATAAGATTTGACTTATATTGACTGTAATCAAGGAAGATTATAACTATCTGTTTTATAACTGTTTTTAATAATTAAATATGGAGTTGATCGACAAAAAAATCTTAAATAAAAATTACTTATCTGGGTAAAGATAATTGTGTTTGTGTTTTGTTTCTAAAGGGATTACTGTTCAATCCCCGAAAGGGCTACTAACCGGATTTCAGTACTTTGCCCTGTCCCGTACTGAAGTCGTATAAAGCGTTTTTATTAACGTATTAATACAACCGGGGAAAAGGAATTTCCAAACGAATTCTGGCCGGTAAGCCAGCCTGACGGATCCGACAAACAGGGTGGCCTAACCGGCCTAATAAATATGTAAAAACATTTGTTAAAAATTACTTAAATTTGAAACAGGTGTATTTACAACAAAATGTAATATTACAATAAACCAGCAAAGGAGCACTACGAATGCCAACTTTCGTACGTACTGAAAAATGTGATGGATGCAAAGGTCAAGATAAGACTGCCTGCATGTACATCTGCCCGCATGACTTAATGAAGCTAGACAAAGACGGTTCTGAAACTGGTCATGCTATGAAGTCATACAATCAAGAGCCAGAGCAATGTTGGGAATGTTATTCCTGCGTTAAGATCTGCCCACAAAATGCAATCGAATGTCGTCACTATGCTGACGTAGTTCCATTGGGCGGTTCTGTACAGCCTCTACGTGGTACTGACTCAATTATGTGGACTATCAAGTTCCGTAACGGCACTATGAAGCGTTTCAAATTCCCAATCCGTACTACTCCTGAAGGTTCTATCGATCCTTATGCTGGTAAGCCAGAAGCAGACATGGCTAACATTGAGAAGCCTGGCTTCTTTAACCATGACGAGCAAAAAGGTTACCGTTCAGGCGATCCTAGCGAGTTGATCTGCAAGTAATTGCTGATCTTTAAATAATTAAATAAATATATAGAAATTCAGAGGAACATATAATGTCTGAAGGTACTTTTGGTAATCCTACCGTTGTTGAAGAATCGCACGATATTCTTCTAATCGGTGGTGGTATGGCATGTTGCGGTGCAGCGTTTGAAATTATGCGCTGGATGGAAGGCACTGACCTAACTGTTAAATTAGTTGATAAAGCAGCAATGGATCGTTCAGGTGCGGTTGCACAGGGTCTATCTGCAATCAACACATACATTGGTAAAGAGCAGGATCCTGCTGATTACGCACGTATGGTTTCTAACGATCTTATGGGTATTACCCGTGATGATTTAGCATACGATGTAGGCCGTCACGTTGACGAGTCTGTACACCTGTTCGAAGAATGGGGTCTACCTATCTGGAAAACTGACGAGAACGGCGAACGTTACGACGGTTCTAAGGGTATGACATCTTTGAAAGATGGTGGTAAGCCTGTACGTTCTGGTAAATGGCAGATCATGATCAACGGTGAGTCTTACAAGTGGATCGTTGCAGAAGCAGCGAAAAAAGCTTTAGGTATGGACCGCATCGAAGAACGTATCTTCATCGTTAAATTAATTAACGATAAGAACGATCCTAGCCGTATTGCTGGCGCAGTTGGTTTCTCAACTCGTGAAAACAAAGTTGTTGTATACACTGCAAAAGCTATTCTTTTAGCGGCTGGTGGTTGTGTAAACATCTTCCGTCCACGTTCAGTTGGTGAAGGTACAGGTCGTGCCTGGTACCCAGTTTGGAATGCGGGTTCTACTTACTCAATGGCAGCAGAAGCTGGTGCTGAGTTAACATTAATGGAAAATCGCTTCGTACCGACTCGTTTTAAAGACGGTTACGGTCCTGTTGGCGCATGGTTCCTATTGTTCAAATCTAAAGCGACTAACGCCTATGGCGAAGCGTACATGGAAAAGAACAAAGAAATGCTGGATGATTATCCTCCATATGGTCACGCTGCCGTTCCTGCATCTTGCCTACGTAACCACTTAATGCTGAAAGAAATGAAAGACGGTAACGGTCCTATCTGGATGGATACTGTTACAGCACTAGGTAACTTACGTGAAACTCTTTCTCCTCGCGAAGTTAAGCACTTAGAAGCTGAAGCATGGGAAGATTTCCTTGACATGTGTGTTGGTCAATGTGGTATCTGGGTTGGTGAAAACATTGAGCCAGAGAAGAAAAACTCTGAATTAATGCCTACTGAACCATACCTACTAGGTTCTCACTCAGGTTGTTGCGGAATCTGGACTTCTGGTCCTGATGATGTTGGCGCACCAATGACTGAAACAGAAGCTGGCGTACCTGATCACCTGCCTACTGGCTGGAACTGGGGATACCGTGGTATGACTACTGTTCCTGGCTTATTTACAGCTGGTGATGGTGTTGGTGCTTCTGGTCACAAGTTCTCTTCAGGCTCTCACGCTGAAGGTCGTTTAGCGGCTAAAGCAATGGTTAAGTACTGCTTAGACAACAAAGATTTCACTCCTGAATTAGATACTTCAGTTGATGATTTAGTAGCAGCTATTCTTGTACCTGTTAAGAACTTCCTTGAGTTTAAAGATTACTCAACAGCAATTGATGTGAATCCTAACTACATCACTCCTAAAATGCTTCAGTTCCGTCTACAGAAAATCATGGACGAATATGTAGCGGGTGTTGCAACTTACTACAACACTAATGCAGAGATGATGAAAGTAGCTGGCGAAAAAATCGACATGCTAAAAGAAGATGCTCAGAAGATGCGTGCTAAAGACCTTCACGAATTACTTCGTGCTTGGGAAAACTATCACCGCATCATTACTGCTGAAGCACATCTTAAGCACATCGAATTCCGTCAGGAATCTCGTTACCCTGGTTTCTACTATCGTACGGATAAGAACTTCGTTGATGAAGAAAACTGGCATTGCTTCGTAAACTCTATCTACGACAAAGAAACTGGAAAGTTCACTTGTTTCAAACGTGGACACGTTGACTTGGTAGATAAGTCTAAACTTTTCAAATAAGCTTTATTTGAATTGTTAGATTAAGAGACGGGCTCCGCAAGGAGCCCGTTTTTTTATGGGTGAGAGAAAGACACTGTCTGCATTTGGTGGTATGGGTTTAGGGAACAGAACACCCATAAATATTGGAAGTCGGCGCAGTCTATCCCCGATGATTACGAGCCATAACAGAACAATAAACCTCCAGCCCATCACATTGTTCATCTATATCAAGAAAGCTGTAGTAAAATAGAATATAATACGTATCCGAATTACCGTTAGGTCATCACTTATTCTGCAATAACCTCTTTACATTCAGGGATTTAGCATAATATATGTTGACTATACAAACTTATTATTGAACACGCATTTAGAGCAAGAAACATGAGCGAAAATACATTCGAATTACCCCATAATAGTCCAATTGAGCCTACTCGCCTTGAGCTAGAAGACACGATTAAATTCCGTTGTCATAAAGATATTTCATGCTGGAACGAATGCTGTTCACGTGCAGACGTTTCATTAGCACCCTACGATATTATTCGCATGAAAAAACACCTTGGTATTGATTCATCTGAATTCTTAAAAAACTACACCGTTCCATTTGAAATTGATGCACACGGAATACCCGGCATTAAATTGCGCACCACTAATGACGGCGCCTGCTTATTTATGAAAGAAGAAGGCTGTTCTGTATATGAAGATCGACCAACTGCCTGTCGTTATTATCCATCTGGTTTACTCTCTATGCGCGCACTGGGTAAAAGTGAAGATGAACGCCATTTCTTAATGGTTAAAGAACCTCATTGCAAAGGCCATGATGAAGACCGTGAAATCACCATTGCTGATTACCGTAAAGAACAGGTAGTAGAAGAGTTTGATGAGCTTAATCGTGACTGGTATCGCATCATACTTAAGAAAAAATCAACTGGCCCCACCATTGGTGCGCCTTCTGACATGAGCTTGCAATTATTTTTTATGGCTAGCTATGATGTAGATCGTTTCCGCCGTTTTGTATTAAGCGACAGCTTCAAGAAAATGTATACCGTTACTGACGCAGAGTTTGCCTCTTTTGAAAAAGACGACATTGAATTAATGAAATTTGGTTTCACACTAATGAAACAGGTTTTATTTGGTGAGATGGCCATTAAAGAACGTGAAGGTGCTTACGACAAACGCACTGAAGAGCGCAAAGATGTTTTAGCTTATCGTAAAGAAGTTGAAATTGATAAACACAATCAAAAGACAGAAGATGCCAGAAAAGCGGCTTTAGATGACTGAATCATCTACTAAATAATAATAAGCTTTGTTACAAATCCTTCTGATTATTTGCTCCATTCGGGGGATTTCTTTTACATAACATAAGACTATTATTAAAACCTAGGAAACAAGGTCACTTTTAGCCGCCGACTCTTTCGGCGGCTTTTTATTATTAAATAACATAGATAACAAAACATGACTCCCCCCAGTACTAGTACTCGCAAAGTAGCGATCATTTCAGATACACATAGTGTTATTAGCCAGGACGTGATCAATGTCATTAAGTCATGCGACCAGGTTATTCATGCGGGTGATATTTGTGGTGCTCATGTACTCGAACAGTTACACGAACTTTGCTCAAATGTAACCGCAGTAACAGGTAATAATGACGTGGAAAGTCTTTGGGATGAGAGCGAAAAAGCGGTAGTAAATGGCTTACCCGCCATTGCTGAAATTGAATTACCCGGTGGCACAGTTGCAATAGAACACGGTCATAAACATGGCATGCACCAGCCAGATCATACTTCATTACGTGCCACTTACCCCCATGCAAAAGTGGTTGTGTATGGGCACACCCACACGATGCTAGTTGATGATGAACATAAGCCCTGGGTCATTAATCCGGGAGCAGCGGGAGCCACTCGCACACGAGGGGGCCCTTCATGCTTAATTCTAACAGCCTGTGCTGATCAGGAGTGGCATATAGAAATGATTCGTTTTGAAGATGAGGCTGTCGCTTAGGCTTTCAATAAGTGCAAAGCCAGCTTCACAAAATCAACCGATGTAACAATCCCCTGCAACTGATTGTGTTCTACCACCGGTAAACAACTTACCTTTTTAATAATAAATAACTCACCGACAGTAATCAGGCCTGCATCAGGTGGCACTGTAATGCTCTCGGTCGTCATTATTTCACTAACCGAAGTACGTGACTCGCGTTTTTCCAGACCACTCAGGCCAAATTTCTCAACTATATTGAAGGCATGGTTCAATAAACTACGCTGTGTTAACAGGCCTACGTAATCACCCTCCTCATCAATAACCGGTAAATGTCGTATACCCTTATCTTTCAACATCATTCTGGCCTGATGAATACTCTCTGACGTTTTAACACTAAAAACATTAGATATCATAATATCACTAACGGTTTTCATCGCTTTTAAGGCTCCAGTTAAGCTTAATTTAGAATAAACATATTACTTAAATTTAATACTCTGAGTATAGTCACAAATTGGCATAAAAAATCATTCTTAAACTCGTAAAAATCAGCTAGAATCAGTTACTTATTATGAAAATTAAAGTCAGTGACCTTATTGTCAGTTATTTGGAACGCTTGGGTGTTGAGTATATCTTTGGTATGCCCGGTGCCCATATTTTACCGGTCTACGATAGCCTGTATGATTCAAATATTAAGAGCGTACTTGCCAAACACGAACAGGGTGCTGCGTTTATGGCAGGAGGTTGTGCTCGCGCTTCCAACAAAATATCAGCGTGCATAACTACTGCCGGGCCCGGCGCAACAAATCTGGTTACGGGTATAGCTAACGCCTATGCAGACAAATTACCGGTGATTATTATCACTGGCGAGGCACCGACTTATATTTTTGGAAAAGGCGGACTGCAAGAAAGTTCAGGTGAAGGCGGTAGCATAGATCAGGATGCGTTATTCAAAGGCATAACCCGTTACAACCGGGTAGTTGAACGCACAGATTATCTGGAAAATGTCTTAAATCAGGCTTCTAAAATATTATTATCTGATAGTGCGGGTCCGGTTTTATTAAGCTTTCCCTACAACGTTCAAAAAGAAATGGTTGATGACAGCATTCTAGATGCCATTATAACCCAGCGACATACCACCGCTATACGCAATCACTCATTACCAGTAGAAGACTTCACTCAATTGATAACGGATTCAGTTAAGCCCGTTATAATTGCCGGGCATGGTTGTATCAAAGCTGATGCACAAAAGGAAATTGACCAACTGAGTCAACTTGTAAACATACCTGTCACGACCAGCTTAAAAGGCAAAGGTGTTATCAGTGAACAGTCAACTCTTTCACTTGGTAGCCTCGGTGTCACTTCTTATAGCGAAGCGCGAAACTATATAGTTGATGATGCTGACTTACTTATTTTTCTCGGCGCAGGATTTAATGAACGAACAAGTTACCTGTGGGATGAGCAATTACTCAACAACAAAAAGATAATCCAGGTAGACACCAGTCCTGAACAACTTGAGAAAGTCTTTAAAGCTGACCTGCCCATACTTGGCGATATCAAGCAGGTGATAGCAGGTGTTCTCGATTTATTAAAGGCTCAGCCCATCGAGCAAAAAACATATACAAAAATTCAACATGAAATACCCGCCGAGAGCGATGCCGCCGTTTTTAATGAGCGATTCATATTAATCAAAAAGTTTTTTGATGAGCTTGAAAGTCATTTCTCAGAAGATATGATGGTATTCGATGATAACATTATATTTGCTCAGAACTTTTTTAATGTTTCGAACGGCAATCGATATTACTCAAACTCAGGCATCTCATCTTTAGGCCATGCAATTCCTGCAGCAATCGGAGCACGCTTTGCTATTAAGCACCCTACCCTTGCTGTATTAGGTGACGGCGGATTTCAAATGTGTTGCATGGAGTTAATGACGGCAGTTAACTACAACATCCCGCTAACCGTTATTATGTTCAACAATGCCACCATGGGCCTCATCCGGAAAAATCAATTTCAACAATATGAAAAACGTTTTATTGATTGTGACTTTATCAATCCTGATTATAAAATCTTAGCCGAATCATTTGGTATAAAATACAAAAAAGTTGAGATAGCAGACGATTTAGACGGCCTGTTTGAAAATATCGACTATCATGACTCAATAAATTTGATAGAAATTATTATCGATAAAGACCTGTTCCCAACATACTCATCCAGGCGTTAGCGAAGCAGCTGCATGAACAACAGCATAAACACCTGCAAGATTCTAAAAAAATTACTCAATAAATATAAAAATATTGAGACTATCACACCATTATTATTTCAGTTTGACTCCATTAAAGATATAACTGAGTTAATAAATCTATACCAAAAGTGTATACCCGCTATCGAGCAGGCCATGTGGCATGAACAGTTTGATAGCGATGCTTTAAGTGACTATCAGCATTTATTTATTGAATTAGAGGACTTATTAGCAAATAACAGTACTTACGATAGCCGGCACAAATTTATAATAGCCATTCCCGTGGCTGACAGACCACAACATCTTCAGGCCTGTTTGCGTAGTATTTTTACACTTTGTGAAAAATACAATTACGGTGGCCAACAAGATGGGCAATTCACTAAAATAGCAGTACTCATATCCGATGACAGTAAACACCTAGAAAATAAAATTGAAAATAAAAAACTAGCTGAAACATTCAGCAAAAAGGGTTTAAACGTTATTTATTTTGGCCAGGATGAACAGAAAGAGATCTTGCATTCAATCAATTATCAGAAAACTCAAAATATAACAGGAAATGCAGAGTCTGAACACTTCCATCACAAAGGTGCATCAATAACCCGAAATATCACTTATCTCAAACTGCAACAACTGGAAGATAAGCATGAGAAAACCTTATTTTATTTTATCGATAGCGATCAGGAGTTTAAGGTAAACACACTCATCAATGGTAAAAACGAAGAGCTTTATGCGCTTAATTATTTTTACCATTTAGATATTATATTTAGCCAGAATAATATAAACATACTTACCGGAAAAGTAGTCGG
>Ga0316204_10012139_pt1 | contig 10590 bp, 8 predicted proteins | sample 6monrhotite_MG_2_FD_205661 | JGI IMG/M metagenome (GOLD analysis project Ga0316204, IMG submission 205661) | Microbial mat bacterial communities from mineral coupon in-situ incubated in ocean water Damariscotta River, Maine, United States -... | ecosystem: Environmental > Aquatic > Marine >... | reverse complement strand
AATCTCGAGAGTAAAAACAAAAGTTATAATTATTTGATTTATATGTAGAAATAAAAAAATATTGAGAAATGGATAAAATTTAAGTAATCGCTTTTCTTGCGGTTAAAGGCCTGTGAAAATCGGTGTTGAAGCCGGTAAAACCACTTGCAGAACCAGATTCAAAGTCATTCGAATAGATAATAGTGGCACTTGAAACCGATGAAAAACCAAGGCCTAAAGCTAGGATGCTGCTAATAAGAAATTGCTTGTGTAAATTCATGAGGAAACTCCTGGTTGGCTATTTAATGATCTGATTGAACATTGAGCAATTAATAAGCCAAAGTATTTTCCTATTATTTTTCAATTGGATACCTATTTAATAAATATAAAGCATCTTCAGTTTTAGTTAGCCTGTATGATTTATCGACAATTCTCCTCGCTCTAGAAATACCCTTTATTTGTACTACTGAGTTTAGCAAGTTAACAAAATTCTCCGATACACTATTTTTAATTCACATTAAATTAAATGTCACACCTAGGGTTAAGAGGATTCTCTCTATTAAATATATACTACTAGTCTTGATCTCTTGTTCTTTCACCGGATTTACACGTTAGGGGCTACCCCTTCGAGCCATTGGGGACTCCAAGGGGAGTTGAATAAAAAACTATTGCGCTCCTTGTACATCAAATATCAATTGGAAATGGAGATCAGGACCACCTTGTGGCCTAACCAGCGAGGGAGTACCACCATAAACGCGATGATCTGAGTGATAGGCGATAAGCAAGTTATCGACGACTTGATTCATGTTAAAAGGGAGAGTGCGTTTCATGGTGGCATTACCCTTAGCATCGGTGACAAAAATATTAGGGATACCACCAAAAGGTCCAGGCGGGCCACCTGCTTGATTAAACTGCCAAACGCCATACAGGCTATTAGGAAGCAGTCCTTTTATGATCATTTTTACTTTGCTCATTCCGTTGTTGAGAATTTTTATTCTCAACTTGGATTCACCGCCTTTAATCCAATCAGCGACAGTAATCGGATTCGGACTGCCAGGGTAAACCAATCCACGCGTTATATAGTCAGCGTTGATGGATTCATCAATGACGACAGGAGATTCTCCGTCAGTGAGATATAACGTTGGGACTTCTCGCAATGGCACAGGGTCGCTGCCATCAATGGGTATATTGTAAAGTACCTCATCTAGATCGGTGTCGCCTAATACCGGTTCTTCAAACCCATTATCTGTTTTAATTTGCAAAGATGGCAGTCTAAAGTTCAGCACGGGCTCACCATTGATAACCGTTAGATTATCATCACAGTGCTCACAATGGGCAAATGCCGGGTTTAGCATAAGGCCCCAAAATAAGCTATATGTCCATATCAATGTCAGTATTAGTCGTTTTCTGCTCATTAGTTTTTGTCTCCTTGTATTTGGGTGAGTAGCGGTTGTTGTTTCTAGTAATGATCAGTTGGCGAATTTATACCCGAAACACGTTGCAAACGATATCTTGCACTTCAGTCTTGCATTCAACGGGTTTTGTAGGATAAATGGCTAGCTTGGCAGGTCGCCTTCATAAGCCTGACATATGGCTTGCATAGCGAATTTATTTTTAAGATTTATATTTATCAGCAGGATAGAGTTTGATTTTGAGGGGGGAAGTTTGTTTGGCGCGAAATGCGGAGTGTTTGACATCAATCACGCGCTATCATGCTGGTGAGTTTGCGTGGCTATTCCTTATTATTGCCCCGGTCATTGATATCCAGACATCGACTTGTATCCGTGCCATTCGACAATTGCTCAGAGGGTAGACTTGATTTCAAAACACGCTGTGAATATGTCCCTATACGCTCTACATTTTTATCCCTGAAAATGAAGGTGTTTGAAATCAGGTCTACCCTCTGAGCAGGGGCATGTCCTAAGCCCGACTGGATATCAATGACCGGGGCAATATCTCCCCTCAGAGTAACGTGTCTTAGAGGGGAGATGCACAAAAATTATTGTGTTTCTTGTATGTCGAATTCCAGTTGCACGTGGATATCGTGGCCACCGAATGCATTGATCAGTGAGGGTGTCCCCCCATAGATGCGGTGATCCGAGTGATATACAACGGCTAATTGTCGTACGACTTCCTGCATATTGAAGGGGAGGGTACGCTGCATGCTGGCATTGCCTTTATGATCGGTGATAAAAACATTGGGGATGCCGCCAAAGGGGCCAGGTGCCCCTGGCATCAGGTTAAACTGCCAAATGCCGTAAAGGCTATTGGGGAGCAGTCCTCTTATTTTAATTTTTACGTGACTCATGCCATTGTCGAGAGTTTTCAGTATCAGTTTAGAACCACCACCTTCAATCCAATCGCCTAAGGTAATCGGGCTTGGATCACTGGGATACACTAAGCCGCGAGTCTTATTGTCAGCGCTGATACTTTCATCAATGACCACAGGGTTTGGTCCATCGGTGATATATAAGGTGGGGACTTGCCGTAATGGTACCGGGTCACTGCCGTCGGCAGGTTCATTGTAGAGTATTGCGTTTTCATCAGTGACGCCTATCTCAGGCCTCTCAAATCCACTGTCAGTTTTGACGTGTACACCAAGTACCGATGGTTTACCGTAAATAACGGTGACATTATCATCATGGTGCTGATAATCACCGCTATATATTCGGTGATCAATTTCATCCAATGACCAATTGCGATCAGCAAATGCAGGGCTTAGCATAAAAATCCCAAACAAAATATACGTCAATTTTGATGTCAGTCGTCTTCTGCTCATTGTCTCTGTATCCTTACTTATATTGGTTCGAATATAATAGGTGCTCTCGAAGCACCGTTTGCATAAAAAATAATCGACAGCGCATTGAATTTTGGTACTCCTATTCTCTCGGACAGCCTGCTGGGAAATGCGATAAAACAAATGCCCTATCGACGCAGAATCTTAAGCGGTGGTCACTTACAATAAGCTTACTCAGTTTGGTTAGATAAAAACCGCCCAGGTCTAAAGGATAATATTGGAATGATAACGTCCCGCTCGCATAAAATCTGTCGTCCGCTGGTGCACCATCATGTCTTGCGAACCCAGCTTTTGGAGCAGTTGGCTAACACTTCAACAATGCCCGTGATAGCGGTGCTTGCTCCTCCAGGTTATGGGAAAACCACATTCGTCTCTAGTTATATCGAGTCTGTCGCGTGTGATGATTCGATTTGGTATTGCGTTGATGAGGGCGATGCTGATCTAGCGAGTTTTTTTCACTATTTCAGTCGTGCGGTACGAGAAGCAACAGCAAAGCGCCGTAAAACAATTCCGCAATATCAAGCAGAAGATGCGATGAACGTGAAAGGGTTTGCGCGTCGTTATTTCAGTCAGGTTTACCAACGACTGGAGCCGCCTTTTTATCTTGTTTTTGACGATATACATGAATGCCAGTCACCCGCCTGGGCCGATGTCATCCGTGTGGCAGTTGATGAGTTACCAGCCGCAGGTCGGATTATTCTTATTGGTCGACAAGCACTGCCGCCAGCCTTTGCCCGTTTGAACATTAACCAGAAGATACGTACCTTCAGAGAGCAAGACCTTCGTTTTAATGATGAAGAACTTATTCAATTAGCGTCAATGCACAACATCAATACGTTATCAGCTGAGCAGTGTCACAAAGTTCAGGCGATGATGGCGGGATGGGGGGCGGGTTTGATGTTATTGTTTACCCGCATGAAACAGTTTGACGAAAGGGCACTGCTTGAGTTTGACACAAAACAAGAATTGTACAGTTATTTCATGAACGAGGTGCTGAGATGCCTTGATGAGCCAACCCATGAGGTATTGTATCGGACTTGTTTTTTGCCGGATGTTCCCGTTGAATACGCCATAGAATTAACCAAAAACAGTGCCGCAGGCAATCTTTTGCAGGATCTCTATGACCGGAATTATTTTACTTATCGCATTAGTGATACGGCGACAGTGTATCGTTACCATCCGTTGTTCAAAGCTTTTCTTATGGCTCAAAGCGAGAAAAAACTGAGTGCTCAAAGCGTTCGTGAAATTCAACAAACATCAGTAACGCTGCTGGAAAATGACGGTGCCATTATTGCTGCGGCTTCTTTGCTGGTCGATATGGGTGACGGAACGCGCTTAGCCGAGTTAACACTTCAATATGCACCACAACTGGTTGCTGAAAACTACACTCAGACACTTTTTAAGTGGTTGCAACACATTCCAAGCTCAGTCATTGATGACATGGGATGGTTATTATTCTGGCGTGGGGTCTGTGTTGTCTTTATGCGCCCGCAGATAGCGCGGCAAGACTTTGTTAGCGCTTTTAAGCATTTTACTGCGCTCTCGGATGCGACAGGTCAATGTTTATCCCTATCAGGTATTATCGATAGTTATATGTTTGAACGAGACGATTTTACCTTTTTAGATCCGTGGATTGAGCAGGTGGATCGACTTCATAGCAGTTTCGACCAGCAGGTTTCGCCACCGGCTTTGGTCAAATTAACATTGAGCATGTTTGATGCGTTAATGCACCGTGCGCCTGATCACTTTGAATTTGATCTTTGGCTTGAACGCATTATCAAAATACCGATAAATGAGCTGCCTCCCAGTTTGCAGGTAAGAAAACAGGTTGCAGTGATTTTGTATTATTTATGGCAAGGTGATTTTCGTCATGTTGAAATAAATCATCATTTGTTAGAAAAACAACTCAAGCACAACTCAGGTCCGGTATCCGAAATACTATGGCATATCATTGATTGCGCCTTTTTGTGGTCAACCGGTAATGGGCAGCGTGGCTTGATGGTGGCGAAGAACGGATTGAAGAAAATCAAAGCATACGGCTTAGAATCGTTGTGGAATATTTCGCTTATTACTCATGGTACAGCAGCGGCGTTGATAGTCCATGATAGCGAACAAGCCAGTCGTTTGTTGGATAACGCGGCGGGGTATGTTGCTGAATCAGGACGAATACATTTGTGTTTATATCATATATTGTATGCGATTCATTCATTCCGAAGCGGTACCATTAGTGCGGCCTCTTATCATGCACAAGAGGCGCATCATTGTGCGGAGGCATCAGGGTTGCCTTTTTTTCAGGCTTATGCTTACTTCATCCAGGCGCAGCTATGTTTTGTTCATGGCGATATGGAACAAGCTCGACAATACACCTTGACATCAAAGCGGATTGGTTGTGCGATGCGCAGTTATTTTCATCAATGTCAGGCGCAATTATTCGAAGCAATTCTCGATCGGTCGGTGGGTCAACATCAATCAGCTTTGGCGCTACTAACGAATGCGTTACGGTTAGCTGAACAGTACAACATGCTGCCCGGTTTGTGGGTTTGTGAAGATGAGTTGACTCAAATCTTAGTCGAGGCCATGCGCCATGATGTTGAATCAGTCGTGGCGCGCCGAATTATTCATAAACGTCACTTAATGCCCACTGATCCACCTTATGATATTACAGCGTGGCCATGGCCGATTCGCATTCATACCCTCGGTTGTTTTGACATCGTGATTGATGACCAGCCATTCGAATTGCCGAGTCGTAACCGACCAAAACTGTTTGCGTTTTTACAGACATTGATTGCGTTTGGTGGAAAGCAAGTCCGTGAAGAGGTGATCAGTGAGGCTGTATGGCCGGATGCCGAGGGCGATGCGGCGCATCAATTGTTTGACACCACGCTATTTCGATTACGAAAATTACTGGGGGTACCCGAAGCAATCATTAACCGAGGTGGCAAGGTATCGTTAAACAAGCGTGTTTGTTGGCTCGATACTTGGGCATTAAACGTTGGCATTGACCAACTTACCTTATTTGTTAAAGAAAACCCTACATCGGTTGATCAAATTAAAAAAAGCTATGATCAGCTGCAGGATTATTATCGTGGCGATTTTTTACAGGCTGAAGAAGACTTTCCTATTGTCACGCAACACCGGCAACAGCTGCGTGCAAAATGGCAACGTATCCTCTATTTGATGGCAAATTATTGGTTACAGCAGAATGATTCGATAGAAGCTGAGGCTTGTCTGGAAAAACTGCTCAAACTCAATCCACTTGAAGAACAAGCGTACTGCATGTTAATGAAATTGCATATCGCTCATGGAGAGTTCTCTAAAACCGCCGTTGTGTATGAGGCTTGCAAAAAGGCATTGCAAGCTGGCCTTGATGTGCAACCTTCAGCAGCAACCGAGCAGATTTTTAATGAAGTCCGAGACTAATTCTTCGAGAGCACCAACAGTAGTCGTTCTGAGCATAAAAAAACTTCTCAGTAAACTCCACATAAATTATGGATATAACAACGATTATTTACGGTGCTTCATTGATATTAGGGACTTCATTCATTATACTTATGGCTAGGGGTGGACATAAAATATAAAATAAGTTTTCCACATCAATATATTATTCCTCAACGTATAATTACTCACATATTTGATTGTAAGTTGCATGCTGTCTATTTGCATTTAGCCGCATTTAATTTGCTTGAATAATAACAATTAACTCGCATGCACACCTACATGGAAGGCCTCACTATGATAAAACATGTTTGTCAGTCGTTTTGCTGTATTATTATTGTTTATTTTACTACGAGCTGTAGTGAATCAATCTCTAACAAAGTCTCTAACTCTGAGTCCAAACCCAGTGCCAGTGCGGTTGAAACAGACCCCGCAGCAAGGGTAAACGCAAGAATTCTTAGCGATGAATTGAGCGATAAAGAACGCTTAGGAAAACTGATCTTCTTTGATATCAATCTTTCTGAACCGGCTGGCCAATCCTGTGCCTCATGTCATGATCCAAATAGTGGTTTTGCTGATCCTGATCGTCAATTACCGGTATCTGAAGGGGTGATTGCCGGGCGATTCGGTGTTAGAAATGCCTTGAGTGCGGGTTACACTAAATTCACTCCGGCATTTACGCTAGGTGAAAGTCCTATGGCAGTCCAAGGTGGTCAATTCTGGGATGGCCGAAAAATTGATTTGATCGATCAAGCAAAAGCACCATTTCTTAACCCTTTAGAAATGAACAACCCAAGCGAAGAAACCGTTGTTGAGGATGTAGCAGCAGCAGACTATGCACCCTTATTTCTGACGGTGTACGGCGCGGATGCATTTGACGATATCGACACGGCGTATCATAACATTGCAGATGCGATTGCCGCTTATGAAGGAAGCGTCGAAGTGAGTCCATTCACCTCAAAATATGATCAATTTAAAGCAGGTACTGTCGCTTTGTCCGCTGAAGAAACGCTCGGTCTTGAGTTATTTATTGGCAAAGGAAAATGTGCGAATTGTCATAGTTTGGAGAGTATTGACAACGGGGTGAATTCAGACATATTCACTAACTTTAGATTTGGCAATATCGGCTTACCGAGAAACACTGAGTTTCCTTATGACTTATTACCTGCGGACACCATCGATAATGGCCTGGGGGCCATATTAGAGGATCCGCAACACGATGGTAAATTCAAAACCCCACACCTCAGAAACGTGACACTGACGGCGCCTTATATGCACAACGGTGTATTAAAGACGCTCGAAGACGTGGTGCATTTTTATAATACACGAGATATCCCAGGATTGTGGCCTGAACCCGAGGTCAGTGCTAATATGGTCACGGGTATGGTGGGCGATCTTGGTCTGACCGAGGACGAGGAAGAAGCCATCGTTGAATTTATGGAAACCTTAACAGACAATTATAATCCTGCTATTGATGATTGATGATTGATGATTGATGATGTCTATCGTTGTGGATAACGCGACACAATTTAATGAATGTTTTCGTTGAAATAAATCATGTAGCCCATGGCCGGGCTGATAGTATCAATCTGTAAGTTAAGATCCAGTTAGATGTAGGATGGGTAGAGCAAAGCGAAACCCATCAATGTCAAGCCGATGTCTGGATATTGATCTGGCCATTGATATCCAGACATCAACTTGTGATTGCATCGCGAGGCGAAGGCTCAGGGGTTGGGTTTTGTTTCAAAACACGCTGTGAATGTATTCCTATACGCTCTGCATTTTCATTGTGTTACGCCTTCCTTGGCTTCACACAATGTCCGGCCATAAGGTCCCTTATATGGCGTTCCACGCTTAGCGCGTGTCACCCCTGAAAATGAAGGTGTTTGAAACAAAATCCAACCCCTGAGCTGGAATGCGCCCTAAACTCGACTGGATATCAATGGCGAGATTTATAATAGCTGCCGGAGCAATATCATGAGACATGATTTGCGTGATTTTTTTCTATGTCAATGGCAAATAGATGTCTGTGATCATTTCGTGCTCGGGTACATCGGGAAACAAATTCACCCGATGAAAGAAGCAGGGAAAATCTCGTAACTCTTCACCACTTTCCGGTAACCATGTTGCGTATAAGTAGTTGAAGCTCGCACCAATGTTATCATCTGGACCAATATGGCGCAGTACTGCGCAACGGCTATACGGAATGATTTTAGTGATCACTCGGTATAGGTTTTCTTTAACATCATTGTTAACCGAAGCACAAATATCAATTCGATATTTTTCTGGTGCTGTTGTCGCCGGGTCGTCATATACGATGTTATAGGTTTCGCTTATCTTTGGCGATAAGTTGTTTTGTTTTCGCCACTGGATGAAATGTCTCACTGAATCACTGACACGCTCTGGCGCCCCACGATGTTCTAATACAGCCACCTTGGTTTCTTTAAATTCAATGAGGTTAACTTGTTGGTTGTGTTTTCCTGTGATCATGCGATGAACCCTCTCTTTGTTTAAAAATTGATATTTTTCGCACCAAGCCTCCCATTCAGGGTTTTTTCTGAATTGGGAGGGCGTTTGCCCAAACATTTTTTTAAACGCACGGGAAAACGATTCGGCGTTTTCGAAGCCTGCATCCATGGCAATATCAATGACCCGTTCGTGCCCCCTAAAAGCGAGCTGATAAGAGGCGCGCTTTAACCGCATCAATTGGACATATTTAATGACACTGATTCCGGTATATTCAGAAAATTGCCGGTGAAAGTGATACTTTGAAAAGTGTGCAACTTGACTCAGCTCCTCGACGGAAAGGCTGTCATTGAGGTGATCATTGATGTAATTGAATACGCTGTTTAGCCGTTGCTGGTATGTCATGCAGGTCATCAGTGGTTCACCTCAGCAGTACCTATGGTAGCTAACTGGGTCAATGGTATCCTGACTAAAATTGCTATTTTCACTGCTAAGGGGTCACTGTCCTTGAAATTTGACTGAACTCATTAGCTTAGTGTAAAAAGCAATCTCCTTGCTAATCTTTTGTTGCTTTAGCTATGTCATTAGTTCTGTCGAGGGGTATGACGGATTATTGGGAAAGGTGTTATTTTATTGGTGGACGAGCAAAAATTGGATAATAAATGAACAAAATGGTATTTGTTAGCTTTGCATTACTGTTGATGAGTGTGAGTAGTTACGCTCAAGCGGAGATTACTTGTCCGACTAATCCCAATGTTTGCAATACGGGTTATGTTAATATCACCGAAATAAAATCATGGCGAACCAAAATCGATGTTATATTGACCGAGACACATAATTGCACTGGAGCAGATACAACACGATATCATTTGCTTAAAAACAGCAATACTCGTCATGATTATGCATTATTATTGAGCGCATTTACTGCAGATATGCGTGTCAACTTACAGTTTCAGTGCATTGAGGGTTACCCCAAAATAAGGGGCGTTAGAGTAAGGAAATATCGTTAAACTCATGGTTGACCGTCAATTTGCTTTATTGGCACCGAGTCCGGGCGTTATGTTAATGGGGATACTATGAAAATATTTATGGTTGCCATTATTCTGTTGTTTGGATATTCGGCCATAGCAAATGCTGAAGCGAGGCACAGAGATAAGCAGATTGCTGTAATCCAAAGTCCGGATGATAGACCTTGTTTGTTTTTTGTGTTAAGTGGAGTCAGTGAAGCTGATCCTATTGTTTCTGGAATGAAAGGATCAGAGTGGTTTGCAGTGCCGCACACACACCAAGGATATCGGGAAATATTGGGTTTATTAATTGCCGCAAGAATTTCCGCCCATACTGTTACAGTAATAACGACAGGTAATGTTGTGTGTGGTGGTTATGGAGAAGTAAAAGTTGTACGTTTGTAAACTAAATGTAGAGGATTGATGATGAGGATTAATCTTCCTTCTGTTCGAATGACAACGGCAGGTTTATTAATAGGTATCGTTTTATTCACCCTCTGGCAGCCTGTGGTTGGTAGTGAGATGGGATATTTGGGAGAGGCGCGATACCGTGCGTTGATTATTGGAAATAATCAATATCAAGATCCCGAAGGTATTTGGAACAACTTGAATACACCCATTGCCGATGCCTTGTCGATGGCAACGTTGCTAGAACAAGAATACGGTTTTCAGGATATTGACGTCTTAAAAAATGCAACGGGCAGAGAGATTGTCAAAAAATTTAATGGCTTAATCTCTACAGCACAAAAAAACGATAGTGTGTTAATTTATTACGCCGGCCATGGGTTCTTGAAGCCAGAAACTAAAGAGGCATTTTGGGTGCCGATAGATTCGGAAGGCTTAGACGATAGTAGTTATTTGAGTAATGCTATTATCAAAGAAAAACTCAAAATTTTAGCACACAAA
>Ga0316204_10012138_pt1 | contig 10591 bp, 8 predicted proteins | sample 6monrhotite_MG_2_FD_205661 | JGI IMG/M metagenome (GOLD analysis project Ga0316204, IMG submission 205661) | Microbial mat bacterial communities from mineral coupon in-situ incubated in ocean water Damariscotta River, Maine, United States -... | ecosystem: Environmental > Aquatic > Marine >... | reverse complement strand
GGCTTTAAGCAATGAGGCACTCATAAAATGTACATCAATATTTGTTCTTTTATTAATGCCTTGTTCTTAATTAAAAACCGAATTCTGGATGATCCAGAATTCGGTTTTTTTATTCACCTCAAAACTTAAGCAGGTGGCTTTTTGAGTTACAGTCCCAGCCTCTTTATTTTTTAAGGTACTTGGAAGTTTAATTATACATCCCCTATTCTAGCTCCATCAGGGATATATGCTCCTTTTTTAAGCACGACAATCCCATCTCGGATAAGATGCGTCTCTGCCTCTGAATCTTTTAGGGTTGGACTTCCTTTGATTACTACATTGTTTCCAACCCGAACATTTTTATCAAGGATTGCGGTTTCAATGTAACAGTCTTTACCAATCCCCATAGGTGCGCCCATTAAAGGATCCTCAATGTCTTCTAATTCTTCATAGAAATCCGCCCCCATTACAATGGCATTAGAAACTTCCGTTCCTTCTCCAATCCTCGCCCGGATACCTACTACTGCCCGGTCAATTTTTTTCGCATGCAAAATACACCCCTCTGCAATAATCGCCCGATTAATAAAGGTGCCATAAACTTTAGACGGTGCTAATAAACGAGGTCTTGTATAAATAGCCCGATCATTATCGAATAAATTAAATTCAGGAATCGCGTCCGTCAAAGCGATATTGGCCTCAAAGAATGAACGGATCGTCCCGATATCTGTCCAATAACCATCAAAAGCATAACTGGCTACTTTTAAGCCTCCATTAATGGCATCAGGAATGATTTCTTTTCCAAAATCATTCGCTTTTAGATTATCTGTAAAAAGTTTGTTCATTACCTTTTTGTTGAACAGATAAATACCCATAGAAGCTAAATAATGCTTCCCACGTTTTGCGTATTTTTCCTCAACTGGAGACTTCCAATCTGGAAGAACATCCGCATTGGGCTTTTCAATAAAGCTATCAATAAAGCCTTTTTCATTCACTTTCATAATCCCAAACCCAGAAGCATCTCGATCACTTACTGGAATCGTGGCAATTGTTACATCTGCTTTTTGTTTAATGTGATTGCGAGCCAAGGCTTCGAAATCCATTTGATACAATTGGTCCCCAGATAGGATTAAGACATAATCATGGTCATGATTATTCAAATGATGCATGGTTTGCCGAACCGCATCTGCTGTTCCCTGAAACCAATCTCCACTACTATGCGTTTGCTCCGCAGCCAGGATATCAACGAAACCTGAACTAAACAGATCAAAATGGTAAGTATTTTTGATATGCTGATTTAGAGAAGCTGAATTAAACTGGGTTAATACAAACATCCGCTTTAATCCGGAATTCAAACAATTAGATATAGGAATATCAATCAACCGATATTTTCCTGCAATCGGAACGGCTGGTTTAGATCTTTGACTGGTTAAAGGAGCTAGACGGGAACCAACGCCTCCGCCTAAGATTAAACTAATCATTTTCACGTCCATAGCATTACTTGTTTATTTGTAAGTTTTGATAAATTGTCTCGTAGGCTTTTGCCGATTGCGTCCAGGAAAAGTCCAGGTCCATGATTCTACGAGCGATTCCCTGCATTTTTTTGGTGTCCTGAAAAACTTTAGCAGCCCGCCATAAAGCATGGTGCCCCCCTTCCAAGGAGAACTCATCAAAGCGAATACCTCGGCCTTCCTCTGGAGATTCATCTAGGTCAATTACGGTGTCTTTTAGTCCTCCTACAGATCGAACAATCGGTAGGGTTCCGTATCGCATAGCATACATTTGATTTAAACCACAAGGTTCAACTCTGGAAGGCATAATCAAGAAATCGGATCCCGAATATAACTGATGCGCTAAACCTTCATTGTATTCTAAAGCCACATCAAATTTACCGGGAAAATCTCTTTTTAACGCTAAAAACTGCTGGTGCAATTCTGGTTCTCCGGTGCCTAGAATGACGAAAACAGCCGGTACTCCTGCATATAATACCTGACGGTAAAGATCAGGAAGAAGATCAGCTCCTTTTTCACGCACTAAACGTCCGATAAAAGTAATCAGAGGTAACCTAAGATCCACCTGAAAACGAGCACCTAAAATCGCTTTGTTTTTAAACTTATAATTCTTAAAGTCTCCTGTAAATTTTTCTTTAATAAAAGGGTCTTTGGCCGGATCCCAAACCTTTAAATCAATCCCGTTCAAGACTCCACTTGATTTCTTCAACTCTTTCTGGATCAATTTTTCCAAACCATTAGAATCAGTAGTCAGTTCGGTCATATAAGTAGGAGAAACCGTGGTAAGTCCCCAGGCTGTTTTAATCCCAGTTGCTAGTGGGTTAATTCGGCCGTCCCATTCTAGTAAGCCTTTGGCATTCGCATGAAACGCAGGTAACATGGAGACTAGTTCCCAGGCAAAATCCCCGTGGTATTCCCCATTGTGGATCGTAAAAACGGTAGGAACCGTTGCCAGTTTCTTGTAGGTTAAGCCATGCTGCATGAAAAATGGAATCAATCCGGTATGATAATCATGACAGTGGACGACCTTAGGAAGGTCGGGCATTTGTTTTATCCATTCCAGAACAGCAAGTTGAAAATGTATAAACCGCTCTGTATTATCGGTATACCAACCTTCTACGGGATCTCCGTAAACACCGTCTCGATCAAACTGACCTATAATATTGACCAGATAAAGTGGGAATCCCAGCTCCGCATCTTCTACCGTTTCTATTGAAAAAGGAATGAAATCTTTTTGAAAGGGATAAACACCGGTAAAGACCGGTTTTATGGTTTGAGCACGCACCCACTTGGTGCGATATTTTGGAATAATCACCGCCGACTCTTTTCCAAGATCGTTTTGGTATTTTGGTAAAGCTCCGGCAACATCTCCTAAGCCGCCAGCTTTGGCAGCAGGGTAACATTCAGCACTAACATGTAGGATATCCATTAAGCATCAGGGGTCTTTATGATTGATGCCTTAAAGTAAAAAGAAATTTGAAGAAAGCGGTGTATCCTCAGGACTTCTTAAACAATATTTTAAAAAACCGCTATCTACACTAGAACCATATTCACGATGCCGTCCTAATCGTCTATGCCTTAAAAACAAAAAAGTCAGTTGTTTGATTTAAACAACTGACTTTTATAAGCTATAAAATAAGTGGACTATGCCTTTTCAGTAGTCTTTTTCACCCACTTAATTTTGTTACTCTTTGGTCTTGAATTCCCGTAGGAACCACGTACGATTTTTCCTTTTTTGGATCTCTTATCTCCTTTTCCCATCAGATATATTGCTTTATAGTTTTTAAATGTGCGGCGAATTTACAATTTTTCTTCTTATTCTACAATGAAGGCATGAAGTGCATCTGCAATCTTTCGATCATTTGATAAACGCGGCACCTTATTCTGCCCTCCAAGTTTACCTTGAGTTTTCATGTATTTCCGAAAAGCATCTTGTTCTAAGGCTCTTATTTTTAAACTGCGCAGTATTTTTCCATCGATAAGATCCTGATAGTAGATATTTTGCATAACCATAGCCTGATCAACTTTTTCAGCAAACTGTTCTAGGTTTTGAGGTGCTTTTCCAAAAGCAATAAACCATTCGTGGTAAGGTAGGCCTCCTTCAGGTGGGTTCACTTGTGGAGCAACGGTAAACTCCGTAATTTGAACGCCTTCGGTGGCCGCTACAGACAAAAGGGCCTCTTCGACTTCTTTTCCAATCACGTGTTCTCCAAAGGCAGAAATAAAATGTTTAATCCGGCCCGTCACAACTAATCGATAAGGGTCTTTCGACACAAAGCGCACGGTATCTCCGATATTATACCCCCATAAACCGGCATTGCTATTAATCACTAGCGCATAGTTCACTCCAATTTCAATATCCTTCAAACTTAATCTGGTAGGTTGCTCATTGAAAACCTCTTGGTCTGGAATAAATTCAAAAAATATACCCGAAGCTGCGTTGAGCAGAAGGCCAGCTTCTTCAGGATCGTCCTGAAAGGCAATGAAACCTTCGGAAGCGGGGTAAGTCTCTACACTATCAATACTTTTTCCCACTAAGGCTTCTAATTTGGCCCGATATGGCTCATAATTCACCCCTCCGTAGACAAAAATACTAAAATCTGGAAACACTTCTGACACTGTTGCTTTACCCGTCACTTCCAATAAGCGTTCATAGTACATTTGAACCCAAGGTGGAATGCCACTAATCAGGCTCATTTGTTCTGGAAGGGTTTCTTCGACAATCTTTTCCAGCTTCTCTTCCCACTCTTCTATACAATTGGTCGTATAAGAAGGCAGCTGGTTGCTTCGTAACCAGGCCGGAACCATGTGGTTAACAATCCCGGACAAACGACCAGTAGGTATTCCGGAAATCTCCTCCAGTTCGGGGCTGCCCGATAAGAAAATCATTTTCCCGTCTAGCCATTTCCCATTTCCCGTTTTGGCGTAATAATTGAAAAGTGCATTTCGGGCGGTACCGAAATGATTAGGAATACTATCCTTCGTTAAGGGGATATATTTAACTCCGGAGGTCGTACCGGATGTCTTAGCAAAATACTTGGGTCGCCCACGCCACAGCACATCTGATTCTCCTTCCTTGATCCGATCAACATAGGTTCTTAGGCCTTCATAATCGCGAACAGGAACTCGTTTGATAAAATCTTGATACGTCTCAATTCCATCAAAATCATGATCTTTTCCGAAAGCCGTCTGACGACCAACAGTGATCAAGTTTTTGAATATTTTCTCTTGCTCCAAAACTGCTCTTGACGACCAGGCCTGAATATCTCTAGCGATTTTTTTTGCAAAGGGTTTGATAACCCAAGATCTAAATCCCATCTATCCCTATTTTCCTAAATAAACGTTTTTCTAAAAGAATCAACATCAGGCTGCAAAAATAGGATACATAAACGAGATATTCTTTAGTAACGTAAATCTTCTACGTAATAATCTGGATATTTTGCCTTTTGGAAAGTGAATAAGGTTTCAGCCAAAATCAGGTTAGGACGAAGGCTTTTGGCTCGAACCGTAAACCGAGAACCATCTTTGCTAAAAGCTTCTACCGAAACTAGCTCCTGGTTCTTTTTCTCTAAAGTCAATCGCAATTTGGAATATTCCGAATCTTCAGATAATGGTTTGAACTCTATAAATTGGACTACTTTACCTGCCTGTGTAGCAGCACCTACCAAGACAAAAGCGAAATCCTCGCGTTCGTACAAGGAGAATAAAGCACTGGGTGATAGAATATCCGTGTCTTCACTAGCCTCTGGCACATCATTGATCTGTACTTCCTTATTCCGTTCCTGGATCATCCAAAGTACACTCCCATCAGAAACCACCGTTCTACCTGGCATTTCTACACGGTATGCTTTATCCTTTTTATAGAAGCGAATATTTTGCGTTTCTACCGGTTGATCCGCCAATTTGATATCCAGCTCAAAAACTACATCCATAGTCTTATAACCTTCATATTTTGCTTTCATCTTATCCAGAATAGCACGCGCAGCCGGGTCAGAAGAAGCATTCGAACTCAAAGTGTTCTGGGTAAATCCTGAAAAAGTAAACAGTAAAGCCGAAAAGATCAACAATATTCTCATAAAGGCAGTATTTAATTGATACAACAAAATAACGTCCATTTCCTCAAAAAAAACACCCCTCACGGCGCTTGAGCACGTTAAAGATTCTTTAAACCTTTAAAAGCTATCAATTGCAAAAATGGAAAGAGGTACGAGAAGTTTGTTTTGAATTGATGGATTCTAAATAAAAGAGGGCTAAAATTTAATGGACTTTATTTGACAAAAACCGCTTATCCGCTCCAAAAAGAAAACAGTCATACGGGATCTCTCCCAAATCATTATCGGGCAAGAGGGCATAGTTTGTAAACAAAAAAGTGCCTGAATCCAACTTATAGATTCAGGCACTTTAAAACACTGTATACCTTGGAATTAGGTAGCTTGTTCCTCCGCAGAAAAGGCCGAAGAAAGGTATTCCCTATTTAGGATAGCGATATTTTCAACAGAAATTTCTTTTGGACATTCTGCCTCACAAGCACCAATATTGGAGCAAAAACCAAAGTTCTCTTCATCCATTTGGGCGACCATTTTTTGAGCGCGACGTTTGGCTTCTACTTTTCCTTGTGGCACGGTTGCTAAATGCGCAACCTTGGCACTAACAAAAAGCATAGCAGAAGCATTCGGACAAGCGGCAACACAGGCTCCACAACCAATACAAGCTGCTGCATCAAAAGCATCAAGTGCGGTATCTTTTTCGATCGGAATAGCATTCCCGTCCTGGGCCTGACCCGTATTTACGGAAACGTAGCCTCCTGCTTGAATGATCCGGTCAAAAGAATCCCGGCTTACGGCCAAGTCCTTTAAAACTGGAAAAGCACTTGCGCGGTAAGGTTCGATGGTGATAATATCTCCATCTTTAAAAAAGCGCATATGCAATTGACAGGTGGTAGTCCCTGAATTAAGTCCGTGAGGATGGCCATTAATCACCAGACCACAAGCTCCACAAATCCCCTCCCGGCAATCGTGCTCAAAAGCAACTGGATCACCTTTTTGGGAAATAATTTTTTCATTTAGTACATCGAGCATTTCTAAGAAAGACATATGCTCACTAACGTTATCTAATTCGTAGGTAACAAACTTGCCCTTTACCCCAGCATTTGCTTGTCTCCATATTTTTAAAGTCAACTTCATTTCTTTCGATGTTAAAGTTTAATAAATAGTTACTAATGCAGCTCTTACTTGTAAGAACGGGTTTTCAATTCGACGTTTTCAAAAACCAATTGCTCTTTATGCTCAACAGGTTCCTCATCCCATCCTTTGTATTCCCAGGCTGATACAAAAGTAAAGTTTTCATCATCCCGTAAGGCTTCTCCTTCTGGGGTTTTGAATTCTTCCCGGAAGTGGCCACCACAAGACTCTTCCCGTCCTAAGGCATCGTAACACATCACTTCTCCTAATTCGAAGAAATCAGCAACACGTAGGGCTTTTTCCAATTCTGGATTAAATTCTCCCGCTTCTCCGGGTACAAATACATCCTTGTAGTACTCTTCTCGAAGTTCTTTAATCATTTTGATCGCAGACTTCAGTCCTTCTGCATTCCGTGACATGCCACAGTGATCCCACATGATCTTACCTAAGCGGCGGTGGAAGCTTTCTACAGACTGATTCCCTTTAACACTCATCAATTGATCAATCCTGGCTTGCGTATCTTTCTCTGCATTTTCAAACTCTGGTAAGTCTGTTTTAAATGCTGGTGTGCGAATTTCCTCGCTTAAGAATTGGCCAATTGTGTAAGGAAGTACAAAGTATCCATCTGCTAAACCTTGCATCAAAGCAGAAGCTCCTAAACGGTTTGCGCCATGATCAGAATAGTTGGCTTCACCAATAGAAAACAAGCCTGGTACATTAGTTTCTAAATTATAATCTACCCAAAGACCGCCCATCGTATAGTGAACTGCCGGATAAATCTTCATAGGATTCTTATAGGGATCCTCTCCAGTAATCTTTTCATACATTTCGAAAAGGTTACCATATTTTTCCTCAATCACTTCCTCCCCGAACTTGACAATAGTTGCGGCATCCGGATTATCAATATTTTGAGAAATGGCCTTAGATTTTCCGTAGCGCTCGATTGCTGCCTCAAAATCCAAGTAAACTGCTAATCCGGTCGGCGCAACGCCAAGTCCTTCATCACAAGCTACCTTCGCTGCGCGCGAAGCTACATCTCGAGGAACTAAGTTACCAAAAGCAGGATATCTGCGCTCTAGATAGTAGTCACGGTCTCCTTCTGGAATATCTACTCCTTTCTTTTCACCCTCCCGAATAGCTTTCGCATCATCTTGGTTTTTAGGAACCCAAACCCGGCCATCGTTCCGTAAAGACTCGGACATCAACGTCAGTTTAGACTGATAATCTCCTGATACGGGGATACACGTAGGGTGAATTTGTGTAAAGCAAGGGTTTGCCATCAGTGCTCCTCGGCGAGTAGCACGCCAGGCAGCAGTAGCGTTACAGTTCATGGCATTGGTAGACAGGTAAAAAACATTTCCATAACCACCTGATCCAATAACTACGGAATGGGCCGCAAAGCGCTCCAATTTTCCATTCAACAAATTCCGGGCAATAATCCCTCTTGCTTTGCCATCTACTTTAACCAGATCCAACATTTCGTGGCGGTTATACAACTCTACGGTTCCTAAGGAAACCTGGCGAGAAAGCGCCTGGTAGGCACCGAGTAACAATTGCTGTCCCGTCTGGCCTCTAGCGTAGAACGTCCGACTCACTTGAACCCCTCCAAAAGAACGGTTCGCTAACAAGCCCCCATATTCCCGAGCAAATGGAACACCTTGAGCAACAGCCTGATCAATAATGTTACGACTAACTTCTGCTAGACGGTGCACATTCGCTTCTCTAGAGCGATAATCTCCACCTTTGATGGTATCATAGAATAAACGGTAAACACTATCACCGTCATTCTGGTAATTCTTAGCAGCATTAATCCCTCCCTGAGCAGCGATAGAGTGTGCTCTACGCGGGCTGTCATGGAAAGTAAACACTTTAACTTTATATCCTAATTCACCAAGGGTAGCAGCGGCGGCAGCTCCTGCCAAACCTGTACCTACAATGATGATTTCAATTCTTCTTTTATTATTGGGTGCAACCAAGTTCATAGTCGAACGATAATTCGTCCATTTATCACCAAGCGAACCGGCAGGCACTTTACTATCTAATTTGATACTCATGTTTTGCTTTTTTTAAGTTCAAAAATTAATGCGCTGCTCCGGGTACCGGAAGCACTCTAAACGCTGGTAAAGGATAAACATCCATATACATAAGAACAGGAATAACGGCATATAAAACAGCCATAAGAACTGCAAATACCACACTACCCGTTTGGATAAGTTTCGTGTATTTACCTGTTCTCAAACCCAGGGTTTGAAATGCAGATTGGAAACCATGCGATATATGGTACCCTAAAACAATCGATCCCAACACATAAACAATGACAATCCACAATTCTTGGAAAGAAGCCTGGACGACATCAAAGTGGGACATATTTTGAGCCTCTATATCCGTGAACTTGAATTTAAACCAAAAATCGCTCATATGCAGGACGATAAAAACAAAAATTATTGACCCCAACCACATCATATTACGACTGGAAAAAGTGGTTTTAGCTTTGCCTTTTCCCGCATACTTTACCGAACCCCGGGCTTTCCGGTTTTTCGCCCAAATGGTAAAACCTTTATAGGTATGCAAAAGGATAGCGATGTAAAGCGTGTAAGCCACAAATTTAATAATCAAATTTGAGCCGAAAATTTCGGAATACACATTGAAGGTTTCACCACCGTCCGGAATTAGCAGTTGGATATTTCCCAATAAATGGACAATGAGAAATAAGATTAAAAAGAGTCCGGTGATGGTTACCAATAATTTGTTCCCGATTGAAGAGAACAGGAATTTGTTGAACCCACTCATACTTTTTACTTTTGTTTTATAGTTTGTTTAGTTCAAGACTCGAAGTCTTGTTCATTTTATTTGGAGTAACGCAAATCTAGTTTATAAAGGTCATTCCCCCAATTAGTGTTCGTGATTAATCCACTCTAATTCTTTTATTTAGAATAAATCAAAATTACCTTTGTGTAGAATAGCCGCTCAAAATAGAAAAAAGCGGTTTAGACCTACTTTACGAGCTAATATTTATGAAACAGATACCACAAGTCAATTTCGCAGAATTTATCGAGTCTTTTCCAATTGTCGAATTACCAGTTACTTTAACGGACGATGCTTCGCAAACCTTTAGTGTAGAAAACAAACCATTCAGTCAGGCGATCCTGGAGCAATACCTTATTCCTTTAGAAGCCGATGAGCATGATGAGTTTACGGAATATTTACCCTGTTTTGCAATTCCGGAAACGCATCAATTCTTTGCGGTCGTTTATTGGAAAGCCGGGTTAATGAACTACCAATATATTTTGGCTACTTTTAGTTTGAAAGCAGAATTAATAGACAAAAAAGTAATCGCTGGAACTTTTTCGGATGGCCAGTCGTTAATACAGTCAGTTGCTACTATTGATCCCGATTGGGAAATCATTGTACTCTCCGGACAAAGTCCTGCCTCCTCCGAAGTACACCTAGCAGCTGCCAAAAGTACTACCCAAACCTTTGAGATTTTACCTGAAGGCCAAATAGCTGCTTTATAATTTCAAAGCATTCTTTTGAACACACCAAAAAAACATGAGTAAACGCAAAAAACCAACCCTCAAGGGCAGTAAACTTACCGCCCGACAATTACAATACGAACTTTTTAAAGTTTTTAAACGCAACCCCAAGAAACGCTTTAACCCAAAGCAACTAATCAAGAAACTTAAGATTGCCAATAATAAGGACAGTGTCCAAAACGCCCTCGACCAATTAGTCGAAAGCCAAAAAGTAGTCAACCTTGGAGAATATAAATATAAGCTAGAAACCAGAGGAACAGGAGGCGCAGGAGCCCCTAACAAGCCTCACCAATCCGTCATCGGACGGGTAGACATGACCCGCTTAGGTTCTGCTTATATTATTATTAAAGAGCAAGAGCAGGATGTTCACGTGGCAGCCAAATACATGAAC
>Ga0316204_10012137_pt1 | contig 10592 bp, 12 predicted proteins | sample 6monrhotite_MG_2_FD_205661 | JGI IMG/M metagenome (GOLD analysis project Ga0316204, IMG submission 205661) | Microbial mat bacterial communities from mineral coupon in-situ incubated in ocean water Damariscotta River, Maine, United States -... | ecosystem: Environmental > Aquatic > Marine >... | reverse complement strand
GGTGCTTCTTTTACTGACACTGTTTTGTTTGACTCAGTTGAAGGATTGAAATAAAGCGCTTCAACAAGTTTCCATACATAAATAACGGCAAGTAAAGAACCTAATAAGATAACAATAACGATGAGCCAGTATTGTTGTTCAATCGCAGCGAGTATTAAATACCATTTACTAATAAACCCCGCGGTTCCCGGTACACCTATTAAACTTAAACCACCAATAACGATAGCCGCAAAGGTCCATGGCATTTTTTTTCCTAAGCCAGAAAAATTTTCAATTCGACTAGAACCTATTTGATATACGATGGCACCAATGGCCATGAACAAGGCTCCTTTCATTAAGGCATGATTAAATAAATGGATTAAAGTTGCTGTTATACCCAGGGCTGAACCAATACCAATACCGAGCATCATGTAACCGATCTGAGCAACACTTGAATAAGCAAGTAAACGTTTAGCGTCTTGTTGATAAATAGCATAGAAAGACATCATTAAAATGCCAACAACACAAAGTATTATGAATAACTCATCGGTAGGTGTTCCTTCGATAAAAGAATAACCAAACACACTAAAGACAACACGTAACATAACGTAAACAGCGACTTTTGTTGCCGTTGCAGCAAGAAAAATAGTGACAACCGTAGGCGCGTAAGTATAAGCATTAGGTAACCAGAGATGTAACGGGAACAATGCCAGCTTTAAAGACAAACCTACCATAATAAAAGCAAAGGCAGTATGAACAGTACGATGTTCAAATAAATCAGGCAGGCGTTGTGACAAATCCATCATATTTAACGTGCCAGTCATTGCATATAATAAGCCCACACCAATTAAAAAGAAGGTTGCACCTATCGTCCCCATAATTAAGTACTGGTAAGCCGCAGTCAGTGCCTGTCGTTTTTTACCCAGACTAATTAATGCATAAGATGAGAGTGAAGATATTTCAAGAAAAACAAAAAGGTTAAAAATATCACCTGTTTGAGTAATACCAAGCAAACCGGTAAAGCACAACAGAAATGCCGCATAGAACAGAGAGTGTTGCTTTTTATCAATCTCTTTAATCACACTTTTAAGTGCGTAAGGTAATGTGAGCGCTGCGATACCAGCAACTATGAGAGCAACTAAGGCATTAGCTGCATCTATACGATACTCAATACCCCAAGGTGGTGACCAGCCACCAAGTTCATAACTAATCACGTTCCCTGTATTTACATTAACAAGCTGCCAACATGTTAAAGAAAATACCAACCAACTGACCAGCATGCTAAACGCCCAGGGCGATCGACCATTTGGTAGCATAGCAACAACAGGTGCGGCCAACAAAGGTATAACAACAATCAGTAAACTTAAATGAGTTTCTATCACAGCGACTGATCCTGGTTATGGATATCGTCTTCTTCGATTGTGCCGTAGGCTTCCTTAATTCTTACAACCAGGGCCAGACCAAGTGCCGTCGTCGCAACGCCCACTACTATTGCAGTGAGAATCAGAACATGGGGTAATGGATTGGAATAAAGTGAAATCCCCTTTTCGATAATGGGTGCAGCTCCCTCTCTGACATTACCAATACTGATATAAAGTAAAAAAACTGAAACCTGGAAAATATTAAGACCTGCAATCTTTTTAACCAGATTGCCTCTACTGATCACCGTATAAAATCCGGCCATCATAATAATAATGACTAACCAGTAATTGTAATGACTAACAGTGAATTCCATATCATATTTACCTATTCAGGACGCCCTCTCTCTGCAAAGGCAAAGAAAATAATCAGCATCACTGACATCACTGTTATACCCACACCCAGTTCGACCACCAATATACCTAAGTGTTGACCTGCTAAATATGTTTTCGCCAATACATTGTAATCAAGATAATTACCACCGAGTAACAATCCGGCTACGCCTGTTCCGGCGTAAATTAAAACGCCTAAACTAGCCAGTAAACGTAATATGTAAGGAGGAATTACTTGTTTAGCTGTATCAACACCAAACACCAATGCATAAAGAATGATAGCTGCACTAAATATAACGCCCGCCTGAAAACCGCCACCGGGACCAAAATCACCATGAAATTGAACATAAAGTGCAAATAAAAAAATAAGGGGTATTAGAAATTTAGAAACGACTCTAAGTATCAGGTTATGTTTCATTCGGTTGACCTGTTACTTTTTCTTTTCGTCGCCGGCCGCCAATTAATAATAAAACGGCTATACCGGCGGTAAAGATAACGGTCACTTCCCCCAGGGTATCAAAACCACGATAGCTAGCCAGTATCGCTGTGACCACGTTAGGCACACCTGTTTCAGAAAGACTTTTTTCAAGATAATAAGGTGCAACATGTTTATGAACAGGGGCGTTTGCATCACCATAACCAGGTAAATCCCAGGTGCCGTAAATTAACATTCCACAGGTTATTACTACAACACTCAAGGGAAGCCATGGTTTGTGCCGTGGTGCTTTTTCTTCTTTATGAACTGCTGGTGCATAAGTTAAGGCTAAGGTAGCTAGCATTAATACCGTGGATATGCCCGCTCCCACTGCAGCTTCAGTGAAGGCCACATCTCCCGCATCCATGACCACAAATAAGCCAGCCGACAAAAAACTAAAACCACCGAATAACATAATGACCGCAAACAAACTACGCACGCGAATAATAGCAATGGCGTGAATAGCAATTAAACTTAATAAAGTAATATCAACAACGGTTTCAATCATTACTCATCCAGTTTTGGTTTAAGACCACCAATCATGGCGGCGTTAGCCAGTGAATGAGTTGCCGTCGGGCTGGTCAAAAAAATGAATGCAAAAATGAGGAATAACTTGACACTGGTTAAGGTTAAACCCGCCTGAAACCCCAGACCTAAAAGAAATAAAGCAGCGCAAAGCGTATCTGTTGTACCAGCAGCATGAAGACGGGTATAAAAGTCGGGGAAACGATGCAAACCAATACCGCCGATAATCCCTAACAACCCACCGAGGCTCAAGCAAATCCAACTCAATATTTCCAGAAGCATTACTTAGCTGCCTCTTTAGTTACTTCCCCATCAGTATACAAATTACCTTGCTCAACCAGTTTTAATACTGCAACCACACCAATAAAATTGATCAACGCATAAACGAGAGCGATATCAAGAAGATCATGTCGCCCGGTTAAAAAAGCAAATGTGGAAATAAGTAGAATGGTCTTGGTCCCCAGCATGTTCATCGCCGCAATGCGGTCATATGCTGTTGGCCCCATTAAAGCGCGAACCAGCGCAAGCAAGATTGTGACAAGGACTGCGATAATAGCAACAATATACATCATTGGTTTGATTCCCCGGCATCTGGAATATGGTCAGCTATTCGACCAGTTTGTAAATCCATTGCACCTTCCTTACTTAAGGAATGAACCTTCACTTTATTCCCTGTCAGTTCAAGTGTAACGGTACCTGGCGTGAGCGTAATGGAATTAGCATAGATAACTTTACCTAAATCAGATTTTTGTTCTGCAGGAATCTCGAACACTTGTGGACTAATAGTCGAACCCGGTTTTAAAATTCTTTTTACAACATCAATATTTGCAATGAGGATTTCTTTAGCTAGAAATATATAGTATCGAAATAAACGGCGGCCTAAATGAAATGGATAACTTTCTTGATCAATAATATTCATTCGGTGAGAAAGGAATACGGTTAGTATTGACGAGGCAATACCTAACAAAATCAGTAATAGTTCAGTATGACCCGAAAGGACAAACCAAAATAGAAAAATAAAACTCGCAGTGACCATTATTCTCATTTCTTACCTGCTATTGCATGTAAATGGGCTTAAGCAGTATAACAACCAACTTTTAATATAAATAGTATCTAGTGATACATCTCGCCTCTATTTCCAGTAGAATATTTTATATTAATCAATAACTTACCTGAAATTAATATAATTTATTCGAATATCAAACCACTTTCGAATTGTTTAACCTCGTAATTTACGATTTTCAGACAAAAAATGTGCCAAACTCCCTCTTCACCACGACAATTTATTCTCAAATTTACTGAAAAATAAATTAAAGACCGTACTTCTTGTACCGATATATTAAATAACTGAGCAAAAACTCTTATTTTTACTTCAGAATTAAAGAGGTTTATTATGAAAAAGTTAGTTGTGTTATTAGCAAGTTTTGTCCTTTCAACTGGTGTAGTGTTAGCAAACCCAAATTCTTCAGATTGCAGCGATGATGATATAAAACCAATCACTGTATCAATGGCTCAAAATTAACTCAATCATAGAGTCCATAGATAATAAAATAAGCTTCCATAAAGGAAGCTTTTTTATTTCTATTTCAGTAAAAATAATTAAATCGCAATACACTATTAAATCTAGTTTTACTTATCAAAAACGGTTATTTCTGACAAGTCTTTTTAAGATGGAGTGCCGTCCACGACTCGAACGTGAGACCAAGAAATTACTTTATGCTGCCAGAAAACGCGAACAGGAATGATTAAAACCTGGAGCTAAAAAAATGAGATAGTTATTACAAGATAACGTGATGACTAAGGCAAAGCAAAAGCAGTTAAATATTTGGGTAAACATTAATATTGTACACTTATGATGTTACGCATATTTGTAAGTTTACTTAATTCAAAAGAAGTGCTGATTATAACAATTGAAGAAAATTTTCCCCTCGGTGTGCGAATAAATTCGCAACGACAGATCTCAACTAATCGGTAAGACAAGTAAACACAGAATTAAACTTATCTATGTTTAAAATGATTAAATATGATAAAACTTGAGACAAGACTGTGTTACTTTAGTAAATAGTTCTGAACAAGAATCGTGTAAAACGTTTAATGCTCGCAGGATTAAAGTATGGACTATAAAGACTACTACAAAATTATGGGCATCGAGAAAGAAGCCTCTCAAGATGAGATAAAACGTGCTTATCGAAAACTGGCTCGCAAATATCATCCGGATGTCAGTAAAGAGGCCGATGCAGAAGTTCGCTTCAAAGAAGTTGGAGAAGCTTACGAGGCACTCAAAGATCCTGAAAAACGAGCGGCCTATGATCAACTTGGTGCTAACTGGGAAGCTGGCCAGGATTTCAATCCACCACCGGGTTGGGATGCGGGTTTTGAATTCAGTGGTGGCGGTTATACCGGTGGAGATGCTTCGACATACAGTGATTTTTTTGAATCTTTATTTGGTCGTGACTTTGGTTCAGCACAGCATGGCCAGCAACGTAAAAGTTATAGCGCACGAGGCGAAGACCATCATGCCAAGGTGATGATTGATTTGGAAGATGCTTATCAGGGTGCAACGCGTGGCATCACGCTGCAATCTCCCGAACTCGATAGCAACGGCCATGTCATCAATAAACAACGCAGCCTAAAGGTTAAAATTCCTAAAGGTGTAAAACAAGGTCAGCGTATTCGTTTAAGCGGTCAGGGTTCAGCGGGAATGGGAGGTGCCTCTGCAGGCGATTTATACCTGGAAATTGCATTTAATCCACACAGTATTTACACAGTAGATGGTCACGATGTTTACCTTGATCTTCCCATAACACCCTGGGAGGCGGCATTGGGTGCAAAGGTAAAAGTACCCACGCCTAATGGTCCGGTTGATTTATCGATTACCGCAGGAACGACCAGCGGGAAAAAGTTACGCTTAAAAGGACGTGGTATTCCGACTAAATCACCGGGCGATCTATATGTCATCACCCAAATCACATTGCCTCCAGCTAATACTGATGCGGCCAAAGAGCTGTATCGTAAGATGGAACAAGAACTGCCATATAATCCACGCAGTAAATTGGGAGTGTAAACAGTCATGAAAGAAACCCTACTCAATGGAATTTTACTCGACGAAGAAAGCGAACTGTCTTTAAATGAACTCTGTTGTGCCTGTTCGAGTTCAGCAGATTTGATCATTGAACTCGTTGAAGAAGGCGTGCTCGAACCTGTTGAAGCAAAAATGTATCGTCTTCAACAAACTCAATGGCGATTTTCAGTGAATAGTTTGCAAAGAGCACGCACCGCAATAAGTCTCCAACGAGACCTTAGAATTAATATTGCCGGAATTGCTCTCGCACTTGACTTGCTGGAAGAAATTGAAAAACTGGAATCGCGTTTGGCACAGTTAGAAAGAAACGAAAAAATTTAAAACTAGCCGTACTCGGTTTTTTTAGTGCATCTTAATTTTTGGCGTCTACACTTTTAACACGCGAACAAAAATTATTGCTCTGCATTAATTGCTCCGCCACATTTTACTCTATTGCGCTTTCACTAACCTTTGCCAGGAGGCACTATGACTATTCAAGACGAACTTCAAACAACCATTGATGCAATGGTACAAAAGGGTAAAGGCATTCTTGCGGCAGATGAAAGTAGCCCGACCATCGCTAAACGCTTTAAAGCCATTGATGTTGAATCAACTGAAGAAAACCGCAGATATTATCGAAGTTTAATCCTGGCAACACCAAATCTGGCTGACTTCATTAGTGGTATTATTTTGTTTGAAGAGACACTTGGACAACAAAATGATGACGGGATCATGTTGCCTGAACTGTGTACTCAACAAGGCATTGTTCCGGGTATTAAAGTTGATGCAGGTAAACTTGCTTTGCCCAATGCAGCTGGAGATGAGATCACCGAAGGTCTGGATGGGCTTGCGTTGCGGTTAGCGAAGTATAAAAAACAAGGCGCTCGTTTTGCTAAATGGCGCTGCGTCTACCACATCTCGGATACGACACCGAGCCAAGTTGCGATTAACGCGAATGCTGAAGTATTGGCGCGTTATGCTGCTATTTGTCAGTCACAAGGTATTGTGCCCATTGTGGAACCTGAAGTACTGATTGACGGTAATCACAGTTTGAATGATTGCGCAGAAGTGAGTGAAGCCGTTTTTCATGAAGTATTTCATGCGCTACATCGACATCAGGTGGTGCTGGAACATATCGTGTTAAAACCTAATATGATGGTACCGGGCAAAGAAAGTCCCTATAAAGCCACAGCAGAAGAAGTCGCAATACAGACGATCAAAGTGTTACGTCGTACTGTACCGTCGGCTGTGCCCAGCATCAATTTCCTTTCCGGTGGCCTGACCCCGGAAGATGCCACCGCTTTCCTAAATGCAATGAACCAGCAGGATCCGCAACCCTGGGAATTAACGTTTTCTTATGGACGAGCCCTGCAAGAACCGGCATTAAAAGCATGGCAAGGTCATTCAGCAAACAGCCAAAATACTCAGGCTGCATTATACAAACGGGCAAAACTTAACGGTGCCGCGCGTTTTGGAAAATATACCGAGAAAATGGAATCTGAATAATCGAAAACGATTTAATTTCTATGTGTTTTTCTTTTAGATGTTCAATATGACTAGGCAAGGTCTAACAACTGTATCTTTATGGTTTTTATCATCATTTTTGTGGCCGTTGCATAAAACATCATGAACTAACAGTGAATCCGTTACTGTCCATAGCCCCCCATTATCTGAGCTATAGTCGATATCGCTGCATTAGCGATATCTACAGTAGAAAAGCTTCATTTCCCCGGTAAGTAACATTGCTACGATACTAGAAGGCAGTATAAATGAGTCTGAAGGCTTCAAGTTCCATGATTTGAGACATATTGGGCTAAGTCATACAAAAGGGGCTCGGTAAGTGAACAACAAACAAATAAAAAAGGCTTAGCATCTCTGCTAAGCCTTTGATATGTATGGTGGGCCGTCCGCGACTCGAACGCGGGACCAATGGATTAAAAGTCCACTGCTCTACCAACTGAGCTAACGGCCCTTGTTTGGAGGCCGGAATTTTACCGAACTTACTGGGAATAACAAGCCCAATAAGACGATAATTTCCTAATTATGAGCTTAAATTGCGTCTAATTTACGCATGCCTGATGGTAGAAGCTTCATATCAACCAATGAACTTAAAAGTGACTTAATAAAGGTCGCTTCTTCTTCATATACCATTTGGTAGTACTGGATTTTCATGGTTAATGCGCTACCAAACACGATGCTAATGAATACGAGGAACGAACCTAAAGCTAACGTCGAAACACCTGAGATCGCCTGACCAACCGTACAACCTAAGCCTAAAACGCCACCAAAGCCCATTAGAACAGCTCCGATCATATGCATGTAAAAATCTTTGAAAGAGTTAAACCACTCAATGCGGAAGCTACGTGTGATTAATGTCCAGATTAATGAACCTAAAATTACACCTAGAACTGAAACCACACCAAATGTTAAAAATGCACTTTCGAAACTAGAGCCAACATAACCAAACATTTGGCCTATCGGGCTAATAAAGGTAAATGATTGCGGCTGAAGATTTGTAGAACCATTTTTTGGTTTACCTTCTTCACTGTCCATCACCATGTCCCATTCACCATAGAATTGAGTCATGCTCACAGAACCATCTTCTGTCGATACGGCTACATTAGATGTGAAGTACCATGCCAGCAAAACAAGAAGACCAATCGCTACGCCTGCGAAAATATTGTCACCACTTTTACGGAACTCCGCATCACGGAATATATACCGTAAAGCAATTGCCGCAACCACAACACCTAAAATAATGCGCATTGTCATAGCAGAAACGCCAAACCAGTTACCCACTATGCTGCCTAAGTCTTGTGGCGTATTTAAAGAAATCGATGCCTGACCTAACCATGGTGAGAAATAAGTTTGATACCAGGTAGAGGGTAATTCTTTAAAAGGATCAACCATGTAATACGCAATGACTGCAATCACGGCAAAAACAAAGACTGATTTAATGTTACCGCCACCGATACGAATCAGGGTTTTGTTACCGCAACCACTCGCGAATGTCATACCAATACCAAAGAGGAAGCCACCTAAAATGTAACGTCCCCACTGAAATTCACTGCCACGGTAAGGTGGTAATGTGGAAGATAAATCTACTCGACCCAGCACTTCAAGAATCACAACACCGATTAGAGCAACAGTTGCAGCTAATATCCAGGCGCGTAAGCGACCTGCATCGCCCATATTGACTAAATCAGATACCGCACCCATTGTGCAGAAATTTGTTTTATTTACCACGACGCCCAAAACGATGGCAATGATAAATGTCGACCACAAAAAGAAAGATTGTGCCGATAAGAAGCTTTCGAATGACATGCTAAAGTCCCTATAATAATAACTACTTGATTAATATGGCTATTTTACCCGCCATACCCTAAAATTTTACGGCGCTATTATAGCCGAAGCCACTCGCTATGTAACCCACAAAACTTGTGCGTTATCACAAAGGTGCATTATTCACTATTTCCAGAAAGGGGATTTTCGATCTTATTTAATCGAATAAAGAGTTGGATCAGGTAAATTTGCGGCTTCAAAGCCTTGCTGGCGTAAACGGCAGGCGTCACATAAGCCGCACGCCTTGCCTTCAGCGTCCGGCGCATAACAAGACAGCGTATTAGCATAATCTACGCCTAATTCTGTACCTTTGAGAATGATCTCAGCTTTGGTCAAATTTATAAGCGGGGTTTCTATCTTTATCAACTGGCCTTCTACGCCCTTTTTAGTCGCTAGGTTCGCCATGGTTTGAAAGGCTTTTATATATTCGGGGCGGCAATCAGGATAGCCAGAGTAATCCACCGCATTTACACCAATAAATATTGCATCTGCATCCAGTACTTCTGCCCAACCTAAAGCCAAAGATAAAAATACCGTATTTCGTGCGGGCACATAAGTAACCGGGATATCACTCGAAATCTCTTCATCAATATTTTGCGGTACAGCAATATTTTCATCCGTCAGTGCAGAACCTCCAATATCGCCCAGACCAAGATTGACGACTTTATGACTAAGCACACCCGCTGAAGAGGACACTGTTTTCGCACTTTCTAACTCTATCTGATGCCGTTGGCCATAATTAAAACTCATCGCATAACAGTCATAGCCCTGCTCTTTTGCAATCGCGAGGGTAGTGGCGGAGTCTAGTCCACCGGAAACAAGAATAACGGCTTTTTTAGTCATACCAAGATTTTACAGTAAATGAAATAAAAGAATAACTACAAAAACACATTAGAGAGGACTGGAGGAAAGGTTGTAATGGAGGTAGGTCTTCAGGCCGACGATGCGCTACAAACTGGCACCGTTGTCGTCCTGAAAGCCGACCTACATTAAAGAGAAAGTTTTGTGTTCTGAGGTTTAACCTTTTAATGTTTTCCTGGTTGCAATTTTTTCTATCGACCAGGTTCATCATTCCAGAGATATTTATGTAATTGCATTTGGAAACGCACAGCCAACTGATCTTCAAGAATCCAGTCGGCAAGTGTTTGAGGTTTAAGTTGCTGGTGGCTGCTTGAAAATAAAACTTCACAACGTGATAACAGGTCATTCTCTTTAATTTTAGCTATCGCCCATTCATAATCATTACGGTCACATATAACAAATTTCAGCTGATCGTGCGCTGTTAATAATGCAATATTTTCGTAACGATTTTTTGCTTCTTCTTTGGATGCGGGTGTTTTTAAATCCATTACCCGGCTGACACGAGGATCAACTTTCGAAATATCTAACGCACCACTCGTTTCCAGTGAGACATCATATCCTTCATCGCACAATAACGTTAACAGGTTAATACATTGTT
>Ga0316204_10012136_pt1 | contig 10594 bp, 5 predicted proteins | sample 6monrhotite_MG_2_FD_205661 | JGI IMG/M metagenome (GOLD analysis project Ga0316204, IMG submission 205661) | Microbial mat bacterial communities from mineral coupon in-situ incubated in ocean water Damariscotta River, Maine, United States -... | ecosystem: Environmental > Aquatic > Marine >... | reverse complement strand
CGACCACAGTCCGTGGTGTGGTAATCGTTTTAACCGGAATACGGTCGAAACGCAGTAAATTTTTAATGATGGCCGACTCATTCAATGCTAATGCGCCACTCTCTTCTCCCACTTGGGTCATCGCCAAAAAGTCTATTCTGGAAAACACACTCTTCCCTTTTTCCTTTTTGAGAGAACGTGTAATAAGTTGGCTGACCCATACCAAAGGCCACAAGATGAACGATAATATTTTTAAGGACTTGACAGTGAAAGGCGCTAGTCGTCGCCAGAAATTAGCCCCTAAAGTTTTGGGAATGATTTCCGAGAGGATCAGAATGGCTAAAGTCATTAAAGTAGCAATAATGGACTCCATACTAATTTCAAAGCCCCCTATTTCAAAGCCGTTCTCTGAAAATATTTTACCGGCTTCGGCACCAACGCCTATCGCTCCGACGGTGTGGGCAATCGTGTTTAAGGTCAAAATTGCGGAAAGGGGTCGATCAATATCATCCTTGAACACCTGTAGGTCCTTCCCTAGCTGGGTACCTTTCTGTTTTTGGACATTGATATAAGTCGGGGTAATACTCAACAGCACAGCCTCCCAAATGGAACACAAAAAGGAGAATACAATCGAGATAACAAAAAAGACAATTAATGAAGTATACATGCTATTGGTCTGGTTTTGCTAAGGCATCATATAATGCCTGATGAATACGAGGTCTAATCCCTAATTGATACAACTTCCGATTGTTTCGAGTTGGGTGAACACGGTTAGAAAGAAAAATAAACAATAACTCTTTTTCTGGATCAACCCAGGCAAAGGTACCCGTATATCCGCTATGTCCAAAACTACTTGCACTGGCATCTTTAGCCACCGAACTACTCACTGCGTTATAGTTAATCAACGGTTTATCGAAACCCAAACCGCGACGATTGCCCTCTCCACAGTACTGACAGCGGGAAAACTCCTGTAGTGCATCCGCTGCTATCAGTTGTTCTCCTCCGTAAGTCCCCATGTTCTGATACATTTGAAACAACTTGGCCAGATCATTGGCAGAACTAAACAAGCCTGCATTAGAGGAAACGCCTCCCATCATAGCGGCTCCTTCATCGTGGACGTAACCATGAATCTGGGTCATCCGAAAAAAAGTATCTTTTTCAGTAGGCACAATTCGATCCAAAGGAAAATATCTTAAAGGATTGTAGGTTATGGTCTGGGCTCCCAGTTTATGGTAGAAACTTTGTTTTAGATAGGTTTCATAGTCCATCCCTGCTTGTTCAGCAACAATGTCTGGAAGCAAATAAAAAAACAAGCCAGAATAAACGTATCCACCTTCCTCATTTAGAGGTGACTTTCGAATCCCTTTATACATTTGTTGCCGATAGTCCCGATGTTGCCATAGGTCATCATTCAAAAAAATAGGATAAGCTTCCGAAGAGTCCCTGGCAAAGGTTTTCCGTTTAAAACGATAATCATTAATACGCGCAGCATCCCAACGTTTTTTCTGCCAGGGATACTTAGCATGGTTTTTCAAAGTGCCTTTCCAATAAGGAATCCAGGGTGATAATCTGGCATTATGTGCTAAGATTTGCCGGATGACTAAGTCTCCTTTATTGCTTTTAGTAAAATCTGGGTAATAGGTTTTAAGTGGGGCATCCAGATCAAATTTACCTTCTCCATGCCAGTTCATCAGTGCCGCCAGCGCTGAAGACACCTTAGTCACAGAAGCTAAATCGTAAATATCATCGGTGGCTAATAATTGTTCCTGAGCATAAGTATGGTAGCCAAATGCTTCGTGATAGACAACTTTCCCCTGATAGGCTACCAAGACTTGGGCACCTGGATAGGCTTGTTCCCTCAACCCCTCCGATACGATCGCTCGGACACTATCTAATAATAAGTTCGCATTCATCCCCATGGCTTCCGGAGGTAGATAACCTAAACGGGTCGCTGCTCCTTTGCCTTCTGGCCGCCAGCCATCAAAAATATACTGGCTGGCCAGCGATTCCCCCAGGCTAGTTTCAGCAGTTTGCAAAATAGCCCCTGCCTCCCAAAAGCTATCCGGAATATCCGCTCTTTCTAAACGAAAAAGCCCTTTAATCACCAAGATAGTTTTAGGTCCAATCAAAGGTTTGAGTAGTTGTTCGGTCGCCTGTCCTACATTCGTTAACAGAATTTCAAAAGCAGAAACATTAAGAATAACTCGATCGTACTTTGCTAAACTTGCTAGCAGTTCATTAGGATCGTCCTTTTGCGATACTGTTATAAAATCTACGCTTAAATATTTTTGCAATACGCTTTTTGAGGTCTCGTTTTCAGAGCCTGTCATTTCTAAGAAAGCAATCCGGGAATTGCTTAGATCTTGGATAGGCAGAAGTCCTTTATTTTGTTCTTCTACAAAACGCTCCGCTGCATAAGAGTACTGTTCTAACAAACTACCCTGAGCTGCAATTCCTGAAATAAGCAAGCCCATCAGCAAGCAAGTGAGATAGGATTTTCTTATCATTACCTTTAATAAATGATCTTTCATATAACGCTGATATTCATGTATAATCCAAGGCTTAAAATAGGAAATTTACTCATTCTTTGTGTTATTATAGGTCTGTCTTCCTGTGCGACAAATCAAGCACTTCCACGAAAGTCGCTCAAAAAATTGGATCAACAAATTGGGGAAGCACCAATTTTCAAAGAAATATTCTCCGGTTTTGCTTTATATGACCCCGAACTCCAAGAAATGCTTTATCAGCATGAAGCAGATAAATACTATACCCCAGCTTCTAATACCAAGCTCTTTACCTTTTATACGGCTTTAAAGATATTAGGCGACAGCATCCCATTGTTCAGATATTTGGAGAAACCAGAATATACTATTCTTCAAGGGACTGGCAATCCTACTTTTATGCATCCTGACTTTCCGGTCGACAGCAACCTGATTCGTCGATTACAAAGCCTGAGTGGTAATTTATATTTTTCGCCGGATAACTATCTGGAAAATCGTTTTGGTCCCGGCTGGTCTTGGGCGGATTATAGTTATTATTATCAGGTTGAAAAATCCTCCTTCCCCATTTATGGAAATTTTATCCGAGTAGAAGCCGACACCATTGGGCAAAGTTTATGGATTCACCCAAAGAGCATGGAGCATCGTTTCTATTACAACCAGGATTTAGACGCTCAATCGGGCCCAGAAATTCTCCGGCTTGAACACGACAATCTTTTCGAATATAATCGTGCCGTTTTTTCAGGTACTTACTTTAGCAACGATCTTCCTTTTTACAAACAGTTGGAAAACGCTCCAATTTTATTAGGGGAAATATTAGATCGCCCCGTCGCACTTATGTCCAAACCTGAACGGGACACGGTATTACCTTTCCAAATGGAGTGGGGAGTCTTAGAAGACACTCTACTGCGCAAATTCATGCAAGAAAGTGACAACTTCATTGCGGAACAACTACTCTTAGCTTGCTCTGCCAAACTATTTAATGGCCAATTATCGAGTGCTAAGGTCATTCGTTATTCCTTGGATAGTATATTAAATGACCTCCCGGATCAACCCCGGTGGGTTGATGGTTCCGGCCTATCGAGGTACAATCTGTTCACTCCTAGAAGCATCGTCAGTTTACTGGATAAATTGTATAAAGAATACCCCAAAGAATGGCTCTTTTCGGTATTGCCAAACGGCGGGAAATCAGGAACAATTCGTAATTGGTATGGTGGAAAAACGGAGCCTTACGTTTTTGCTAAAACGGGTACACTCAGCAATAAGCATTGCCTAAGTGGATACGTGAAAACACAAAGTGGAAAAACCTTGATCTTCAGTTTTATGCACAATAATTATTTAGGGAGTTCCGCACCATTGAAAAGAGAAATGCAGAAAGTACTGGAGTTTATTTGGGAAACCTACTAATAAAAGAGGTGCTTGCCTAAAGTAGAGTACTCTGGCAAACACCTTATAATTAAATGTCTACTTCACAAATTGATAATTGAAAGGGTATTTGTAATACTCCCCTTGGCTAGCTTTAACAGCAGCTATAATCGTTACCACGAGAGAGAAAATCCCCAAACCAATTAATAAAAAGATCCCCACCACTATAAAGATCATAATGGCTGCTACAATAAAAGCAAGCGTCATCGTAATCTGAAAATTAAGTGCTTCTTTGGCGTGGGCTGCTACGTAAGCAGATTTTTCCTTTTGTGTATTCCAAATCACTAAGGGCAAAATAATATTCCCAAAAGGCACTACTCCACCCGCTAAGGTTCCTAAATGGGTGACCATTGCTAATGTCTTATCGTCTTGGGTTGGTTCACCATAAGGGCGACCGTCTAAATCATCAATCAACTGATCATCATAATTAACTTGATAATCTTTATATAATTCATCTTGTTCCATCTGATATATTTTTATGGTGGTAAAGTATCCGATATCGAGAAAAGGAACTACTATTTTCGATCAATCCAAGAAGAAACTCGAAAAAGGGAAAAAAGCCGGTGGATCAAATATGTAATCACATCATTCAAGCCACCGGCATCGCAAAAGAGGAGTCAATCAGGAAATATTTTTGGGGTTTAGGTGTCCTTGTAAAACCTGACACAGAAGGCTTTCTTCTGTCTCTTCCTGTTTACCTTACAAAGATACACCTAGGCAGTGACAGCTTGTGTCACTGCAGGAATTACCAGTTGAATCGTTGGATTTCTTTTTGGAGAAAGGTGACTAATTCGGGAGGGCTTATTACGCTAATTTCTCCGGGCAAGCCTAACACAAAACGGCAAATTCCACGCCAGTCACGTACTTGCCCAATAAAATAATACGCCCCTTCCTGTTTTTCGATAAAGGGCCGGGCTCCAGGGAAATCTTCGATTAATAATCGGTAAGCTCGGGCAGATAATTGCAAATGTACTGGCAACCAAACATCCCCACTGAATCCAAAAACATCTAGTGGAACTGCCTCATGATTTCCGGAAATCTTTTCAAGACTGAGTTCTACTCCTCCGATCCGATCCACCTTAAATTGACGGTTTTGTTGAGCCTCCAGGTCGAAGGCCAAAAGATAGGTATAGGCTTCGTCAAAATGAATAGGCTCGACATAACGGTCGCTTACTTTTTGACTGGAAGCGGAATGATAATTCTTTAAACAAACCCTTTGAGCAATATGAATCGCCTCACTTAATAACTTCACATTTTGAAAAGCTTGAATATTAGGTAGGTTGTCAGCTGCGGGTATTTGCCGATGGATCTTATTTAATTTAGCCAGAATATGAGCGCTTAAAGGGTGCTTAGGAGCCATTTGTTGCATCATATCTTGTATAAAGTATGCTTCTTCTGCATCCAATAATTGATCCCGTTGTTGGTCCGCCTGATGAATAATAAAATAACGGTTATGCTCATCTTTATCAACCAGGTAGCCTACTTCTTGTAAAAAATCCAAATAGCGATAGATAGACCGGGTAGTTGTATCCAGAATTTTACTTAATTGCGGAACCGATTTATAGGGGCTGGTATTTAACAGCCGAATTAATCGAAAAATCCTTAACAATTGTTGTTGGGAAGCCATTTATATGGAAACTGAGATTTGTTTATGTATTTAAAATTAGCGTATTTTTTTTAATATACGGAACGAAGCATTCGTAAAGGGTACATCTCTACTTGTTCTTTTTGGTGCCCTATAATAATCGCTCGTTCCTAAACTAAATACAAGTTCATCACTTTCTGTAAATACAAGATTGATTTCTAAAAAAGACGTTGAATTCCGTATTTTGCTGGAGGAGTTGGCAAATTAAGGCCTTAAAGATGACAACTGAAGATTATAAAAAAATATCGGATACCATTCCTCAACAACCGGGGGTCTATCGTTTTCTAGGAGAAAACGATGATATCTTATATGTAGGGAAAGCTAAAAAGCTAAAAAACCGGCTCTCGTCCTATTTCGGCGAGCGCAAAGACCGTGCGCACAAGACTCGGATAATGGTCAAAAATGCCCAGCGCATTGTTTTCACCATTGTAGAAACAGAATCGGATGCTTTGCTATTAGAAAACACCCTCATTAAAAAGCATCAACCGCGCTACAATGTAATGCTCAAGGATGGCAAGTCCTATGCCTATATCTGCATCAAAAAAGAGCGCTTTCCCAGGCTTTTTATTACGCGAAATGTAATCCGGGATGGTTCTACCTATTTTGGTCCCTATACTTCAAAGTTTCGGCTAAACATTATTTTGGAGTTAATCCGGCAGCTTTTTCCACTCCGAACCTGCAAGTTTCAGCTATCTGAAAACAATATCCAACAGGGTAAATTTAAGGTCTGTCTCGAATACCATATTAAGAATTGTATGGGAGCCTGCGAAGGCCTGGAAAAGGAGGATACCTACAACAAAAAAATAGACCAGATCAAAAATATCCTTCGAGGTAATTTTGCATCCGTTGTCCGACATTTTAAAGAAGAAATGCAGGAACTAGCCATGAATCTTGAATTTGAAAAAGCTCAGCAAATCAAGGATAAACTATTGGCTTTCGAGGACTATCAAAGCAAGTCTACGGTTGTAAGTACAACGATTCGCGATGTGGATGTTTTTAGTATTGCCAGCACGGAAACCGAGGCCTATGTCAACTACCTAAAAGTAGTTAATGGGGCTATTATTCATACCCACATTCAGGAGGTGGTTTCTAACCTAGATGATAACGAAGCTGATATCTTATCTTATATCATACCCGAACTAAGGCAACGCTTTGACAGCCTGGCTCCGGAAATCATCTTAGAACAAAAGGTGCCTTTAACGGATTCCGAACTCCGAATAACTGTCCCAAAAATTGGGGATAAGAAACACTTGCTGGAGCTTTCTACAAAAAATGTAAAGTATTACTTGCTGCAAAAGAAGAAGGAAGCCATCAATAGAATTAAAAAACAAACCTCGGCCGAACGTATTCTACGCACGCTTCAAAAAGACTTACAGATCGATCAGGTCCCCATGCATGTGGAATGCTTTGACAACTCTAATATCCAAGGTGCTTATCCGGTCGCTTCTTGTGTCGTATTTAAAAATGCCAAACCTTCCAAAAAAGATTATCGACACTTTCATATCAAGACGGTGGAAGGGCCAAATGATTTTGCCTCTATGGAGGAAGTGGTCTATCGCCGATACAAGCGTTTATTAGACGAAGAACAATCGCTTCCACAGCTAGTCATTATAGATGGTGGAAAAGGGCAATTAAGTTCTGCTATGAATAGTATCAATAAATTAGGGTTACAAGAGCGGATTGTAGTGATTGGTATTGCAAAACGACTAGAAGAGATCTTTTTCCCAGGAGACTCGATTCCTTTATATATCGACAAAAAATCAGAATCTCTGAAATTAATCCAGCAAGCGCGAAATGAAGCTCACCGCTTTGCCATTACTTTCCATCGGAATCAGCGCTCCAAAGAGTTCACCAGTACCGAGCTCACTTTGATCCCTGGTATTGGAGAAAAAACCGCCCAAAAGCTTTTATCTCATTTTGGGTCTGTCAAGAAAATCAAGGAAGCTTCCATTACAGATTTACACCAAATCAGCAATTTAAATGTAGCGCGTAAGGTGAGCACCTATTTTAAAAACCAAGCATCCCCTCCAAAGGAGACTTAGTTTTAGGAATAGGCTTTTAAGCACGAGGCACTAAAAAAGCACATTTCTATTTGTTCTTTTTTAGTGCCCTTTATTAATCCTTCGTTCTTGAGAAGCTATTTGAATTTAATACTTAATAAGTTTTTGTGTAAAGCTGATTCCTCCAGCACGAATGCGCAATAAATAAACGCCAGATGCCTGTTGATCATTGAGTTCAAATTTACCAATTTGTGCCCCTTGATCTAAAGTCCAGCTCCCTGATTGAAGGACTTGCCCTTGTATATTTTGAATACTGTATTGGACAGTTTCGGATACTTTTAAATGAAAAGGAATGGAAAACTGTCTATTCCCTGGATTTGGAAAAACCTTACCAACTACCAAGCCATCCGTACCTAATGCACTCGCTTTCCAGGTTAAGTTCACTTCCCCTATTTGCTCATTTTGATAAGCTTCTCCTTGTAAATAACGATCCGATAAATGGATAAACTCTGAAAGTAGTAATTCTTTTTTAGGTCGAATTAGAAGCGTAAAGAGCTCGTCTGAATCAGCAGCTTCTTGACTCCAGGCATCCCAACTAAACTTTAAAAGACCAGGAGTTTGAGGAACTAATCCCCCATTGGATTCACTCAGGATTCCACTATGGTATTCCAGAACATCAATTTTATCAGGATCAAGGAAAAGTGCAAATTGCAGGCCATCAAACTGTGCCAAATCTTTGGCTCGAACGCTTATCGTAGTGATTTGATTTGCTGGCAGGTATTGATCTTCTAATTCCAATTGTAACATTTGACTAGAAGCGGCCCGGTTAGCTAAGAGGCCACTAAGGTCGCCCATTTTGATACCGATGAAATCGATATTAGCAACCCGTTCGTCAAGGTTATTAAGGTTGATTACTTCAGGAATTGGTTTAGTTAAAGGGTTTCCAGAGGTCGTAAATTCGTGTCGAGCGTCCAGAAAGCGCCATCCTGCAAGTTGGATTGCTTCCTGATCAAGATTCAAGATGGCTCTACGCAATACAATCAAGTCCAGAGTAGATACCGAGCCCGAACGGTTTAAATCGGCTGCAATCCACTGATAAGGAGAAGTGAAAGGTCGAATACCTAATATATGTTTCGAAATATAAATAATATCAAGTGTACTAACGCCTTTGAGTCCGCCATCCGTTTTCTCTGGGGAAACGGTATAATCATACCCTGCTTCGAGTCGATTAAAAAGGTATTCTCCATTGTCCTGATTGATTCGACGTTGGGCTCCATTTCCACTCAAGGATAAAGCCACATTGGCAATAGCTCCTCCATTTAAGGTAGCAATCGCTCCTGAAATCTCTACATTTGTTGGATTATCACAAAAACTATTATCATTATCCTGAACCAGAATAAAGGTCGAACAGAAATCATAGTTTGGCCCGCCATTACTTCCGTCCGCTTGAATCATAAAGGGATTATCTGCATTATCCCAGGCATAAACTTCTACTCGAAGATCCTCTGGATCATCACAGGTGATCACCAGTGTTTCTTGACTACGATCAGGATTTTCGCCTACTCGGTTAATAGAATAGGTAACGGGTCCAGAACAATCATCTGGTAGTTCGCTAGGTAAGAAGTCTTGAACATTAACAATATTCCCTCCTAAATCGGTATCTCCATCTCCATCGAAATCAGTTCCTGGTTCGAGTGGCATTAATTCTACGACTAGGCCATCGTTACAAATCAGTCCAGGAGGGTCACAATCGACAATCTCCAAGAAGTAGGCAACCCTGGTAACATTCCCACACTGATCGTCTGCAATAATTTCAACGCGATATTTACCTTCCGGAATAACTCCAGACATTAAATATTTTGGATATCGGCCGACCAAATCCCAGGGGTCATCCTCCAATCTTTCATAAGTGTTATCAATACCTTCAAAATAGGTTTCAATACTGATATTTCCAGCTACACACTCGTCTACAATATTAAAAGAGACCACTGCATCTGCAGCACAACTTTCTGTCAGGTTTAAACAGAAGTAGATACTATCTTCTACAAAAATGGTTGGCGCAATAGTATCAAATACTTTAATGATCTGTGTGTACTCCCAGAATCCATTTGAAACAAGGGTGGGCACACTATCGGTATTATACCAAAACCCATAAGGATTCGTCTCAATATTCTGACAGTTTTCAGTACGTTCGCCCATTTCAGGGATACTATCCAACTCATTGTTATTCGCATCCAGGTATACCGTAGTATCAGGTCTAACCAAAACCCAAATATCTTTATCTCCTGGGATCCCATTACAGTCTACATCTCGATCGATAATATAAGGATCCGACTGGCCATCGTATTCGCACCAATTAATCACTTGAAACTTACGGAATATTTTGTAACACTCCTCTCCTGCTGCCGAAAGCTGCTCATCAAGTCTAGACACTGCTAATAGGTCACAGTATAACTCATTTGTAATGACCGGCTGAGAATAAGGTATGGCACAGATTGCAAAAGTATCTTTCGGAAATCTTATCTCGTAATTATGTCGTGGTAAAATGGTAATCCGTTGTTCACAAATCGGGCTTTCATTACCAAAGGCATCGCGAACGATAAAGAAGCGGTAAAATGTTCCAAAATCGCAAGACTCCATTTCTTCATCATCGATTGGCAATTCTTCAACCGTAACGGGGCCGCAGGCATCTCTCCCTGTTGCCAAGCCAAAGGATAATTCTAAGTGCTCAAAATTTCGATAGTCAAATCCAATTGGAAGGGTATCACAGAAAGTGGTAGAATCTTTAGGAGCGATACAGGTCGGTCCAAGCTTATCTTCGATAATAATATCCGTCCAGCAGATATTAACATTCGTATCTCGATCCATAGCCCGTAACTCAATTTTGAGCGGGCCTTGGTTTAGGTCACAGCAACTTAAATATACAAATTCACCCCAAACAGAATAATAGGTACTATCTAAAAGCGCGCAGTCATTAATGCCCTCATATATTTCATAACGTCTAATCTCCAGGCTATCCAGTTGACAATTATCAAAACTACCTTCAT
>Ga0316204_10012134_pt1 | contig 10594 bp, 9 predicted proteins | sample 6monrhotite_MG_2_FD_205661 | JGI IMG/M metagenome (GOLD analysis project Ga0316204, IMG submission 205661) | Microbial mat bacterial communities from mineral coupon in-situ incubated in ocean water Damariscotta River, Maine, United States -... | ecosystem: Environmental > Aquatic > Marine >... | reverse complement strand
TAGGATTTTCTGTTTTTTGCAAATTCCAGCCAATATTCAGAGATATCCTGATAATTTTGACTGGTTTGGTCTTTGAGATAGTGTCCAATTATTTCATAACTGGAAAGCAACTCCAGATCATTCAGGATACTATCCAACTCACGGTTTAAAGATTTTTTAAAAGCCATAACTTTGACTCTTGTTAAATCCTTGATATGCTGTTTTTCCTGATGAAGCTGAAATTGATAGATAAATAAGCTAAATATAATAACCAGTATTAGCAGGGAAAAGAACAGAGGCAAAGATAGCTTTACACTCTTGAAGAAGTTTGTAAAAACATTCATAAGTAAAGTTCAGCAATAAATATACCATGTTATCTTGGGTGCAACGCCCAGAAACTGACATTAAATTTCCCATTATTAAGAATCATCTTAAATCATTCCTGATATAGAGAATATTTAACGGAAATCGTTGCTCCAGATTCACGAAAAATAACTTTGTCTCAGCTGTGTGCTAATAACAACTCTATTACTAGCCTTATTTTCATATAAGAAATAATTTCTTCTGCAGAAACTTTTTTGGTGCGATTTGTGCTTACTTTTACTATGCCATTTTTAATGTTCTAAATAGAACATTAAATAATTTTTCTGATATAACACATTTATAATATGACTAAATTAAAATCTATCATTATTTATACAATCCCATTCGTGCTTGGCATTCATAGTGAATTTATTCTGGCCCAAAAGATACCAACCGATACGTACTTTTCTCTTGCCGTCAGTGAAAATTCTCATAACCACTATGGAGAGAATTTACTGTTTCTAGACTTTGAAATGAACAACAGCAATTGTAATAAGCATCCTCATACCATCTGCGCTCAAATTCTTGATAACAACCAACCTATTACTCTTGACGGTAATATGGATGACTGGAAAGCGCATAAGATAACTCATATCAGAGGACGGGTGATGAATAACTATCCTCTTGGAGAACATTATGATGCCACACCAACGGATCTCAATGTCGCGGCTACTTTTGATGACAAATATGTTTATTTTATGATTACTTGGGAAGATGCCAATCATGACGCGTCCATCAACAGAAACCGTTGGGTGTACCAGCAGGGAAAATGGCAGGCACAGGCCCATGTAAAGCCCAAACCTGGCGTACCGGTGTCCCGTACAACCAATATTAATGAAAAACTTGCTGGTAGTGAAGATGAAGATCAGCTATTTATGATGTTCCCTATTGTTGATCAGCAACATAATTTCTATTCTGGCGGGCTGGGTTGCGCCGGCTATTGTCATTCCAATCTATCTCTATCTGCGAATCCAAAAGATTCACAAATTGGCGATGGCGTTGCTTCCATGCATACGGCCATTGTCGATGACCGCGCAGATTTATGGCATTGGACAGCCACCCGAACTGCTCCCATGAATACTCTAAAAGATGGTTTTATTGACTATGGTGATCAAAGCTACAATGGTCGGAAAAGCGATGATGGCAGCCATGCATTTGAAAACAACGGACATGGCAAACCAATGCTTCCAAAATATGTCCATCGTGGAGATTTTGAAGCCGGTAACTATCAAAAATCCGGTTATCGCACGGCACAATTGACCCCGGAAAATCGCTTGGAAATCACTCCCGATATGAACTTCGCTGAAAACATCAGTATTCCTTTTTATATTCACAAGCCGGCAAACGGCAGCATTGCTGACGTTGTCACTGCTGCCCGGTTTAATGAAACTGATAAGACCTGGACAGTTGAAATCAAGCGAAGTCTACAAACCGATGACCAAAATGACCGCCAGTTTCTGACCGGTACTGACGCCATCGCACCCAGCCATTCGATTGTTTCTCAAGGGGATCCGAAGCGAGGCAAGCAGCTATTCGATGAAAAAGCCTGTGCCGACTGTCATGGTGATAACGGGGAAGGTACTTTTGTCCAGGGCTCTTTAGCCAATGATGGTACTTCCATTGAAGATATCTGGAGCTATCCTCGTAATCAACGAACCTCAGCACCCGCCATACGAAAAACCGTATCGCTCAACCGACCTGAACGACTTATGGCACTTGGAGCTGAATTGGAAAAATATGAAGAACAACCGCCTCGGGCACTGATGCCATTTGTTCCATTGAGTCCCCAGGAAGCAGAAGATATCGCCAGTTGGCTTCAGCAGCAGTATATCCATCGGATGAAATAAATATCATCGAGCCCCTGGTGTCAGGTAATTCAGCAGGGCTTATTATTTCTCATCAAGGTGATGTTTTTATCTCTTCAGGTTCAATAAATGTCTGGAACACATATTCTGCGATATGCCCCATTTCCTGATAAGTCAAAGCATTATTCCATGAAGCCATTTCTGTGCTGTGACTGCCATGGGCTATCACATCAAATAATTTTGGTCGATTATACTTATGTCTTGATGCCGGGTGTCTAAAATTACGAGGCTTGGGGAAAATAAAACTGGCTCTTGTGCCATTACCTTCTCCGGAAAGACCATGACAATCGGCGCAATTTCCCTCATAAAACATTTGTCCCCATTTCATTTTTCCTTCCAGATTATAAGGAAGTGGATTGCTCATAAATTCAGGATCCAGGACGCCATCGACTATCATTTTATCTTCAGGATTTGCCTGGACTTCAAGCTTAACGGTTCCGCTGTCACCTTCAACGTTCAAAGGCACAAACGTTTCACGAATATAATCAACTACTCTCTCAACATTTTCTTTCCCTAGACGGCGCCCCCAGGCTGACATGGCGGTATTCGGCCGTCCATAAGTGACTGAAAAAATCATTCTGCTGCGACTTAATTCCTTTGCCGCTTCTATCGTTGTGAAATTTCTTGGTTTTGGGAAAAGCCCACCTTGAGCTCTGGAACTTCCGTCTCCCCGTTCTCCATGACAAACAGAACAGTATTCTTTAAAGATGACTGCTCCTTCTTTTTGTTTGCTGCTGGTCACAGAGGCGGCCTGTGCAGAAATACTGGTACCGGTCAACGCGGCCAATAACAAAACAGGGATGACAGATAGCTTAGTACCATTGGTTTTAGTTTTCATAATAAATAACAACTCATTTTATAATTCTTTACCGGTATTTAATTACCTGTATCAGTTAGTAAAGTCTTTTTGCAAACAGTTTCTTCGGATGATAATACAGTCTGTATTGTTGCACTTTATAGACTCATGTGCGCTGCTGACCTAATTCACTATTATCACGGGAAATGCCAAAGATACCAAGCAATTCATCATTATCATCAAATACAGGCATCTTTATAGTATCCAGAGTCAATGTCCTGCCCTGAGTGGTTTCAATCCATTCTTCATTGTGTTGATATTCAGGATTCTCAAGATAGTTTTTATCCAGCAGATGAAAAAAACCAGCCATCTCATGGGGCAATAATTCTTCATCTGTTTTGCCAATAATATCATCCTTATTAAATCCCAGATAATTTGCAAATGCCTGGTTACAGGTAATATAAACACCATTAGTATCTTTGTAGAAGATTAAATCCGGTGTTGTATCAAGAAGAGATTCATGCCATTGCTTTTCTATCTTTAACTCACGAGATTTATTTTTTAATTCACGATTACTTTCATTAATCCGCTGTTGAAGATAAACCGGACTTCTCATGAGTAAAAAGGATAAACTGCTTATGAATAATGCAGCAATTATACCAACCAATACTATAATATAACCTTGCCAACCGTCTTCATACCAACCCTGTTGGGGAAAGGCTGCAATATCTAGCGGTAAATTATAAAGCACAACATGTTTCATTATTGAATCAAGCTCAAAAAGCACTCTTTTTCCAGAAATATAGATAGTATTTTCATTGTGATTAGTTGTTCTTAATGCATAGAGTATTTCACTATCATGATTGAGCAATCCTGAGTCCCTAAGAACAGTATTAAGATCAATAACAATCGTAATTATTCCCCAAAACTCAGTGTGCTTACCAACTTCTTTATATATCGGTTTACTGAGAATAAAGCCCTTCCCGCCTTGTAGCAAAGCTTCTGGTCCAGTCAAGTAATACTGATGCTCATTGAACGTTCTTATAAGATCCTGCAGTTCAACTTTTGGGAGAACATTCGAACGACTCATATTCTGTTGTTCTGGATAGATATGTTCAGTAATGGCATTGGGAGCCAGTTGAATGCTTCTAAGTTCTTTCCTGGTCAGCATCAAGTCATGAGCAATGACATTAAATTGCTGTGCGTTTAGTTCATATGATTTTGCTTTCAGGATGGCGGCAAGTGATTCAGTTATTACTAAGTTATTGCTAATGATATCCTGCAGTCGAGCACTGACCTGGTTCAATGCACTCAAAATCAAACGATACTTTTCCTGGCGATATTCTTCGTTCTTATGCTCATAGATCATCCATGAACTCATGATCACCGAGATAAAGATAAGCAAAGCGATGTTATGGGGTAACCAGCGATACTTAGTCACTAAAAATCCATGATACATTAGCTGCATATTCCATAGTTTCGAGCGGTTTTATTGCTTGCATCTTACACAGACAGGGACAGTCTTTACATATATGACCAAACATGGAGAGCGAACGGTTCAGGGTTGACAGGGTTTTATAATCCTGATTAACACAACTTTTTTGTTTTCTCCTCAAGACATGAATTATTTTTCGCAAGGCTCCGAAAGTCATTTTCGCCATAACAGAATCCAGGGTCATGGGGGCAATCACTTCATAGGCAGGACCATGCATATCCAGTAATAAAACCTCAATACCCAGGGCTTGTTTAACATACTTACCAAACTTAAATTTGATCTGCTTAAAATTATAAATTTTCTCCAGCTGCCATTCCAGATGAATATTCAAACTGCCTTTTTCTATGCTGGCTATTTTATATTGACGATATTTATGATCTCGTCTGGATCGACTTAGTGCATCTGCAATATCCGGAATAAGCGGTCGATAATATTCCGTCAGTGCCTGATCCGCATTAAATTGACCATTTTGATCATAGCGACCAATCATAGCGCCAAATTTTAATTGTTCTGAAAAATCCTGACGTGAACAATAACCATAGTCATTGAGTCTATGTTTAAGTGGCTGTATAAACAATGCATCAGATAATTCTTTTTCAATCATAATGAACCTCGACAAATTTTTCTTAAAATCAGGATTTCTCCCTTAAAAATTCTTACATATGAGAAAATTATGCGAATTTTTAGTCCTTAAGAACTTTATTAGATGCAATATGCGCTTGAGCCTGATTGTCTAATTCCGATGTGAATCACTGGAAAAATCTTCATCGGGCTGGTTTATTGATAGCAACGCATTAAACATGAAGCCTGCTGAGAATGAAATTACAATGATAAAGTATGTCGTCATTTTTAATCTCCTATATAATCATTATGTAAAAAGTTCTGAACACAACGATATGACGGTTGATCAGAATGTATCAATATTCATGCCAAACGAGTCTAGAGAATAACGAAGGTTTTTATACCGCGCCTTTGTGGGGAATCTGACTAATAAAAGGTATGCCAAAAAAGGTAAGAAATGAGATAAAGAAAACGGTGATGGTCAGTACTGATGAGACCACAAAACCGGGACGAAATGCCAGTCTAAGATGTAAGATAAAGGCCAGTAATAACCAGCTTACGAATGACCAGGTTTCCAAAGCGTCCCAATCCCAGTAGCGTCCCCAGGCCTCCTGGGCCCAGATAGCACCTGCCAACAGCATCAAACTGTCAAAAACCAAGGCCAGCAAGATAAACCGGTAAGCCAGTTCATCCAGGCTCTTATTGGCAGGCAAAGCTGAAAAATACTGAATGGCAATTTCTGCCTCACGAAACATTATGACGAATGCCAGGGCCGATGCGATCAATAAGGCTCCCATAAAAATTTTGCCAAAGCCAATGTGAACAAACAACCAGATGGTATTATAGGTGGCAGGAAGATAACTATCCTGTGCAGGTATCATAATAATCCAGGCAAATAGAATAAATATACCCGGTAATATAACCGCAGCGACTGGTCGTATTTTAGGAATTCGCCAGAAGATAATGCTAAAAAATAGCATCAGGCTCCAGATATTGCTGGACAGTATTTCATACATATTATTAAACGGTCCATGTCCCAGACGCTCCCAGCGAATAGCCAAAGAAATGGTATGTAATATCAACCCCGATAACATCAGGAGCAACAGGGTCTTTTCAAACTTTTTATGAAAAACCTGGGTAACCACGGCCGTACAACCAGCTATAACATAAATCAATAAAGCTAACCATAAAAAAAGTTGTTCATCTAGCATCATAAAAATCCGAATTAATCCCCTGCTCCCATTACATACACGTGATGTAATTGAACGTTCTTATTAGCATTGCACATCTCAAAATATACGTTAGCCACTATCCCAGTCGGACTGACTGGATTTTTGCCACAAAAAGACCCCGAGACTGAGAATCGCGCTCAGACAGGTTACAATCAACCAGGGTATGGCCCAATCATAAAAGACATCATAACCGATCCATCGCTTGAGGCCTCGAAAAGTTAGACAGCCTTGGGCTAAGCAATGACTTTCTCCGGGTTTGATCTGATAACGTTGTTGTTCATATCTTAGGACCAGTTGATAATCTTCTGGCAACGCAAAGTCACCCGCCATGGACCGAGAGTTATCCATATCCAGCATAATCCATACCTTTAGTTCAGTACCAGGCAAAATCCATTCCCGAGCCAGCATTCTATCTCGTTGATAAGGTGGCAACTTTATGCTTCCCAATTGAAACCCGTGCTCACCTTGCCAGGATAATAAAATACTATAACCAATATGGCTTGATAAAGTGAATTGATAATTGGCTAATGTTAGTGGCGTTTGATCACTGAGGAGAAACTCTTTTCTGGAAATGGGTAAACCAATAACACTTTGGGTCTCTTTTCGAGTACCCTCTTCAATGCGAGTTGTAAAATGAAGTTGTTTGAAAGCAACCTGAGAAAAATCATCAGGATGCATTGGACCGCTATGCAATATTCCGGTCAGGGAAGAAAAGACCTCCCCTTCATCTAATTCAACCCAGCCTTTTAAATACGTCAGTCGACTGGATAGGATCAATAGCATCAGGCATAACAGGGACAGATGAAAGAATAATAACGGGCTATTATTTCGGATCTTTTCTTTCACCAGAATCGCAATGCCAAGATTTATCAATAACACTATAAATCCGGGCAAAATTGCAATTGTAGGATTCTGCCATTGCTGCAAGATGAAAACAATGCCAACAGCCAATAAAAACAAGCCGATGAGCGTTATTTTAAGTGATGCAATAAATTTTAAAACGTCAGACATAAACAATATATGCAAATTAAAATCTGTCCAGATGAGAATAAACGCTTAATATCCCGCTCCTTGAGCACACATATTATTAGTCATCGACATCACACTTTCACAATTACCAACCTGCCATTGAGAGCTGGGCGCAAAGCTCTGTACTCTTAAACGCGCATTAATATAATACGGAGGATTATTATAACCGGTTCGGTTATCACCGCCATTACCCAGGGGCCTGGTCACTCTGGTGCCGGCGGCAATGGGCTGACCAGGCGAACAGGAAGGGGACACCTGATAATAGGTATTATCGATATCCCGACATTCGACTTCCGGACCAATGTCATTCAGATTAACCAATAAGGCTTTGTTTTTCCAGCCATGAGGCACCGCCACATGACACCAGGTGCAGATCAAATTTCTGCCAATGACATTGCGATGAGGCGCGACATGCCAGTTATTTCCGGTGCCGCCCATACACATACCGCCACCGCCACCGCCTCCTCCACCGCCATGACCGCCGCCGCCACCGCCCATACCGCCACCGGTGCCACTAAAACCGCTATTTGCCGACGCCGCAGTACCAGTGTAAACGTTCTGGGTGTGGCATTTAAAACACAAGGTATTGGCACCATCGGCCTGTGCCTGGCCTCTTGTCCATCGACCCCGAAGAATAAAGTTATTGTTGGAGCCGTGCGGTCCCCACGGCGTACCGGCAGGTGGCTCTGAATGACTGGCAGTGGCATTGCTGGCACCATGACAATCGGTGCAATACATGGTCAGATTACCCACATTATTATCAAAAGGCGCGGTAAAATTACTGGCATCGGCTCCACGCACGCCAGTAGTCCTTCCGGTTTTTCGCATAACCGGATGCCACGAGCGATGGTTATTGGCGTTAAAGGATGATGAAGCGCCACTACTAAAGCCTTCACTCTGACCTTCTCCCTGATCCAGGATATTTGCCTGAAACTCCATGGCTTGATTAGTATAATATTGCAAGCTGTTCATCTGTTGACCGCTAGAATCGTAAGGGGTCGTGCCAGGCACAGCACCAATTTCTGGCCGGGTATTGCTTTCAGGAGAGCCATCATCATTAAAGCCATAATTGGAGTGACATTTCAGGCATATCTGATATTCAGCGGTTACCCGATCAACGCCAATGCCTTTTTTCTCGGTGAAGCCAATGGGCATGGCACCGGATCGGCCAAAACGTCTATCTGAACCATATATAGGCTCAACTCCCCAGGTGCCGTATAGCACTCCGGAAATTTCATTGGTATGTGAAGTGCCTGCAGTATGTTCATGGGTACCCCGGGTCGAGCTTCCGGTACCATCCCAGCGAGTATTTTTTAACATGCGATGGGGATTATGACAGTCAGTGCATTCTGCATGGCGATTCATCAGATTGTTATAACCAAGCAGCACCTTATCTTCAGTAAAATCAGCATCTTTTATATCATGAACTTCCATGCCTGCCGGTTGTGCTATATTGGTAATAGGCATTTTACGCGATTTGGAAAACTCTGTTTTAATATCGGGTACCTGATTATTGCTGGGCTTTAAAATACCCGTTGCAGTATCATCATGACATTGATAGCAGGTTTCCTCAATCGCGGCATTGCCACCGGTCTTAGGCTTACTATTATTATCGGTCCCCTCTCTCAATAATCGTCTTGAGCCCTCCACCGTATGGGTATCATGACAATTTAGACAAGCGGCCTGCCAGACTTTAATGCCTCTGGGAAACCCTCGTAAGTCGGCATCGGCATCATTGTAAACCTCATCCGCAACATTGGCTTTAGCATGGGCAGAATTGGCCCAGGCCTGCCCTAATTTATCATGACAGGCCAGACAAACGGAATCCTGGCTTTCATTATAAAGTCCCCCCACAGGTTCGCTCATCTGGAAACGACGACCACGCAAAAACTTGATATTATCTTCCAGGGCACCTGGCGCCAGACTGGTGCCAGGTGGCAAATCCTGTCCCGAAACATGCGGATCGTGACAAGAGGTACATTGTACTTTGCCCTGATGATCGAGCGGTATCAGGGGTTTGTTGCCAGTGGAAGGGATAGCAATATGATCACCATCCGGGTTTTGTGGGTCTCTGAGTTCGCCATCAGCCAACGCCAGTCGCTGACCACTTTTACTGGTATCAAAACTGAATGAAATGGGATGGTCATTCTCCAGGCTGGTACCAATATCCCGGGTAAAACCGCTCGTGGTTCCATTGCCAGAGGGCATCATACCCGCGTCTGTACCGAGCATATCGATGCTAACATCCGTATTTCCGCCCAAAACATTGACATTGCCGATAGCAATCGTACCATCATGACAGGATAGACATAATTTGGAGCTACCACCGGGGTTATTATCGATATTGGCCTGGGTTGAATTGGAGTCATAGCGGATATAAGTGCCATCTGCAGCCAAATTACGATTCCACAGGGGCGCCACCAGACCCTCAGTATCATTTGCTCCGTGCGGAGTATGACAGAATACACAAACCTGGGATTCGGTTAATGCTTTGACATCGCCCTGCCCCGTTGTGGAAAGATTGTGTTTGGTCGAACGAATATCTGCTTTTCTGGGCACATTGGTCGAAGGCGCAGCAAAAACATGACTGCTAACAATCCCGAAAAAACAACACAGGATAAAGACAAGCGGATAAGAGCTCATGTTATTTTTATTATTACACATCAAGAGTTACCTAAATATTGAAACACAGCGACTCGTCCGTTCAGCATATCGGCAATATAAACCCGGTTTTTTTCATCAATCCAAATTCCGGCCGGAAGAAAAAAACGACCAGAGTATTTTCCGGCGCCGCCAATTGGCAATAGAAATTCTCCCATCTCATTGAAAACTAATAAATGATCATAATATGCTTCAATGGCATAGATATTACCATCAGAATCAGTAGCAACGCCCTTGGGACGCATAAAATTGCCAATGTAGATGCCTCTTTTACCAATGGTTTTTACTACGGTTCCATCGGGATTTAATACTTGAATTCGAGCATTCATGGTATCTGAAACATACAATTTATTGTTCCTGAATGATAAATAGGTCGGAAAATTAAATTGTCCGGGTTCCATACCTCTTTTACCAATCACATCCAGTAGCTCACCTTCATTACTGAATATTTTTATATTCTGCCCTTGAGTATCAGACACATATAAGTGACCCGTCAGCGGATCACGTGCAAGACCCGTTGGACGTTCTAACAATTTGTGACCAAAGTTGCGTATGGGTTCACCCGTGTTTCGATCCAGCACATAAATCTTCTTCAATTGGGCATCAGCAATAA
>Ga0316204_10012132_pt1 | contig 10595 bp, 9 predicted proteins | sample 6monrhotite_MG_2_FD_205661 | JGI IMG/M metagenome (GOLD analysis project Ga0316204, IMG submission 205661) | Microbial mat bacterial communities from mineral coupon in-situ incubated in ocean water Damariscotta River, Maine, United States -... | ecosystem: Environmental > Aquatic > Marine >... | reverse complement strand
GCTGTCGGCGCAGCCGACAACTCGCCTTGGACTAAGCCTTCGGCAGCGAGGTGAGCATGGGATCGTTGCCCCGCCTTCGGGCCCGCTTCGAGGTGGCGCAGGTCCTTCGGGACCACGCGGCCGACTACCGGGCTCGTCGCGTCATGACCGAGGAGCAGCGGCGCGCGGTCTGGGCCATGGTCCACTGCCGGACCGCTGCCCTCGGTGGTCACGTTGATCGCTGCACGACGTGCGCCTACGCCCGCCCCGCCTACAACTCTTGCCGGCACCGGGCGTGTCCCAAGTGCCAGGGCCAGCGCCAGCAGGAGTGGATCGCCAAGCAGGTCGACCGCGCCTTGCCTGTCCCCTACTCGCACCTCGTGTTCACGCTGCCCGCCGAGCTGCGACCCGTGGCTCGCGCCAACCCGCGCGAGGTCTATCGGATCCTGTTTGCCGCCGCCTCGAGGACAGTCCAGCGTCTCGCCAAGGACCCGCGCCACCTCGGCGCTCAGGTCGGGATCACTGCCGTCCTTCACACCTGGAGCCAGAGCCTCCACTACCACCCGCACGTCCACCTGATCGTGACGGCGGGTGGGCTCAGCGACGACGGCCAGAGTTGGGTCCCAAACTGCTGGGGCGAGCGCTACCTGTTCCCGGTCCGCGTCCTCTCGCGAGCCTTCCGCAGCTCCTTCGTCCGGGCGCTCGTTCGTGCTCGTACCCAAGGCAAGCTCGACCTCACCGGCGAGAATGTCGCCGAGCTGGCCGACGACCAGGGCTTCGCCGACTTCAAGCGCGACCTCTACGCCAAGGACTGGGTCGTCTACGCCAAGCGACCCTTCCCAGGGGTCTCCCAGCTCTACCGCTACCTGGGTCGCTACACGCACCGCGTCGGCCTCTCCAACGAGCGCCTGCTCCTCGTGGACGAGCGGAGCGTCACGATTCGCACCCGGTCTGGCACAGCGCCCTTCGCTGCTCACGAGTTCTTGCGACGCTTCCTCCAGCACGTCCCGCCCAAGGGCTTCGTGCGGGTCCGCCACTTCGGCCTCTTCGCGTCGGCCCACACGGCTCGCCTCCGGACAGCCCAAGAGCTGCTCGACGGCGAGCGTGGAGAGACGGTGGAGCCGAGTGAACTGGACGAACGCGAAGCCCCGGCTGAAGCCTGCCCGAGCTGTCTGTTCGGGACGCTCGTACGCGAAGACGTCGACCCAAGCCCCTCCGCTGAAGATATCTGGGACCCATGAGTGCTCGTCGGATCGCAGCTCCTCTCCGCCTGCGCCTGGCCAGCAGGCCCGAAGTCTGTCTGGAGAACGCGCCGCTCTCCAGGAAGCTCACCAAGAGAAGCCCCAGCAGGCCCTGACTGCGCGGTGAACCCGGTCGCCCAACACCTGGAGCGCCCTGGCGAGGCTTTGTGAGTGGCAACAATGCCCATAGCAAAGCGGCCTCAATCCTCTTGGTTTAGGCACGAGGAGCCCGGGACTGCTACTCCGGTGGCATGCTTCATGCCGTCCAGTACTTCCTCCTCTTGGCTGTTGGCTGGGTCTCGCGAGCAGCAGGCGGTGATCGCGTGTTTCCAAGCCGAGAACGAGACCCTTCGCGAGCAGCTCGGGACCGAAGGCCGCGCTACACGGCGCGTCAGCGGCAACGGCTTGCGGAGGCTGGGAAGGCACGCGGTCGCACGCCGCTCGCCGCGCACGCTTCGCTCGTGACTCACTACACGATCATGCGCTGGTATCGCAACCTCGCCGCCGCCAGCTACACCGCCAAGCCGCTCGGTCGGCCCCGCAAGCGCCAGAACCTCGCACCCCTCCTGCTCCGCCTCGTCTGGGAGAACCCAGGCTTCGGCTACACGCGGCTGCGCGACGTCCTGGACAACCTCGGCTTCTCCACCAGCCGGAGCACGGTCAAGCGTGTCCTTGACGACAAGGGCGTCGTCCCAGCTCCCGAACGGAACCGGACGAGGTCGTGGAAGGACTTCCTCGCGACCCATTGGGACGGCCTTGCTGCAGGCGACTTCTTTCACGTTGAGGTCATGACTTGGCGCGGGCTCGTTCGCTACTCGGTCTTCTTCGTCATGGAGCTGCGAACCCGAAGGGTCCACATTGCTGGGATCCAGCGGGATCCCGACGGGCACTGCCTGCTTCAGATCGCTCGCAACCTGCTTAACGACTTCGACGGCTTCCTGCGTGGGAAGACCCACCTGATCCTTGATCGCGATCCGCTCTTCACGGCCGCCTTCAAGGACCTCCTGGGCCAGGGCGGCGTCAAGGTGGTGACGCTCCCTCGGAGATCGCCTAACCTGAACGCCTATTCGGAGCGCTTCGTGCGGTCGATCAAGGACGAATGTCTGGGCCGCATGGTGATCCTCGGCGAGCGACACCTGCGCCACGCGATCCGCCACTACATGGCCCATTACCATTCGAAGAGGAATCATCAGGGCCTGGACAGCGCTCTAATTGACCCTGGGCCAGAGGTCGACCGGCAGGAGGGCAGAATTCTCTGTCGGCCCCGCCTGGGCGGGCTCCTGCGCCATTACTACCGGGAGGCTGCCTAACCGAGCAAGCCAGAATGAAGCGCGCCTTGGGACTCTGGTGGCGTCCAGGGAGGACCCCTCGTATGTGGATGGTTCCTTCACTCGGCTGAAACGCGCCTCCTCGACTCCTCGAACGCTCCTCGCGAATGGCCTGGAACCGGTGAATCCGCCCCGGCCGATTTCTGGTACCCTACGGGATCTAGACCAGCTGCGCCACCTCAGTCCAGTCCATGGTGAAGAGACGGGCTAAAGAATCAGTCTTTGGACTTCCAAGGCTTCACTCGGCGCTCGTTGGCCTCGATCAAGAAGTTGAGCAGGAGCTCTTGCAGCGCGTATTCGTCGCCGCGCGAACTCTGCTTACCGAAATGGCTCAGGACGTGCAGCACGCGTCCACCGCGCATTCGGGCGCGATCCTGAGGGTGCGTGCCCTCGCTGGCCGGGACCTTGCGGGTGGCGAGCGAGAAGGTCAGCGCTACGGTCGCGTTGCCCTCGAAGTTCTCGCGGAGGTAGTCGCTGACGATCAAGCTGCTGACGCGCTCTGTGTCCCGGACAACGACCGTCGGGCTGCCCGCGTCGACGGTCCACCGCTCCGAGGCTAGCTGGCGAATCCAAGTCCCACTGCCGGGGTCTCCGCTGGCGCGGAGCGACTGTCCGAACACGCGCCGCAGATAGGGGTGAGTTCCTAGTCCTGGTGCCGGGAGGACTTCGACGCCGCCAGCTCCCATGCGAGGACCGACTCCCACGAGCTTTGGCCAGGCCTTGGAGAGGAAGTCCTCGAGGACCCAGTCCTCGGTGAACAAGTAGCCGCCGCCCTTGACGTAGCGGACGAGCTTCTGGGCAGCCCGAGGCCCGAGGGGGTCCTCGCACTTGGTGTGGACGCTGCAGCCCACGCAGGCCCCGCCCGAGCGCGGGCCACCAGAGCCCCGGCCGGAGGGGACGCACTTGGGACAGCCGCAGTGGGCGCGCCAGTGGACACAGTTCATCAGGACCGCAGCCGTGTCCCGCGGGAGGCGGTACTTCTTTGACTCCAGTTCGACTCGGCTGACCACGGTGGCCTTGAGGCCCATTTTGAGCAGGATCTCGTCCAGGTCGTCATAGTCGTGATCGAACCATCCCAGTGTGCAGTCGCGTCCCGACACGACGATCAGGCGAGCCGACTTGAGGCGCTCGTAGGACTGAGAGCGGAGGGCGTCCATGGCGTCGACGGTGGTCCGGGTCCTGGTCGAGCCCCGCGTCTTGGCGGGGAGCTTGCGTCCGTTGGCCTCCCACCAGGCGGACCAGGCCTGGGCGTCCTGAGCGTGATCCGCGCCCGTTAAGGTCACGAGGGCTTCCCGGCAGGCTCGCTTGACGAAGGGGGGCCCCTTCTCGCCGAGGAACTCGATAAGGGCAGCCACTGCGGCCGGGTCCCGGAGCTCGGCGAGGGCCTCTAGGGCTAGGAGCTGGAGCGCGATCGAGCCTTGCAAGAAGCGGCGGAGGGCGCGGACGACTCCGGGGTTTCGATTGGAGAGCACTCGGGCTGCGAGGTCTCTGCCCCAGTCGGTGCCCTGCCCCTCTACGACGGCGTCGCCGAGGTGCTGAAGCGCCTCAGGGTTGGTAAAGCCAGCCGCAGCGTGCAGGAGGACCGCATAGACCTCAGGCGTCTGGCTCAGGCCCTCGGTCTGGAGGGCGAGCAGAATCCGCTTGAGGCTCGCGAGGTCGTTGGCCTCCAAGAGCTCACGCAGGGCGCGCTTGGCCGCCGAGGTCTTGCGCCCGGAGACGGCGTCTCCGAGGGCGTCGGCCCTGGCGTCTGTCGGAAACAGCCAGAGGGCGAGCAAGATCAGCGGCAGTCCTGACCAAGCGCGAAGCGGGCGGTTCATGTAGTCCTCCAATGATGTTAGGGCGAACTCTTCGTCCTCAGCTAGCCTAGCAGAGCCGGTCAGGGCGGCAGCAAGCGAAGTTGAGGCACGGGGCTCGTATAGAGGTGGCCTCGGAGGACGGCAGCAGAGGGGCTTTCCTGATTGGGCCCCTGCCTCGACTGCGCTCGCTGCCGCCCTGGCCTAATAGCCTCCCGGCGTATCTCTCCCCTCAGCTGCCACAATTGAACTCCAACCCGGCGAGCGCGTCTGGGTCACGGGCGACGTCCATATAGCGCCCGAGGACGAGGATCGCGCCAGCGAGTTCCGGCCTTCCTGGAGGCGGCTCGAGCGGGCTGCGACCGCCTCGTGCTTCTAGGCGACGTGTTCGACTTCTGGATCGGCCCGGCGCACGCGCGGCGCTGCTGCTACCAGCGGTTCGTGGAGGCTCTCAAGGCCGCGGATCAAGACGGGTTCCCGATCGACTTCGTCGTAGGCAATCGGGACTTCTTGGGCCTCGGAGAGCTGCGCTCGATCGGCCTGCGGCCCCAGGGTGACGCGGTGATCTATGCCCGCGGCCAAGAGCGGACCGTCGTGACTCATGGCGACCTCCTCGTCCAAGGTGACCAAAGCTATCGCCGCTATCGGGCTGTGGTTCGCTCGGTGCTCTTCCGCCTCTGTTACTCTCAAGGTGCGTCGGTGCCTCGAAGCGAGGTGGAGGCGAGGGGGCCCCGTCCCGGGCCTCGTCGCCAAAGAGGCGAGCCAGGGCTGGGAGGAGGAGGCGCTTGGTCTCCGCTGCTCCGTGGACCTGGATCCACTACTTAAGGCAAGCCTCAAACTGGCTTGCGAGCTGCTCGCTCAGTCGCTGCTTTCGGGTGGGCTCAGGCATAGGGTTCCCCTCCCGGCGTCCAACGCCGTGTTCTCCGTCGTGGGTGCGTGCGGCCTCGCGGCGGGCTTCGCGCCCACCCACGAGGTCTCTTCGCCTTCCGCCCGCGCGGCCTCGATCGGGCGGCGGGCGGAGCGGCTGGCTCCGCAGCGGCACGCCAAGCTGATCCAGCAGGGCGGGTACGTCGACCCTGTCCGCAGGGGCCTCCTCAGCGCCGCTCGCACTCACGAGGCGCAGGACCTCGAGGTAGAGCTTGCGAACGCTGGCGGGCACCTCGTAGGCCAGGATCTCCGGCGCTGGCACCCTCCGCTCTGAGGGGTTGTAGCGGTGGACCGTGGTCACGATCTTGGTCAGCTCGTCGGCTGCGAACTGACTCTGAGCCAGGTCCTGGACAGACTCCTTGAGCATGCCGTCGAGCGTGCGCGCCCGCAGCCCCCACGTCCTCCAGGCCGCCCAGCTTAGGAGGCACCAGGTAGGCCCGCAGAATCCCCGCGTCGTAGCGGTTCAGCGCTCGGTCCCACACGCCTGGCGGTCGGCGACCTCCAGGACGCTCAGGTCGTAGACGTAGTTCCCCTCTTCGTCGCGCTAGCTCGGAAGAGAGATCGAGGAGCCGCCTTGAAGCTGATTCGTCAGCGAGCCGAAGTGACCGAGGGACTCGACCGCTTCGCCGTCAGCCTCAACGAAGCCGCCTGGGGCGCGCCCGACTCGGACCGGATCCACCGAGCGCTCCAGATACTTGAGCTGGAGCGCCTCAACCAGGTGGCTGCGGTAGTAGTCGGTCCAGGCGCGACGTCGAGCCGACTTCCCGCGCCACCACTGGCGAGGTCGAAGCGCTCCGTAGCGAGGGGGTCAGTCATGACCTCGTGTAAGGACAGCGCGCCCAGCGCGCCCGCGCCCACAGACCTGGAGCAGATCGCCGACCTCCTCGACGAGCACTGGGAGCGGCCACAGGCCGCTCTACCGCTCAGCAGCGTGCGCCCGACCGACTTCGACCCGTGGTGGGGTCAGCGCCTCGCGCTGCGCTCACGGGCCACGTGGCGCGTCCTGGTGACGGCTCGACAGGTCGGCAAGAGCTACCTCGCTGTCCACCTCTCGATCCAGGTCGCCTTGGAGCGACCCGGCACGCTGAGCGTGCTCCTCGTCCCGACCTTGCGCCACGCACGGCAGCCGATTGCAATCCTGCGCGCTCGCTGTCGCACGGTCCCTGGCTGCCACTGGAACGCGAGCGACCGCCGCATGGCCTTCCCCAACGGCTCGACCTGGGAGGCCTACTCGGGCGAGCGCGAGGGCTCGACGCGTGCCCTCACGATCACGGGGCTGCTTTGGGCTGACGAGGCGGCACTGATCCCGCTCCGGGCCTGGAACGAGATCCTCCCAGCCTCGGGCAACGCGCTCAAGCTCTTGACCACGACTCCTGCTGGGAAGAACTGGGACGACGAGTTCGTGTCGCTGGACGACGCCCACGACTCGTTCCGCTTTCGCTCCGCCGACTCTCCCCACGTGAATCACGCGGAGGTCGCCCGCTGCCGGGAGTCCATGACGACCGAGTTCGCCGCGCAAGAGGGCGAGGGGCAGGGGAAACGCGAAAACAATGGGCGTCCAGTCAGGGCGTCCAAACCCTCGAAGGGGCCTTGAGCCTCGAAGTCTGAATCGAGCAGAACTCAACACGAACTCGGGTGGGTCACTTTCCAAGCGGTGGGTGGGTCACTTTCCAAGCGGTGCGAACAGCGGGCGAGGACGTCGAGGTCCTCTCCCGCGACCAGGCGGCGGACAGCCTCGGCCTTCTTGCGAGCCGAGAAGCGGCCCTTCCTCTTCGACCTTCGTTTGGTCATGAAACACCTCGAGGCGATGGTCCTTGCCTGAACCGACATCCCAATCTGGTGTCCAGGAAAACCCTAAAGCGACATACCACGAGGTCAGCCGCGGCGACAATTGTGGCTGGCGCCGCTACTAGTGATTCAGCCTCTACGACGAGGACATGCCTGCTCCCGGCGCGACGGAGCCGGTCTCGGCTTACGCCCGCAGCGAGGGCGTCTCGATCACGGGCGGATATGTCTGTCGAGGACAGGTTTGCTCCAAGCTGCGCGGCTGCTACCTCTATGGGGACTACCTGACCGGGAACGTGTGGGCCCTGATTCGCGACCCGAACGCGCCCGCTCAGCAAGAGGGCTCTCACCGGACCCGGGCTGGATTCCTCGTCCTGAAGCTGATCGACGGGAGCTCCGCTCTGGCCTCCTTCGGTGAGGACGCCTTGGGCGAGGTCTACACCTGCCACTTCGACGGCAAGATCCGTCGCTTCGTCCAGACCGCCGATCCCTCGGCGTCGCCTTCGCCCGCTCCAATCCCTGGCGGAGGCAAGTAGGCTAGTGGGGTGCGACTCCCCCAACCTGGTGAAGCGGTCGGCCCCTACACCTGCCTGCGCCTCTTGGCGTCGGGGGGCATGGGCGCGGTCTATGAAGCGCGCCACCCAGACCTCCCACGGAACGTGGCGCTCAAGCTCCTCCTGGCCCCCGAGGACCCCGAACTCGTGGCTCGTTTTCACCGCGAGGCTGAGGCCTGCGGGCGCTTGAGCCACCCGAACTTGGTTCGGGTTCACGGGTCGGGGGTCGGCGGGCAGGCTTGCTATTTGGTGATGGAGCTCGTGCCGGGGGAGTCTCTCCAAGCTCTCCTTGATCAGGGGGAGGACTCAATCCCACCTGAGCGAGCCCGAGCCTGGATCGCGCAGGCCGCAGCGGGGGTCGCGCATGCGCACCGGGCAGGTGTTCTCCACCGCGATCTCAAGCCCTCCAACCTCCTCTGGGATCGCGAGCTGGAGCGGATCTGCGTCGTGGACTTTGGGCTCACCGGTCGCTTGAGCGCCGCAGATTCGCTTACCGCGACGGGAGAGGTCCTAGGGACTCCGGGCTACTTGGCTCCCGAGCAGGTTGGGGCCTTCGAAGGCAAGACCGACGCTCGGACCGACGTCTACGGACTCGGGGCGACGCTCTTCGCCCTCTTGGCCGGGAGGCCTCCATTCCTCGGGACCGGGCTGGCAGGCCTGGCGGCGGTCGCGACCGACTCCGCTCCTGACCTTCGCTCCCTCCGCGCCGACCTGGACCCCGACCTCGCGGGCTTGGTGGCGGGTTGCCTGCAGAAGGACCCCGCGTTGCGGCCCTCGAGTGCGGAGGAGGTCTTGAGCGTCCTCGCGGGCCGCGCGTGGGTCGCCGGAAACGTCTCTTCGCGACGGAATCGACGCCGCGTGACAGTGGCGTTGGGAGCTGGGCTCCTGTTCTCGCTCTTGGGAGGGGGGGCGGCCCTCCAGGCGGCCGGCGCAGGCCGGCGGAAGGCTGAGGCCTACGGGGCTTGGCGCGCCGCAGCGGGGTCAGGCTTCGCTTATGGCTGGGGCGAGGTCCCCCCGGAGTTCGCGGAGAGCCTGGCGTCTTGGGAGGCGGACCTAGAGGCCCACCCGGCCCCTGGTCAGGAGGCCTGGCGTGCTGCCCGCCGAGACATTCGGGCTCAGGGCCGCGTGCTCGCGGCCCTGAGAGGCCAAGACCCTGGAGCGTCCAAGGCTGACTTGAAGCCAGGGCCCGAAGATCACTTGGCTCAGGCCGTGGTCGACCTCCGGGCTGGACGAACGCAAGATGCCGCCGCCGCCTTCGCCGGAGTCGAGGGCCCCCTGAGCCGGAGTCCGGCGGCGCGTCTGACCCGGAGCGCGCTGGAGGCCCGGCTGGAGCCGCGACGCTTCCTGGGCTCCTTGGGTGCCAGGAGCGCCACCGAGCGTGAAGCGCTCCGCAGTCAGTTTCCCGCCGCGCTGGCCGCACTCGCTCCTGACGCGTCGATCGAGGACCTCCTGCGCTGGTACGAGTTCGCTCAGGGCGAGGGGTGGGAGGGAGCTGCGGCCCTCAAGGCGGCGATCGTCAGCTCTCCCGCTCGCCGAAGAGCGGAGCTAGAGCGTCTGCCCAATTCTGAGCGTGCGATCTACCTGCGGCGGCTTTGTGGCCCGCTCCGAGCAGCGGGACTCTGGCCCGACTCGGGATTTCAAGCGGCCTGCAAGGAGGTTTTTTGGAAGGAGTTGAGAGCCCTGGTGGCGCTGGATCATGGGTCGAAGCGAAGGCAGGGAGTGCGGGAGCTGGTTCACATTGAGCACGAGATGTTTTATCGCGTCGAGGCGACCCCGATCTGGGGCACGGAGTATCGCAAGGTGCTGAATGAGCCTGACCGCTCTTTGCTTGACTCGACTCTAGAGCGGGCGCTCCACCGCTACGCCTCGCACCCAGGGGGGTTCCGGCTCAAGGGGTCGTTGGAGGGGATCTCTGCGATCCTCGCTGAGCGCCCCGAACCGGGGAGCGCGTTGGATCGCGCCTACGATTGGTGGAAGAAATACGGTCCTGGGCGAGCAGGCGAGCCGTCAGCCCGTCAGGCTCTAGAGGACTTGGAGAGGCTCCTGACCACCGGGGTTCTCGATCTCCCGCCCTCCCTGAGTGTGGAGCTCTTCTACGCCCTGGAGAACACTTGGGGGCGGCGCGCGCCGGGCGACGCTGCAGCGCGCGAAGCCGAAGTCCGCTCCTTGGCAGCGCTGGCGAAGGCGGAGTTCGAGCGAACCCTCCCTTGGGCGACGAACCTCCCTCGCAAGAACCTGGCGACCAGCTTGAGTCGATTCGCGATGCACCAAATCCGGCCATATCTCGGCCTCGAGCCGCGAGACCCGCGTCACCTGAAGCTGGCCCTAGCGAACTTCGACGCGTCTGCTGCCTGCTTGCTTGGGGCCGAGCGAGCCGTGAGCGACTCGGCTGGAGAGGTCCCCCTCTTGGGGGAGGGCGGCTACTCAGCAGAGATGGTCTTCTCCGAGAGCGTCGCAATGCTCTACAGCGATCTGGCCAACTACGCGCGCCTGGGGTCCGTGCTGCCTGAAGTCCTCTCGCGCTTGCTCTCCCAGTCCGAGCGAATGGCGAAGAGAGCAGATACGAACTCGGAGTTCGTCTTATATTGGACGGGCGTCGTCGCGGGGTTGCGGGTGGCCCAGCCCGATCGAGCAGTGGCGGCCATAGAGGAACATCGCCTAGACGAGCGGGCTCAGAGGCCGGTGCTTGCGCTCGAACTCGCGTATGTCCTCGCAGGGACTCCTGAGGCCAAGCGCGCCCTTCCTGCCCTGCGGCGTGCCCTGGTGCATCTGGACAGCATTGAGAGTCAGCTCACGCATGAGGAGCTCCGCGGCAAGTTGAACGAATACATAGAGGCTTGCTCTCGCTGAGCGAGGAGCCAGAGCGAGGAGCCAGAGCGAGGAGCCAGAGCGAGGAGCCAGAGCGAGGAGCCAGAGCGAGGAGCCAGAGCGAGGAGCCAGAGCGAGGAGCCAGAGCGAGGAGCCAGAGCGAGGAGCCAGAGCGAGGAG
>Ga0316204_10012131_pt1 | contig 10595 bp, 28 predicted proteins | sample 6monrhotite_MG_2_FD_205661 | JGI IMG/M metagenome (GOLD analysis project Ga0316204, IMG submission 205661) | Microbial mat bacterial communities from mineral coupon in-situ incubated in ocean water Damariscotta River, Maine, United States -... | ecosystem: Environmental > Aquatic > Marine >... | reverse complement strand
CTGCCGCCTCTGCTCCTCGTCGGAGTCGCCTGGAAGTGGCGGGGAGGTTGACATTGCATTCTGAATGGTATCCACGCGCGGACGTTACACCGACGTTGCGACGTTTTGCAACACTGCTGATTTTGCGGTCATCGGCGTCACTTCTTCTTCGCCCCTCTCCGCGACTTCGCGCGGGGTGGGTTGACGGTGACGGACTCAGACACAAGGCGCGGCTTGCCATCACCGGAAGCCTCAAAGACGGCCACCCCGAACACTGATCCCGACGTGTCGCCCTCGGGCAACTCGACAGCACCCGATGACCAGAACTCGGCGGAATCATCCGCGGTGTAGTGGTGGTCGCGGGTCCCGTTCTCCCGTAGTCGCGCGTTCACTCTGGCGTGGGGGTCAGCCATTGAGGAACCTCCGCACGCCAGCCTCGTAATCCTCATCGCTGATAAACCACCGCTGGGCGAAGGACGCCTCGCGCACGATCTGCCGGGACTCGGCCACGAGCCGATGAGCGCCGGGCGTGGTCGGCCTCCATGTAAAGCCAACACCGAGCGGCGCTGGCCCGCCAATCTGAGGCACAGGGAACACCGCAGCGCACGCCGCCGAAGCGCCCACGGCAAGCACGCTCTTGAGGAAGTCACGTCGTCTCATGGGTCTCGCTCCTCGCCTTGATATCCGCCGACAGATTCTCTGGGATCCAGGCGCAGTGTTCCTCGCACACGCGCCACTTCTCATCCCCGCAGACGACATCAGCGTCGTACTCGGCGTTGCACCCGGGCTTGCCGCATGTGTCTGGCTTGCTCGCTCCGTAGATGATGATGCCCGGGTAGCCGTTCGCCATCGCTGCCGCGTCGGTCGCCTCTGGCCCGCCGAGTGCCTCGACAAGAGCGGCAGTAACCGGGAGTGCGGCGGATGTGGGCGCGCGCATCGTCTTGCTTTCAAGGGCGCGGCGGAGAGCGTGCGCCGTCTTGATCCCGTCTAGCGTCGTGGCGTCATCGAACCACTCGGCGTCAAGCACGGTCCACTCATTGGCTGTGTCGTTCTCCTCTGACCATGGCCAGCCGCTTGCGCCGTCTGCGCCCCACCCGTTTGGCTCTGCGACATCGACAGTGAGGTAGACCTCGCCAGTCGATCGAACCATATCCGCGAGGAGTTCGTCAGAGGGCCAGAGTAGTTCGGGCATCGCACCGTCTGGCGTCAATACCTCCGAGGTCCAGCGCCTGTACATCCTCCGCTTTCCGAAGTAGATGACGGTCTTCGCCCGCTCGCTTACCGCGATGTCGTCCATGCCCATGGGTCTCGCTCACCCTCTCGCAATCCGTCGCACGTTGCCCCGGGCAGGCGCGAACAGGTCATTGACACCGTAGCGGAGCATGTCCACCGCGTCCTTATTCTCATCCTTCGGGCGCCCGTCCCAGCGGTCACACGACCGACGCAACTGAGCCGCGAGGACCGAAATCCACAGGCGCTGGGTAGCGAATGCGTTGTTGAGGTTGATGGTCCCCATCCCGACCGACCCCGGCCCCTTCGCCGCGTTTTGGATGCGGAGGTGAATGCCTGTCAACGCCTTGAACTCGGCCTCAAACACCTGGTTCATCTTCTTCAGATGCGACTTGCCCGCGGAGTTCGTATCACCGAACGCCTCGTCAATCGCGCCGAAACTCAGGCCATGTCGCGCCAGCATCGCGAGCACGCCTTGAGCGTCCGTGAGGAACGAGGTGGCGCCGTCTGCCACGTACTCGTCCAGAGCCCATGCCCGAGAACCCTCCGCGGTCTGGTACGCGATGAGGCCCCATACCTCCTTCTTTTCGAGCTCGCCGTGGTCCGCGGACAGTCGAAGGTACAGGTCGTGATCTTTGTTGTAGTCGGGGAGCATGTCCCACTGACCCGGAACGAAGTCGAACACGTTCCCCGGCCCGAAGGACGCGAGGGTGCGCGCTGGGGCTGGACCTTCCCAATCCGCAAACTGGCGCTGTGCGCGCTCGTGGACCGGCATGTCTGCGATCTGCTGCGCGATGCTCTCGGGCGTCCTGTGCGGGGCGTTGGCCTCTGACAAGTGGATGACGTGCTGCTGCCACCGCTCGTCCGCCTCGGCCTCGCTGGACGTGCCCTCCACGATGTTCTTCAGCCAAACCACGTTCCGCGACACGCCGTGGCTGTCAATCGGGGTAAATCCGACAAGCGCGGGCGCCTCCCACTCAGCGGCGGCGCGCATGATTTCGCCCCAACGGTGCTGGATGGGTGGCTCGTTGATGATCACCACGTCCGCGCTCATCCCGGTCAAGGCAGCGCCGTCCTGCGTGCCAGAGCCGAACATGATCTCGTGACCGTCCACGTGCTCAAAGGCTCGCCCGCCCTTGAACATGAACCCTTTTTGGCGGGACCACGTGACGCCCGGTGCCCATCGGCTCTCGGGGATGAACTCATGCAGTCGCCTGCACACGTCCTTGCCGTATACGTTCTTCAGGTCTGCCGCGATGTAGAGCACGGAGGCGGGTCGGCCCACCGGCAGTTTCCAGACTGGATGCCTGCCCTCGAAGTACAGGGCCAGTGACTCGCTGATTACGGCGGTCTTGCCGATCTTGTTCCCACCCCGAACGAGCACCCTGCCAGATTCGTCGTTCATCACCGCTTGCTGCCACGGGGCGGCACCCCATCGGCCAACCCCAGCCTCCACCATGGCGAACGACAGCGCAGGTTCCCTCTCCTTCAGGTGCGCGAGGATGGCGGGCTCTGTGCCGTCATTCGCGGCGCGAGCGAGCAGCGCGTCAAGCGCGGGCTTGTTCCCGTCGCGGACGTGTCCGAGGGCGGCGCCCTTGCGGGTGTTCACGAGCCATGGTGGGGTCACTCGGCGGGCTCCGCGCATTCCACGTCGTCCCAGTGCGCAGCCTCTTGCTCCACCGCCCATCGCTCCCACACGATGAAGTTGAGAATTGCCGCAGGGATGGCGAACGCGAGGATGACCGCGAGGCCGAATCGGTCGAGGCTTGTGCTACTGGCGCTCATCGCTCTCCCTCCAAACGGTACAGTTCATCCATCACAGCGCGCGGGACAATCGCGAGGCCGAAGACCTCGAGCGAGTCAGGCCCGAGGAACACGGAGCCTACGCCTGGCAGGATCGCGTGAGGCCCGAGAGGGCCGGTGAGGATGAGCCAGTTAGTCACAGACCCAACAACTCCAGCGCGCCCATCTGTTCAATCTCGGAGACGCGCTCCGCTCGCACCATGGCGGCAACCACCTCCACGAGATGCCCGCCCGGCACCCAGACCTCTACGCGCTGCCGCTCGTCGCCATCCATCTCGCGGTCATACCGGACGATTCGGACATCGCCTGAGAGGTCGCTGCTGTAGTTGATAACCGTTCGACCGTCGGGGCTCTTGTATGTTCTCACCCCTCCACCCCGGCCTTGATGGCGGCGACTAGGGCCGCGTGTTCGGTCTTCTTGGCCGTCACCATCTCGTCAGGGCCGTCCGTGTAGATGCTGCCGATGTACTGCACGCCATCGTCTCCGACGTGGATGAGTTGAGGGACGTACATCACGCCGTCACCGGTCAGCACAGGCGCGATGAAGAGGTCAGACCCGGCGCCGAGTTCGAGTTGCAGGCGGGCTGCAAGGTCCTTGAGCCAGCCCTTAGTGATGGGGTGGGTGATGTCGGGGAGGCGAATCGTGGACGGGTTGCGCCCCGAGTCCAGAAGTCCACCGAGTTCGCCCGTGCGGATGTCGAGCACCACGTCTGGGATACGCGCGGACCTTTCCGCCACGGGCCACTCCCAGCAATCCAGCGCGACCAACTCGCGGGCCAATTGGATGTCGTCGATGGTCATCACAACTCCAGAACTACGCGCGCGATGGCGCATAGGGCTTCATGCGGGATGACTACGCCAGACAGGCCCGGGGTGTCTTCTGTCGGGAACAAGAGCGCGCCGTCATCTGCCTCGACGCGCCAGTACAGAGAGCCGAGACGCTCCACCCGGAAGCCTCCGAGGCACGGAAGGTCCCCGTTGCGACACACCAGCGCCCCCACATGCCAGAACGCGGGCGAGGGGTTGCCGCTGGGGAGCGGGGAGAGATCGAGGCGGACATTCCGGACGAGGTGTGTGCCTTGCGTCGTTCGCACTGCGCCCTCGTCCGTCACGCAGAGGACCAGCCCGCTCGGCGTCCAGTACCACGACCCGTCTCCGGGGTCTTGCCACCGTGCGGCGCACGGCCCCACGTACCCCTCCAGAATCGCCGGGGTCGCGGCGAGGGTGGTCGAGGGGGTCATTGGATTTGGTCCCACTTCGCAATATCCTTCATGTGTCTACGGCGGCGCGCGTTGCGGGCGATTTGCGACCCGAGCGCGACGAGCAGGACGATGGCGACGATTCCAAGGATGAAGCCAACCCAGCCAGCCGCGACCTTGAAGCCGAGGATCACAGCGGCCTTGGGCGACATGTCGAGGAAGGCCCACCCGAAGAGAGCGCCGAGGATGATGAGGCCGAGGCAGCCCATGCCGCCGCCAGAGTTGCTTGTGTCTTTACTCATGTCGCTCTATCTCCTCCGCCCAGCGAGCACAGCGGCCCACTTCGGCGCGATTGGCATCTTGCACATCCAGCGGATGTAGACCGCGATTGGGACTCCGAGCTCGGTAGCGCGCTCAGTCACAGCCGCGTACTCCGCGTCAGAGAACCCGACTCCGCGGGCCTTGCGCACGGCGTTCTCGGGGATGGTGGGGCGCCCGGTCACGGCAGACGCCTCCACCCCGCAGGCAGTTCGGTTTTGTCGAACATCTCCTCCATCACTGCGTTGTTCGGCTCCGGGCGGATGCCGCGGAACAGGCGCCTCGCCTCGTGAAACGCAGAGGCCAACACGCCCGCGATGTCGGCGGCGTCCTCCGGCCCGCAGATGTGCCAGTAAGCGCCGCTCTCCCGCTCGCACTCGGAGGCAATCTCCCAATGGGAGCAGGCGTCCCACCTGATTCTGGCCTCAGCCCATGGTGGGAGGTTCGGCGTCCCGTCGCCTGCCCAGAGCATGTCAAGCCCGATGAACTCATCCCCGAAGCACGGGGCGCCATCCATCTCCCAGCCTCCGATTCGCCAGATGCGAAGGTCGCAGTAGTGCTCCTCGACCTTGACGGCCTCGATTAGACACAGGGCGTCCCCCTTGCCGTATAGCGAATACGCGGGCGTGCTCATCACTCTCTCCTCAACAGTGGCACGAAGTCATCCTCGGGCCACGGGTCGTCGCCCTCATCGCCGTCCCAGCCCTCTGGCTCCTCGTTGGGCAACTCGGGCATGGTCACGCGGCGCCGGACAGGCTCCGCCATCTGGTAAGGCTCGTGCGCCTCGGGGGGCGCGTAGTGCTCGGGATCAGGGGTCAAGGCGCACCTCGTTTCCCTTAAACGGCGTGGGGCTGACCATGCTGATACTCGACCCGAACGTCTCCATCAGGACCCACATCTGCGTGTGGTGCTCATCACCCTCTGCGTGCGTTGTCTTGAACGCCCCGGGTTTTCCAATCATCGCGTTGCTCTCACGGCTCCTCGCGTTGAGGGTGGCCGCTCCCGCCGCGGTGAGCGTTACCGATACTTTGTCGTTCAGGTTCATCGGTACGCCTCGACAGCCTCGCGCACACACGCACGGGCCTTTGCTCGGTAGTGATCGACCCTGCGACTTGCTCGCTGAGTAGTTCTCGCCAAGCCCATCATTCCGTCTGCTCGGACGCAACCAGCGAAGAAGGCAGCCTCCTCCATGCACCGACGGAAGTCCGTGTGGTCCCGCAGGAACTCCCAGACGCGCGGGTCGATAGGGTCAGGGGCTGCTGCCTTCCGCTCCAAAGCCTTGCGCTTCCCGCACGTCGGCTTGTGCGACTTCGGGAGGTGCGCGTCCTCGGCGGGCGAGGTCTTGCCGCAGAAGGGGCAGCGGTTGGCGTGGTCGCGGGCCATCAGTCGTCCCCGTTCTCGGCGCGGCCCTCAAGTTCCGAAAGCAACTCGGCAACCTCGCGGAGAACTTCCACGTCCCGCTCGGTGAGCTTGCCCGCGTCGCCGTCTTCGGCCTGATGGGCTGCATTCGCCGCTGACTGAGCGGCCCTGTGAAGTGAGTCTTGCATCGCCATGGTCTCTCCTCCGCGGGGTTCGTCCCCGCTCTGCGATAGTTTTACACTATCGGGAAAGTCGGACGCAAGGGGAGTTTTGCGATAGTGGGAAACTAGTCCTTAACCAGCCCAACCTCGGGAAACGTCGGCCCGTCCGGCCAGGACAGCGGCTCATCGCCAAACGGCGTCTCCTCGACAATCACGGTCGCGCCGTCGGCCCCGCGCTTGATGTGGATCCAGTTCCGCAGGCTGTCTCTCCGAGGCGTGCCCCACTCGCCGCCGTAGCGGATGGACGCCTCTTTCTGCATTCGTGCGATGTCGTCCATGCGCCCCGCGTCGGAGAGGAGCGACCACAGGAGAGTGTTGCGCGGCTCGCTGACTCGAAGGTCTGGGGACTCCGGCTTCGGGTCCTCGTGCTCAAGCCCAGCCTCTCGCATCGCATCGTTGATCTCCGCGTCCGCTTTCGCCTTGTCGGCGTCGGACATCCACGTGAAGGCGTCATCGCTCATGGCTTCTCCCCTGCGAGGGCGCGCAGGTGCTCTGCGGCAAGGCGGTATCCCTCGTGCCCGAGTTCTTCCAGCGACTCAGCAGCCCCTGTCAGCGTCTTGCGGCGCAGTTCCTGTACCGGTGTGAACGCAGAGCCTGCATGCATCAGGGCGTCCATCAGCGCGTTGTACTCAGAAGAGCCGCCACCAGCGACACCCGGCGACTGTGTGACAAGCACGCGCCACCATCCTCCGTCTTCCTTCGTCCGCGTCTCTGGCCCGAACGCGAGGACAGATGCGACACGGAGCGCCTCGTGACGGGCGGTCTTCGCTTCGGCTTCAAGCGCCTTAATGGCGGGAACCATCTGCTCCAACTCTGCCAGCATCTTCTGGCCTGTGGCGCGGCGAAGACCAGCGAGCGCCTTCCACTCGGCAGCGTCCTCCCGCAACCGCGCAACCTCCGCCACCATCCCGCTATCCGCGCACGCATCGCAGCGCACGTCCTGCCCGCCCATCGTTCGGCACGCGCGGCACTGACCGGCGCGGGCTTGCGAGTCCTTGAGGGCGGTGGCGAGGGCGTTCCCGGAGGCCACGGCTACAGCCACCGCATCTGACTCCGGCCCAATCGCATCAGCGAACCCGCGGGTGCCGTGGCGGGCTACCTCCCAATCTGCCAGCACGTCATTCATCACACACCCCCTCGACCTCGAGCACCTCGGGCGGGCGGTAGAGCGGTACGCGGGCGGTGACGAAGGAAAGGGTGTGGTCCTTGCCGAGCATCCGCCGCCGCATAATGAGTCGGGCTGACTTGTCGTCCTCATCGCACTCGCCCAGCGCCCTCCATGTGTTCGCGCACGGCTGAATGCGCCACACCTCCCGCGTGCTGTCCACCCACGTCGGTGCCCTGTACTCGTCGCTGTACGCGGCAAGGAATGTGGTCCCGTTGTCGTGCTGAACCAGCACCTCGACACCCACAGGGGGCGCATCCTCGCTGTCAAATCGCTTTGCGCTCATCGCTCGTCTCCTCCAGCCTCTCGGCCTGCATTTCCATCAGTCGCACGAGCTCGCGCAGCACCGGGAGCGGGATGGTGACCCTCTCGCCGGAATGCTCCGTGGCGCTGTAGTGCGACCTCTCCGCGAACACGTCGAGATCACCGCCGTCGATGCACACATTGATGTCCACGTCTGTGTCGCCCTCTCCCGGCGCGGTGATGTTCGTGGTCCCGCTCGGCCAAGTCACAATCTCCCACCCCTCGCACCGCCAGTGCCTGGCCTCGGGCGTCGTCTCGATGTGGATCGCGTAGGTCATCGCGTCACCGGCTTTACCTTGATGCCGTGCGCGGCGAGTACCATCTGAACGCGCCCAATCCTCTCGTTCACCACTGGCACCATCTTCGCGTAGTCGGCAGGGTGCAGCAGGTTGTTGTCCTTTGCGAACCGGAGCGATGCGCGTTCGCGGATGGCCTCAAGGTATCGCGCCTTAGCCTCCCCAGCGTCAGACCCGTCCCTCTGGCGAGCCGCCTTGCTCTTGGCCTGCCCAATCTTGAGCGCCTCTCTGGGGAACCGCGAAATGATGTCTTTCTCCACCTTGATGAAGTGTGCGCGCTCAGAGATGCGGTCCATGTTCGCGTTGCCCGAAGACGAACCGCCGAACAGGTCTCCAAACAGGTCTCCAAACAGGTCACCCAAGGGGTCGCTCATCTCTCCTCCTCCAGCCCGAGGGCTTCGTTCAGCCGCACAGCGACCTTGCGCATCTCGTCGCCCAACTCGTCAGGCGTGAGCCCGCGAGGGATATCGAACAGCACCTCAAGCCGGTCCCGAAGGTGGTGCCACTCGTTCAACTCTTCGCGCTCGCTCACGGCTGCTCACCGTCCAGCGCAGCAGCGCCAACGTGAATGATGTCGTCCATCATCCCCTCGATCTCGTCCGACCAGCCTTCGGGCATGTACTCGCGCACGCCCTTGATCTTCGCCTGCGCGCCTTCGATGTCCTCCAGCGCCTCGGCCAGCCACGCAGCCGGGACCACAGCGCCGCGAGCGACCGCCAGAGTGCATTCCCGGGAGTAGCGCGCGACAGGCATCCCCTTGCGCTCGGCTGCTTCCGTAATCGCGTCCACCTCATCAGGAGTGGCGCGCATCTCGATTCGGCGTTCTCTCTTCGGCATGGCGGGAATATACGGCTATTCAAGTACCGGCGCAATCGCTGATTTCAGACACGGAACGTCGGATTAGGTCGATCATACTTGGGAGTATGATTTCGCCTGATTACAGGGGGTTACGGCGACGAACGCATAGAGAGCCCTCGCGGCTTTCCTCCTGCTGCTTCGCTATCGCTCGCCCTGTTCTTCGGGGTCGCCATGCTCAATGAGCCACTCCGAGATGCACTGGAGGTGGGACGCCACGTAGAGGTCCTCGTCCTCCTGAGGGTCGAACCCGTCGCGGACCTCGACATCTATCTGCCATGACGTGCCCCCGTCAGGCAGCGCCCTAAGTGCGATTGTGACGTTCACATCGGCGTGCCCGAGCAGTTGCTCATGCCTCCGCGTGAGGAAGTCGTCTCCCATCACTCCACCCTCTTCACTTCCACGACCTCAGGCCCGCTCATCGCGCGTTCAATCCTGGCCCAGAGCTCGCGCGCAGTGCCTTCCAACTCGCCCGCCTGGTTCTCGCGCCAGACTGTCTCGAGGAGTTCGTAGAGCGCGGGCGGTAGGGGTTGGGCGTCGGCCTTGACTGTCACGTCCACCTTGTCAGCCGCGAGCACGCCGAGGACTTTGGCCTCTAATCCGAGTCCGGCAATCCGCGGACCGTGCGCGCCGTCTTCCGCAGCGTCCGCCTGTGCGCTCCGTAGCCGCCCAAGGAACTCCGCGCCCTGCTGCCCCGGAGACTTCATCTTCGCGTCAGCCTCTGCCGCCTTGAGCAGTGCTAGCCGGTCATCCCAGATGGTGCTTTCTGCGCATCCGAACTCCTTTGCCAGTTGGGTCGCAACGCCCGACACGCGAGTCAATCCCCGCGCCGTCGTCATCGCTTTGGATACCGCTTCGATGCGCTCCATCCGTCTTGCCAAACTGTGCCCGCCGTTTGCCATCTCTCTCCCGTTCATCCCTACCGTTGACTGTCTTTGGCCGTGTGCGCCCGTGTCTATTCAGGCGGCGTCGTCACCACATGACCACGATGCCAAAGTCGTTCTCGCGCTGGTCCGTGTAGCCCCTGTGTTTGAACCCGGCAGACGTAAGCCACGCCTCAACCGCCCGCATCGAAGGCTGACTCATGGTCCGAGTGGACACCCACGCCTCTCGCTTGCCACCCTCGACAGCGCGCCGAACGCACCTCTCAATGCTCTCCTTCTCGCCAGCCGGAATCTCTCCGGTCTGCGCCTGCCGCATCGCCTCTGCGTTGAACTCGCCCATCACTCCCCTCCCGGCGCTGTCTGCGCCTTTCCCGTCCCCGGTCGCTTTCCGCTCTCTGGCGTTTGGGTCGGGGTGGTGTTGGCGTTCGCTCTTCTCGACTGCATCACCGCCGCAGTACTCTCGTCCGACTCGTCGGGAACCATCCTCACTATGTCCGTAATCATCGACCACTCGCTATCAAACTCGGGTGTCGGCTTGACCTCGACAATCCACACGAGAGGGATTCCCCGCCCCGTGTCGCTGTAGTCGAGGCATCTCCAGCGCGTGCCGTCGTCTGGCGTGGCCGTCATGTAGAGGGCGCCCGGTATCCAGTCCCGCTGACTCATCCCGCCTCCTCGCGCTTCCGCGCAATCTCTCGCCTTGCGATTTCCTCAGCCTCAGCCTTGCTCGCGCACCCGTGGTGCTCCGCGATGCCTGCGCGCTCTTCGTACTGTTCGCGCTCGTCGGGGGTCATTGCCATCACTCGCCCCCGTTCATTCGCTTGATCACAGTGTCGGGGTCGTTTGACCCGCCAGCCACTCGGGCCAGCCAGCCAGCCCACTGGTCCATCAGGTCGCTCGAATCAGGCAGGTACGAGATTCGACCCCAGCCGCGAGGCCGCAAGGACTCCGCCTTGATGCAGCCGACGAACCACGACGACCCC
>Ga0316204_10012129_pt1 | contig 10596 bp, 10 predicted proteins | sample 6monrhotite_MG_2_FD_205661 | JGI IMG/M metagenome (GOLD analysis project Ga0316204, IMG submission 205661) | Microbial mat bacterial communities from mineral coupon in-situ incubated in ocean water Damariscotta River, Maine, United States -... | ecosystem: Environmental > Aquatic > Marine >... | reverse complement strand
TCGGTCAGGGCAATAATCTCAATTTTGGTACCGCCTAAATCAATTCCCAGACGCATAAAATGTGACCCTTTGTTTTTCCAATAGCTAAGTCTGCTGTTCAAGCATTTTGGCTATCTCCTTGGGAGCGGCGGCCTTACTGAACAGGTAGCCCTGAGCCAATTCACATCCCTGAGAGGCCAGATGTGCCAGTTGCGCTTCTGTCTCCACGCCCTCGGCAACCACTTTCAATCCCAGGCTGTGTGCCATGGCAATACTCACTCCCAACTGACTTAAAGCAGTCAATGCCTCATCAGTATAGGCATGTCCGCTCATCAAGACACCTTCGGTGATCTCCAGCTCCAACGATTCAACCGAAACCCCGGAATGCTGTACTGCCTGTTCAATAAATGATACCAGGTTCGGATCCCGAAACTGTCGCGGGGAAATATTGACGGCCATGGTATTAAAGCTGATCGGATTGAAGCTGGTTCTGGATTTGACCGATACAATGGCCTGGTCATTTAGAAATTATTACGCATTGAAAATTATGTATACCACCAGGGTGCTCCCACAGTCATCTATGTCAGCTGTGGGCACCTGGATGGAGCGTTAATCAGGCAATTGCTTCCTGGTCCTGAGATGCAGAAGCATTTAACTCATTATTATGAAACTGTTTTAACTGATTGACTAATGAGTCCAGTAAGGAAGCAGACTCCTGTTCCAGTTTTTTCATTTCATCGCCATGTAATAGTTGGTTCATGCCTTTGAACAAATCCCCAATGCCCTGTTCTGGCTGCGCCATTTTATTCAGCGCAAAAGGATTCTCAAACAGATGATCCATCTGTTTAATGAAATCACTCATGTCTTTCAGGCCAGCCGGTGCCACTGGGTGTTCGCCATCCTCATTACGAGACTGGGATTGATACTCGCTATAGGTACTAATGGCCACCTGCCTGGTTTCCTGGTAATCCAGATTTAATGAGAAGCGGGTCAATTCTTCACTGTCAAAATCCATTGCCAATGCCGTTTTAAAAGCCTTTTGGACATTTCCTGAGAAAAAACTGTCCGAGACTTTAGCCACCTCTTTCAAAAGCTCATCGATGGCCTGTTGCTCCTCTTCATCCAGCTCCCCCTGAACCTGGTAACTGATGCCGGTGCTGGCTGAAAGAGTACGCGAGGCGCTATAGCTGACGCCTTCCTCTGATTGTGAATAGCTCCGAGTCGATTCAGCGCTTTGTTGTTTAAACAGGTCAATCAGAACGGTATCACCATCTGTGGTGGTAATTTCTACCCGGGTATTCTCATTGCGGGAAAAACTGCTGGCCATAGTAGCCTGCTGCAAACTGGTAACCGATGTGTCATCATCTTTACTGTCATCGTTGACCAGCGTGCCATCGAGCTGTTGTTGCAGACGCTCCAGCCCCTGCTGAATCAGATCATAGGTACTGTCAACGTCCTCTTTAACTTTGCCGTTAAGCACATCCAGGCTGTCAAGGATATCACGGGCCTCAGCAAAGCCCTGTTCAATACCCTTTCTCGCCTGTGCCATTAATTCCGTTTGCTGTTCCTTATCTTCACCCGCTAATATCCGTGGCGTAACAAAACCCAGAATACGTTCCGATACTTTTTCTGGTGTAAAATCTTCAGCCTGCAGGCCTTTTAATTCAATACCTTCTTCCTTAAACCGTTGCGCCAGCTTGTCGGCAATCTGGCGATTAAGTATAGCCTGCGTTTTTTCCGGTGTCAGAAGTCCAATTGCCTGCTCATCATTACCTTTTAATCGGGAGGCTTGATGATTTGCTTTATGGGCATGATGTGGCTGGGGAAATACCGGATCCCTGGTGATGCTACCTGAAAATGCAGTGTTCATAGTTAACTCCATACATAACCATAGGTTTTTTAAGGATTTTATGGAAAAGAAGTGCTATTCCATGAAAATACACAGTTATTAGCGTCTCTGACTCATTTTTCTTTATTTTTTTTCGTTTAAATCTTTTCATCCTATCCAAAATGAGATATATTCTTCCATCCGTAATATATCCCCATTTTGCCAGATTAGCACTGTTTATTAGATGGATTAAGATGGATTAAGATGGATAAGAATTTGAGGTCAACCATGCGTCATCGTGTACAAATCAAGCCCAGTGAACATCAGTTTTATGTTGAATCCGATGAAACTGTTCTGGATGCTGCATTGAGACAGGGGGTGAACCTTCGCTATGGATGCCGTAATGGTGCCTGTGGTGCCTGCAAGGGAAAACTTCTTGAAGGCTCGGTACATTATGAAATCGACCCAGGAGCATTGAGTGAAGATGACGAAGCGCAAAATCACGCTTTGTTCTGTCAGGCTATTCCCGATTCTGAACTGACCATTGAAGTGCAGGAAATCGATCTGGATAGTGCCATCGAAATCAAAACACTGCCCTGCCGGGTACATGAAATGCGTCACCTGGCTGATGATGTCATGCAACTGTTTATCAAATTACCCGCCTCTGAGCGTCTGCAGTTCTTACCCGGGCAATATATTGACATCCTCCTGGAAGATGGTCGTCATCGCAGCTTTTCTATTGCCAATGCCCCCCACAATGACGAGTTTCTTGAATTACATATCCGTCTGGTCGAAGGTGGTCAGTTTACGCCCAAAGTTTTTAATTTGATGCACAATAAAGACTTACTGCGTATTGAAGGCCCACATGGCAGTTTTTTCTTTCGGGAAGACTCTGAAAAAAATCTGTTATTTATTGCGGGCGGAACCGGATTCGCGCCTATCAAGGGAATTATCGAACATTTACTAAGAGAAGGCTGCACTCGTCCTGTGCATTTATATTGGGGCGTACGAACGGAAGCGGATCTGTATATGAACGAACTGCCTGAGCAATGGGCATCAGAACACAGCAATATTCACTTTGTTCCTGTGCTATCACAAGCTGAGGATAACTGGCCTGGAAGAACCGGTTATGTCCATGAAGCCGTGTTGGCTGATTTTGAGGAGTTATCAGCTTTTGATATCTATACCTGTGGACCACCGGCCATGATCAAGGCTGCAGAGCAAAGTTTTCAGGAAAAAGGCATGAACAAGGATCATTTCTATTATGATTCTTTTGACTTCGCCAACGATAAATAAACCGCTTTCACACCCCATAGAGCGGTTTTGCCTCTGCATAATCCCGTTTGTTTACTTACAATCGTTTAGTTACGGGTCAGTGCCGCTTTAGCCGAAGGTTCACCATTCAAGATGGCCAGTTCCCGACTTTTAACACTGAGCAGAAGACCTTCACGATAGCATTTCATTGCCTGCACAGAATCATCCAGTTGCTGTTCGTATAACTCGCCTAACACCTGAAAAGCTTCAGTGCTGGGTGATACCGTGATACTTTCGCTCAGATAGTCACGGGCTTTGCCCCATAACTGGTTATAGAGACTCAGGCGACCAAGCGTGAGCAGAAGCTCGGCACTACGGCCATTGTCACGGAGCCAGGATTCTGCAATTTCCAATTGCTTTACTACATCCTTTTCTTTGGCCAGGCCATAAAGCAGAATAAGCGGTGCATACCAATGACGCTTAATACCTTCTTTAATGAGTTCGACGGCCAGCTCTTCTTCACCCACAGACAATAACAGCTGACAATAGAAGTGAATCATCTTCGGTTCAGTATGAGTCTGTCTGGGTAAACGATTCCAGATAGCCTTTAATTCATCCAGATTGTTTTCCTGCAATGCCTGCTTCATAAGCTGCTGGCTGAGTGATTGCTCAAACTGGGAAAGAATATGAGGCTCAAAGATATGATTTTTCCTGAGTTCGGGCAGTAATTTTTGCAAATCGTTCCAGCTATTGAGCTGCTGATAAACTCCAAACAGCATTTTCAGAACCTGTTTATGTCGGGGTGCTACTGAACGTAAATGCATGAGCGTCGCTAAAGCCTGTTCTGCCTGGCCATCCTTGATCTGCAATTCTGCCTGGGTCAGCCCAATAGCAATATCGGCACTGGGATCACTCTGGTGCGCCTGCAACAGATAATCATCCCGGCGACGTTGAGCACCTTCTTCCTGTGCCGCTCGCGCGGCCGCCAGATAATTTAGAATTGGCATGCCGCTGCCATTGGCACTGCGGCGTAAATGCTTTTCCGCTTCCCGCCAATTACCTTCTGCCAGTTCAATAAAGCCCTTATTACAGCTTTTTATAGCTTTGACTGTTTTACGATTCTGGTTCCAGCTGCCAACCCGGCTGGGAAACTTGATAGTTTTGACCAGAAAATACACCAGCACTAAAACACTGCTGATGGCGACCGTCAGCGCCGTGATTAATAGTACCAGAGTTCCTTCTATGCTCCAGTCGCCATGACTGAGCAATGCATAGCCGGGGTCTTCCCGGGCAATCAGGGCAAGATAAACGGCTATAACTAAAAAAATGAGTGAATAAAAAAGCAGTTTGATCATTGTTTAACCTCTTGCTGCTTTTCAAGCTCATTCTGATAGGCGCGTAATATCTTGATAGAACTGGAAATATCTGGCAAATCACTACTGATATTCATGCCCTGTAATGCCTTTAGTTCAGCAATGGTCTGTTGCACCAGGGCAATTTCGGCATCAAAAAATTGTTCCAGCCACTGTATCGCTTCATTCAGGCTATCACGATAAAGACCTGCTTGTCCCAACAACAAAGAACGACGCGCTGTTTCCAGTTTTAGCTGCAGATTCTGTTGTAAAAAGAATTCTTGTTCCGGGGTCATCAAAGGCTTGGGTGATTCATCCATTTTCCGAAACACCACCAGGCCTCTTAATTCATGTAAAAAGTCTTTGCTGGCCTGTTCAAGATCCCTGGCATCATGAGAGGCTTTTTTCTCAATCAAGGCATCAATTTTCTTTTTGGTATTCACCTGGGTAAATTTAATCGGTAGTTTTGGCACCACTTTAATCACACTGCCCAGTTTGGCTGCCATGCCAACCAGATCAGGTTGCTGTAGGGATTTCAGACTCTGAATTTCTTCCCTTATCCGGGTTCTGATTTCAATCGTACCGGGATCACCAGTGTCTAATAAGCGTGAATCAGCGCCTTCCAGTGCAGCTATTGCCGTATGGGCATCATTTTGTAATTTCAGACTATGATTCGCGATGATTAGCAGGTATTCAACTTCCGCCAGAACCCAGCCGATACGCTCCCGGCCTTTTTGTTTGAACAGAACATCAATGGATTGCAGCATCTGCTGGTTACTGATAGCCATTTTTTTAGCCAGAGTATCGGTGGTTTGCTGCTGCTGCGAAACCTGACTCTGAAACTGCTGTTGCTCCGAGGTCACTCGAGCCATCTTATCAGCCAGGGTGTTTAACTGGGCATTGATATCACCACTCACCTTGATGGCTAATTGCGACAGATTATTGCGGGTGTTTTCCTGTTGCTGGGAAAATTCAGCCCGGGTCTTTTCCAGCTTTTGAAACAATAGAAAAGTAACACCACCCGCAGCCAGAGAGAACACTATGGCCAGAAAGATAAAGGCAGTGGCCACACCGGAGGTCGCCCTGACTGTTTTATTTTCCTGCAAGCTTTCCGTATCCTGCTCGCTCGTCTCGTTTGGCTTGTTATTCGCCTCTTTTTTTTCCATTAGGTAACTCTTTATCTGCTTTTATAATGTTTTATCGATTATCCACCGGTTTAGATTGACACCACTTCTGGATGCTGTCCAACAGTGCCTCATTACTGGCCCTTGCCGCAACTATAATGGCATCTTTAAAACCTGCTGTCTGGGCATTAAGACGCATTTGCTCAGTGACAACCACCAGCGGCGTTTGCCAAAATTGTTCAAGCTGATTGGCTTCCATGTGTGCATGCAACATGGCAACCAGATTGTTTAAACCTTCATTGCTGGTGACCGTGACAATATCCGGGCTATCTAAACCCTGCAGTCGTTTCAGCACTTCCTTATCAGGCTTTGGCAGTTTACGCTGATAAACTTCCGCATAGTGGACTTTGGCGCCTCGCTGTTGCAAGGTCGAGGCCAGTAATTCACGACCGCCAATGCCTCTAAAAATAATAAACTGTTTGTTATTGACCGCATCATCCTGCAGCTCTGTGAGCGCCAGCAAGGCTTCACTATTGTATTGTTCTGTCGGATAGATATCCGGCGCCCTATCGAGAAGCTGTTGCACTTTTTCTGCACTGGCCTTGCCGATAGTCACCAGCTTAAGTTTATCAGGTATTCCACCATGAGCAAGGAGTTGAGCCAGACCATATTGCACCGCATTAGCACTGATAAAAATAGCAAAATCCACTTTTTCCGGATTTCTGAGCCAATAGGTAGCCTCTTCTGACAAGGGCGTCGGTACGATTTCTATAACCGGAAACCTGACAGCCTGTCCCCCCTGTTCGGTAATCATATCACAAAGTGCCTGCGCCTGATGGGCCGGACGGGTTACCAGAACCCTGATTCCCGCTAAAAAGTCGGACTGCATGCACAATACCCGCTGTCATTTATGCCAATTATCATCACTATTGCTAGCATTTACCAAAAATTAAACCGGATTCCGGAAAACAGAACAAATGTTCAATGCCATACGTCTTACCAGCAACGCAGAAAGTGACTTTGATTGTAACAAATAGTTTTGAAATTCTCGCTATTTTTATTTTTTTCTGTATATACTTAAATTGTGTACCTTAAAGCGTGCAAATGGAAAAAATCTAGCGATTTTATATAATAGAGTTCATCCCCAAAGCCTTAATTATCATGCTAAACACTATTTTCAAAACATTTATAGCCACGGTCTTACTGATGAGCTTTGGCAGCTATCGAGCCGTTGCCGAACATGACGACGATCATGATCACGATACCCAGCGACCCGAGCTAGTCATTATTAAAGACGCCCGGGATGTCGCACAACTGGCGGAATCCCGAAATCTGCCCATTCTTATTATGTTTGGTACGGATGAATGTCCCTATTGTGAACTGCTCAAGGAAGAATTTTTAATACCCATGATTATTTCCGGGGACTATACCGATAAAATCCTTTTACGTGAGGCGTATGTCGAAGCTGGCGCAAGCATTATTAATTTTTCAGGCAAAGAAGTGACCATCGATGACTTTATTAGCCAATATGAAGTCAGACTGTTTCCGACCATGGTGTTTGTGGACAGCAAAGGAAAACAGCTGGTTGAAAAAATCATCGGCATCACTACTCCATCGCTATTTGGCGGCACACTGGATGACCAGATTGATAAGGCTCTGCTATATACCAGAAAACGATTTCCTGAGTAATAAATTACTATCGATTTCAGCTCAAAAAAGCAACGCTTGAATATTTTGGCCGTTTAATGGCGCTTTACTGTTGCCAGCCATTCAGCCAGCTCTATAGCAATATCCTGTGACGCCGTATTGAGCGCACTGACCGCGCCCCGGGCATCCAGTGAAGAGGCATTGATGTCCGAAAAGATTTCTTTGGTGGCCACAACCTGCCCGAGCTTCACATCGATGAGATAAAATTTAATCCTTACTCGACCTGTCGAAGATCCATCTGCGTTAATATGATGGTAAAACTCTGACAGCGTACTTTCCAGCAGGAATTCCTCCCTGCCTTTTGAATAGGTGGGCAGTACGGTGCTAAAAACCTGTTTTTGATTGAGGTAGGCAAGCAGCAACTGCGCAAGCATTTTATTGGGTATCTCGCTCCATCGACTGTATAGGTAAGCGTTTTGGATATTACCTTTATCCTGATAGAGAATTTGACGACTCATAATAGCGGCTGAGCTTTGCGGTATTGCAACTTTAATGATTCCGGTAACGGGTTTTTCTGACGGATTTATCTTTTCTCTGGCCACTACATCAAGCGTGTAGGTAATTATTTCGGGCACTGGTTTAGTGGCGCATCCTGAACCAAGCAGCCCTATGGACAACAATATGAACAATACGGCAATAAATAAATAGTATTTAGTCATTGACCGCTCTTTCTCCTGGCCCGGGCCTGGGACTGGTCTGTTTGAAAAACAGATCACTGGGACTGTTTTGTAAAGCGATAGCCAGGGTCTGCAATTCTGTCGTTAACACCCGCAGTTCATTCAATAAATCATTGGCCTGTTCGAAGGTATTGGTACTCATCTGCCTGATATTATAATCGCCTCTTTGAATGCTGTTATCAATGGTGCCGGTCAACTGCCTGATTCCTTCTGCGGCAGTGGCCACTTTATTCATCGATACAATAACCTGGTCCTCCATGGTAATACTTTTTTCCAGTAATAAACTGATTTGATGCTGATAGCCGTTGATGCTTAAGGATATCTCTTTCAAACTAGCGATGGTGGTATTAATATTTTCCAGATTTGTGGTATTCAAAAGACTATTCATCTTGTCCAGAACCATCGATATTTTGACGGTTATATCCGGTAGAATATCATTTAATCTGGTATAGATTGAAGGTGTCGATTGAATCACCGGGATCTCGCCATTAATCGAACGAATCAGAGGTGCTTCCTTACTGCCTCCAGCAATTTCTACAAATGCAAGTCCTGTCAAACCATAAAATTTTAAACCAATGCGCATATCCTCCTTAATCGGCGTGTCTTTTCTGACTCTCAGAAGCAGTTCAACTTCTTCACTATTGAGAGGATTGATGCTTATTTTTTCCACGATGCCTACTGCCACACCACGATATTTTACTGAAGCTTCTTTACTGAGACCGGATACCGATTCTCTGAAAAAGGTTTTATAGTAACTGTATTCACCATCCTCACCATATTTACCCAGCCAGAATATGAAAAAGGTCAGCCCTGCGCCAAGCAGCAGAACAAAAAAACCCACAATAATATAATTGATACGACTTTCCATTTTATAGTTTACTTCTTATAGAACCTCGGGTTCCCTTAAAAAATTTTTCTATAATCGGATGGTTGCAGTTGATCACCTCATCGAGTGTTCCCGAAGCGACGATTTTCTGATTACCCAACACACTAAACCTATCAACGATACTCCAGATAGAATCCAGATCATGGGTGACCATAACCACCGTAATGCCCAGAAGCTCCCTCAGTCCCAGTATCAGCTGGTCAAATTCTTCGGCACCAACCGGATCAAGCCCTGAAGTGGGCTCGTCGAGAAACAGGATTTGCGGATCCATGGCCAGGGCTCTTGCCAGGGATGCCCGTTTGATCATACCACCGCTCAATTGTGCCGGAAAAAGGCTTGCCGCATGTGCCGGGAGACCAACCATATCAATTTTGGTCGCCACAATAGTATTGATCAGCTGCCTGGGTAAATCGGTATATTCCTGAAGCGTGATAGCGACATTTTCGGCTACCGTCAAAGAGGAAAACAATGCACCCGACTGAAAAAGTACGCCCCATTTAGTTTTTAGTTCTCCGGCTTTTTCTGCGCTGATAGCGGTGATATCCATACCCAGAACGTTTATTTTTCCACTTTTCGGACGTATCAACATGATCATTTCTTTCAGCAAAGTGGATTTACCGGAGCCACTTCCCCCGATTAATGCGTAAATTTCACCCTCATGAATGGTGATACTCACCCGATCATGAATGACGTGCTCACCAAATACAGTGACGATATCCTGCATGTCGACCACGATGTTTTTCAAATACCTAACTCCGTCAACAAGATTGAAAACAGGGCATCACACAAGATAACCAGGAATATGGCATTCACCACACTGATGGTGGTAAAACGGCCAATACTTTCTGTAGTATTCGAAACCTGGAACCCTCTGAAACAGCCCACCGCGGCAATCAACCAGGCAAAAAATGGTCCCTTTATAAGGCCTATCCAGACATGTTTGCTTTCCAGTACGGTTTGCAAGCGACTGGTAAATTCACCATAAGACAGATTCATATGAATATCCGCAATGATCATACCGCCAAAAATGCCGACAATGTCGGCAAAAAAGATCAATAGGGGTAATGCTATCATCAGGGCAATCATTCTGGGTAAAACCAGAAACCTGAACGGATCAAAATTCATCGTTTTCATTGCGTCAATTTCTTCGGTTATTTTCATAACCCCTATCTGCGCAGTATAAGATGAACCACTGCGACCTGCGACCACAATAGCGGTTACCATGGGCGCCAGTTCCCGGGTTATGGAGATGCCGATCATATCGACTATAAAAATATTTGCGCCAAACTTTTGCAATTGCACAGCGCCCTGATAGGCGACCACAATACCGATCAAAAATGCCGTTAAAGCGGTAATAGGTAATGCTCTGACACCGGCTTCCTCAATATTTTTGATTATCGCCTTAAAGCGGATTTCGGATGGATGAGCAATATCGTGCAACAAAGCGCTGAAACTTTCACCGGTAAATGATAAGAACTGAATAATGTCCCGAACAACCAGTACGATAGTTCTTCCCAGTGCCTCAATATTATTAATTAAGGAATATGGGTTTGAACCACTGGATATGTGATTAAAATTTTTATTCTGAAATATTGTCAGCATGCGCTGATGCTGGCTACTGGCACCAACAATATCTACCTGACATAGATACTTTTGCTGCAGAGTTTTGACCGACTGCAGCAATAAAATAATGCCCGCACTATCGAATGCCTCAATCGCGGATATATCACAAATCAGTGTGGATTTTTTATCCAACTGGTCAGGCAAACGATTAATGCGTGTTACAACC
>Ga0316204_10012127_pt1 | contig 10597 bp, 9 predicted proteins | sample 6monrhotite_MG_2_FD_205661 | JGI IMG/M metagenome (GOLD analysis project Ga0316204, IMG submission 205661) | Microbial mat bacterial communities from mineral coupon in-situ incubated in ocean water Damariscotta River, Maine, United States -... | ecosystem: Environmental > Aquatic > Marine >... | reverse complement strand
GTTTTGATTGAGCTCAATACGACGCATTGCCCGAGTAATACTATTTCTGAGTTGTTTTAGTTCCGGCCTTGATGCATATAAAGCATTCAAATCCTGTAGTTCGTAGAATTTATCAATAGGGTTTATGACAGGCTCGTAATCAGGCAAATCCTTCTCTGAGACAATAGTCGGGTTGCCTGAGTCATCTCGATAAAATAGGCTCAGTTCATTTGCAGCGATTACAAAATCGCGCTCAGCATTTGCTAATAAAGATTTTCTTTGGGTAATGTTCTGTAGGCTTTCGGTTAAAACAATTTCTGCGCGGGCGCCCTGTTCAACTTCCTTTTTCAGGCCTATTTCGCGTTCCAGTGCGATGGACAATAGATTACTGTAAACCCCGGTTTTTTGTCCTAGTGCAACCCAACGCCAATAAGCAATCATGGCTTTTTGTGCAATACCCAACTTTGTCAGTAATACGTCAAACTCTGCTTCACGAGCCGCCAATCGAGCATCGCTTACATTAAAGCGTCTGGGATCTATGTTTCGGTCTCTTAGTAGTGAAAAAAGGACACCTAGATTAAGTTGTCCACCTGTATTGGTGAATCTTTTGTCCTCGTAGACAGGAAACGTCCCGTTGGAAAGTTTATAGCCGCCATAAACTTGTGCGCCGCCTTTTGAATTTAGATAACGTGAAGCAGTGCCTTCGAGGCTCCGTCCATCATAGAAGCCTTCTGCCCAGTTGTAGCTGTCAACTTCGAAGATTAGGTCAAATGCGCCTTCTGCACTTAATGTTCTCGCTTCTGCTGCACGAAATTTAGCAATATTCTCAAGTATCTTCGGATAATGCATAGCCGCTGATTGCAATACTTTCTCTGCAGAAAGCGGACTGGATGCATGGACGGGTTCATTATCTTCTGCATACGAAAATAAAGAGAGGCAGTATAAAAGCCACGTTATCGTTATTCTCATAAATTTACTTTTTATTCCTATTGTTACTTTCACGAAAATCAGGGGGGAAATTATTGAACAGCCGCCATAATTCATACCCGACGATAACGGTTTCAAGCTGTATCCAGCCACGCACTTTTGAGCCAAATCGAACATAGTTGTTGCTAGGCCAGCGATTGGGATCGTCCGGATCCTCTTTTAACAATATTCTGAAACGCCCATTAGTTTGTGCTGATGGGTCAACAGCAATTACGACTCCGCCAAAAGTGCCAACCGCTACGGAAGGCCACCCACTGAATTGTACTACTGGCCAGCCTTCAAATTGGAGGCGTGCTTTATCGCCTACTTTCACTAAAGAAACATCACGGCCATCAATATAAAGTTCGGCAACGCGTACAACATTATCAGGGACAAAGGTCGCTATGCTTTCACCAACAGAGACAAAGGTCGACGTGTCACCGGCATTGACACGTAAAATAATGCCATCACGAGGTGCTCGTACTATCTGAGTTGATTGGCGTGATAGATTGACATCAGCGCGAGTTAATTTGGCAGCCGCTTCAGCGACAGTGGCAAGGCGTTCCTGAAGTTTTATTTTTGCCTGTTCATAATCTCTTTTAGCAGCAAGCCCTTCATTAAACAGCTCCTCTGTGCGTTTCGCATCTATCTTGGCTGTTCCAGCAACAGCTTCGGCTGCAGCAAGCTGAGCTAATACCTGTTTGCGTTCAGCTTTAAGCCGGTCAATAAGCTGCGGGTCGTTATCAACAATTTTGGCTATAGGATCATTTGCTTTTACATGGCTGCCATCACGGATATACCATTTTTGTATCCGCCCTGAAACAAAGGCATTAATTTCTTGCGCAAGATCCTCTGGATTCAAGGCAGTAATCGAGCCTACTCCTGGCGAAGTTTGAACCCAAGGAGTGGTTGTTAGAAATGCAGTGGTTGCAGTGATTATAAGAATAATCAGTAATGCGATTATCCTCATCGGATGCGGCAATTGAATACTCGCGAGTGTCTTAAAGTGGTGTTGATGACGTTCGTGAAACATATTCTTAAATTGACGGGTTAGCGTTGTTTACTAAATTCATACGCTTCAATGTTTGGCTATCAATCTGAAGCTCCAATTCATGTGTATATCCTAGATCCCAATTATGGTTGGAAAAATGAATTATTGATGTCACGGATGATTTTTGTATTTTTTCAAATGATCGTTCTAAAACCATTTCCGGCACGATATCAAACATTTCTCCCAGAATAAGCACTTTTGGCTGCGCTAGTATTGCTGCTGCCAGTTTGAGTTGCGCTATCTCACTGACAGAAAGCGGCCAGCCACTTTCTGTGATCCGTGTATCTATACCTTCTTCCAGCTGGGCAATGATCGATTCCAATCCGGTGATATCAATGACATCTAACAAGTTATCATTTTGTAAATCATCACCCTGAACCTCTAGGTATTCACGAATTGTCATTTCAACTACCCTGGGTTGATCTAACATCATTATTTCTCGTCGTAGCACGATAGCAGGAATGGAGTGTGCATCTACATCACCGATCATGAAAAAGCCTGATTGAGGAATTTCTTGTCCTTTAAGGAAGGTAGTTAATAATTGTTTTACATTGTACTGCTTGTCTTTGATCAGAACTCTAGAGTCACTCGGGATCTCGAAATTCAGGTTTAATTTATGTTTAGCAAAAGTACCACTTGCGTTTACAAATTTTAATGATGCATCTCCCTTAATACGCGATGATTCAGCTACCGAATCCTGCTGATCAACTAACTGAAAGTTATTAAGTTCATCGATTGCACCGCACAGGTCATAAAAGTACACTAGGTAGGTGCCAAATTGAGAGATGCCATAAAAAACTACCGAGAGAACCAATTCTGCGGCGACTAACTGCCCTAGGTTGAGTTGTCCTTGCATTACCAACCAGCCACCCAATCCTAAAAGTATCGCGCTACCCGCAGCGTAAATGAATAGAAAACATAAGGTCTGACTAAAATACTGCCGAAAATGGCGAATGTGTTCTTGAATATATTTCGATGTAAAGTAATCCGTTTTCTTTAAGGCGGTTGCTACCTGTAATTCGGATTTATAAAAGCCGTCTGAGCTACCAATTTCTTCCAGCCATTCGGCTGTTGAATGCTTATGGTGCGAGAGTTGAACAGCACTTAATACTGCACGTTGACCCCATATGACCCAAACTAACCATAGCAATAAGATAATTGAAAGATTAAAGATCAAAAAGTAGGGGTGATAGAGAGAGACGACAACAAAGCCGACGATAGCTTGCAAAAATACCGTGAATCCACCAACAACCAAGCTAGGCAACATCTTTTGAACTATGATGATATCGAAATAACGATTAAATAAAGCTCTTTTTCCTGCGTTATCAAAAAAAGGGTCGATCGCATAAATTGTCCTTAATGCAATCTTGGAAACCATGCGCGCATAAAATCTTCGACTGAACATATCCATAAGATGAAGCCGAAGTGCGATGACTAGAGAAGCAAATACAAGCAATACGAAAAGTGTTACTGATAAAACTATAAGCGGTGTTTTTAGTCCGGTATTTGCTACGGTATTTACCAACATTTGAACGGTTATGGGCGTTGCTAAAGACAGTACACTAATGCCTATCCCATAGATGATAGCTAGAAAATAATACTGCCGTTCCGCAGATAGTATGGAATACATCATTCCAAGAACATCACCAAAGCTTAGCTTTTTCTTCTCTTCTGTAGGAATTTGCCGGTTTATATTTGATTCAATCAATTTTATCTCAAGCTCAAAAAAAATATTATTACACAGGAAAATTATAGAGTACGCGCAAGCGTCGTTCCAAGATAGCTCGCGGCTAATTGTATCGCATTTTATTATTTCAATAATATCTGACTCTCTAACACCTATAGCCAGATTAATAGCGAAGTACTTTAGTAAGTAGTGTTAAAGCCTTTAAAGAAAAGCCGTATATAAGCAATACACTCTTATAGTGACTTCAATAGACATTATTACATACGGTGAAGTTCATAACTGTATGTGATTGGTGAGTAGTGGTAGTTAATCGGACTTCCTATAGTTAGATCGAATTTAATCTTTAACAACCCCCCTGTTCTGACAGACGCCGCTCCTGCGCCCGCGACATACAGTACATCCCGTACATAAAAAAGGCCTCCGAAGAGGCCTTAATGATCAGGACAAGCTAAAGAGTGTAAATGAGTTATTCGGAGGTGCTTAACATGTCTCTGTGTTTATCAACCATTGCTTGGCCAACACCGTTCACGCTGACTAATTCATCGACTGATTTAAATGGGCCATTTTCTTTCCTGTACGTAATAATAGCCTCTGCTTTTTTCTCGCCAACGCCTTTGATGACTGACATCAAGGTTTCCTTGTCAGCGGTATTGATATTTATAGAGTCTGCACTAAAACCAATAATGGGTAATGAAAGAAGCAAAGTGAGTAGTAATGAATTTAACAGTTTCATATGAATCTCCTTATATTTTAAAAATGTGTTATTCAATTAACACTTCTAAATATATCATCGGTTAAGTTTCGTCGACAATTATCTGTATTAGGGAATTTATGAAAGCTAGAGGCTCATTGTTTTGGATTATTTATGATAGTAGGATTATTTCGTCTTTGAATTCTTCGGCAAGAGTGTTCTGAAAAAACACACTTAAACTTCGGTAGAAGGATCTTAACGGAGATGTGTTGCGCCAACATAACGCATTATCACGGTAAATGGATTCGTCTTCTATTTTAAGTACACGCAGCTTATCTTTACTTTTTATTTCTGAACGTACATACAAGGCTGGGAGAAAAGCGACCCCCATTCCCATTTGAACCATTTGCCTGATTGAGTCAAGACTCGTGCCTTCATAGTCTCTCAGTAATTTAGCATTAAATTTTTTACACAGTTCTTCTACTTGCGCATAAAAAAGATGATGTTCTTCAATAGTCAGCACTTCCAGACCTTCAAGTTGTTGTGCTGATATAGTTTTGCCTTTAGCCAATTGATGTTCAGAATGAACGACTAGATATATAGGTTCTCTAAACAATGGCTTAACGGTTATAGCATGATCGACAACAGGTAATATTGTTAATATCAAATCATACTTGCCTACGAGTAGACCTTCATAAAGTAAAGCGGGCACTTCCTCACGCACGAAAAATTTAACACCGCTAAATTCTTTACGTATCGACGGCAAAACTCTTGGCAAACTATAGGGCCCCAATGAAGGGCTTGCGCCGAGTCGAAAAGTACCTGAGGGGCCGTTTTTCACATAGTTCGCAGCAGCTATAATAGACTCAGCCGCATTTATAGCCTGATTCGCTTCGCCGGTTAATTCTCTGCCTATTGGTGTTAGTAAAACACCGCCTCTGTTCCGCTCGAATAAGTCCACGCCAAGGGACTCTTCCAGTCCTTTTATCTGCGCACTAAGAGAGGGCTGAGATATTTTTAGCTCTCTTGCTGCTTGGCGTAAGCTTTTATGTTTTGCCGCAACTAGATAATACCGAAGTTGCTTCAGAGTGATATTCAATTCATCCATACAGACTATAGTAACCTTGAGGCTGTCTCCATGAAAGGAAATTCCTATCATAAATAACAAAAATTTAATAAAACTTTATATATATAGTTGCACCCAATTAGGGCAACACTAATAAGCGTATTACACACTTATCTTAACGAGGTTAAAGGCATAGAGAATGGAAAAATTAATATCCGGGCTAGCAGAATTTCAAAAAACCGATTTTCAAAAGAACAAGGCACTTTTCAAAGAGCTCGCTAATAAACAAGAGCCCGAAACGCTCTTCATCACTTGTTCGGATTCTCGAATAGACCCTAATTTAATTACGCAAACGGATCCTGGAGAACTGTTCATTTGTCGTAATGCTGGAAATATCGTCCCGCCACATTCATTAACTACTGGGGGAATGACTGCATCCATCGAATTTGCGGTGATGGTTTTAGGTGTTAAACATATTGTTATCTGTGGGCATACCGATTGTGGCGCTATGAAAGGCGCAATGAACCCTGCAAGCGTTGCCTCTCTCCCGCATGTTTCAAATTGGCTATCCAACTGCTCAGCGGCGTTGGAGATTGTTAAGGCCAAAAACGGTGAACTGAGTCATGAACATTTGGCTGAGATGACACAGGAAAACGTTTTGATGCAAATAAAACATCTGGCAACGCATCCTTCTGTGGCTTCTAAAATGGCATCTGATGAACTGGACATCCATGGCTGGGTTTACGACATCCCTAATGGAGAAGTCAGTTGTTACGACCCAATACAGCAGGAATTCATCACGATTCAAAGCTACTACGATAGATTTTACAAATCTAAATAAAAAAGCGCGTGAACTAAATTATTATTTTTCATTATTCAAGTAACGGATATCCTATACATGATTAAACTAGACACTTCCCATCTACGTGGTGATCTTTATGGCGGTCTTACGGCCGGTGTAGTAGCCCTCCCGCTCGCATTAGCTATGGGCGTCGCTTCAGGCCTAGGCCCTATCGCCGGTTTATACGGTGCAATTTTTGTTGGTTTTTTTGCTGCACTATTTGGTGGAACAGAGTCTCAGATATCCGGCCCAACCGGACCGATGACCGTCGTTGTCGCTGGACTCGCGGCCAGTATTGCAGCTCACCCAGATCTGGACGGGAATATAGCCCTGATCTTCACTGCGATTATGTTGGCCGGTGTTTTCCAGATTTTCATGGGTGTCTTCAAACTTGGCGACTACATAAGGTTAGTGCCTTACCCGGTTATTAGCGGCTTTATGAGTGGCATAGGCGGTATCATCATAATCCTGCAGATAAGCCCTTTACTTGGACATGATACGCCGGCAGGAACAGTCGATGCGCTGCTCCATGCACCAACAGCAGCCAGTGATATGAATATCATGACGCTTTTTCTTGGCGCTCTTACATTACTTGTCGCATTGAAATGGCCTGCAAAGCTGGGTAAATACCTTCCCGGTCCATTAGCTGCGCTTATAATAGGCACGACACTGAGTTTGTTCCTCGGCGCTGGTGCGATTCCCATTCTCGGGGATATCCCTAGCGGATTACCACAAATTCATCTGCCGCAAATAACGTCAGTATCTTTATTTATCATAATTGAAGCGGCTTTTGTGCTCGCACTTCTTGGCGCTATCGATAGCCTTCTCACATCATTGGTCGCCGACAATATGACTCGAACCAGGCACGATTCCAATAAAGAACTTATTGGGCAAGGCATTGGGAATACTGTTGCAGGACTGTTCGGTGGCGCGGCAGGTGCCGGTGCTACGATGCGAACCGTTGTTAATATCAGAACCGGCGGGCGAACCAGAATATCAGGCATGATACACGCGTTTTTTCTACTGGCGGTCGTACTCGGACTTGGGGCACAAGCCTCGTACATACCGAATGCTGTTCTCGCTGGTATTTTAGTTAAGGTTGGTTTGGATATTATTGACTGGAACTATATAAAAAATTCTCACAAAGGACCGGCTTGGGATTTAGCCTTGATGGTCATTGTCTTGGGTCTGACTATTTTTGTTGACCTTATTACCGCAGTAGCCGTTGGCGTAATACTCGCTTCCATCGCATTTGTTAGACAAATTGCAAAAACGCAAATGGAACGCTTAAAGCAGACGGATCAAATACTCCATGCAGCGACCGATCGAGAAAAAGAAATCCTCGAAAAGGCCGAAGATCTTATTACTATCTTCGACTTTGATGGGCCTCTCAGTTTTGGTGCGGCAGCTGATTTAGGTCACCACGCTCGTTCCCAATTAGAAGGGGGGGCGCATTCAATTATTCTCGATTTTACGCGAATGCCCTCTCTTGATGTTTCTGCAGCGTTAGCAATCGAAACCATTACTGGTGACGCTAAACACTCAAACCGTAAAGTTTATAAATGCGGCATGAATGACGCGGTTTTAGGTGTTTTGAAAGCGCTTGAGGCTGACAAGCATGTTCCTGAGTCGGATCACTACGCTACTCGGGAGCAGGCGCTAGAAGCAGCATTTGCAGAATTACCAAAATAAAAGACAAACCTAGGCTATAACTAAAAATATATTTATTAATTTAAAGTTAAATTAAACCAAAAAGGAGACTTAAAATGAGTAATTATGACAACGGTATTATTCGGGACGGGGAAGCCATTGGTGAAGGCAACATACGAGGCAATATTCTTGGTGGTGTTATTAGAGATGGTGCAGCCAAAGGAGAAGGTAAGGCGCTTGGCCATGTAGACAATGGAGTCATTAAAGATGGCGCATCAATCGGCAGTGGTTCTGCGCTGTTCAATGTAAAGCGTGGCATGGTAAGAAATGGAAGCGCACTCGGATCGGGTCTTGCTATGGGCAAAATTGGTGACTTCTCTATCAAAGGAATGACGCTTGAGTCTCCCCCAGAAATGGTGGCGGCATATCATTTCTTGATCAACAAAATAACTAAGTAAATAGTTTAGTCATTCAGTTCCAACAAGTTCGAGAAGAAACACGTAGGACATAATGCCTATACGGAGGTTCGTTATGAAAATATCCATAAGGGGCATTTCATTAATTTACCTGACGCTACTAGTGTTGTTAGCATCAAACTTAGCGGGAGCAGAGCAAGAAGGTCTTGCATATAAGGAGAAAGCTCCTAAAGACGTCTTAAATAAACAATATCGCAAACAGGGGCATCTTTACAAAAGTTAATGGCAAATCAGATTTATAGCTGGGTGGTTGATAAGTTTTGGATCGCGTAGTGAGAGGCATTATTTGTGTGCCTTTGATGTTGTTTTTGTTGTTGCCCGCGATTGTTTTTGCGGAGACAGAAAGCAAATCAAGTTTATGGACTATGTCGCTCAACCGGTTTCAGTTTACTGAAAAATATCGGGGGTTCTTAGATATTCAGCCTCGATTTACTGTTGATGATGTTCCCGGGGGCGATAATGGGAGTATCGATACAGTATTGATCAGGGGTGCGTTGGGTTATCAACTCAATCCAAATATTGGTATCTATCAAGGTTATGCCATTATTCCTACATATGATCCGGATAGAGTTGAGCACCGTTCATTTCAAGAGTTGCTAGCAAAACAGTCTTTGAATGGTGCTTCTGTGCTTGTGCATCGCATGCGCTTTGAGCAGCGCTTTATCGAAGGTGTTGATGATACTTCCTTGCGTTTTAGGTATTTTGCTCGTTTTACTTACCCTCTGAAAGATATTCATGACAATCTATCTATAGCTATTAATGAAGAGGTGTTTATACATTTAAATGATACTGATGGTGGACCACAGTCAGGATTCAATCAAAACCGCCTTTTTATTGGATTGAACTATAGAGTATCGAAAAGCTTTGCTTTTGAGGTGGGTTATCAAAATCAGTATGTAGCAGGCCAAGGTCGCGCAGATGATGTAGTTAACCATATCGCCTTTATTGGTATGCAAACAAGCTTTTCATTCATTGAATAAAGCTTCATTATTATTTATTTGATGTGATCTAAAAGCCATTAGATGCGATTACGCAATCTGTTTTTTTATCCAATAAAACACCTGTCGTAGCGGGGACTGATATATTTTCGAACCCAGTTTAGGATCAGGTTTGTTCTCTGAAAGAAACATGCCGGATTAGCTACTCCTCGTTGTGCCAGAATCTCAAGCACGTTCGCTATTACTACTAGGCAATATGTTGGGGGAGTGCTGTTATCTGACAACACTCTCACGTCTGAAAAAATGGTTAAAGCATATACACTGGTCTGACAATCGGGGCACTAGAGGGGCATCTACTCCAATCCTCTCGTACTCGGAGCAGCTATTCTCAAATCTCTAACGTCCATGGTAGATAGGAACAGAATTGTCTGACAACGTTCGAAACCCAGCTCGCGTACCTCTTTAAATGGCGATCAGCCATACCCTTAGGACCTGCTTCAGCTCCAGTGCCGATGCATGACACCCTGTCATCGCGAGATTAATGGATCTTGCGTGTGATGCCGTTCTAAGCAAACAGTCATAAAAATGTAATATTTTTGTCGTTAGATTGTCATGCAAACTCACGAGAATGCCATGGAGGTTATTTCATTGAAATAAACTAGGCTCGCGTTATTTAACTAAGGGAAATAAGTAGAAATGGTCAAAAGACTTTTGCCAAACATCATTTTAAAAAAATCAATTAATTGTAGGATTTATATATGAAATCGTTCCGAATATATACGAAGTTATTTCGCACAAGCGCTGTTTTTATCATCGCAGCAGTAAGTTTTTCTGCATATGCTGCTGATAAGGCACTCCTTGACATTCTATTGGACAATGGCGCTATCACACAGAGCCAACATAAAGAGTTGATGCAGAAACCTAGCTTAAGCAGCAAGGATTTCGGAGCACCCACTGCTGCTACAGCGACTGAAGTTGAAGGTATCGTTGAGCGCAAAGTCAGCGAGGCAATTGATCAAAAACTCGATAAGCATATCGACGCTAAAATGGAAAAAACCATCACGGACCAGGTCGCTAAGAAGGTAGAGCAAGAGTCTCCCGTGAAAGTCAGCCATGGTAAAAAAGGCTTCCGTTTCGAATCACGCGATGGCAACTGGCAGACTAACCTGCAGTGGCGTGCGCAACTGCGTTATACCAGCCCGTATAGAAGTGATCCTCGCAGTCTCAGTAATTTTGCAAGTGATACACAAAA
>Ga0316204_10012126_pt1 | contig 10598 bp, 7 predicted proteins | sample 6monrhotite_MG_2_FD_205661 | JGI IMG/M metagenome (GOLD analysis project Ga0316204, IMG submission 205661) | Microbial mat bacterial communities from mineral coupon in-situ incubated in ocean water Damariscotta River, Maine, United States -... | ecosystem: Environmental > Aquatic > Marine >... | reverse complement strand
TGCTGAAAACCACGCCTGAACAGATTTTTGCCTGGCCGGAAAAGCCGCTGGATGACAATGATGTCGAGGCCCTGCAGGCCCTTGTTGACCGGCGTCTGAGTTACGAGCCACTTTCCCGTATTCTCGGGCGACGTGAATTCTGGAGTCTGTCTTTCCGGCTTTCCGCCGATACACTGGATCCTCGCCCCGACAGCGAAAGCGTGATCGAAGCCGTCCTCAAACACCGGCCCGAGACTGAGGCAGCCTGCCGAATGCTTGATCTTGGAACGGGTACCGGTTGCCTGCTGGCCGGCTTGCTGTCCGAATATCCCCGCGCCAGCGGTGTGGCTGTCGATCTGTCTGATGGCGCGGCTCAGACTGCCCGACAGAACATGCAGGACCTGGGATTGGCGGCGCGTGCCGACGTCCGGGTTGGTCATTGGGATGACGGACTGGACGAGCGCTTTGATATCATCGTCTCAAATCCGCCTTACATCGTTGATGCCGAGATTGAAGAACTTGACCGCGAGGTCGTCGAACATGATCCGCACAGGGCTCTGGCCGGGGGGCAGGATGGCCTTGAGGCCTATCGTCAACTGGCCGGGAGATTGCCACATCGTCTGGCGGAAAACGGCCTTGTGGTCCTGGAATTCGGTCATGGGCAAGCGGAGGACGTAGCACAAATTATGTCGTCTGCCGGTCTGGAAGTCATTGATTGGAAAGAAGATTTGGCTGGGCGACGGCGCTGCGCGATTTGCACTTGTATGACAAATTAATAATTACTGCAAAAAGGGGTTGGAAACCATGCAAATGGGGGCTAGGCTCTGTACAGAAATCGCAAACGGATGTGGCCACAGTACATTAAGGCCCGACGATTTCACTCCAGCATTGATCATCTGCTCGCGCTTCAGTTGACAGGCGCGTGTGCGCTGGAAAAATCGCCCAGCCGTAACGGGCGGTCTGCTTCGACCTTTCACCTGGTTTCTGGCCCTGATTATTTGTGGGTGTCTTACGCCGGTTGGTCGATCTTAAAAGATGTATCCAGGAAATTATTTGCAGGAGATCGCTCCGGCATCGGCGGTTTACCCGTTATTTATTTATTGCTCGAAACAGACAAATACTCGAGGGAACATTGAACAAGCCCACCAACAGCAGCCACAACAACAAGCGTTCGCGTGGTCGTAACAGTAACAGTAACAGCGGTCGTCGGCCACAAAGCCCCGGCAACCGGAGTTTTGAAAGCAACGGCCCAGAGGTCAAGGTTCGTGGATCTGCAAGTCAGATTTGCGACAAGTACCTGACTTTGGCGCGTGATGCCTCTTCTGCCGGTGATCGGGTCCGGGCGGAAAGCCTGTTGCAGCATGCCGAACATTATTACCGGCTGGTCAATGGCGGTGATGACGCCCGGACAGATAATGCCAACCAGTCCGGCGGAGCACGACGTGGCCGCGGACCGGGCGAAGTGGCCGTCGCTGGTGAAATGGAGGGTGACGCACAGCCCCAGGAACAACAGCAACAACGGCAGGAACAACCGCAGGAACAGCGCCCTTCCCGACGTGAGCGTGCCAGCAATGCAGCCGTCACAGGCCGCGGCAGAGGCAAAGCAGCTGCTTCACAGAATGCCGAACCCAAGCAGGGTCAGGAGCAGGAAGAAGCGACTGTTGAGGCCACTGTGGTTGAGGTCATTGATGCCTCCGCAGATGTTGAAGAGACCGCCGATGAAGCAGTGGTCATCGCCGAACCTGTCCAGGTAGCAGAGCCTTCTGATGAAGAATCCGCTGAAAGTGAAGTGGCCTGACCGTTTCCATGGCGAAATGTCGCAGGTTGGCTCCTGCGACAGAAAAACCCTTGCGTTGCAAATTTGCAACACTAAATAGGCTTTAGGGGCTGGTAATATTTATCGGTGACCCGGAGCGGCATTTGGTTTTGTTATTAGTGCATCGGAGCAAGGCATGGATTTCGAACAATATACAGATCGGTCACGCGGGCTTGTCCAGGCCGCCCAGACATCGGCGCTGGCTGCGGGTCATCAGCGGTTTACACCTGAACATCTGCTGAAAACCCTGCTGGATGACAAGGAAGGTCTGTGCGCCAACCTGATCCGCCAGGCGGGTGGTCAGCCTGAAGCTGCACATCAGGCCGTTGAGGCCGCCCTTGCCAAAATCCCCAAGGTTGAAGGCAGTGGTGCCGGTCAGATGCACCTGACGCCGGAACTGGCCCGGGTTTTCCAATCTGCCGAGGAACTGGCTGAAAAAGCCGGTGATTCCTATGTCACGGTTGAACGTATGTTACTGGCCCTGACCATGGCCACAGGGACGCCTTCAGGCGATGCGCTGAAATCTGCCAATCTGACGCCGCAATCCCTGAACCAGGCTATTGAAATGGTCCGTAAGGGCCGTTCAGCCAATTCGGCAAATGCCGAAGAAACCTTTGATGCCTTGAAAAAATATGCCGTTGATCTGACAGAATCCGCGCGCGAAGGAAAACTTGATCCGGTAATTGGTCGTGACGAGGAAATCCGTCGCACCATCCAGGTACTGTCCCGCCGGACCAAGAACAATCCGGTCCTGATCGGCGAACCCGGTGTTGGCAAGACGGCCATTATCGAAGGTCTAGCCTTGCGCATCGTCAATGGCGATGTACCGGATTCTCTCAGAAACAGACGCCTGATGGCGCTGGACCTCGGCTCTATGGTTGCCGGGGCAAAATTCCGGGGTGAATTTGAGGAACGCCTGAAAGGCGTGTTGTCTGAAGTTCAGGCTGCCGAAGGCGAGATCGTGTTGTTCATTGACGAACTTCATACCCTGATCGGCGCCGGCGCGGCTGAGGGGTCCATGGATGCCTCCAATCTGCTGAAGCCTGCCCTGGCCCGAGGTGAGCTGCACTGTGTCGGGGCGACCACGCTGGATGAATATCGCAAACACGTGGAAAAAGACGCGGCTCTGGCCCGGCGTTTCCAGTCTGTGTTTGTCTCCGAACCCACTGTTGAAGATACGGTTTCGATCCTGCGTGGGCTGAAGGAAAAGTACGAACTGCACCATGGTGTGCGTATTACAGATTCCGCTATCGTTGCGGCGGCCACCATGTCCAACCGTTATATCACCGATCGTTTCCTGCCGGACAAGGCCATTGATCTGGTGGACGAAGCAGCCAGTCGCCAGCGCATGGAAGTTGAATCCAAGCCCGAAGAACTGGATGAACTGGACCGCCGGATTATCCAGCTGAAGATCGAACGCGAGGCGTTGAAAAAAGAAGAAGACAAAGCCTCAAAGGATCGTTTGCAACGTCTGGAAACTGAACTGGCTGATCTGGAACAGCAGTCCGCTGCGTTGACCGCCAAATGGCAGGTTGAACGCGAGGAGCTGGCTGATACCCAAAAGCTCAAGGAAGAACTGGAAGCGGCCCGACTGGAACTGGACCGGGCCCAGCGGGAAGGTGATCTGGGGCGCGCCGGTGAACTGAGTTACGGCGTTATCCCGGAGCTTGAATCCCGTCTGGAAGAAGCCGCAGCAAAAGGTGATCAGCACCTCACCCGCGAAGCTGTGACGGATGAAGATATCGCCGGTGTCGTGGCACGCTGGACCGGCATCCCCATCGACAAGATGCTGACCGGCGAGCGGGAAAAACTATTATCCATGGAAACGGCCCTGGCAGAACGTGTCATCGGACAGGGCGAAGCCGTGGAAGCCATTGCCAATGCTGTGCGTCGGGCCCGCGCCGGACTACAGGGTAAAAACCGGCCGATCGGGTCGTTTTTGTTCCTCGGACCCACCGGTGTTGGCAAGACCGAATTATGTAAATCACTTGCTGCGTTCCTGTTTGATGATGAACAGGCGCTGCTGCGTATCGACATGTCCGAATATATGGAAAAACACTCTGTCTCCCGTCTTATCGGCGCGCCCCCCGGTTATGTCGGTTATGACGAAGGTGGAGCCCTGACCGAAGCCGTGCGTCGCCGGCCCTATCAGGTGATCCTGTTTGACGAAGTTGAAAAAGCCCATCCGGATGTTTTTAACGTTTTGCTTCAGGTTCTGGATGATGGTCGCCTGACCGACAGCCAGGGGCATACCGTTGATTTCAGCAACTGTGTGATTGTGCTGACCTCCAACCTGGGTGCAGACATCATTGCCTCGCAGGCTGAAGGTGAAGATACCGACCTGGTGCGCGAACCGGTTATGGAAGTTGTGCGGGCGGCGTTCCGGCCTGAATTCCTCAACCGCATCGATGAGATTATCCTCTTCCACCACCTCGCCCGGGGACACATGGATGGCATTGTCAAAATCCAGCTGCGTGATCTGGAAGGCTTGCTGGAAGATCGCAAGATTGTTCTGGAACTGGATGATGCTGCGCGGACCTGGCTGGCCGACAAGGGGTACGACCCTGTGTACGGTGCGCGCCCCCTGAAGCGGGCAATCCAGCGCCATGTGCAGAACCCGCTGGCCAACCTGATCCTGGATGGCACCATCCAGGAAGGTGACACCGTGCATGTTTCAGCCGGAGCCGATGGCCTGATGATGGATGGTCAGATCGTCGCTGCCGCCTGATTGGCGTAAACAAAAAAAAGCCTCCCCCGAAAAACCGGGTGGAGGCTTTTTCTGTTCGAAGGTCAGTTACCTTCGAATACAGGTTTTTCCTTGGCCACAAAGGCGTTGTAGGCACGGGTGAAGTCCTGGGTCTGCATGCAGATGGCCTGGGCTTCCGCTTCGATTTCCAGAGCCTGTTCAATGGAGACATTCCATTCCTGATGCAGGCATTTTTTGGTCATGCTGTGGGCAAAGGTCGGGCCGTCCGCCAGTTTTCGAGCGACCTGTGTGGCCTGGGCCAGCACGTCACCCATGGGGGCAAGGCCGTTGAAATAACCCCAGGACAGACCTTCGTCACCACTCATGGACCGGCCGGTATACAGCAGCTCTGATGCCCGTCCCTGGCCGATGATCCGTGGCAGAATTGTGCAGGCACCCATGTCACAGCCCGCCAGACCAACGCGGACAAAGAGGAAGGCGGTTTTGCTGTCCGCAGAGGCGTAGCGCAGATCACTGGCCATGGAGATGATCGCGCCGGCCCCGGCGCAAATCCCTTCGATGGCGGAAATGATCGGCTGAGGACAATTGCGCATTTCGCTGACCAGGGCACCGGTCATACGGGTGAAAGTCATCAGTTCCGGCATGTCCATGCGGGTCAGCGGGCCAATAATGTCATGCACGTCGCCACCGGAACAAAAGTTCCCGCCAGCCCCTGTGAAGACGACCGTTTTGACATCGTCCACATACCGCAGTTTGTGGAACGTATCGCGCAATTCGGCATAGCTGTCCAAGGTTAGCGGGTTTTTGCGCTCGGGTCGGTTCAAAGTAATGGTGGCGACACCGTCGTCGACCGCCCAGTCAAAGTGTTCCGGCGTAAAGTCAGCGCCCTTCAGTGTGTACATCAATCAGTTCCTCAAAGAATTTACAGTCAGGCTGCACCGGTTCCGGGTGCGGATAAAACAGGGTCCGAAGCGACATTGAAGCAGGGAATTGACCACGGTCAATGTGCAGGGGAAGCCAGGAGGCTAAATGACCTGAGCCCGTTCGTCGAGAAATACTTTATACTTAAAATACTTTGTGCTGACGCCAGGATGCGCTATCTAAGGGGTTCACCTGTGCGGGAAACGCTGTATTTTGGCCGGGACCTTCACGGCAGTTATTTAAATTTGCTTGCTTATCAACGCTATACGTAAATTCAGGAGCCAAATCTCATGGCCAAAACCGCCCCCTTTAACTGGGAAGACCCTTTCCTCCTTGTCGATCAACTGGAAGAAGACGAGCGTCTGATCATGGATTCAACACGTGAATTCTGTGCCGATCAGCTGATGCCGGGTATCCTGGAAGCCAACCGGCACGAAAAGTTTGATCGCGAGATCATGAACAGGTTCGGCGAAATGGGTCTGTTGGGGTCCACCATTCCGGAAGAATATGGCTGCGCTGGTGTTAACCACGTATGTTATGGCCTTGCCGCGCGCGAAGTCGAACGGGTGGACAGCGGGTATCGCTCGGCCATGAGTGTGCAATCCTCTCTGGTGATGCACCCGATCTACAGCTATGGCTCGGAAGAACAGCGTCTGAAATATTTGCCCAAACTGGCCACCGGTGAACTGGTCGGCTGTTTTGGTCTGACTGAACCGGATCACGGCTCCGACCCCGGATCCATGAAAGCCCGGGCGGTAAAAGTTGATGGCGGCTATCGTCTGACCGGCAACAAGATGTGGATCACCAATTCTCCCATCGCTGACATTGCCGTGGTCTGGGCCAAGCTCGACGGCGTTATTCGGGGATTCATTCTGGAACGCGGCATGGCCGGTTTTTCTACACCTAAAATTGAAGGCAAGATGAGCCTGCGGGCCTCCATCACTGGTGAGATTGTCATGGACAATGTCGAAGTGCCGGAAGAAAACATGTTGCCGAATGTCGAAGGTCTCAGCGGTCCTTTTGGCTGCCTGAACAAGGCGCGTTTCGGTATTGCCTGGGGTGCGTTGGGTGCGGCAGAATTCTGTTGGACGGCTGCCCGTCAGTATACGCTGGACCGGACCCAGTTTGGTCGTCCGCTTGCTGCCAACCAGTTGATCCAGCTGAAACTGGCCAACATGCAGACAGAAATCACACTTGGTCTGCAGGCCTGCCTGCGGGTTGGACGTATGCTGGACGCGGGTGAATGTCCGCCTGAGAACATCTCTATGATCAAGCGCAACTCATGTGGCAAGTCTCTGGATATTGCCCGCATGGCGCGTGACATGCACGGTGGTAACGGCATCTCCGATGAATTCCACGTCATTCGTCACATGGTCAATCTGGAAACGGTTAATACCTATGAAGGCACACATGACGTGCATGCGCTGATCCTGGGTCGTGCCCAGACCGGCCTGCAAGCCTTCACCGGGGCCTGATCCCTCAGCAAGGTTTCACGTTGATACAGGAAAAAGGGGCGGTTTATCCGGCCCTTTTTTTTGCCCGGCATTGTCAGGACCAGATCATGCTCTGTCGCACTGCAATCAAGCTGCTTTTCGCCTCCGTCCGCTGAATTTGGAAAAGCGAAAAAGATGAATTTGGTACTCGCTTCCCATACGGAGTCTGTGGCAGAGTCCTTGCCTTAAATCAATTTGAGTAATTTTTCAAAGACGGGGAAGCACTATGTTGACATGGAAGAAGATGGGCAAGGTCACGCGTCGTGGCGTATTGGCGGCACTGGTTGGTGTCATGGTTGGTGGTGTGGCGCTGGAAAGTGCATCCGCTGCTGACAAGGTCAAGCTTGGCGCCTTGAGGTTTACCTCCCATTCCGGTGGTTTTGTTGCCTATGAAAACGGCTACTTCAAGGATGCCGGTCTGGATGTTGAATTTGTCTATTTCCAGGCGGCGGCACCCATGGCCGTGGCCATCGCCTCAGGCGATATTGATTTTGGTGTAACTTCCATTACAGGCGGTCTGATCAACCTGGCGGGCAAAGGTGCCATCAAGGTGATCGGTGGTGCACTGCACGAAGAAAAAGGTATTGACGGTTCCGCCATTCTGGCCTCCAAAAAGGCCTATGCGGATGGCCTGACGTCGCCGGCCAAGCTCAAAGGTCGCTCGCTGGGTATTACCCAGACCGGGTCGTCTTTCCATTACATGGCAGCCCAGGTCGCCGCAAAAGAAGGTTTTGCCACCAGCGACATCAAGATGAAGCCGCTGCAAAAAGTGGGTGCCATCATCGGTGCGCTGAAGTCCGGTCAGGTCGACAGCATGATCATCGTCCCGCATATCGCCAAGCCGCTGAGCAAGGCGGGCGCGGCTCACATCGTTGGCTGGATCAACGACTATGCGCCCTATCAGGTCACAACCATCTTTACTTCGGCCAAAAATGCCTCTGGCAAAAAAGATCTGGTCAAACGTTTTCTGGGGGCCTATTCAAAAGGCATTGGCGATTTCAACAGGGTTATGCTGAACCAGTCGAAAGATCCGGCAGCCACCGACGCCATGGTTAAACAGATCCATAAATATGTTTATGCCAGCCGGCCTTATGCAAAAGCCGCACCCTCAATCAAAAACGGCGCCATGCGCATCAGCCAGAATGCCAAACTGGACCTGACTGATGTGAAAAAACAGCTGGCGTGGTTCCAGTCAGAAAACCTGGTTTCGAAATCCATCACCATCGATCAACTGGTTGACACCAGCTTCGTCGAAACCTACTAGGAACGCTGAACCCGGCGTCATGACAGGCCATGCGCGGCGTATTTGCTGCAACCGGTCGGTCATGACGCCGCTTTATTTATTTCAGGTATTTGTACAGAAACTGATTAATGGAACTGAGTATCCAGTCACTGGGTCACCACTACGGTGATCTTGAAATCCTGCGTGACATTAACCTTGACGTCCCGGCCGGACAGATTGTCGTCATCATCGGTCCGTCCGGATGTGGCAAATCCACACTACTGCGTCTGATCGGCGGGCTGGAGCAACCCACCACCGGCAGAGTGATGCAGGTCGGCGAGCCGCCGGAAGATTCGCTCAATCCCCTGACCTACATTTTTCAGGATTTCGCCCTGTTACCGTGGCGCAGCGTCGCCGGAAATATCAGTCTGGCACTGGAAGATCACGGACTGGGCAAGGCAAAAACCGCTTTGATCATTGATAATGTTCTGGCCCGGACCAAGTTGATGGATTTCCGTGATGCTTTTCCGCACCAGTTGTCAGGTGGTATGAAGCAGCGTGTGGCGATTGCCCGCGCCCTGGCTGTGCGCCCGGCTGTTTTGCTGATGGATGAGCCACTGTCTGCGCTGGACAGCCAGACCCATGAATTGCTGATGGATGATCTGGTGGAGCTGTGGCTGCGAGAGAAATTCACGGCGGTTTACGTCACACATAATCTGGCCGAAGCCGTGCGTATTGGCCACAAGGTTGTCGTTCTGTCCCGTCGCCCCGGCCTGGTCCGGGAAGTTGTGGATATTGATATGGCCATGGAAGTCAGAAAGGCGCGCCCCGGATTGATGGTCGAACATCAACAGCATCTGTGGAACCTGATGCGGGATGAAGCGCGGGCCGCAGAACTGGAGCTGGTGGATGGCTGAGCCTTCAAAACCTGTCCGTCCAGTCCGCTTTCGGGGCGGCGGCTTCAAACCAAAACCCCTTGGTATTCTGGGCCCCATCATATTTGCGGCTGTTATTGCCTTGTGGGAACTGGGCTCTCGCACCGGCGTGATCGGTGCCCTGATCCTGCCGGCACCTTCGGAAGCCTGGGTGGCTTTTGAAGAACTGGTCAGTTCCGGCATGTTGTGGAAGCACCTCAGTGCATCGTTGCAACGTCTGGTGATCGGGTGGTCAAGTGGGGCCTTCCTCGGCGTTATCGTCGGCCTGTCCATCGGTCTGTTTTCCTTCGCCCGGGCCGGGTTGGTACCGCTGGTATCGGCAATTTTTCCAATTCCGAAAATCGCCCTGTTGCCGTTGTTCATTATCTGGTTCGGCATTGGTGAAGGGGCCAAGGTAGCCACCATCCTGTTTGGTACGTTCTTCCCGACGGTTATCGCCACCTACGGCGGCGTGGATAATCTGGACCGTAATCTTGTGCGCATGGGACAGTCTTTCGGACTTAGCTGGTTTTCCATCGTGCGCAAAATTATCCTGCCGGGTGCTTTGCCTGCCATTCTTTCCGGCTTCCGGATTTCGGCGGCTGTGGCCATTATTCTGCTGGTGGCGGCTGAAATGATTGGGGCTGAATTTGGTGTTGGGGCCTACATTCTGATGGCGGGTAGCCTGATGGCGACGGACCAGCTGGTTGCCGGTGTGGCCTTGTTGTCGTGCATGGGACTGACCGTAGCGTGGCTGATCAGCCGGGCAGAAAAATTCCTCTTGCGCTGGCGAAGCTGAGCGAACATCAACGCCGGTTGTCAAAGCCTGCAAATCAGGCACAATATGCGATCAGGGTTCAGGTCAAAGGATCAGCCAGCCGGGTTGATGACCTGGATTATACCCATTGAAACGGGCCGTCTGCGAGCCGCCCGATAATCAGCAAGAGACTTGATGACGCAAATCCGCCGCCCGACTTTGGCTGTGTTGATCGCTGTGACCATGATCAGCCAGTTGGCCATGAATATTTTATTGCCCTCGCAGACCGGTATTGCCGGTGAATTTGAGGTCGATTTCAAATATGTCCAGCTGAACATTTCGCTGTATCTCATCGGCACGGCGCTGGCGCAGCTGTTTTATGGCCCCTTGTCTGACCGCTATGGCCGCCGTCTGATGATCCTGATCGGGTTGAGTGTTTTTCTGGTCGGATCGGTCATGTGTGTGTTCGCCCCCAATGTTGACGTATTTATCGTTGGACGGGTGATCCAGGCGGTTGGCAGTTGTGCCGGATTTGTCATGGGCCGGGCCATGGTCCGTGACATGTACAGTATGGATCAGGCCGCAGCCAAAATTGCTGATCTGACCAGTGTTGTGGTGATTGTGCCGGGGCTGGCCCCCTTGATCGGTGGTTATTTTGACGCTTGGTACGGCTGGCGGGCGAGCATGGTGTTTGTTCTTGTCGTTGGCGTTCTGGTCTTCATTTATGCGCTCCGCCGGGCCCACGAAACCCTGCCAGCGGAAAAACGTCATGAAGTCAGCTTTGCCAGT
>Ga0316204_10012125_pt1 | contig 10600 bp, 10 predicted proteins | sample 6monrhotite_MG_2_FD_205661 | JGI IMG/M metagenome (GOLD analysis project Ga0316204, IMG submission 205661) | Microbial mat bacterial communities from mineral coupon in-situ incubated in ocean water Damariscotta River, Maine, United States -... | ecosystem: Environmental > Aquatic > Marine >... | reverse complement strand
GGATATGAGATTAGGCGAGAGATAGCTCCCTATATCGGTGTGAATTGGGAACGAAAATTTGGTCAGACTGCGAGATATGCGCGGTCTGTGGGTGAGAAGACGGACGATTTACAAATCGTTGTGGGTTTTAGAGCCTGGTTCTAGCTGAATAGAGGGGGCTATTAAGATAATTGATAAACAAAGCCTGATATTGTTGGTCTGACGATAGTGTCGGGTATGCCATTGTTTATCGCTTGGCTTAGAGCTTTCCAGACGAAAAGCAATGGCATATGGGCTTTATGCGATTGATAATGTCTGCAATACACCGGTATTCGCAAGTTATTAGAATAGTCATGGCGAATCGGTCTTTTAGTGGCAACATTAGTTGTGTTTTTTTCAAAAACTGGAGTTACAGATGTACCATTTTTCTACAAATTTAAGCGGTGATATGGATAGCGTTTTACCCAAGGTAACGGAAGCACTAATGACAGAAGGTTTTGGCGTGCTGACCGAAATTGATGTTCAGGCAACATTGAAGAAAAAACTCGGTGTTGAGAAACGTCCATACAAAATTTTAGGTGCCTGTAATCCATCATTCGCCAATCAGGCATTGGACGCAGAGCCTGATATTGGTTTGTTGCTACCATGCAATGTGGTTGTTCGCGAAGAAGAGAACGGCTCTATTACTGTGGCATTTATGGATCCTGAGGCAGTATTGACACTCGTTGATCGTGAAGATGTGGGTGTGTTGGCGAAAGAGGTGAGCGAGCGTTTACATCGAGTGTTGAATATTCTGGAAGGTTGATGTGAAGTGTCGATGACGCAAGTATTTTTGCTTGGTATTGATCTAGGCGAGCATGCGTCTGTAGAGAATAAGTCAGGAGGTGCCTGGGTAGAAATGATCTGAATAATGGGTCGATTTAGATTTTCTACCCGGACACTGTCTGGCTTTATATTTTTAACCGCCTTGCCTCAGTCAATCATGAGTTATTAACGCATTGAAAAAAATATGAGCCAGCCAGAGTTGTATGCCTATTCCTGGTTAAGCACTTCGCGGTATGTCTGTTCCCTGAACATTGAATCTGCCATGCGTACATTTGGCATATGTAGACAATTGTCGAGGACTTTTGGGCCGTGGGTGAAAAGGATGTCCGGTTTTACGTTAACATGCGGCATGTTGCTTTGAGCGGCACTTAGACTTTCCCATTCAACCATGACGAGGTATTCGGCCGGAATGGTATAGCCTTCCCAGACTTCTGCCGTGCGCTTAAGCTTGCTGCCGGAGCTATCCTTGAGATCTTCCATTAAAGATTCGACTGTAGCGTGGCCGCTACCGAGGGTTGAAAGACCAATGCGTTTCAATATTTGAAAACCGAGCATGCCATAAGATTCTTTAAGCATGTTCATTGTGGCAATTTCACCCGCTTCAAATTCTTCCTCTTTACCCGGTTTGATGCGGTGGGTAGCCATTACCATTACAGTAGTGTCCGTATCAATAGCGTAGTTGTCTGCAGTACCTTCGGCACTTTTACGTAACCATTGATTATTGGAAATGAGTTTAGGAAGATCACTGTGTACGATACGAAATACGGGTTCTTCAGGTCCTTCGAGTAGGACATTGCCACATTTGGCACATGAATCGACTACAACATCCTCAAATGTTTCATGAAAATTCTCGTGCGCCTGCCATGAGTCCCAGTAGGTAATCTGGTCTATCCATACATGCGATAAACGGTCGCCCATGTCGGTACTAGCATCCCAGCGCATACCCATAGGGCAAGACCCAATCTGCCTCATCAGATCGAAACCTTTAAACCCAGGTGTCAACGCGGTGGCAAGGCACATCTTTGAGCTTGCCTGCTTCATCATACGCATGAGGTCTGGATCATTTTTCACGAGTACGCGATTTATTGCTACGTACAAGGGTGATTTAGGTTCGGAGTCGAATAGTTTTTTGACATCTAGGCTCATAGAAAAGTTATCCCTGAACTGAAGTGAATATGAGTTTGGTGCATCCCTGCAGGGGCGGCGCCAAAGCGATAAAAAATTGTGCTACTAACTTACACCAATAACACCTGCGGTAGCTAGAGTGTTGCGATTAACCTTGTTTTTCACATTGAAAAATATGCTCAGGAGAGGCAAGGAGCTGTATTTTTTGAGACATTGTGTGTCCAGCCATTAATCATTCAATTTGCTCAGCCATATGCATAAAGCTGGCCAGACGTTCGGGGTGTATATCTCCATTTTCCAGGGCCGCTTTCACGGCACAGCCCGGCTCGTCTTTATGTGCGCAGTTGTTGAATTTGCAGGTGCCGATCAGCTCGCGCAGTTCAGGGAAACCATATTCCAGTTCGCGACGTTCTATCTTGCCCAGGCGGAAGCTACGTACACCCGGTGAGTCGATAATTTCCCCTCCACTGGCGAGGGGATAAAGTGTGGCTGCTGACGTGGTGTGTTTACCCAAACCGGTGCTGTCAGAAAGTTTACCTTCTTCGATATCAATACTGGGTAGCAGGGCATTGATCAGTGATGACTTGCCCACGCCTGACTGTCCAACCAGAATATTGATATTGTCTTTTAGTCGCTCCAGAAGGGGTTGTAAACCTTGCTCGGTTTTAGCGCTGATCTGTACCAGCGGGTAGCCAATTTTTTCGTAATGACCAAAGCGTTGACGAAAGTCAGATTGTTGCTGCTCATCCATAAGGTCTGCTTTATTCAAACAAATAGAAGCCTGTACGCCTACGCGTTCAGCGGCGATTAAATACTGGTCAAGTAGATAGCCAGAAGGCTCAGGCTCTGGTGCCAGCACAACGATTAACTGTGTGATGTTGGCCGCAATGGGTTTGTCGCGGCCACTGTAGTCGGGACGAGAGAGCGAGGTGTCACGGGGGTGCAGGGCAACAACTACACCCTGTTGATTATCGGTTGCCTGCCAGAGTACGCGATCGCCACAAACAACCTCTCCGAGGTTTTGGCGGAACAGGCAATGCACATCGCTACCATCTTTTTTGCGAACGATAACATTTTGGCCATGGCGAACAACAACGCGGCCTTCATATTGTTCACTGTTATTACTGTTTTCGAGAGAAGCTTCAGCACGGGCTGAAGCTTTTTCGCGGCGTTGTTCTTGAATCTTTGCGATACGTGATCGTTGCTGGTTATTAAGCTTACGACGAGCCATCTATGCACACTCAATAGGGCAGTGTGAGCTGCAGGCTTGTAGCCAGACTTTGCGTTTTATCGATGCTGAGTTAACAGTGTTCAAACTTAAAAGTGGTAATAGGTATTGTCGAGGTACTTTACCAGTGTCTCAATATCATCGTCGAATAGGCTTGTTCCTACATTGGCGTCACAGCGGCGAACCTGGCCTTCTAGTTGTTTAAGGTCTTGCATACGATGATTTGGGCGACTATATACTTCATCGCCGTGACAGCCTGCGCACTTGGTGGCGAGAAAGTGAGTGGGGTTAAAGTCGCTGGATTGAGCTTGCGTTGCACATAGAATAACTACTGTGGTGGCAAGGGTTTTTAAGGAATTATGCATAGTCATTGCTCCGCTATCGGCTGACTTAAATTTTAGATGAAAGGTGTGCAATACGCACAGGTGCTGGCGGATGGCTGTGATGAAAGGCTGAGTACCAGGGGTCAGGGGTCAATGTACTGGCATTGTCACGGTACATACTGACCAGGCCATCAATCAGGGATTGGGCGTTGGTTTGCTCTGCGGCATAGTCGTCTGCTTCAAACTCATGCTTGCGTGAAAAACTTGCCAGCAAGGGTGAAAAAAAGACGGTAAATACTGGCATCATCAGCATGAACAATAACAATGCCAGCGCTTCGCTATGACGCTCAATGCCAAGGCCACTGTAAAACCAGTTTTGTTGTGCCAGCCAGCCGAGTAGCGCCAGTCCTGCCAGTGACAGGGCAGCAGAAGTCAGTAGCATTTTTACAATATGCTTGCGTTTGAAATGGCCGAGTTCGTGGGCCAGTACAGCCTCAACCTGGTCTGTGGTCAGACCATCAAGCAGTGTGTCATAAAAAACAATACGTTTATTCGAGCCAAAGCCAGTGAAATAGGCATTGCCGTGAGCTGAGCGCTTGGATCCGTCCATTACAAACATACCTTTACTGGTAAAGCCGCAGCGTGTCAGCAGGTTTTCCAGACGCTCTTTGAGCTCAAGGTCGGATAATGGCTCAAATTTATTGAACATGGGAGCAAGCCAGGTAGGAAAGGCCCAGGTGATAAATAGCGTGAAGCTCATCCATACCATCCATGCCCAGAGCCACCATAGTTCACCGGCACCCCGCATCAGCCACAAAATGACCATGACCAGTGGTAGGCCAATGACAATAGATAGCCCAAGCTCGAGAATTTTATCTTTGCTGAACTGCTTTGCATCGCTACGGTTAAAGCCAAAGCGAGCCTCAACACCAAAGGTTCTCCATATCGATATGGGGAGTTCGAACAGCATGCCAATAAGTAGCATAGCCAGAATCAAAAGTGTGCCTTGCCAGAGTGAGGAAAGCTCAAGACCGAGCAGGCTTTGATCGAGATAGTTCAGTAATCCCCCAAGCGTCCAAACGATTAATAATATTGGTGAAATCAGTAGTTCCCAGCGCTCTATCACCAGTTTTGCCAAGGTGTAACGAGCTGCTGTCTGGTGATCTTTAAGTGTAATTTTATCGGCAAAAGACTCAGGTACGGCATCCTGGTGCTTGGTGACGTAGCTGGCCTGTCGGTTTGCCAGCCAAAATTGCAAGAGGGTGCCGAGTGCCAGCACAGCGAGAAATATGAGAGTGAAATTTTCCATGGCGTAATTGTACCGTTTAGAGACTCTAATAACAGGTGCTGCATCCTGCTAGAATCTAGGGATATTCATATAACATTACTGAGAGCGTTATGGCGGTAGATAAAAATAATCTAATCTGGATTGATTTAGAGATGACCGGGTTGGACACAGTTAATGATCAAATCATCGAGATTGCCACCATAGTTACCAATGGTAATCTGGAAGTTCTGGCTGAAGGCCCTATGATTGCGGTATATCAACCTAAGGCCATATTAGATGGTATGGATGAATGGAATACCAAGCAGCACGGTGGTTCTGGGCTGACTCAGCGTGTACTTGATAGTAAGCACAGTGTGGGCGATGCTGAACGCGAAACGCTTGATTTTCTGGCTCAGTATGTACCAAAGGGTGCATCGCCAATGTGTGGTAATTCCATCTGCCAAGACCGCCGTTTTATGGCGCGCCTGATGCCTGAGCTGGAAGACTTCTTTCACTACCGTAACCTTGATGTTTCTACACTCAAGGAATTGGCTAGCCGCTGGTCACCAGAGATATATAAAGGGTTTATTAAAAATTCATCACATTTGGCGTTGGATGACGTAAAAGATTCGATTGCTGAAATGAAATATTATCGTGAGAATTTTCTAAAACTTTGATTGGCGTTAGCGCATCTAGCGCCATCACTCGTCAATACACGTAGCTGGAGTCGGGTGTGGCTTTTATACAGAGGCTAGGGCATCCCTATGTCCTCTTGACCCTGTGTGTTCTGTTTTGGTCGGCCAATTTCGTGGTTGGGCGAGCTGTTTCAGGTGATATACCTCCAATAGCGCTGTCATTCTGGCGTTGGGTTGTCGCTTCACTGGTATTACTTCCTTGGGCGATAAAACCACTCAAGCGACAGTGGCCGCTGCTGCGCCAGTATTTTTGGCGCATGTGCCTGCTCTCATTGCTGGGTGTCACGGCCTTTAATACCTTGGTTTATATCGGTTTGCAGGAGACTAGTGCAATCAACGCTCTGTTGTTGCAGTCGACCATGCCGGTACAGATTATCGCGCTGAACTGGTTGATTTATCGCAAACGGTCAAGCTTGGGTGATGGGGTTTCAATATTGCTTTCATTGCTGGGTGTGAGCTTTATTCTGGGGGCGGGAGAGCCGCTTAAATTGCTACAGGGACAGTGGAGTCAGGGCGATCTCTGGGTATTGGCAGCAGTACTGGTTTGGGCGCTCTATTCATTGTTTTTACGTTGGCGACCAGTTGAGCTGGAACCAATGACTTTTCTTGGCTTTATCCTGCCATTCGGCACATTGGCGATATTCCCGCTATGGCTATGGGAGCTTTCTACTGGTGCAGTGACTGTCGTTTCCCAGGAGAGTCTATTGGCTATTGCCTATGTTGGTGTATTTCCCTCAGTTTTTTCATATCTCTTATGGAATAGGGGTGTGGCCGAAGTAGGGGCTAATCGGGCAGGACATTTTATTCACCTGAATCCCGTGTTTGGCTCTTTGCTGGCAATAGTCTTTCTGGATGAAATATTTGAGTGGTATCACGCACTTGGCGCGGGGTTAGTAGCGCTAGCTATCGGTATGACATTGCTATTCACGAGGAAGATCAAAATAGGTGAAGGCCGTTAATGTAGCTGGAGTAAGTCTGGTTGATGAGGTTAGGTATTATAGTGACCTAGCTACAAGATGAAGTGCGGCTAAATAAATTGATGACAGGGCTAAGGCACTGGAATTATTGCGTTTTAGTGGACCAGCAAAGCCTGGATATCTGTATTCAATTTTAATTCAATGAGTGATATCTTTTGAAATAGGACTTTAATTCTCAGCATGCTATTTTAATTCTATAAATAAGTTAAGTTTCTTATCGCTTAGCCGACACTGTTTTAACTCCGGTATTGACCGAATTAAATCAGGGATAGAAACTTCAATGTCGTCGCTTGTTAAATCATTTTTGTCTTCACCTGCAATGATCAGTATTACTGCGCTGACTTTGGTAGCCAGTGTGAGTTTGATTTTACTGGACGCTTCATGGGTAGGTTATTCATTCAGTGGCGCCTTTGTTGTATTGGGCGCGGCGCTAGGTTTTTGGGTTTTTAAGTGGCAGAGCAATCTTTTGGATGCGCTTCAAAGCAACCAGGATCGGCTTGATTTGTTTGAGCAGGAGGCCGCTGAAAGTGAGGCAGTTTCAGAACAGTTTTCGCATCTGGCATCAACCGTCTTGCCCGTATGGTCAAGCCAGTTAACCTCCTGCAACGATATCTCGACAGAAGAGATGGATAAGTTAAGTGAGCGCTTTAGCAGCATTGTTAAAGACGTCAATATGGCACTGTCCGTCTCAGTAATGGGTTTTTATGGTGTTGATGCTGCTGAGGGTGATGACTCTACTGAGCTCCGTCGAAATCAGGCGCAACTTTCTGTCGATGAAGTCAAAGAAAAGCTTAATGTCATTGGTTCAACATTGCACAAAATGTCAGAAATGAAGCGAAATTCACTAGCTGAGATGCAAGAGCTTGTGGCCTTTACAGAAAGCCTTGAAAGCATGGCCAATGATGTTGGTTATATCGCTGACCAAACAAATTTATTAGCACTTAACGCGGCCATAGAAGCGGCCAGAGCGGGTGAGTATGGACGCGGTTTTGCCGTGGTGGCAGATGAAGTGCGTAATCTGGCCAGTCGCTCTGGTGAGATCGGAAAAGAAATTATCAGTAAGGTTTCTGATGTAAATGATCGTTTTGCACGTGTTGCGGAGCAGGCAGAAATTTCAAATTCTCGAGAAGTCAAACTGATTGAGGGTGTTAACGAAACCATTACCGATATTACCGAGCAGTATGCCTTTATTACTTACTCATTTTCTGAGGCATCTAATCTACTTGAAAATGTGAGTGGACAAATTAAATCTGAGGTTAACGAGGCGATGGTTGCCATGCAGTTTCAAGATCGCATGTCACAAATTCTTTCGCATGTTCGAACGGATATCGATGGCCTTGCAGCCCAAGTAGAAGCTGGTGAAAAAATAGATATTTATGAATGGACAGATAAGATTCATTCCGGTTATGCAACGTCAGAGCAACGTTCTAATCATCGTGAAGTTATGGGCGAAGGGTCATCTGTAGATGAAGAAGCCGATGATGGCGATGTGATGTTTTTTTAAAGTAATAAATATAGGGGTTAGCAATGTCTAAAACGATATTGATCGTGGATGATTCATCATCTGTACGAAGTGTGGTGGGAATCGCACTTAAAACGGCGGGTTATGAAGTCATTGCGGCTTGTGATGGGCAAGATGCCCTGAATAAAATGACCGGTCAGAGAATTCATCTCATTATTAGCGATGTGAATATGCCAATTATGGATGGGATCACCTTTGTTAAAGAGGTGAAAAAATTACCAAATTACAAATTCACACCTATTTGTATGCTCACGACAGAGTCAGAGCAATCAAAAATGATGGAAGGTAAAGCTGCAGGTGCAAAAGCCTGGATTGTTAAGCCTTTTCAGCCCCCTAAGCTATTGGATGCTGTAAGCAAGTTGGTGGCCTGATGCATTTGAAACGCTTAAAAGGGTCAAGTAGTAAAACGGGTCTCTGCAAGCTGGAAATGAGTACAGAGTGTTCTATTTATTCTGTGGCGGGCCTTAAAGAAGCGTTTGATGAAAATATAGACAAGTACACACGATTTGAAATTGATATGTCCGCGGTTGAAGAAGTTGACTCTGCAGGTATTCAGTTATTACTGGCGTTTTTTAAAGAGGTAAAGCGTCAAGGGAAGTCTGCTCAAATCACGGCAAAAAGTGATGCGATATCCAAGGTGGTTGATACTTTTGGTGTGGCAGATAAGCTAGAGGTGGCAGCATGAGCTTTGATGAAACAGATATGTCAGAAATGTTGCATATCTTTGCTGAAGAAGCGGAAGACTTGTTGACAGCTTCTGAGGAATCTTTGCTTGCGCTGGAAGATGCGCCGGATGATGAAGAGCATATTGGTAGTTTATTCCGCGCATTTCATACCATTAAAGGTTCAGCGGGAATCTTTGGATTAGACCCGGTCGTTGCGTTTACACATGTTGTTGAAAGCGTATTGATGAAAGTCCGAGATGGTGATCTGGCACTCGACACTGATTTAATCAGTTTGTTTCTTCAAAGTCGCGATCATCTGGATAAATTGGTTGCTTTTGTCTTGGCCGGTGGTCGCGAGATTGCCGATGATCTTCAAGCAAAAGATCGAACATTACTTGAGGACCTGTCTCACTATTTAGAAGAAATTTCTGTTGCTACGCCGGTGGTCGAGGATGTTGTTGATGCCTCGGCTTCAACAAAGGATTCACAAGGCGTTAGAAATCCGAATTGGCATATTTCGCTGCGCTTTGGTCCTGACGCCTTACGTATAGGAATGGATCCACTCTCATTTATCGGTTATTTACGTGGTTTAGGTACGATTGAGCAGTTAAGTCTATTGGATGATGCGTTGCCTGCATGGAACGAGATAGATGTTGAGTCTTGTTATCTGGGTTTTGAAATTTCGCTTGCTGCAGATACGACAAAAGATGAAATAGAAGAAGTATTCGAATTTGTAAAAGAGGATTGCAAGATTGCAATTCTGCCTCCTGGTACCAGTGTAAATGACTATCTTACGCTGATTCGCGAACTGCCAGAAGAGCCTATGCGTATAGGTGAAATCCTATTGGCTACAGGTGTACTTACCCAGCAAGAGCTTGACCTGGCACTTGATGAGCAGGGTCGTATTGCTGATGAACTTACTGGTGATGGCGTGAGTGATAATGCCCCTGCACTTGGCGAAGTTATTGTGCAACAGCATATGGCTCCTCCAGAGGTTGTTAATGAAGCGGTCAAGAAACAGGCAACCGTCAAGGCGCAAGTCACGAAGGGGCAGCAGTCAGTTCGAGTGAATGCCTCTAAACTTGAGTCATTAATTGATCTGGTTGGCGAGCTGGTAATTGGTGGTGCAAATGCTGATTTGATGGCGCGTCGCACAGGCGATGAAACGCTTGTTGAGGCAATGGAGAATATGTCGCGACTGGTTGAGGATATTCGCGATACAACGCTTGGCCTGCGTATGGTTCAGATCGGAGATACCTTTAATCGCTTTAAGCGTGTTGTGCGTGAAGGCAGTAAAGATCTCAATAAAGAAATCAATCTTGTTATTAATGGCGCAGATACAGAACTCGATAAAACAGTGGTTGAGAAAATCGGCGATCCACTGATGCATTTGATTAGAAATGCCATGGACCATGGCCTCGAATCAACTGAAGAACGTATTGCAGCAGGCAAGCCTGCCACAGGTACTGTCACATTAGATGCGTTCCATGATTCTGGCAGTATCGTTATTTCAATTAATGATGATGGTGGTGGCATTAATCGCGATGTTATTTATGCCAAGGCCGTTGAGAAAGGCCTGGTCGATGATGGTGCTGTGCTCAGTGACAATGAAGTTTATCGTTTGATTTTTGAAGCGGGTTTTTCAACGGCTGAAGCCGTTACCAATATTTCAGGTCGAGGCGTAGGCATGGATGTGGTTCGCCGTAACATTGAAGCACTGCGTGGCCAGATTGAGATAGAGAGCAAGATGGGCGAAGGCTCAAGTTTTATTGTTCGATTGCCACTCACTATGGCGATTATCGATGGCTTCGAAGTGCGCGTGGGTTCGGGGCATTACATCGTGCCATTGGACATGGTCGACGAATGTATCGAACTTGATCAATCACTGACCGATCATACCCAGCGTGGTGATTACATCAATTTAAGAGGGGAGGTTCTCCCTTTCATTCGGTTGGAAACGCTTTTCGGTGTGCCTACTGATGAAACTGAAGGGA
>Ga0316204_10012124_pt1 | contig 10600 bp, 7 predicted proteins | sample 6monrhotite_MG_2_FD_205661 | JGI IMG/M metagenome (GOLD analysis project Ga0316204, IMG submission 205661) | Microbial mat bacterial communities from mineral coupon in-situ incubated in ocean water Damariscotta River, Maine, United States -... | ecosystem: Environmental > Aquatic > Marine >... | reverse complement strand
CTCTACTTCGCAGTCATCGCCTTCACCTCGGGCGGCCTGACGCAGACGGCCTGGCTGTGGTGGCGCAGCCGCGACGCGATCCGCGCGCGGGTCGCGAGCGAGCTGGAGCCCGCCCGCTAGCCCGGGGGGCGGCTCGCAGCCCAGGCCTCCGACGCCCGGGGCAGGGACGTCGTTCGAGCCGGAACGTCGCCCGGTCGTCGAGCGCCGGTCGTCGCTCTCAGTGGTCGAGCTCGGCCAGTCGCTCGTCCACGTGCTCCATGACAGGCACGATCAACCCGGCCTCGAAGGCGCGCTGGATGCCCTCCGCCTCGAGCTCGAGCAGCAGCTCGGCCGTGCCGGGGTCGAGGTCCTCGAGCGGCGCCGCGGCGAAGCGCTCGAGGTAGGACGTCGCCGTCTTCGTGAGCCGCTGGCGCACGCCCTCGCGGCCTCCGCGCAGCGCCTCGCCGAGCTTCGTCTTGGCCTCGGGGTCCTCCTTGTTCGTCTCGTACCACTCGAGCACCTTGTCGAGCCATTGATCGTAGACCCCGCTCTCCGACTCGACGCGCGCCTCGAGCGGCGCGGCGGCCCAGCCTGCGTGCAGCGCGCCGAGCGCCTCGACCGCCACCTCGCGGGACTCCTCTTCGAGGTCCGCGCCATCGTCGGCGCGCGCCGCGAGCCAGCGGTAACCCGTCCGGCGCGCCTCGGCCCAGAGCGACTGCTCGAACGAGCGAGACAGCTCGTTCGAGCGGTCGTCTGCCCCCTCCGGTCGGCCGCCGGGTGCCAGGTCGTCCGAGTCCAGCTCGCCGTCGATCACGAGCCGGGTCAAGGTGAGCGCCGAGCGCTCGCTGTCCCGCTCACCCAGCCAGCAGACGCTCGGCAGGCCGAGCTCCGGCTCGAGCCGCAGACGCCCCTCCCCGTCGAGGTCGACCTCCCAGCCGTCCTCCAGCTGCTGCGCATCGAAGCCACCGCCATCGAGCCGGTTGAGGAAGCCGAACAGCGAGGCGCGGTTCGTGTGGTAGGAGAGCGAGACGTCGATCTTGTCGTCGTCGAGGTCCGGCCAGAGGTCGAAGATCGGTCCCGGGTCACGCTCCTCCTGTGGCTTGCCGCTCGGCAACGCGAGCTGAAGCTCATCGAGCCAGGCGAACGGGGCCTCACCGATCTCCAGCCAGTCGAGCTCGCCGTAGATCATCGACCCGTCCGGCTGCGCCGTGTGGATCGTCGTCTCCCCCCCGTTGAGCCAGACCTCCATGCTCGGCTCGCCGTCGAGCTCCGTCCGCATGTGGCAGACGTCGGGCGCCGCGAAGGCGAAGTGCACCTTGGCCACCTTGCCCGTCTTCGAGGTGATCTCGAACTCGGCGACGAGCGACTCGAGGTCGCCGACGCGCTCACGCCAGGACTCGATCGGCAGCTCGTCACCGGGGAGCGCAGTGAGCGCCGCGAGGGAGACGGTCAGGAGGATGGAGGAGGTCATGCCACGTGTCGGTGGAGGTAGCGCGGAGCGGAGCTCGACATTCTGCGGTGTCCGAACCCGGGGAGACGTTCGAACCCGGAAAGGGAGGCGTGGCCAGCGCCGGGGCGACACCTCCTCGCGCCTTTGCGAAGCCTCGGGAAGCGCGGCGCGGCCTCCATCCGGCAAGATGACCGCATGACTCCCCCCTCCGCCCCCAACGAGATCCGGAATCGCCATGGAGAACGCCTCGCGTTCCGCTTCGTCCACGGCGCGCCGGACGACGCCGCCCGCCTCCTCGTCGTCATCGGACACGGTCTGACCTCGGACATGGACCGGCCTTGGTCCGAGGCGCTCAGCGAGGCCCTCGCCGCCCGCGGCATCGCGTCGCTACGCCTCGCCTTCAGCGGCAACGGCCGCTCCGAGGGCGAATTCGCCGACTCGACGATCACGAAGGAGGTGTCGGATCTCGGCGACGCGCTCGACGCCTGCATCGGGTGGCGCAAGGGCTACGTCGGCCACAGCATGGGCGGCGCGGTCGGAATGCTGCGAGCCGCCGCCGACGAACGCATCGACGCGCTCGTCTCACTCTCCGCGGTCACGCACACGCGCGAGTTCGTCGATCGGATGTTCGGCGACCTGAAGCCGGGCGAGCCGATGCTCGGAAAGCCGCACTGCCCCTTCTCGCCCCATCTGCGCGAGGACCTCCACGCCTACGACACCCTCGCGCCGCGCGCCGCCGATGTGCGCGTGCCGTGGCTCATGGTCCACGGCGACGCCGACGAAGTCGTGCCCGTGACGCACTCCGTCGACCTGGTCGCGGCGGCCGGCCCGAACGCCGAGCTCGTGCGCCTCCCGGGCGTCGACCACTCGTTCACGGGCGCGGGGCTCTCGCAGCTCGTCGACGCGGTCGTGCCCTGGCTCGCGGCGCAGCTCGGGAGCTGAGCGCAGCCGCCGCCGGTCCCGCCGAACGCGGGCCCGGGCGGCCCGCGAGCGCACCCCTGCGACGGCGACGAGCAGCGAAGTTCAGGCCGCCGCTCGGGGAGCCAAGCCGTATCCTGGGCCCGCAATGATCCTCGGCTCCGCTCTCGTCTCCCTCGCCCTCGCCTTCGCCGGTGAGGACCCCGCCGCGGTCGACTGGGCGAACGACGTCCGGCCGCTCCTCGCCGAGCGCTGCTTCGCCTGTCACGGGCCCGACGAGGGCACGCGCGAGGCGCGGCTGCGCCTCGACACGGCGGCAGGCCTCGCGCAGGAGCTCAGCGGCGGCGCGCGAATCCTCGCGCCCGGCGCGCCCGAGGACAGCGAGCTGTGGCTGCTCGTCACCGAGAGCGACGAGGACTTTCGCATGCCGCCCGCGTCCGCGGGCCCGGCCCTCGAGCCGCACGAGCTCGATGTGCTGCGGCGCTGGATCGAGAACGGCGCGAAGTGGCAGCCGCACTGGGCCTGGGCCCCGTTCCGCGAGGTCGAACCGCCCGCGGTCACGGCTCCGGTCGACAACGAGATCGACGCCTTCGTGCTCGCGCGCCTCGAGGCCGACGGCCTGACGCTGGCGCCCGAGGCGAGCCGTCGAACGCTGCTGCGGCGCGTCACGCTGGACCTCACCGGCCTGCCGCCGAGTCCCCAGGAGCTCGCTGCGTTCCTCGCCGACGAGGAGCCGGGCGCCTACGAACGCGTCGTCGATCGCCTGCTCGCCTCGCCGGACTACGCCGAGCGCCAGGCGCGCCAGTGGCTCGACCTCGCGCGCTACGCCGACTCGCACGGCTTCACGATCGACGGCGGGCGGAGCCAATGGCCGTACCGCGACTGGGTGATCCGCGCGATCGACGCCGACCTCCCGTTCGACCGCTTCACGATCGAGCAGCTCGCCGGCGACCTCCTGCCCGAGCCGACGAACGCGCAGATCGTCGCGACCGGCTTCCATCGCAACACGCAGATCAACCAGGAGGGCGGCGCGAAGGACGAGGAGAACCGGCTGAACGCGGTGATCGATCGCGTCGACACGACGGCCACCGTCTGGCTCGGGTCGACGATGGGCTGCGCGCGCTGCCACACGCACAAGTACGACCCGGTCACGCAGACCGAGTACTACGAGCTGTTCGCCTTCTTCAACCAGACCACCGACGGCGGCGTGACGAGCGGGCCGACCGCGTTCCTCGAGGTGCCCGGAAGCGAGAAGGAGCTCGGAGGCTGGCTCGCCGAGCGCGAGGTGCGCGCTGCCGCGCTCGCGAAGGTCGAGGCCGACGCGCAGAACGGCTGGTCCATCTGGCAGCCGCCCGTCGCGACGGGCAGCAACGGCCCGGAGCTGCGGCCCGGTGAGGACGGCGCCTACATCAGCCTCGGCCAGAACCCGCAGACCTCGGACTACGTGCTCGAGGGCCCCTCCCCCGCGGGCGGCGCTCGCGCGCTGCGGCTCGAGGCGCTGCCTGGCCTCGACCTGCCGAAGGGCGGACCGGGACGCAGCGGTAGCGGGAATTTCGTCCTCGAGCGCGTGCGCCTGTTCGCGCGGCCCGCGGACGAGCCGAGCGCCGAGTTCGTCGAGCTCCCCTTCGCGACGGCGGAGGCCACCTACTCCCAGGGCTTCGGCCCCGAGGGCGGCAACCTCTACCCCGTCGCCGCCGCGCTCGAGGACGAGCCGCGCGAGGGCTGGGCCGTAAGCCCGCGCTTCGGTCAGCCGCACGTCGCGCACTTCACGCTGCGCGAGCCGCTGCCGGCCGGCGACCACGTGCTGCGCCTGGTGCTGGAACAAGGCTGGGGCTCGAACCACGTGCTCGGTCGCTTCCGCCTGCTGTTCGACGCGGCAGGCTCGCAGCTCGCGCCGCCCACCGTGCCCGAGGCCTGGATCTCGGCCTGGCAGGCGCACGTCGAGCACGAGCGCGCTCACCCGAGGCTCCCGCGCACGCTCGTGATGGAGGCCCGCGGCATGCCCCGCGAGACGCACCTGTTCGTGCGCGGCAACGTGCTCGACCCCGGCGACACCGTCCAGCCGGGCATCCCGGCTGCGTTCGACACGTTCGCGCTCGAGGCGCCGCTGCGTGACCGCCTCGACCTCGCGCGCTGGCTCGTCGACCCCCGCAACGCCCTCGCGCACCGCGTCACCGTCAACCGCTGGTGGCAGCAGTTCTTCGGATCGGGCCTCGTCGCGACCGAGAGCGACTTCGGCATCCGCGGCGCGCGCCCCACGCATCCAGACCTGCTCGAGTGGCTCGCCCTGCGCTTCGTGGAGGACGGCTTCTCGCGCAAGGCGCTGCACAGGCGCATCGTCACGTCGCGCACGTACCGACAGGCGAGTGCTACGAACGAGCGCCCCGAGCTGTACGCCGCGCAGCGGCGCCTGCGTCTCGAAGCCGAGGCGATCCGCGACTCGGCGCTCGCCGCGAGCGGCCTGCTCTCGTCGCGGCGCTTCGGGCCGCCCGTGCAGCCGCCGCAGCCCGACGGGGTCTTCTCGTTCACGCAGTCGCGCAAGCAGTGGAACGTCTCCGAAGGCGAGGACCGCTTCCGCCGTACGCTCTACACCCGGCTCTGGCGCTCGTCGACGTTCCCGTTCCTGACGACCTTCGACGCGCCCGTCGCGACGGTGACGTGCACGCGACGCGAACGCTCCAACACGCCCCTGCAAGCGCTGACGATGGCGAACGATCCGATGATCCTCGAGCTCGCCGACGGGCTCGGGGCGCGGGTCCAGCGCGAGGCCGATGGCGACGACGCACGGCTCGCCCTCGCCTTCGAGCTGTGCCTGGCGCGTCCGCCGACCGCCGCCGAGCGCGACATCCTGCGTGCGCACCTCGCCCGTCAACGCGAACGCCATGGTGACGAGGACCGCGCCTGGTCCGCGATCGCTCGCGTCCTCTTCAACCTCGACGAGTTCGTCACCCGGGAGTAGCGCGATGACCCGTCAGAACGACCCCCGCCTCGACCTCGAGAGCCAGCACCGACTCCGCCGTCGCGAGCTCCTGCGCCTCGGTGGCCTCGGCCTCGGTGCGCTCGCGCTGCACCCGTTGCTCGCCCGCGATGGACTGGCAGAGCAGCTCCAGGCCCACGGCGGGCTGCACCACGCCCCCCGGGCCAAGCGCCTGATCTACCTGCACATGGCCGGCGCGCCGAGCCAGTTCGAACTGTTCGAACCCAAGCCCGTGCTGCAAGAGCTCGATGGGCAGGCCCCGCCGCCGTCCCTCATCGCTGGCAAGCGCTTCGCGTTCATCGACCCGCAGCGCTCGAAGCTGATGGGCACGACGCGCGCCTTCGCACAGCACGGCGAGTCCGGCGCGCCGGTCAGCGAGCTGCTCCCGCACACGGCGAAGGTGGTCGACCACCTGTGCTTCCTGCGCGGCGTCCGCACGAACGAGATCAATCACGGCCCGGCGAAGCTGTTCATGAACACGGGCTTCGGCCAGTTCGGCCGGCCGAGCCTGGGCGCCTGGCTGTCCTTCGGGATCGGCAGCGAGGCCGACGACCTGCCGGCGTTCGTCGTGTTGCAGTCGGGGAACCGCGGTCCCCGCGGCGGCGCGCCGCTGTGGGGCAACGGCTTCCTCCCGCCGCGACACCAGGGCACGCCCTTCCGGCCGGGCCCCGAGCCCGTGCTGCACCTCGCCAACCCCGAGGGCGTGTCGCGCGAGGAGCAGCGAGAGTTCGTCGACGCGGTCACGCAGCTCAACGGAATCCGCGAGCAGGCGACCGGCGACCAGGAGATCGCGGCGCGCACCGCGGCCTACGAGCTCGCGTTCCGCATGCAGGCCAGCGCCCCCGCCATCGTCGACCTCTCCGGCGAACCCGAGTCCGTCCGCGCCGAGTACGGGATCGAGGACGAGCGGCCCTCGTTCGCGCGCAACTGCCTCCTGGCTCGCCGGCTCGTCGAGCGCGGCTCCCGGGTCGTGCAGCTCTACCACGCCGACTGGGACCACCACGGCGACGCGTCCAACCACCTCGGCGAGCCGCTCGAGGCGCGCTGCCGCGAAGTGGACCAGGCCTCCGCCGCGCTCATCAACGACCTCGCGCGCAGCGGCCTCCTGGAGGACACGCTCGTCGTCTGGGGAGGCGAGTTCGGCCGCACCCCGATGAGCGAGGTGCGCCTCTTCACGGGCCGCGACCACCACATCGACGCCTTCACCCTGTGGATGGCGGGCGGCGGCGTGAAGGCCGGACACTCGCACGGAGTGACGGACGAGATCGGCTACGCAGCCGTCGAGGGCGAAGTGCACGTCCACGACCTGCACGCCACGATCCTGCACCTGTTCGGCATCGACCACGAGCGCCTGACCTTCAGGCATCAGGGTCGCGACTTCCGACTGACGGACGTGGAGGGGCACGTCGTGACCGACGTGCTCGCCTAGCGGAGAGGACGCAGGGCGGCCCCCCACCCCGCTCGAGGTGGGGGGCCGCGAAGTCGCGCGCGGCACGGGCCGCTCCTCTCTCTCGTCAGTTCGTGATCGTCACCCGGTTCCCGTTCGTCAGGTTGAAGCCCGAGCCGCAGGGGCCCTGCGTGTCGCGGTACCAGACCTGGAAGAAGGCGTTCGAGCCGACGCCGATCCCCGAGCGGCTGAGGAGCTGGTCGTCCCAGTCCACCCGGCCGTTGGCGCCCGCCGGCTTCACGCCGAGGCGCTGGATCGACCCGCCGATGCAGCGCAGACCGTCGCCGAACGGCGTCCCGCCGCCCGCGCCGAGCATCGCGCCGGAGCTGAACAGCAGCGCGGGCACGCCCGGCGGCAGGAGGCTCGCGCCGAACTCCATCTGGTCGAGGCTCAGGCTGCTCGAGCCGTAGGCGTAGGACAGCGCGCCCTCGCCCGTCGAGTTCACGCACCCCGAAGGCGTCAGGCTGAAGTTGTTGCACGGGCAGGCAGCGCCGCTGCCGTCGCCGTAGCAGAAGCGCAGGCCGACGGGTGCCGTGATCGATCGGATCTCGTCGAGGACGGCGAGGCACGTTCCTCCCGCGTTCGGGCCGGAGGTCGACAGGAAGACCTTCGTGAACGGACCGCCGCTGACGACCAGGTTCACCTCGTGGACGCCGCTCCCCGTCGGGATCACGTGCACGTCCGTGTCGACCTGAGTCGCGCCCTGGAACGCGCTCAGCGTCAGGGAGTTCTGCGAGGTCGCGCCAAGCAGTACGTACATGCGCACGTCGACGCGGCTCGAGTCCACGGGCGGCAGGATCCGCAGCGACCCGAAGCGGTCGAGCGAGACCAGGTTCCCGGCGGTGACCGTCCCGAAGTCGAGGACGTTCGGGGAGGTGAAGTCGGGGAAGCCGATGAACGCCAGCAGCGCGCGTTCGATCCCGAGGGGCTGGCCCTGACCATTCCCGTCGTAGAGGTCGAGGCTGTCGACGGTGATCCCATCCTCGGTGTAGCTGCTCGCGCCGAGCGGCCCCTCGAGCATGGCGTCGAAGTTCATGGTGTGGAACTGGGCCTGAGCCGTGGCAGAGGCGGCGGCGACGAGGAGCGCGGTGCTGAGGTGGCGAGTGAGGAGCTTCATGGTCGAACGATTCGGGTCCAAGGGCGGAGTGGGCGTCGAGCCGAAGGCCGGCTCACCCGGAGGTCGCGCGATCCGCGCGAACTTGCCCCCCACTCCCGAGAAAACGTCGCGCGCGCGCCGCGTGCAGAGCGCCAAGCGAGCGAGCCCCCGGTGCAGGGCACCGGGGGCTCGCTCGTGGCGTGGGAAGGACTCGCCGTTGCGGGCACGAGGGGCGCCGAGGGGCGCCGGGCCCGGCCTCAGAGCGTCGTGACGATCTTGAGGCCCTGGCTGGTGCTGAAGCCGCTGCCGCAGAAGCTGCCCGGGTCGCGGAACCAGACCTGGTACTTGCCCTCCGTGCCGGGCACCCAGCCCGCCCCGGACAGCACCTGGTCGTCGTAGGTCACGGCACCCGTCGCGTTCGTGGTGCGCACCTCGATGCGCTTGATGCTGCCGCCGACGCAGCGCAGGCCGTCTCCGAGCGGGACCCCGGCGCCGATGTCGGCCGGGCCGCTGAACAGCAGCGCAGTCACGTTGCTGGGCATGCCCGCGCCCGTGACGATCAGCTCGTCGTCCGACAGGCTCGTGGAGCCGAAGGCCTCCATCGTCGCGCCCTGGCCGCTCGTGTTCTTGCAGCCCTGGCCCGTCGCACCCTCGTTCCCGCAGGGGCACGGCCCGTTGCTCCCGTCGCCGAGGCAGAAGACTGTCCCGACCGGCTGAGCGTCCGCGCGAACGCGGTCGATGCAGGCGAAGAAGGCGCCGTTCTGGTTCGGACCGCTGCCGAGGATGCGCACCTCGTCGATCGAGGCACCCTCGACGACCATCGTGATCGGTACGTACGTGTTGACCGTCGGGATGGTGCGGTTGTCGGTGTCGACGACGACGCCGTTGGACAGCGCTTGCGCCGTGATCGTGTTGCCCGCGGCGAGGCTCGGCAGCACGTAGAACAGCACCTGCACTTTCTCGGAGGGCCAGGGCGTCGAGATCTTCAGCCGCTTGATGCGGCCGACCGTGCCGACGCCGCCGACCCCGATCGCGCCCCAGTCGAGGCAGTTCGGCGCACCGAAGGCCGGCTGGCCGGCGAGGGTGATCGAGAAGTCGTCGAGGTTGAACGGCGCGCCGGCGCCGTTGCCGTTGTCCTGGTCGAGGTCGAAGAAGGTGAAGCCGTTCTCCTGGAAGACCGGGCCGTAGGCGCCCTCCGGCTGATTGTCGAAGTTGGCGAAGGCGACCTGGGCGTCAGCGCTGGCGGCCAGCGCGGCGAGAGCGAGGGAGCCGAGGAGCAGCGAATTGCGATTCATGGGAGTCGAGCGTGTCGAAGGGACGAGGCGAGTGAGAGTCGGGGCCCGCTGGCCACGGACCCGTCGCGCCTCGCCGACGCGCCTTGACCCCCCACTGGAAGAAAATTCACGGGGGTCGAGAGGGTCCCACGGGCGCGCACCCAGGACTCGGACGCCCGCCCGCCTCCGATCACGGCCGCCGTCGACGAGGCGAGCCCGCCACCGGTATCGGTAGCGGGCTCGCGTCCTCGATCGGGGGCGGGCAGCGCCGGCTGGTGCCTGCTCCTACGGTGCGAAGGTCACCGCCAGTCCGTGCGTCAGGTTGAAGCCCTGTCCGCACGGAGCCAGCGGAGAGACGTCCCGGAACCAGCCCTGGTAGTAGCGCGTCACGCCCCCCGAGCCCGAGAGCGGCTCGCTGGTCGGCCAGCTCACCGTTCCGGTGCCGCTGGTGATCTGGAGGCCGAGGCGCTGGATCTGACCGCCCGCGCAGCGCAGGCCGTCACCGAAGAGCGCGCCCACTCCGCCGTTGACGTCCTGCGAGCCGCGGAACAGGAGCGCCGGGACCTGGCTCGGGAGCTGGGTGCCGGTGAACTCGAGCGACGTCGCTCCATTGGACGCACTCAAGCGCGCGCCGGCCCCGGTCGAGTTGAGGCAGCCCTCACCCGGTCCTCCGCCGTTGCCGCAGGGGCAGATCGTGCCGCTCGCATCTCCGAAGCAGAACGCCGTACCGGGCGCGAGACTCCCCAGAACGACCGAGTCCACCAAGCCGAAGAAGGCCCCGGAGTTCCCCGCGCCCGCGCCGACGATGCGCAGCTCGTCGTAGCTCTGGTTCTGGATGCCCAGCTCGATGTGGTGCGGCCCGAACGCGACCGGGATGACCGCGGCGTCCTGACCCACGAGAGCGCCGCCGAGCCGCGCCTCGAGCGTGATCGTGTTACCCGAGGAGCTGCCGCCGCTCACGTAGAGGTTCACCGAAGCCTCGTCGAGCACCACCGGCGCCGCGATGTCGAAGCTCCCACAGCGCGAGAACGCGGCGCCGGTGCCCGGCGAGTAGCCACCGAAGCCGAGCGCCATCGGGGAGGTGAAGTTCGGGTACCCGACCAGCGTCGTGGACGCGTCCTCGGCGACGAAGGTGCCGGTGCTCCCGCCCAGGAACTGATCGAGGTTCGAGAAGGTGATCGACCCCTCCACGTGGCTGGTGCCGATGGCCCCCTCGCTCAAGCCGTCGAACTCCGCGGTGAACAGCTGAGCCTGGGCGCTGGCGGCGAGCACGGGGAGGGCGAGATGCGTCAGGAGCGAACGAAGAACCATGCGACGTCGGGAGGGAAGTGGAGGAAGAACAGCGCCGAGGCCTGCGGGCGCTGGGAGCCGGCTCCGTGGCACTCGGAGCCCGGAGCTCGCGAATCAGAAGACCAACCTACCAGGAACCCAGGATCCCGCCGAGGGCCGCCGGCCTCGC
>Ga0316204_10012123_pt1 | contig 10600 bp, 11 predicted proteins | sample 6monrhotite_MG_2_FD_205661 | JGI IMG/M metagenome (GOLD analysis project Ga0316204, IMG submission 205661) | Microbial mat bacterial communities from mineral coupon in-situ incubated in ocean water Damariscotta River, Maine, United States -... | ecosystem: Environmental > Aquatic > Marine >... | reverse complement strand
TTCCAATCATTCATGGCAAGGAAGCGTAATCCAATATCTGGATTTAGCAGTTTTTCTGAGAAGGCCAGTATCACCAGCGTGGCACCGGTGATGACTCTTAGTGCTGGAATTGCAAAGGCCTGCTGATGCTCATCTTTGCTATTCGACAGAATTAAATAGGCGGCAATGCCCATAAAATTGACGTAATCCAATACTTCGAGCAAACCTACCTGCGATGCAAGGATGACATAGATGGCGATAAGGACACCCGCTGCACTTCTAGTAAATAGATTAAAAATCAGCATCAAGGCAACAATCGCCTGAGCATATTGCAATAGCACTAGTGCTTGAGTAGAGACGAGATAGTGAGCGGCGAGTATCGACTGGTTGTAAGAGGCATATAACAGGGATAAGCCGACTAAAATTGAAAAAGCGCGGATAATATATTTTTTTGAAGCCGGCGGCGGCTCAATCTTGAATGTTAGATTTTTATCTATCCAAACAGCCAGGCCAATCATTAAGCAAAGCAGTAGCCCGCCAATAATCAGTTCGTTGTGATACGCGGAATAATAATCGCTGAGATTAGTTCTGTGGTCATCAACCGCAAACCACTTCAAATGTGCTGACGCAGCCTGGCTAAAACTGATGAGTACAACAAACAATGAACCTGCTAAAAACTTCATAACGACAACCGCCCCATCGTTCCGACGTAACACTAGGCCTTATGCCTCCTTGCGCTATGAGGGTGGGCAACAGCATTTGGACTTAAGCCTTCATGCCTCACCTGCAAGTGAGGCATGAAGAAAAAAGATGTAGAACTAAATTACAGCACGTCGTCTGGTAATTTTGGCCGTCTCTGAACGGTGAAATCACCGGTCAATGTTTCCAAAAAGGCAACCAAATTGTCCTCCTGCTCATCCGTGAGATCACGATTAAGCTGAACCTTAGCCATTACTCTCACCGCTTTTTTCAGTGTTTTGACTGAGCCGTTGTGAAAATAGGGTCCTGTCAGTGCAATATTACGCAGTGTGGGTACACGCCATCGCCCCGGTGTCTTGTCACCCGCGCCAGTACGAACACCATCATCCTCTTGTAATCCTAGCAACTCGTCATAAATACTGCGGTTTGCAGGGAAATATTGATAAAAGACTTCCCCCTTGGTGGTAATCGGACCAGCAAAAGCAGGGCCATTATGACAGCGAATGCAGCCGAGGTTTTCAAACTCATTCATCCCGGCCAGTGCCTTTTCATTCATCGCAGTTTTATCACCGCGTAAGTACTGATCAAAAAGACTGTTAGGCGTGATTAATGTGCGCTCATAGGCAGCAATTGCCTTGGCTATATTGTTATAAGTAACCGGCTCTTCACCGCCAAAGATGGCAGCGAATTGTGTTTGATAGCCAGGAATTGATGCGATGCGATCTACAGCAGACGCTTCGTGGCTTATTCCCATCTCTATTGGATTCAGAATAGGCCCTTTGGCCTGCTCCTCTAATGAAGGCGCGCGCCCATCCCAGAATTGAGAACTAAGAAAAGCAGCATTCCAAACAGTTGGCGCTGAACGACCGCCAATTTGTCCGTCAACACCAACAGACGTAGAACGGCTGTCCGTACCGTTACCGCCACCCGTAACATCGTGGCAAAAATTACAGGAGATCGTGTTATCAATAGATAGCCGTGTATCAAAGAACAGCTGTTTCCCCAGCATTACCTTAGCAGCGGTGCTTGGATTGTCGGCGGGTTCTGGGGCTTTAAATGGAAGCGGCTGGAAACCCCATTCTGCTGCCGTGCATTGCATGCTTACCCCTATTAACAGGGCGGCAGCAAAGGAAGTGTATCTACTTCTACGAATCATAATCATTCCTCTATGGTAGTACTGTACGTATTTTGTCGCATCTAAAGATTCATGCTAGATGCTACTTTAGTTATTGAGTCGGTCTAAGTCAAGAAGTAACAGGTTTAGTTGATGTAAAAAGTAAGGGAATTCGAACTGTTTTGGGGGTTTGGCCTGTTGTATCAAGGGGTTAACAATGTGAAATCGCTGATATTCTCAGGTATCGATGGCGCTAATTTAACGCCCAAAGGTGCTAGTATCGGGCAGTTGGCGTTCAATATCCTCGCCTAAAACCTATGACCACAAGCGTGAAGGGAGGGAATATGAAATCGACGACTATATTAATGCTTGCCATGGTGTTATTAGTTTCACCGCTGTTGGCGGCCCCTGCTCCCTGGTATAAATGGCAGAGCAAGATTGATGGAAAGGTATTTTGCGCACAGTCATCGCCGGGTGATGGTTGGCGGCGCTTAAGTGGTTTGTATAAAGATTTACGTTGTCAAAAGCCTGTTCGTGAAAAGTCTGAAAAATCGGTGCAGCGATCTGGTTCTGAATAAGTGTGTGGTTGGCGATCAATTTACAATGCGCCACTCTCCTGCAGCAAGATAAAAATTTCATCTGCTAACAATTGATACCCTGCCTGGTTGGGGTGAATGGTGTCTGACTTATATTGTGAATTTCGCAGTAAGGCTGGAATGGTCTCATTATCTAATGGCAGTTTATTTTGCTCTGCCAATGTTTGATAAAACTCGGGGGCAGTTGGATAAAGGCCAAATTCAGGCACCGCTATTAATACCAGCTCACTACCCTGCTGTTGCACGATATCAATGATCTGCTGAATATTACTTTGAGTTTGAGCAAGGCTTTTACGTCGTAAAATATCGTTGCCACCAATACAGAGAATCACCAATGTGGGTTGGTGTTGCTGCAATAGTTGTGTGGCACGTATCAGTGTCTTATCTGAGGTCTCGCCCGGAATACCCGCGTTGATTACTGTCCGTTGACTGAGCCCCTGCAGTATTGAAGGGTAGCTTTTATCAGGCGAGGTGCCGGTGCCAAAGGTGAGGCTATCACCGAGCGCAAGGATGACATCATCATTGCCAAGTTTAGTGAGTTGTGGCGATTCACTGCAACCACTGATCAATAGCAGCACTACGAGTAGCAATGGCATTAGTTGTTTGCTCATGATGTGATTTTAGAATGAATTGAGCGGTATTTCAGTTCTAATATTATGGCGGTGATTAAATCAGGAAGAGGAGCACTAACTCCCCCTCCTGGGACAAGCTAATCTGCGAGTGGTAAACCACTGGGTACAGAACGCGGTGATGTGCTGCGCATATCTAAAGAAGAGACGTCGGTCAGCGTATGCAGGAAGCTCATCAGCTCGGCAATTTCCTCTTCATATAGATGAACAGCAGGTATTGTATTGCGTGCCGCAATCTCTGATACACGCCACGGATCACTCATCACTACCAGATCCTGGCTATCAAGGTCAGGACGTGATGGCATGGTTAGCTGTGAGGCATCATAATTATTCAGACTGTTGACCGGGTCAAGATGATGACGCACAACTGCTTCTAAAGAGTCGAATGCGCCTGCATGGCCATAAGGTGATGTGAGTGCAACATTACGCAGTGTTGGCGTGCGGAATTTAAAGCGGTCCGCTGGGTCTTGTGTCACGGCTTCACGTCCCAGATCTTCGCGGCCATCACTATAGCCTTCAGAGTTATGACCTTTGCCAGGGCCAACCTGTGGCATGGCGATCGCGTGAAAGCTTTGATCTGTCTGAAACTTACCGCTATGGCATGATGAGCAGTTAGCTTTGCCATAGAAAAGATTCATGCCTTTCTTTTCCTGGTGTGAGAGTACCTGCTTATTACCTCTTAGGTATTGATCAAAACGGCTGTTATCGGTACGCCAGGCCGTGGCTTCAAAGGCGGCGATGGCGTTGGCGGCATCTTTAAAGCCGATCTCTGCTGCACTATTGATCTGCCCTGGGTAGGCGGCCTGGAACATGTTGACGTACTGTGGAATGTCTCGAAGGCGTTGTGCTAGTTGTTCCCATACGCCATTAGGCCCGGCAAGGTCTCCGATAGCAGCGGCATCAGCGACGCTGTTTTCACCGCTTTGGCCTGCCATCTCTTCACCAGAGGTGACTGGAAACATCGCCTGTACTGCGAGCGTATTATCTAAGCCTGAGGGTAGTTGATCACCAGCAGGTGAGCTGAAGCCAGAGGGCTGGCTGTAGTCAACGGCAGCGCGTCCATCATGAAACATGATGCTGAACTCTGTTGCGCCAAGGTTAAATAGGTGTGGTGCATTGCGTGGTACTCTGGCATGAATGGCATCAGCGCCATGGCCGGTATCTCGGCTAATGCCGAGGCCAAGCCCGCCCTCACCGACTGGTAGCGCAAGCCCATCACCAGTACCAGTTAGTGGATGATGACAGGTGGCACAGGAGATATTCTGGTTTCCACTCAAAACCTTATCAAAGAAAAGTGCCTTGCCGAGTTCGATTTTGGCTTCTGATGCCGCTGGCTGGTAATCAAGATCAGAGACTGCCATGGGTAAGCCGTGGGCAGCATGTGCAGCTGGTATTAAAAGCTGAAGAGAGAGCCCCAGGCAGGCAATTGAAAGCGTTGGTTTCATTTTATTCCCTTAAGTTTGTTTTTGAATTGAATTCTATGATTGCTAATTTAATTGGGCGGCAAAATAAATTGCCGGCTTTTATCGCCGCTTAAATATCGTGTGCTTACGAAGGGCAGGCAGATAGTAAGAATTCTCATAAGAAAGGACAATGTGACATATTGTCGCAGTAGTAGAAGGGGTATTGCTGAGTTTGATCTTGAATAATAGCTTAGGCCTCATCTTAGATATGCGCCAGGAGGTTAATGTGTAAATAGCATTTAAGATTTAGCAAATCCGGCCGAAATCTAAAATAACAATATATAGTCTCCTAACGTCAATTAAGAAACTATATGTAGTGTTGTTGAGATTAACTACTTCAACGGGTGAGGCATGTAAAATGGCAAATCGTGATTTGAATCTAATGGTCGGTGTGGGGCTTCAATTAGAGAAAAATGACAGCGGCGCACGCTACTTTGTTGAGTTATTGGGATACCGGGTTGGTGAAGGGGTGATTATCTCAGCCCCTTTGGAGCATGATGGTCGATTGTCACTGGTACCGGGTGATGAGGTGACGGTGCGTTACCTTGGCGGCGTAAGCCAATATGCCTTTAAGACCGCAGTGTCGCACATCTCAACGGATCCTTATCTGCATGTCCACCTTGAATACCCCGGTGGCATCGAAGCCACGATGACGCGTCGCGCAGTGCGAATGCCGGTGAAAGAGTCGGTGATTCGGCTGGCGATGGATGATGAAGGGCATAAGCTGGCGGTAGAGATGAAGAACATTAGTTTTGGTGGTGCAAGCCTCGTTGCGCCAGTGAAGCTGGGTGGCCTGGGTGAACGCTTTAGTATCGATATGCCAACCTTGTCGCCAGACAATAAAAAGGCCGTCACCCTGCCCTGTGTGGTCAGGCATATCTCGACTCAACGTGAAGGTGAATCCTCTATCTTTCACCACGGCGTAGAATTTATCGATGTCGATAGTCTTGCGCGAGACTTTATCGGGCGCTACATCGAGCACCGTTCAGCCGGGTAGTTCAGGTAGCCCTTAAGTGAATCATTTCATGCCCTGATTCACATAAGGGCTGCCTGATGGCTGTAAATACATTGGGCACTCTACTGTCGACGGAAAGTGCTTTCTGTTGATGGTTCTGTTATTTCAGACATCACCTCGTGGAAACTTCATAACAACCTAGTTACTTGGTTAAGTTTTATGCTGTGTAATTGATTCGTAATTTTCAGTTCCATTTCAGCTTGCTCATCTATTGTGGCTCACAGGATAAGAAAACTTTTCTGTGGGAGTCGCAATCATGCAGCCGAAAAAAACGATGGTGTGGGATCTACCAACAAGACTATTTCACTGGTTAATGGTATTGGCCTTTGCGCTTGCATGGGCGACACACGATGACAGTCGTCACCTCGATATCCATACCATTTCCGGTTACACCTTTTTTGGCTTGATATTGTTTCGTTTGATATGGGGTGTGGTGGGTAGTCATTACGCGCGCTTTAGTGAGTTTAGTTATGCGCCTTCGGAGGTGTTGCTATATCTACGTTCATTATTGGGTAGTGGTGTTAAACATTACATCGGACATAATCCCGCCGGTGCGTGGGCGGTCTTTATTTTGTTAACACTCGGTCTGCTACTGGCAGTCACAGGTGTGGTTGTACTCGGTGGTGAAGAGCAGCAAGGGTTACTGGCAGGCTATATCAGTTTTGATCAGAGTGCGCCATTTAGCATGCTGCATGAAGTGATTGCATGGGGCATGGTGGCCTTGATATTCGTACATGTTAGCGGTGTGGTGATTGAGAGTTTGTTGCACCGAGAAAATCTTATCGGTGCGATGTTCCGTGGTACCAAGTGGGTTGCTGGTCAATCAGCACAGGTACCCACTCATCGTTTGGTTGCCAGCGTGATGATGGTTTCAATCATTGCCTGGGGTGCTATGTCACTTAATGGCTATGTTAATGCAACAGCTGAAAAACCGTATCAACCATTCAAAGGGCCATCATTGGCGATGAATGAATTGTGGAATGAAGAGTGTGGTGCGTGCCACCTCGCATTTCATCCCAGCTTATTGCCGACTCGTTCATGGCAGCAATTATTCAAACAGCAGGAAGATCATTTTCAGGAAGACCTGATGTTAGATGAAGAGACCATGGCAGAGTTGATGGCATATGCAACTGATAACGCAGCAGAACATAAGCAGACAGAGGCGGCGTGGAAAATTAATCGTTCGATTAAAAAAAATGAAAGGCCGCTGACAATTACTTCAGTCGAATATTGGAAAGAGAAACATAGCAACGTTGCAGATGCAGTTTGGAAGCAGGAGGCGGTGAAGAGCGAGGCTAATTGTGGTGCCTGCCATTTTGATGCCGAGCAAGGCGCCTTTCAGGATTCCGCAATGAAAATTCCTCAGCAGTAAACAGTATTAATAGTTAATGGAGGTTGAGATGAAAAAGAACGTTTTAATGATGATGGCAATGGCGGGCATGTTGGTGATCAATGTTCAGGCCTATGCCGGTGATGTTGAACTGCTGCAATCTGAATATCAAAGCCAGGGTGCCGGGCCGTTCAGTGCGGCGGCGGGTGAAAAAATGTGGCGGCAACAATACCTCGATAAAAAGAGTGGCAAGCAGCGTAGTTGTCAGACATGTCATGGATCGGATTTAACGACGAGTGGTAAACATGCGCGTACAGGTAAGGTGATCGATCCATTAGCCCGATCTGTGAATAGTGAAAGATTAACAAAAGTGAAATTTATGAAGAAGTGGTTTAAACGAAACTGTAAATGGACGATAGGACGCGAATGCAGTGCGCAGGAGAAAGGTGATTTTCTGGCTTATTTAAAAGGGCTTTAGTCCTGTTAACTAACGGGCTACTGCCCATTGGAGAAATATGATGAAAACTAAATTATTGAATTCGATTGTAATGGTGGGTCTATTATTAACAGGTAGTGCTGTCGTTAACGCAGCACCGGGTGTTGCGCCAGTTGATAACAAGATTTATGCAGAAGAGTGTGGTACCTGCCACTTTGCATATCCACCGGGCTTGTTACCCGAGCGCTCCTGGAAAAAAGTAATGTCAGGGTTGGAGGATCACTTTGGTGAAAACGCAGAACTGGATGAAGCAGATCGAGCGAAACTTGAGGCTTACCTAACCACTAATGCCGGTGATCATTCACATTACAAACGATCAAAAAAATTGATGCGTTCGATAAAGAGTGGTGCAACACCGTTACGGATATCGAAGATTCCCTATTTTGTGAAAGAGCATCGAGAAGTACCAAAGGGTGCGATCAAGCATGACAAGATTCGTAGCATTAGTAACTGCGATGCATGTCACACCACTGCAGCAAAAGGCAGGTTTGGTGAGCGTGGCATTAATATTCCCGGTTATGGGAAATGGGAAGATTAAATAAAGGCAGCGGGGCGAACATCTTGGTTCGTCCCGCTACATTTTATACGATGATGTTTTGCGATAAGGTAGACCTAATTAATTACAAAATATGTCATTGCGAACGAAGTGCGGCAATTTCGTCGTTCTACTTCTCGTAATGACACTTAATCAGTGATTTTCTAGTCAATATATGAGCAGCAATAGTCAGCAAGGCTCAGCGCCTTAACCTTGAATGATGCATTAGCTGCGACTTCAAAGGATTCACCAGCAGAAAAACGGTGCCATTCATCTTGTCCTGGAAGTAATACTTCTACTTCGCCCTGAAGAATTTCCATCAGCTCTTCTTTATCGGTATTAAATTCATAGTCACCCGGTTGCATGATGCCGAGTGTTTTGACTTCGCCCGTGGCAAAGTGAATGGTGCGACTGGTGACACCGCCATCAAAGTAGACGTTGGCTTTTTTATCGATGGTTACATTTCCAAATTGACTCATTATTTTTCTCTCGTGGTTAATTACATATTGAATTTTATTTTCATTGCGAGGACAGCGAAGAAATCCCACGCTGATCTGTGAGATTGCTTCGTCGCTTCGCTTCTCGCAATGACATAGAATATTTGAATTAGTATCTATTAGGTAATGCAATTCTCGCGCAGGATCGTTGCAAGTTTCTCAGTGGCTGGCCCTGCCCTTTCCGATTGGCCGAAGACCATAAACAGATTCACTTTTCTGCGTTGCCCTTCGCGTAGCGGTAGTGGTAATAGTTCACCCGATTCGATAAGCCGTTTTGCATGATGGTAAGGAATCCAGCCAAAGCCGAGTCCGCCTGCCAGTGCATCGGTCGCTTTATCGATACTGGTCACTGTCCAGCGGTGTGATGACCCGAGCCAGCCAACATCACGTTTTAATTGTACACCGGAGTCGCGTATCACGACTTGAATTTCACGCCGCAAATCTTCGTTTGTTAATTCACGTTGTAGTTGGTGTAGCGGATGATCACGATGGGCGATGGCGATAAATTCGACTTCGATCAACTGATCACCCAAAAACCCCTGCGGCACATTACCGCAGATCACCAGGTCGGCATTGCCTTCGAGCAGTGCCTCATCAGCACCGGAGAGTACCACCTCGTTTAATTGTACGCGGGTGCCACGACTCAGCGGAATAAACGCTTTGAGCGCGGCCATCAGGCAGCCACTGGGGAAGGCGGCATCGACCACCACTCGGATTTCAGGTTCCCATCCCTGATCGAGATTGTGGGCGACCGCTTCCAGCTCGGCGGCATCATTGACCAGCTGGCGCGAGCGGCGCAGCAGCACATCACCGGCTGGCGTTAAAACTGCCTTGCGCCCCTCGATGCGCAGTAGAGGCATGCCGAGCTGTTGCTGCATCTTGGTAACGGTGTAGCTAAGCGATGACTGGCTGCGGTGCAGCTTTTCAGCGGCCTGCGCGTAGCCGCCGTGATCGATCACGGCTTGTAGGGTGCGCCATTGCTCAAGGGTGACTCGTGGTTGCTTCATGGTCCTATTATCAAATAATTCGATAGTTATTAGCAAATATTTGCGCTTTTTAATCGAATAATTATGACGATAATAGTCCGCATCGAACAAGCAAGCAGGTTTGTTCAACAACAACGACAACAGAGAGGAGCAATATTATGGAAAAATCAGCAACATTCATCGGGCGTATTCTACTGGGCCACATTTTTCTACTGGCGGGAATCAATAAAATCGGCGGCTACGCGGCAACGGCAGGCTGGATGGAGGCAATGGGTGTGCCGGGTGGATTACTACCGTTGGTGATCGCGCTTGAGATTGGCGGTGGCCTGGCCTTGATTCTGGGATTTAAGGCGCGCCTGGCCGCGTTGGGGCTGGCTGGCTTTAGTATCGCCTCGGCGGTAATCTTTCATGCGAATCTCAGTGACCAGGTTCAATCGATTATGTTCATGAAAAACTTCGCGATAGCAGGCGGTCTGCTCTATGTCGCTGCACTGGGTGCCGGGGCGTGGAGTATCGATAGTCGGATTGAAAACTCAAGTCGCACATCATCGGCGAGAGCAAGCGCGGTATAGTTGGCATTACAAAGTAAGGGGTAGGTCATGGGTTTATTGGTAAAAGGTCAGTGGCACGATGAGTGGTATGACACTTCAAGGAGTGACGGTGAGTTCATTCGTAACGATGCGCAATTCCGTAACTGGATAACGGTTGATGGCAGCCCTGGCCCGAGTGGCAAAGGCGGCTTTATTGCGGAGCCAGGGCGATATCATCTCTATGTTTCACTGGCCTGCCCATGGGCGCACCGTACATTGATCTTTCGTAAGCTGAAACAGCTAGAGGACATGGTCAGTGTGTCGGTGGTTGATCCTCATATGATGCAGCATGGCTGGGTCTTTAGTGGCAACTTCGGTAGCACACTGGATGAGGTGAATGGCCACGATAATTTTCATCAACTCTACACGCAGGCAGATAGTGACTATAGCGGTCGAGTAACGGTGCCGGTGTTATGGGATAAACAGCAGCAGACGATTGTGAGTAATGAGTCTTCAGAGATTATCCGTATGTTTAATAGTGCATTCAATGCGCATACCGGTATTAAGGATGACTATTACCCAGAGGCGTTACGTGAAGAGATCGATACGATTAACGCCTTTGTGTATGACAATATCAACAACGGTGTTTATCGCTGTGGTTTTGCAACCACGCAGGCAGCGTATGAGTCGGCCTTTGATCAGTTGTTTGATGCGCTAGATGAAGTGGAGTC
>Ga0316204_10012122_pt1 | contig 10601 bp, 11 predicted proteins | sample 6monrhotite_MG_2_FD_205661 | JGI IMG/M metagenome (GOLD analysis project Ga0316204, IMG submission 205661) | Microbial mat bacterial communities from mineral coupon in-situ incubated in ocean water Damariscotta River, Maine, United States -... | ecosystem: Environmental > Aquatic > Marine >... | reverse complement strand
AATGCGGCGCAGACTCGCCGCTCAGGATATAAAGTTTACATCGTTTCTAAACCGTCCGTAGAAATGGGGTAGAACCCTACAGCGATCACAATTAATGGGTGATAGCTTTTATCTTCTAAAGATTCCCTCGTCCAGTAAACCAACTCTTGCATCTGTTGTGGTGTATCAAAAGCTGAAGTGGTCTCAAAAACTACGCCTAAACTTATACCTGTCCTATCGAAAGCCTCAACACTATTAGAGTGCTTTTTGTATTCGCCTCGATGTCGTGCGTCTTTACTGGAATGTCTAAGCAAGCTGATATGCAGTTGTTTGATATAGTTTTCAGTAATGGAAATATGTTTGAAGTTAGCAAACACTGTTTCCATCACTTCGGCATAACCCACAACTTCCTGTTCATCTCGATTGGCAAAAGATTGGTTGCCGACTTGCCTTAGCAAAGACTCGATTTCGCTGTCAGTAAGTTTTGCTCCTTCAATACGGGTAGAAGAACCAATGCTTTCAATAGTAGCTACATGGCGAAGTTGAGTTAGATCCTCAGGATTATGGCTTTTTTGCACCTTCCATCCACCATTGAACTCATCAATTTCTGAGATGATTCTCAACAGTTCGGGGGTGATTATCAGGTTAGTTAAATTCATATTCATAACTGTTATTGGCAATCCACTTATCCGATATTATCCGATATTATCCAATAATCAAATTTATTGTCCGATGAATGATGTACATTGGGACTCTTTACCTTGCATTTGCCAGTTGTGATTGCTGCAAACTAAAGAATTAACCCTAACCTTTACTTCAGTCCGTTACCGGTACCGTCTTTCAGGATGTGCGTATGCTCTGTGGATGAGTCGATGTGGGTAAACCGACAGTTATTAGGGCTTTCAGGGTGGTAGTTGGATCATTGTTGAATGACGCTTCCGGCCAAACCTAGACGGTCAGAATAGAATGAGTCCGTACTTTCACCTTGTTCAAACACCCATAAGTCAAGCCTGACCCGACTTGTTCGGCTCCTTCATTCGCCTGAAAACTCTAGTTTTGGATGGACCTAACTAAGGGAGGTTTACATATCACTTTGAACCCCTCAAAGATGGAGTTGCTTGAGATGGAGGTTCATAAAGATGAAAGTCTTAGATATACAAAAGTCTTTCGTAAGGGGTTTCCATAGGAGAAAATATGTTTATAGAACGAATGTATCAACAAATGGTGTCAAAATACGTAATTATTCTCATGCCAACACTTCTTTTATCAGCGTGTGGTTCTGGATTAGAGGGGATTTATAGCTGTGACGGTCAGCTTGAATTGGAGTTTGAATTTAAAAGTGATGGAACTGGCTATGTCTCACGTGACGGAATGAAGAAAGCTATTGAATACACAATTGATGGGGCAAATGCTGTGATAACAGGAGCCGGAGATTCTAGTGTTTTAACTATAAAGGAGGACTCTTTAGTAGGAGATAAATTTCTAATAGGCTCCTGTACAAAAAATTAACTTACTCGATCAATCAAAAGCGGGTCAGGCTTGACTTATGGGCACTTGAGAAGCTCCGCGGACACAGTACATAATTACTTTACAATCACTGATCGTCCGGGTTTGGCTGGAAGTGCTCATTCAAAGAATAGCATTATCTTGTAAAAGTAGAGTTATACGTCAGTTTTTGACTAGCTGTAATCCGCCCAGAATTCGTTGTGGGACTGCATGTTGCCGATGCGTTCAATCAAGGCATCAATGGTTTCATCATTATCGGCAAAGTTCATGCGATCGGTCTGTACGATTAGCAGCGGTGACTCCTGGTAGTGGAAGAAATACTGATCATAGGCCGACATCACCTTCTGCAGGTATTCGATATTCAGGCCGTTCTCCATCGGTCGATTACGGCCACGGATACGATCCATAATGATGTTCGGGTTGGACTGCAGGTAGATCACCAGATCCGGTTTATGCATATCCACACTGACAAGTTTGGCAACTTGCTCATACAGTGCCAGCTCCTCATCGGAGAGTGTGACCGTTGCAAAGAGGTGATCCTTGGCAAAGATGAAATCGGTTACGATTCCCTGATTGAACAGGTTCTGCTGGGTGAGGGCTTGCCACTGTTTCAGGCGTGAAAAGAGAAATGAGAGCTGGACTGAAAGTGCGTGTCGTGACGGATCCCGGTAGAAGAGTTCGATAAACGGGTTATCGTCAACCTGCTCAAAAACGGTTGTTGTACCAAGCTTGTCTGCCAGTTTCTGTGCCAGTGTGGTTTTACCGACACCGATAGCACCTTCAACCGCAATATGGCACTGGTCCAGAGGACGATTGCCAAAGCGTTTATCCATCAGTGTTACCATGTCTCCCCCTCAGACAGCGCTGTTTCACCAGTTGCAATCAGTTTTTCCAATCTGATCGCTGCTGTTTCTCCCAGTCTCGGATGTTGCCAGTTCGGAGCCAGATCGCAAAGCGGACGTAATACAAACTGCCGTTCAAACATAAAAGCATGGGGCACTGTTAGCCGGGGCGAGTGGATGATATCACTTTCAATGGCGATAATATCAAGGTCGAGTGTGCGTGCGCCCCAGTGCTCTTTGCGAATGCGTCCGTATCGGTTTTCTATAGCCTGTAGGGCATCCAGCAGTGGGATAGGTGCCAGATCAGTTTGAATGCTGATCAGGGCATTGTGATAATCGGGCTGATCCTGTGGTCCAACGGGAGGGGTTCGGTAGAGCAGGGATGAGCTGGAAACCGATGTGCCAGGCAGGGCCTTGATATCTGAGCGGGCACTGCGGAAGGCTTCTTCTACATTGCCGAGGTTGCCGCCGAGGGCGATAAATACTGTTTTCATGCGTATGCGATAGCTCCGCCGCGACGTGGGTCGCCACAGCCGTGCAGGTTGCCCTCAGGACTGCGTGTGACGGCATGTACACCACCGAAATAGATGCTCTGCTTCTTCCATTCGCGCAGATCCCAGCCCAGTTTCATAAGTTGATGGCGTTCAGAATCATTGAGCAGGCCGGGTTCTGTATCCAGCTGTTTGTCTTCGTTATGAAGGCGTGGTGCATGTATGGCTGTTTCAATATCATTACAGAACAGTTTATGGTGCATCAGCACCTGCAGAATTGCACCGCGCAAGCGGTTGGAACCGCCGCTGCCAAGCACCAGTGAGGGCTTGCCCTGCTCAAGGAAGATGGAAGGCGCCATCATTGATGAAAGTGTGGTACCACCTGGCAGGGCGTGGAAGCCAAGCGGATTGATATCCTCTTCACCGAGCATGTTGTTCAGGTGTATGCCGGTACCGGGCACGACGATGCCGGAGCCTTCACCGTTACTGGTCGTCATGGATACAGCCATGCCGTCTTTGTCGATGACGCTGATATGCGTAGTGCTTCCGTGACGGTTTGCGGGCTCTTTCGATTGATCTGTGCTTAAGCTGACAAGTCTGCCGGACATAGATGCTGCCGCAGCTTCAAGGTGCTGAGGAGACAGTATTTCCTGTTCAATATCTGCATGATGAATCCGTGTATCGAGTCCTTCAAGGCGAAGCCGACTTGCTGACCTCAGGGCTTCTGCCATCAATAGCTGCCACGGCAGCTCTTTAGCTTCATTCAGGCCCTGACAGCGTTTGAGCATATTGGCGGCAAAAGCTATCAGCAGGCCACCGGAGGAGGGCGCGGGATTGGTTAACAGGATGCCACCGAGGATGTCGGTGCGAAGCGGTTTGCGGATATGCACCTGTTCGGCTCGCATATCTTCCATGCCCAATAGTCCGTAAGGGCTACAGGACTTTACGATTTCCCTGGCCAGATCACCGTGGTACATCTCGGCTATGCCTTCATAGCGTAGCATCTCCAGTGTGTTGGCCAGATCCGGGTTTCGAAACGACTCACCTTGCAGCCATAAGCTGTCATCCTGTTGACCGGGCCGCTCAGGGATATGCAGTGCTCTGGCCTGCTCGGTGTCGGTCAGGATCGGTTTTAGCAGATGGATAAAAGATGCCTGCATATCATTCAGTTGAATGCCGCTTCGGGCAGCATCTATGCCCGGTGCAAGCACTTCGCTCAAAGGGATCCTGCCGTGCCTTTTATGTGCGGCGAACAACATGGCCAGCAGTGAAGGGGTAGCAACGGATGCCTGACCGATATGGAAGTTCTGTACTGTGTCACCAAAATCGATGGGTACAGGCTTGAGTTCCGCTTTGATGCCCTTTGGCATCGTGCCCATCGGCATGCGGGCAAAACCATCATAAAGAGTCGCCTGCTGGCGGCTGTCAGATACCAGCATAAAGCCGCCACCACCGGCAGCGGTTAATACGGGTTCAGCAATGAATGCGGTGATGGTGGCTGCAATCGATGCGTCCACAGCATTGCCGCCCGCGCGTAATATGGATGCACCAGCATCAGCTGTGGCATGATGCCCTGCAGCAACAGCCCCTGATCTTCGGTGGAGAGTCATCCCTCTTTGTGGTAAACGATAAAGCCCTTGCTTTTCATTTTGCGCTCGATGGATTTCTGTAGTGTTGCAGCATCACTGCGTGTTGATCTGGGCCCTGCCAATACGGCAAAAAAATTATTTTTCTTGCGATAAATGACCGCATCCCAGCCGTGCAGCCTGAGCTGGTCAACCTGTCCCTGGGCGCGAGCTCTCTCTTTAAAAGCTCCCAGCTGTATATAAAAACCGGTTGCCGGTGAGATGGGGATTTTGGCAGCAGCCGGTTTTACAGGCGGGGGTGATTTTACAGGTGGATCTTTTTTTGCGACGGGCGCTACCCTGGTAAGCTGGGCATCAATGACTGCAGGTTTTACAGGTACGGGTACAGTCTCTTTTTGCGCTTCCTTAACTGGTTCTGCAATCGGAATTTCTTCTGACATCGTTGTCGCAACTTCGGGGGCTCTGCTCTGAGTGATGGGTTCCGGTTTAGACGTGAATTCGAACAGATCCGGTTTAAGGCTGACTATAGCGACAAGCAGCAGGCACAGGCTGGCTATGACCCATGCAGTGCGGTGCTCGACCATGGAGGCCTGCCAATTTAATGGTTCTGACATAAGATCGGCTGCTTAGATGCCAAGCAGGCTGTCGAGCTTTTCGGAAAAACTGTTGTAGCGGAATGGCTTTTGCAGGATGTTGAATGTTTTGTCCGGAAAACGGTCAGACAGATCTTCCGGGTATCCGGTAACAAAAATAATGCGGTCAAGGATCTCCGGATTGACCTGCTCCAGTGAACTGTATATTTCATCGCCGCTGAGTTTGGGGATGCGTACATCCAGCAGTACCAATTGATATTGGTCGCCATGCGTGGTAAGTTCAAAGAGACCCTGTACAGGGTCAGACATGCTGCTGATGTGACTTTGCATATCTTTTTCGCTGACGTAGCGATTGAGAAAAGCGGCCAGTATGCTCTGAACCGTATCTTCATCATCAATAATCAGGACTTTGAGTTCCATGCTTTTCCCCTGCAGTTGCCGATTATGGCAGACTGTACCCCTTCCATGGGCAATAAACTATATGATTATAGCAGGCTTTCCGGATTCACGCGAGCATTGTGGAAGCGTACTCCCCAATGCAGGTGTGGGCCGGTTGACCTGCCTGTCGTACCTACCTCTCCGATCTTCTGATGCGTCGTGAGCCACTCTCCCAGTTGTACATCGGTGGATTGCATATGCGAATAGACGGAGACTAATCCATTCCCGTGTCCGATGGCTACCGTTTTACCATTAAAATACATGTGGGCAACCATGAGCACTTTGCCAGCCAGTGGTGCGATGACCGGTGTGCCGGCAGGCGCTGCTATATCAATACCGGAATGGGGGGAGCGGGCAGCCCCATTTATATAGCGTTGGGCACCGAAAGGGGTGGATTCAATCCCTTCAGTGGGACGGCCGGTCATGTGTATGGCCAGATTGGCATCTACCGGTTCAACAAAGGTAGCCAACAGCTCTTTTTTCTCGGCACGAATACGTTTTAGTGTCGGTTTGTCGAAGCCCGAGGCCATCTTTTTTGGTACCTTGATATGTGAAATGCGAAACACACCCTTGTCGACGATTAATGTGTCACTGGCAGATACCTTGTCGGCCATAGACCAGGTCAGTTTGTATCTGCCCGGTTTCTTTTTCAGGTCCACACCGATCCAGCCGCGCCACTGGCCGTTTTCACTACGTTTAACCGGCCAGCTTCTGCCGAAGCAGTGCAGTTGTATCTTTTCGCCGGATATTGAGCTTTCGACCTTTACGACATCGCCCTGTATCGCCTTCCAATCTGCGGCATATGCAGGTGAAATGAAGAGCAGGAACAGTGAGCTGAGACAGGTAAACAGTTTCATGTGGATTCCTTGTGAACGGCCAGGATTTTAGTATCAGCATGTCCATCACGGAAGCGTACCGTCATGACATCGCCGCTGTTTAGTTGCGCCAGACTGGTGATCAGTGAGCCGTCGGCAGCGGCATTCAGACTGTAACCACGATCAAGCACTTTCATCGGATTCAGTTCGCATAGCTGACCGAAAAGCACAGCAAAGCGTTGGCGATGCAGTTGTAGTTGGCGAGCCTGGTCATGCAGCCTCTGTGTTATCCTTTCCAGATCTCTGTGGCGATTCTGGATGTTGTGCTGGAGTGCCTGCACTGCCCTGTGCTTCGTGTTACTCCAATGGTAGCGCTGCTCCTGCAGGCGCTGTCCGGGTTGCAGGGGAGTTAGTCGTTTCTCAAGATTGCGCAGCGGTATGCGTAGCTGATCGCTGTTGATGCGGGCGGCATGCATGAGTCTGTTCTGAATCTGTACGCTCTGATGATGCCGGGCATCGTTTTGACGTTGCCACAGATGATGTTGGCGTTGTAACAGATTGTTATGGCTGCGAGATAGTTGCTCCAGATGCCGGTAGATTAAGCGGGCTAAAGAGGGGAGGCGAGGCAAGCGCTCGCGCAACTCATCCCTGGAAGGAGAACATATTTCTGCAGCATTGGAGGGCGTGGCAGCTCGTCTGTCTGCGGCAAGGTCCGCCAGTGTGGTATCAATCTCATGGCCGATACCGGAGATTACAGGTGTCGGACAATCCACGATAGCTTTGACAACAAGCTCATCATTGAAGCACCAGAGGTCTTCAATGCTGCCACCTCCACGTACCAGTAGCAGTACATCGGGCGGATTATCCATGGCGGATATCTTTTGTATGGCTGCAGCTATCGCTTTGGGAGCACTGCTGCCCTGTACGAGAGCCGGTGCGAGTGTCAGTTCAAGCCAGGCAGGGCGCGTAGCCAGCACCTTTTTAACATCTTCAAATGCGGCTGCGGTAGGGGAGGTGACAATGCCAACATGCTTGACCATTTTCGGGATAGGTTTTTTGCGTTCGGGATTGAACCAGCCCAGTGCTGCATATGCCTGCTTTCGACGTTCAAACTCTGCGGCAAGTCTGCCTGCACCGGCTCTCTCTATACGGGTGACTATGAGCTGGTAGCTGCCTCGCGGCTCGTAAAGGCTGAGATGGCCTGAGAATATGAACTCTCCACCCTCTTCGGGGCTGTTTTGTAATCGCAGGGCGGTAGAACGCCATACTACGGCCGAGATGGCCGCATGGGCATCCTTGATCGTGAAATAGATGTGACCAGAAGCAGGCCTGGTCAGTCGTGAAACCTCACCTGTGACTTCCACCCTGGCAAAACCCTGCTCCAGCATCTGTTTGATGCGAGCGGTGAGTTCGGTGACGGATAATACATTACTTTCAGAAGCCTGAGACACACGGATATTGTGTCGCATGTCGGCTTCCGGTCAATAACGAATTATCGCTGTTTCGCAGTCAGTCATGCATGGTGGTTTATTTCTGCTCAAATATATCGGAATCATCATATTCAAGTTCTGGCTGGTAGGGTACATCCATTAAGAATGCGATATCAGATAGGGAAACATGGGGGTTCGACTGTGCATAGTGTTTCATAACTTTTCCGAGATCCATATTGTCATCTTCAAACATGATACTCCTCCTTTGGGTTTCTGGGCGAAGTCTGAGCGTTGATTGTGTGATCGGCGTGACATGGCAGTGACAACTGTGTGACAGGTATCTTATGCGGCGATTCTATCTGGCTGATGCTGCATCCATCTGTCCGTTGCTGTGCAGGCGCGGCTTAAGTAGCTGGCTGCACCACGGCACATATCAAGCGCATGACCTGAGCTGTTCAGGTAGAAGAACCCTTGAATCCCGCTTTTTCTTGCACGGCGCATGGCGGGGGTATTGCCACCCATACAAAGGGCCAGAGTGGAAGCGGCCGGATTACTTGTTTTGAACCAGTCCAGCAGCTCCATGCCTCTGCAAACGGAACCTTCAATATCAGCGATCAGCATGTCGGGCCTGGAGTGCAAGAGTGATTTCAGGTCGCTGTGATGGTCTGCGATTATAATGTCCCAGTTGTGATGTTTCAGCAGAGCGGAGATCTGATGGCGTGCGCTGGCATGTTGTGAAATAATGATGGCCTGTTTCTGTCTGTTCATACTATTGTCCTTCCTTTGTGACTATGGTAAAACCTGTCTATGACACCTTGATGGCAAACAGTTGTCATTTGTGTGTCATGCTTGGCTGATAGAATTGGCGGCATCGTGGCATGTAAACGAGAACAGACTTGGAGTAATAAGATTTTGACAGAACATCCATCCACCCAAACCGAACCTGGTAACCTATTTCTGAACCGTGATCTGAGTATTTTACAGTTCAACCGTCGTGTGTTTGAAATGGCAGTAGACAGTTCGATTCCGCTGCTGGAGCGGTTGAAGTTTTTATGCATAAGCAGCACCAATATGGATGAATTTTTTGAAGTGCGTGTGGCTGTGCAGAAGCATCGCCTTGCCATGGGTTCCCTCTCTACGGCTGCGGATGGCTTAACCGCCGGTGAGATCCTCTCGCAGGTTCGCGGCCGTGTTGACGCGCTGGTGACAGACCAGTATCAGTTGCTGAACCAGACCCTGTTACCGGCTATGGAGGAGGAGGGAATCCGGATTTTGCGGCGCACGGACTGGAACGAAGAGCAGTCCGGGTGGATACGCCGATTCTTTCGTCGGGAGCTGCTGCCTGTCCTGACTCCGATAGGTCTTGACCCTGCTCACCCCTTTCCCGGCCTGTTGAGCAAGATTCTTAATTTTGTGATTTCACTGGAAGGCAAGGATGCGTTTGGACGTGAATCTCATCTGGCTATCGTTCAGGCTCCGCGCTCTTTGCCGCGGGTTATCCGGTTGCCCAGGGAGATTACAGGAATAGATCATGGTTTTGTGTTGCTCTCTTCCATCATCCATGCCCATGTAGGTGACTTTTTCCCCGGCATGGAGGCCAGTGCCTGTCATCAATTTCGCATTACACGCAACAGCACGCTGCTGGTTGATGAGGATGAACTTGAGGATCTGAAACAGGCGGTTGCCGGTGAGCTGCTGGAGCGTCGTTTCAGTCAGGCTGTGCGGCTGGAGGTGTCCCAGCGCTGTCCTGAGGATCTGTCCGGTTTTTTGCTGAAGCAGTTTGGATTGGATCAGAATGACCTTTACCGCGTTGACGGGTTGGTCAATCTCTACCGTCTGGCTGCCTTGTATGATGAGGTAGAGAGGCCTGATCTCAAGTTCCCTCTGTTTGAGTCAGGTATTCCCAAAGAGCTTGCTGCTGAAGAGACAGATATGTTCAGTGCGATCCAGCAGGGTGATATCCTGTTGCATCACCCTTTTCAGAGCTTTGCACCGGTGGTGGAGTTGATTAACCAGGCTGCTGAGGATCCTGGTGTGCTTGTGATCAAGCAGACGATGTATCGGGTGGTTCCGGATTCTCCATTGGTTGATGCATTGATGCGTGCTGCACGTGCGAACAAGGAGGTTGTTGCTGTCATTGAACTGATGGCTCGTTTCAACGAAGAGGAAAATATTGCTTTGGCCAACCGTCTGTCGGCGGCTGGAGTGCAGGTGGTTTATGGGGTTGTGGGTTATAAGACGCACTGCAAAATGCTGCTTATTGTGCGTAAAGAAGGGCGTAAATTGCGCCGATACGTGCATATGGGGACGGGTAACTATCATACGGTGACCAGTCGTTTTTATACTGATTTCGGACTGCTCAGTTGTGATCCTGAGTTGGGTGAAGATGTACATAAGTTGTTCCAGCAGCTTACAGGGCTTGGCAAGGCCATGCGTCTGAAGGCCATGTTATCCGCACCATTTACGTTGCATAAAGGACTGATTGAGCGCATAGAGCACGAAGCTGAAATAGCGAGTGCGGGCGGTGAAGGTAAAATTCGGGCCAAGGTAAACGGGCTTGAAGAGCCTGAGATTATTCGTGCGCTCTATCGTGCATCGCAGGCCGGTGTGAAAATCGATCTGGTCGTGCGTGGTATCTGTTGTCTGCGACCTGGAATTAAAGGGGTCTCCGAGAATATCCGTGTGCGTTCGGTGTTGGGTCGCTTTCTTGAGCACACACGGGTCTATTATTTCCACAATGGTGGAGAGTCAGAGGTTTTTTGTGCCAGTGCCGATTGGATGGGGCGCAATCTGCTTAGACGCGTGGAGAGTTGCTTCCCCTTGCGTGACGAGAAATTGAAGAAAGAGGTGATTGCTCAGGGTTTGACACCTTATTTGTCGGATAATGCGGGAACCTGGCAACTGCGCAGCGATGGTTCATA
>Ga0316204_10012119_pt1 | contig 10604 bp, 9 predicted proteins | sample 6monrhotite_MG_2_FD_205661 | JGI IMG/M metagenome (GOLD analysis project Ga0316204, IMG submission 205661) | Microbial mat bacterial communities from mineral coupon in-situ incubated in ocean water Damariscotta River, Maine, United States -... | ecosystem: Environmental > Aquatic > Marine >... | reverse complement strand
GATTTGGTCGAGTATGTTGAGATCAACCGCCACACGATCGCCCATGCCGACGAGCTGATAACCGGCTGATAAATAAACCATTTCGAGAGGCTTGCGCGTATCAAGGGGGCTTCCCCCCTTGATTACTGCCCAATCACCCCTGCTCGGCCGCAGAGACATTGGTTTTGACCGCCATAAACGCGTCAGGTGTTACGCTGATCGTGTCGATCCCTGCCTTGACCAAAAGGCGCGCAAAATCGGGGTCGTTTGACGGAGCCTGACCACAGAGCCCCACCGGCACCCCAGCCGCGTGGGCTTTGTCGATCAGATGCCGGATCATCCACAAAACCGCCGGATCCCGTTCCGAGAAGACCGAGGCCAAACGCTCGGAATCGCGGTCCACACCCAATGTGAGTTGCGTCAAATCGTTCGAGCCGATTGAAAACCCGTCAAACCGGGCGGCGAATTCAGTGGCCATGATCACATTCGACGGGATTTCAGCCATGACATAGACTTTCAACCCGTCCTTGCCGCGTTGCAATCCATGTTTTGCCATCTCGTCCAAAACCGCGTCGGCCTCGGAGAGAGTGCGGCAAAACGGGATCATCATCACGACGTTGGCAAAGCCCATCTCGACACGAAGTTTGTTGATCGCGGCGCATTCCAGCGCGAACCCGTCGGAATATTCCTCTGACGCGTAACGCGAGGCCCCGCGGAACCCGATCATCGGGTTCTCCTCTTTGGGCTCGAATTGCGCGCCGCCCAACAGCCCGGCGTATTCATTGGTTTTGAAATCGCTCATCCGCACGATCACCGGATTGGGCCAGACCAGAGCCGCAATTTTCGCCAAACCACGCGAGAGCTTATCAACGAAATACGCGGGTTTTGATGGATAGCCTGCAGTCAATGCCTCGATCTCGTCGCGCGCCCGCGTGTCGGTGACCTGGTCGAACCGCGTCAGTGCCAGCGGATGCACTTTGATCGCGTTCGAGATCACAAATTCCATCCGCGCAAGCCCGACGCCATCGGCCGCAAGCCGCCACCACCGGAACGCAGCCGACGGATTGGCCATGTTCATCATGACCTTGGTCCGGGTTTCCGGGGCCTCGCCGGGGTCAATCACCGTCTCGGTCACCTCGGCGCCGCCCTCATAGACCACGCCTTCATCACCGCCCGCACAGGCCACAGTCACCTCCTGTCCGTCGTGGAGAACATGCGTCGCATCCCCACAACCGACAATCGCAGGCAGGCCCAGCTCGCGGCTGACAATCGCCGCGTGGCTGGTTCGCCCTCCGTGATCGGTGACAATCGCGGCCGCGCGCTTCATGATCGGCAACCAGTCAGGATCGGTCGTCGGCGTCACCAAGACTGACCCATCCACGAAGCGTGCCATATCGTCGGGGCTTTCAATCATGCAAACTGGCGCTGTTATCACAGCCTGACCAACCGCCAGACCACGCGTCAGGACCTGGCCATGAGCGCCCACCTCATAGGAATGCAGAGCCGCGGCCCCGGCCCGTGATTGCACCGTCTCGGGGCGCGCCTGAACAATCCATAGCGCACCTGTTTTTCCATCGCGCGCCCATTCCATATCCATGGGCTGCCCGTAATGCGCCTCGATTGTCACCGCCATGCGTGCAAGCTGCAGGATCTCGTCATCAGCCAAAACGAACCGCGCCCGCTCGGCCTTGGCGGTTGGCAGCGTTTTCGTCTCGCCACCTTCGGCCCCGGCATAGACCATCTTGATCTCTTTCGCGCCCAGCCGTTTCTCAACGATTGGCGACAGCCCATGCACTGTCAGAAGTGGTTTGAATACCTGATACTCGTCAGGGCTGACTGCGCCCTGCACAACCGTCTCGCCCAAGCCCCAGGCGGCGTTGATCAACACCACTTTGTCGAACCCGGTTTCCGTATCAATCGAGAACATCACACCGGATCCGCCGATATCAGAGCGCACCATCATCTGCACTCCAATCGACAGCGCAACCGCGTCACGGTCAAACCCCTGCAAATGGCGGTAGGTTATCGCCCGGTCGGTATACAGCGACGCAAAGCAGCACCGGCACATCGCCAAAAGTGCCGTCCCCCCGCGCACATTCAGATAGGTCTCTTGCTGGCCCGCGAAACTGGCCTCGGGCAAGTCTTCCGCTGTCGCAGAGGATCGCACCGCGACTGATGGCTCCCCACCTCCTGCGCGTTCCCCCAACTCGGCATAGGCCTTCAGGATTGAGGCCCGAATGTCTTCGGGCCATGAACCCGCGACTATCGCCTTGCGAATGGCCGCACCAGTTTCTTGCAGCGTCTGACGGCCATCTTCCAGCATCGCCAGTTGCCCGGCGATCACCTCTTCCAAACCATTGTGTTTCATATACCGGCGAAACGCATCGGCGGTGGTGGCAAATCCGGGCGGCACGGCAATGCCCTGCCCTCCCAATGCCTGAACCATTTCCCCAAGGCTGGAGTTCTTCCCACCGACCTGCGCGACATCACCGCGCTTTAGGGTCTCGAACCAAAGAATATCGTCCCGCATCACTGCCCCTCCTCGGGTTGTTGCGACGCATTGTGGGCACAAGGAGGGGAAAGCTCTTTGATTGGTATCAAATTCTCATGTTTTGTTTGATTTCGACCCGGTCGCTAAAGGTTCGAGCGCGTATCGACCACATCTCCGACGGCCTCACGCCAATGCAAACGGCACAAAGAAACATAGGTCTCATTGCCACCAATCTGCACCTGCGCACCGTCGCGAAGCGCTTTTCCGTCAGCACCCATCCGAACCACCATGGTCGCCTTTTTCCCACAGTGGCAAATGGTTCGCACCTCGCGCATTTCATCAGCCAGCGCCAATAGCGCCGCCGACCCCGGGAACAATTCACCCCGGAAATCAACGCGCAAACCATAACACATCACTGGAATCTTCAGGTCATCGACCACTCGCGCCAACTGCCAGACTTGCGCGTGCGACAAAAACTGCGCCTCATCTATGAACACACAGGCACAAGGCCCGCTCCGCATCCGTGCTTCAATCTTGGCAAACAAGTCGTCATTGGGCGCGAAGGTATCCGCCGGGTCTCCAATGCCAATACGCGAGGCGATCCGCCCCTCCCCAGCACGATTATCGAACTGCGCGGTGATCAGATACGTCTGCATCCCGCGCTCGCCATAATTGTGCGATGCCTGAAGCAGGATCGTCGACTTGCCGGCGTTCATCGTTGAGTAATGAAAATAGAGCTTTGCCATACACGCGGTTTATCGCGACTGGCGGTTGGTGCAAACGTGAATTTTTGCCCAGGCGGTCGGTTCGTGATGGGCCTGCCTAGTCACTGGCCCACCACGCTCCGTGGCTCTCAGCCAATAGCGGTGATATCGACCGCGAATGTCAGGTCTTTTCCCGCCAGCGGATGATTGGCGTCGATCATCACATGCTCGTCGGTGACATCCGCCACGACAACAGGCACCGCGCGACCATCTGGCGTTTGCATCTGCAACTGGGTTCCGGGCGCGACCGGGATCTCGGCCGGGATCTGCTCGCGCGGAATGGCTTGCACAGCCTCTGGGTTATGCGCACCGTACGCCTGATCCGAGGCGATCGTCACTGTCTTTTTCTCGCCAACACTCATGCCATCAATGGCGGCGTCAAGACCAGGAATAATCTGACCCGAGCCCAGCGTGAAACTTAACGGTTCGCGTCCTTCTGAACTGTCAAAGACCGAACCATCCGACAACGTGCCGGTGTAATGAAATTGAACGGTGTCACCCGCCTTGGCCTGTGTCATAGGGTTTCCTTACTGGGGGATGAATTGTGGAGGCGCTCTCATGCGGTGGCTCCATTGCATGGGCACCGTAACCGCTTTTCTGTCAGCGGAAAACCCTGAGCGATTTCATTTTGCCTCAAATACTCCGGGGTGAGGAGGCCGCAGGCCACCGAGGGGCAGCGCCCCTTCCCGAATGAACCCGCATAAACCCGCTCGAACCCTGGATCATCTGTCCGCGTAGGGCGGGGTTCACCCCGCCGCCGTCAATCCAGAACTTCGATGTCGTAGCGCTCGATCACCGTATTCGCGAGCAGCTTCTCGCACATATCTTTGACCGTCGACTCGACCTCGCTCCGATCAGCGCCCGCCAGATCCAGCTCGATCACTTTGCCCTGCCGGACACCCTCGATCCCGTCAAATCCCAAGGATCCCAGCGCGTGACGGATCGCCTCGCCTTGCGGGTCCAGAACACCGGTCTTGAGCATCACATGAACGCGCGCTTTCATCGGCCGCTCCTCAATTCATCAATGTTGGCTTGGTCATTGGCGTGGTGTTGCCGGGCATCACGCCCAAGCGCCGCGCCACTTCCGTATAGGCTTCCGAGAGGTTGCCCAAATCACGACGGAACACGTCTTTGTCCAGTTTTTCACCGGTTTTGACGTCCCAAAGGCGGCAGCTGTCCGGGCTGATTTCATCGGCAATGACCAGCCGCTGAAAATCACCATCAAAGATCCGTCCGACTTCGATTTTGAAATCGATCAATTTGATACCGACGCCGGTCATAATACCGGACATGAAATCATTGACCCGCAGCGCCAGCGCAACCATCTCGTCAAGATCCTGATGCGTCGCCCAGCCGAAGGCGAGGATATGGTCTTCGCTGACAAGGGGATCATGCAGGTCATCGTTCTTGTAATAGAACTCGACAATCGGGCGCGGCAATGGCGTCCCTTCGTCGATACCCAACCGTTTCGAAATCGATCCGGCTGCGACATTTCGCACCACGACTTCGAGGGGAATCACCTCGACGGCGCGGATCAATTGCTCGCGCATATTCACCCGACGGATGAAATGGGTCGGCACGCCGATCTCGTTCAGCCCGGTCATGAAATACTCCGACAGGCGGTTGTTCAACACGCCTTTGCCCTCGATCTGAGCCTTCTTTGCGCCGTCGCCTGCGCTCGTATCATCCTTGAAATACTGGATATACGTGCCCGGCTCGGGGCCTTCATACAAGATCTTGGCCTTGCCCTCATAGACCTTGGTGCGTCGTGCCATGTCGAGTGATTCCCGGAAGGGCCCGCAAAGCTTGGCGGGCGGCTGCATTCTGCGCTGCCTATACGCCATGAACCCTTGCCCCGCAAGCGCACACCCCTTGCATGCGGGCCCTCGCGCTCAACCCTCGCGATTGCTCTTCGGGCCTTCGCATGCAAACAAGACTTGCAGCCAGCGCGTGTTCCCCCCATATCTGAGGAGGAAACGCCTATATGGACCAAGACAAGAGGCCCGAGCCATGAGCACTTTCGACGACCGCGAAAACGCGTTTGAGAACAAATTCGCCCACGACGCAGAGATGGCCTTCAAAGCTGTTTCACGCCGCAACAAAGCCGTAGGAGTTTGGGCCGCTGATCTGCTGGGCAAAACCGGCGACGCAGTCATGGCCTATGAGATGGAGATCATCAAAGCCGATTTCGAAGAAGACGGCGATGAAGATGTCATCCGCAAACTGGTCGCAGATCTGGACGGAAAAGTTGATGAAGCCACGATCCGCTCCAAGATGTCCGAGTTGCTGATTGCGGCCAAAGAGCAGTTGATGAACGAAGGCTGAAGCCCGACAGATCGGCAAGCTTTTCGCACTCGTTATTCAATTCGTTCACAAACATTATGAACGTCGCTCATTTGCAACGTGACTGTGTTTGTGCGACACCCCAAGCGCGCTGCATCATGCGGCGCGCTTTGCATTTCAGAGGTCCAAAATGCCCCTTTCACCCGATCCTCTAACCGCACTTCTGGCCGAACGCGGTTATCTGATGGCAGATGGTGCCACCGGAACAAATCTGTTCAACATGGGGCTAAGTTCAGGTGACGCACCGGAATTTTGGAATGTCGATCACCCGGACCGCATCACGTCTCTCTATACTCAATCGGTTGACGCTGGATCCGACCTCTTTTTGACCAACACTTTCGGCGGCAATGCCAGCCGATTGAAACTGCACGACGCTCAAGGCCGGGTCCGCGAGTTGAACCGCGTTGGGGCCGAGATCGGGCGCGCGGTGGCAGACAAGGCCGGTCGCAAAATTCTGGTCGCCGGCTCAATGGGCCCTACAGGCGAGATTTTTGAACCGATGGGCACCCTGACCCATGCCGCCGCCGTCGAGATGTTCCACGAGCAAGCCGAAGGGCTCAAGGAGGGTGGCGCAGATATTCTCTGGGTCGAAACAATCTCGGCTGCTGAAGAATACCGTGCCGCCGCCGAGGCCTGCCAGCTGGCCGGCATGCCGTGGATCGGCACCATGAGTTTTGACACCGCTGGCCGGACCATGATGGGCGTTACCTCGGTGGATTTTGGTAAACTGGTGGGCAAATTGTCGTATCCGCCAATTGGATTCGGTGCCAATTGCGGCACCGGCGCTTCGGATTTGTTGCGCACTGTCTTGGGCCTGGCGGCGCAAGGCTCGAACCTGCCCATCGTCGCAAAAGGCAATGCGGGCATTCCCAAATATGTCGACGGTGAGATCAAATACGACGGCACACCGGCCCTGATGGGCGATTACGCGGTTCTTGCCCGTGATTGCGGCGCCAAGATTATCGGCGGCTGTTGTGGGACGATGCCAGAGCACTTGCGCGCCATGCGCGAGGCGCTCGATACGCGCCCTGCCGGTGAGCGTCCGACGCTGGAGCAGATCACCTCAGCGCTTGGGCCCTTTTCCTCCGCACAGGACGGCACAGAGCCAGCGGGATGTGGCGATCCCAGCCACAATCATGCCCGTGCGCGCCGCAGCCGTCGGCGGGTCTGAAACAACTGCGTCTGAGGTCGCATTTCGCGATGCGGCCTCATTCGCGTCTCACTAACGCCTCCATACCCTGCGATGTGTTGCGAACACCCGTCATTAACTTTGAGGTGTTCACATGCGTCTATTGTTTCGCTTTGTTTTGCGCCCATCGCCGATTTCGCAAGCACCGCCAACGGGTTCTGCTTGCGCCGCTCCTCCGCCAGATCGTCATAATTCTCTTGCTCGTGCGGGCCCCTGCTTGCCACGGACAATCCGTTTGATTACATCCAATTTAATTACAATTGCAGGTGCCACATGTATCGAATGACCGCCCTCCAAGACCGACGCCAATTTGACGCCAAGCCGGCAGGCAATGCACTGGGTGACCTGCCTGAGTGGAATCTCAGCGATCTGTACCGCGCTCCGGATGCTCCCGAGATCGCGCGCGATCTGGACTGGCTCGATGCCGCCTGTGCCGAGTTCGCCGACATATACGAAGGGAAGCTTGCGGGCCTCGGTGCATCCGAGATGTTGATCTGCATACAAACCTATGAACAAATCGATATCACTGCCGGGCGACTGATGTCCTACGCCGGGTTGCGCTATTACCAGAATACAACAGATTCCGAGCGCGCCAAGTTTCTGGCAGACGCCCAGGAACGTGTGACGGTTGCGACCACTCCGCTTGTGTTCTTCAGCCTCGAAATCAACCGCATTGAGGACGCGCCAATGGACGCGCTATTCACTGCGAATGCTGGCTTGGACCGTTATCGCCCGGTGATTGAACGTATGCGGGCCATGCGCCCACATCAGTTGTCAGACGAATTGGAAAAATTCCTGCACGATCAGTCAATGGTCGGATCGTCGGCCTGGAACCGCTTGTTTGACGAGACGATGGCTGGCCTCTCGTTTGAGGTCGAGGGCGAGGATGACCCTCTTTCGCTCGAGTCTACACTCAACCTGCTGACCGACGAGTCCCGTTCGCGTCGCGAGGCAGCGGCGCGCGCGCTGGCTTCGGTGTTCACCGCGAATATCCGCCTGTTCTCGCGGGTCCACAACACGTTGGCCAAGGAAAAAGAAATCTCCGACCGGTGGCGCAAGATGCCGACACCACAGCACGGTCGGCATCTGTCGAACCACGTCGAACCAGAGGTCGTCGAGGCTCTGCGCAACGCTGTTGTCGCCGCCTACCCGCGCCTTTCGCACCGCTATTACGCGCTCAAGGCCAAATGGCTCGGTTTGGACGAACTGGAAGTTTGGGACCGCAACGCGCCCCTTCCCGTTGAAGCCCCGCGCACGATCAACTGGTCAGACGCGCGCAACACAGTCATGACCGCCTACTCCGGATTTGATCCGCGCATGGCTGCCCTGGCAGAGCCATTCTTTGACAAAGGCTGGATCGACGCCGGCGTGAAGCCGGGCAAAGCTCCGGGTGCCTTCGCGCATCCCACCGTCTGCACCGTGCACCCCTATGTCATGCTCAACTATCTGGGCAAACCGCGCGACGTGATGACGCTGGCCCACGAACTGGGTCATGGCGTTCATCAACGACTGGCGGCTGAACAAGGCGAATTGCTCTCGGCGACCCCGCTGACCCTGGCCGAAACCGCTTCAGTCTTTGGCGAGATGCTCACCTTCCAGGCCCTGCTTGCCGAGGCCAAAACGCCCGCCGAACGCAAGACGTTGCTGGCAGGCAAGGTCGAAGACATGATCAACACGGTCGTCCGCCAGATCGCTTTTTATGACTTCGAATGCAAACTCCACGACGCGCGCAGCCAGGGCGAACTCACCCCTGACGACATCAACGCGCTCTGGATGTCCGTCCAGGCAGAATCCCTTGGCCCGGTGTTCAACTTCATGGAGGGTTACGAGACGTTTTGGTCTTATGTCCCCCATTTCGTGCACTCACCGTTTTATGTCTACGCCTATGCATTTGGCGACGGGCTGGTGAACGCGCTTTATGCCGTGTACCGCGAAAACCCGGTCGGATTTGAAGACAAATATTTCGCCATGCTCGCGGCGGGCGGCTCCAAGCATCACAAAGAGTTGTTGGCTCCGTTCGGGCTCGATGCCTCTGACCCTGCATTTTGGGACAAAGGGCTCAACATGATCGAAAGCCTGATCGACGAACTGGAAGCGATGGAAGGATAAGCCCGCTCCGACGACGGCCACACCGCGCGCTGCAATCGTTGGGCGGGATAAAACCCCGCTCGCAGGTCGTGGCGCGCCAACACATGCCGTCCCGACGCGAGCCAAGCCGACCCATCATCTGTCCGAAAATATCCTCGGGGATCCCAAAGGGGTGGACAACCCCTTTGGCAGCCAGTGGGGCTGGCCCCACCGGCGCGCGGGGGCTCGATGCCCCCAAGCGCCGGCCTCACACGGGTCAGCGCATTCAGATCGCTCTCACGACCCCATGGGCCGCCAAGGCCAGGGTTTTTCGTCGCTGGCGGCAGATTGATATCGCGCCGCCTTCGCAACCCAGGCCCCAACCATACTTCCGAAATCGCCCAATTCCTCGTTCGGGCGCCCTTTGTTGGTGATCATGATGATCACCTGCAACGCCGCAACTCCGAACAGAATCGACTGTGCCACGCTGATCAGCATGGTGATCACCACGATCCACAAGATACGCGGCCACAGCTCTCTTGGACCGGGCTCAAAGCCTTCGTTTTCGTCATCCAGGTGTGGGTGTGAACGGTCACGCGTCATCGACAGGCCCTCAAAGCAATAAGAACATCCCTACCCTGCCGCAGGCGCGGGGGTTGATCAAGCCGGTGTGCCGTATCATTTGCGTTGGCCTCAGCCGCCCAAACGGTAATTCGGGCTCTCACGGGTGATCTGCACGTCATGCACATGGCTTTCTTTCAGTCCGGCACCAGTTATGCGCACGAAATTGCACTGTTTGCGCATATCCTCGACGGTTCCGTTTCCAGTATAGCCCATCGCCGCCCGCAATCCGCCAACCATTTGGTGCAAGACACCGCCGACCGGACCTTTATAGGCGACCTGCCCTTCGATCCCCTCGGGAACCAACTTGTCCGAGGCGGCATCCTTTTGGAAATACCGATCCGCCGAGCCGCGCGCCATTGCGCCAAGGCTACCCATCCCACGATAGGACTTATAGCTGCGCCCCTGGAACAGGATGATCTCACCCGGTGCCTCTTCCGTACCGGCAATGGCGCTGCCGACCATCGCACAGCTTGCGCCAGCCGCGATGGCTTTGGCGAAATCGCCGGAAAACTTGATCCCACCATCGGCAATGATTGGCACCGGGCCGGCGGCTTCGGCGGCATCCATGATCGCCGTCAATTGCGGCACGCCAACACCTGCGACGATCCGCGTTGTGCAAATCGAGCCCGGCCCGATACCGACCTTCACGGCATCAGCGCCGGCATCGATCAACGCGCGTGTGGCGTCGCCCGTCGCGACATTGCCCGCAACCACCTGTATCGAACCAGACAGCGCCTTGACGCGGCGCACCGCCTCCGCGACCGAAGCTGAATGTCCATGCGCAGTATCAATGACCAAAAGGTCAACGCCTGCCTCAATCAAGGCAGCACTACGCTCAAACCCGGCATCCCCGACCGACGAGGCCGCCGCAACCCGCAAACGCCCCAGATCGTCTTTGCAGGCCATCGGGTTCAGCACGGATTTCTCGGTGTCTTTCAGCGTCAGAAGGCCGGTCAACTGCCCCTTCGCATCCACCACCAGCAGTTTTTCGATGCGGCGCGCGTGCATCAGGCTGCGCGCCTCTTCGCGGTCTGCCGGTTCACGCAGAATCGCCAGGTTGTCATTGGTCATCATGGCGTGAACCGGGGTTTGCGGATTGGTGACAAAACGCATATCGCGGTTGGTGATGATGCCAACAACCCGCCCC
>Ga0316204_10012118_pt1 | contig 10604 bp, 12 predicted proteins | sample 6monrhotite_MG_2_FD_205661 | JGI IMG/M metagenome (GOLD analysis project Ga0316204, IMG submission 205661) | Microbial mat bacterial communities from mineral coupon in-situ incubated in ocean water Damariscotta River, Maine, United States -... | ecosystem: Environmental > Aquatic > Marine >... | reverse complement strand
CCGCAAAGTCTATTAATCAATATGGAATTTGCGCAAGATAAGCTGAGTAAGCTTGTAGATGACGGTGTAATTAATAGTTTTGTAAATATTAGTCAGCAATTACCGAGTATTCATCAGCAAAAAACTAACTACAATTTAATTAAGGAACTTGTCTATTCTGACGCCTTTGATAACTTTATAGAGCTAGATATATTAACGAAAGAAGATTATCTAAATTTTAAAGTAGATTTTGAAGCAAAAAAGGGTAATTATATGGTGCCTGATTTCTGGCTAAATTCACCTGTCGGGGAAATGTTTTCTAATTTATGGTTAGGTAAAATAGGGAGCCATTATTCAGCGATCATTCCAATAAGAGGAATTAACAATTTAAGTGAACTCGAAGATATAAACCCTCAAATTCTCTTTGTTGACAAGGTTAGCAAAATTAACTTGGTATTTAAAAAATATAGACATCATGCTTCACAGCTTCTTTTTGTTGCTATTTTATTGATCTGTTTTATTTTGAGTTTTAGATATGGGCTGATAAAATCAATTATAATAGCCTCATCGCCTATATTCTCGATATCAATTACAATTATTATTTTATCCATTCTTGGTGTTTCTTTGACTTTATTTAATACGCTTGCATTATTTCTTGTTGTTGGTATAGGCATTGATTATGGCTTATTCTTTGCTGAGTCGAATAAAGCGAAAGCAGGAACCTTGATGGCCATTTTATTGTCTGCATTGACTACTGTTTTTTCTTTTGGCTTACTGGCTTTGAGTGAAACTACGGCTATAAAAGCATTTGGTTTAACGATGTTAATTGGCATTACTTCGGCTTTTATTATATCCCCATTTATAGGTTATCTATTGCTAGAAAAAAAGGTATATTTTGATGCGAATAAATAGTGATATTGAAAATGCTGACATTTTGATTATTGGCGCAGGTCCATCAGGAAGTGTTTGTGCTAGTTTATTAAATAAAGAAGGGCTCGATGTTTTGGTTATTGAGAAACAAAATTTCCCTCGTTTTTCTATTGGAGAAAGTTTGCTTCCTCAATCAATGGTTTTTTTAGAAAAAGCAGGAATGCTTGATGATGTATTAAAGGCGGGTTATCAGTTTAAAAACGGTGCAGCTTTTAGAAACAAAGATTCTTATAGTAGCTTTGATTTTTCTAAAAAATCATCTGATGGACCTAGTAATACTTTTCAAGTTAAGCGTGGTGAGTTTGATAAACGTTTAGCTGATTGTGCACAAAAACAAGGCGTTAATATACGCTATCAACATGAAGTTCTTTCTATCCAAAACTTTAGTGATTTTTGCGAACTAGATGTTAATAATGAATTTGGGGTTGGTTATAAAATCAGAGCTAATTTCGTTTTGGATGCAAGCGGATTTGGACGAGTTTTGCCTAGGTTGTTCAATTTAGAAAAAAATTCTGAATTTCCTATCAGACAATCAATTTTTTGTCATATTAAAGATCGTATTGATGATATTAATTATGATCGGGGAAAAATTCTAATCAGCATACATCCGCAAAATCCAGATGTTTGGTATTGGCTCATTCCTTTTTCAGATGGCCATTGTTCATTGGGTATTGTGGCGGAACCTAAATTTTTCTCATCCGTTGAAGGAACTCCTGAAGAGTTATTGATGCACTTTTTATCCGAAGAAAAAACTCTCGCGAAGTTATTATCAAATGCCACTATTGTTAACCAAGTTCAACAAATAAATGGCTATTCTGCTGATGTCGACAGCTTATTTGGCAAAAATTATGCATTGCTTGGAAATGCGGGAGAATTTTTAGATCCCGTATTTTCATCGGGTGTTACTATAGCTATGAAATCTGCTGATTTAGCAGCAAAGGTATTAATTGATGAGCGTAAAGGGGAGTCGGTGTGCTGGCAACGTGATTATGCTGAACCTCTAAAGAAAGGTGTAGATACTTTTCGTGTTTTGGTGGAAGCTTGGTACGATGGGCGACTTCAGGATATCATTTTTTATGATGAGGCCTCTGATGATGTCAGAAGAATGGTTTGCTCTATCCTAGCAGGATATGCTTGGGATGAGCAAAATCCTTACGTCACTCGAACGGAACGTCGAATTAATGTGCTGGCAGAGATATGCAACGCATAATCTTTCAAATAGTCTTGCTATTATTACTCGCCGCGTGTGCAAGTCAAGATATTCGTCAATCTAAAAGTCACTCAGTTTTACTCTCTGAAAACATAACCTTTGATTTATTAGCTCCCGACTCTTTTGGAAAAGACTTAGATTTAGTTCAAATAGCACAAATTGAAACAGACGGAAACAATTTTGAATTATTGTTTTACCTAGAAATATCAAAAGGAGTTATAACTATTTTAGCAGTTTTACCAAATGGAACACGCATATTTTCTATTGTTTATGATGGAGTGACTATAAAAAGTGAGGGCTATAGTCAGATAGTTGAAAAATTAAAGCCTAGATATTTGTTAGCAGATCTTCAACTTAGTTTATGGCCAATTGAAGTATTAAAAGCAAAATGGTTAGATCATATAGAATGTTATAACAAAGGTATGTGTGAGATATTGGTATCACTAAAAGGAACCAAAAGACGTTTGGTTGATGGTGAGCAAGATATTATAACCATTAACTACAGTGCCCGGCTTCCAGAAATAGGCCAATTGAATTACACACACCATCAGCGTAACTATACAATTAAGTTAGAAACCGTTGAGCAAAATTAGAGCGAAAAACAATTGAAGCCTAAAAGAAACAAAATTTCAAAAACTTATTTAAACTCGCTTGGTTTAGTTAATGCTTTAGGTTCTAATCAAGCTCAAGTAGTCGATAACCTAAACAATGGTTTTGCACCAGGGATGAAACAAAAAAAATCTAAAATAATGGGTAAAATTCATTATTGTGGTGTGGTCGAAGATGATTTACCTAGGGTACCTCAGCAATACTCTAATTTTAATTGCCGCAATAATCAGCTAGCTTTGGCGGCAATTCAGCAAATAGAAAAGGATATTGATAAAGTTAAAAAGTGCTATGGAGCTGAACGTGTAGGCTTAGTCATCGGAACAAGTACCTCTGGAATCCAAGAGGCTGAACAAGCAATTCAAGAAAAAGAACAAAAAGGTACATTACCTAATTTTTTTGATTATAAAATGCAGGAATTAGGTGCCATGGCGGAGTTCTTGGGCTTGTATCTAGAAATTTCTGGTCCTTGCTACAGTATTTCTACCGCTTGTTCGTCAAGTGGAAAAGTATTTGCGTCAGCAAAGCGCTTATTAGAATCAGATATTTGTGACGCGGTGATTGTTGGGGGAGCGGACTCTCTTTGTGATTTGACTTTGGGTGGGTTTGACTCGTTAGAGGCTGTATCTTTTGAGCAAACACAGCCCTTTAGCGAAAATAGAAAGGGAATTAATATCGGAGAAGGTGCGGCGATGTTTTTGATGACCAAAGAAAAAAAAATTGGCTCATGCGATAATTATTTAGAGGAAGATAACCCGATAATATTATTAGGCGTTGGTGAGACTGGAGATGCTTATCATATGTCCGCACCTGAGCCAAATGGAAAAGGCGCGATTGCTGCGATGGAATGCGCTCTAAATGAGGCGGAATTAAAGCCAGAAAATATTGATTATATTAATTTGCATGGTACAGGAACTAAACTAAATGATGCTATGGAAGCTAGGGCGATAAAGCAACTTTTTGGTCAAAAAGCTGTTTGTAGTTCAACTAAACCTTTTACAGGGCATACTTTAGGTGCTGCCGGAGCTACTGAGGTCGCTATATGCTGGATATTATTGAATTGTTCTGAGAAAAAGTTATTGGCTCCCCATGTTTATGACGGGAACTATGATAAGGAAATAGATGAAATAAATTTAGCTAGTGATAGTTTCTCAAATAACAAGATATTAACAACTATGAGCAATTCTTTCGCTTTTGGTGGTAATAATGTTAGCGTTATATTGGGGCTAGAATAGCTCTTTTTTATAGGAAGCGTAAATTGTATGGAAAATTCTGATATAGAAACATCTATCGACATTATTCGAGATGACTTTTTTCCTTTAGATGATTATTTGGTAGAGGATTTTATTCCCCATTCTCCACCTATGGTTCTAATAGATCGTATTGTTAGTTTCTCAGATGATACTTTATGCGCGGAAATCACAATTATTGAAGATTGTAAGTTTTATGACAGAGATTCGAATGGCGTTCCAGCATGGGTGGGCATTGAATATATGTCACAAGCTATTGCAGCTTTGGCGGGAATTCATGCTAAAAAGGAAAATCGATCAATAAAATTAGGTTTTCTGTTAGGGACTCGGAAATACAAAATAGTCAAAAAGGTTTTTAAGAAAGATAAAACCTATGGAATAATAGTTAAACAGTTGTACAAAGATGATTCTGGTTTGGCGTGCTTTGAATGCGATATTATCGAGCAATCTGACCAATATTTAAACATTTGTGAAGATGATATTTGCGTACAATCTAAACTCAATGTTTTTGAAACAAGCGAATTACAGGATATAGCAGAGTAATAAAATATGAGTAGAAAAGTTTTGGTGACAGGATCGAGTCGAGGTATTGGTAAAGAAATAGCTTTTGCTTTGAGCCGAGATGGCTTTGATATAACAGTGCATTGCCGATCTGGCAGAGGGCAAGCAGAAGAGATTGTAGAGCAAATAAAATCACAAGGTGGTAAAGCTAATTTATTGCAGTTTGATATTTCTAATCGTGAACAATGTAAAAACGCTATAGAAGAGCATATTGAGACTCATGGTGCTTTTTATGGGGCTGTTTGTAATGCTGGTATTACTAGAGATAATGCTTTTCCTTCTATTACCGCAAACGAGTGGGATGATGTGATCCATACCAATTTAGATGGTTTTTACAATGTACTTCACCCTTTAATTATGCCGATGATTCGAATGAAAAGTGGTGGTAGGATTGTTGCTATGTCTTCAGTTTCAGGGGTAGTAGGAAATCGTGGGCAGGTCAATTATAGTGCATCTAAAGCTGGATTAATTGGAGCCGCTAAAGCGCTTGCAATAGAAGTCGCTAAGCGAAAAATAACAGTTAACTGCGTTGCTCCTGGGTTGATTGATACCGAAATGGTCAGTGATGAAGTGGTATCTGAAGCTTTAAAGCTTATTCCAGCAAGAAGAATGGGCAAAGTTGAAGAAGTTTCTAGTCTTGTTAGTTATCTATTTTCTGATAATGCTTCATATTTAACTCGACAAGTTATTTCGGTCAATGGAGGGATGGCTTAAATGCGACGTGTTGTAGTCACCGGCATGGGGGGAATTACTTCTCTTGGAGAGCAATGGCCTGAAATTAAGGCTAGATTAATTAAAAAAGAGAATGCTGTTCGTTATATGAACGAATGGGATATCAGTGATGATTTACGAACTCGATTAGGCGCGCCTGTTGATCAGTTTGAACTTCCTAAGTTTTCGAGGAAAGAAACTCGAAGCATGGGGCGTGTAGCGCTTTTGTCAACATGTGCAAGCATAAAGGCAATAGAAAATGCTGGTTTGACTGGCGACCCTAAATTGTCAGATGGCACAACGGGTATTGCTTATGGCTCGTCTTCGGGTAGCATTGCGCCGATTAATGATTTTAGTCATTTGTTACGCACGGGTTCTATGGCGGGCTTTAATTCAGCATCTTATATTAAAATGATGGGGCATACCGCTCCGGTTAATATGGGGGTGTATTTTGGTTGTAAAGGTCGAATTATAACGACGAGTAGTGCATGTACTTCAGGTAGCCAAGGCATTGGTAGTGCCTATGAGGCGATTAAATATGGGCAGCAGGATATTATGATCGCTGGTGGAGCTGAAGAAATTAGTATCACTCAGGCAGCAGTGTTTGATACGCTCTTTGCCACTTCAATTAAAAATGATACACCTAAACTATCACCACGACCATTTGAACAATCGAGAGATGGCTTGGTTATCGGCGAGGGGGCTGCAACATTGGTTCTAGAAGAATATGAGTTGGCAAGGAAGCGAGGAGCTAATATCTATGCTGAAATAGTTGGTTTTGGAACTAACTCAGATGGAGCGCATGTTACCCAACCAAAAAAAGAAACGATGGCTATTGCAATGGCGTTAGCGCTGAAAGATGCGAAGTTATCTCCTGATTCTATAGGTTATGTAAGCGCCCATGGAACAGCAACTGACAGAGGGGATATTGCTGAAACACAAGCGACTCGAAAAGTATTTAATAGAGCTGTACCAATTAGCTCACTAAAAAGTTATTTTGGTCACACATTAGGTGCTTGTGGTGCCATTGAAGCGTGGCTCTCTATAGAAATGATGAATGAAAACTGGTACTCTCCAACAGCTAATCTAGATAAGGTAGATCCAGAATGTGGTGATTTAGATTATATTATTGAAAACGACAGAGAGATAAAGTGTAATTATATTATGAGTAATAACTTTGCATTTGGAGGTATTAATACATCTCTAATTTTTAAGAAACATAACTAACAATTAAAAGGAAATTTTAAATGAAAATTAAACTACTGCTCTTATTAACATGTTTTTTTACAATAAATAATGTTAACGCGCGTGATGACCGATTAATGTTTTCGGTAAAAGATGTCATGGATAGAGCTAAAGCTGAGAATATGATAGATGATAGTGTGAAATATTATTTTGGTGATATGGAACATCCTGAAATAAAAAATAGTTTCGGTGAAATTAAAACGAATAAAAAAACTAATGCATTTAATAAAACTGATAAAGAAGCATGTGAGTGGGCTTTTTTAGGTGCCATAAAAGCATTTCATAAAAAGGCGAAAAACTTAGGTGCTGATGCGGTTATTAATATACAAAGTAACTATAAAAACATTCCTATAAATGATTCATCCAATTTTGAATGTGGGGCTGGTACATGGGTTGCAGGTGTTGCTCTTAAAGGTGATTTTGTTAAACTTAAATAGGTTTTTTAATCGAAGTTAAAATATTTATAATAAAAAGGAAATAGTATGAAGTATTCAAATTCACTAGTCAGTTTTTTGTTTGTGTTTCTTATGGTTGGATGTGCCAGTACTCAGGAATCCCCTTCTTCAACAAATAAAGAAACGGTCGCACAATCCAAAGACTTATCAACTAATGTAGAATCTAAAAAAGCCACGACTAGTGGAGTATTGCCTTCGTCAAAAAATATTTTTTACATACTTGCGGACATTCCCTTTTCTAATGAGTATTCAGCGGCAAATAATGTCAAGCAAGAGTGTACCAAATTAGGTTCTCAGTTTTCTAATTCCATTGTGAAATATGCCCCAAAGCATGGAATTTCTGTGCACCAAGTAACCGGTGAATTACCGAAGAAAGGAAAGGTGGTTAAATTGAGTATCCAAGATGTTTATAGTGGAGGTAACGCATTTATAGGGCATAGAAAGTCGGCGACGGTCTTAGCCATATTGTTTATTGATGGAGAAGAAGTATCTCGAACAACTAAAACACGGAACTCTGCTGGTGGTGCTTTTGGTGCATTCAAAGGTTCTTGCTCCATTCTAGCACATACGGTTAATACGCTAGGTAGTGATATCGGTCGATGGTTGACTAGAGGGTAAATTAGGTACTTAAAATAAAGGAATTGAAATGAGATATTTTTGTCTAAATAAGGCGTTAACATTTGTATTTACGCTAATAACTATACTTCTAATTACATCTTGCGCGAATAGTACTATTAATACTAGGGGAAAGCTTACGGCTGAATTAAAAGCGAACAAAATTTGCTTTATTGCAGGAACTCCGTCCGAAGAATTAGAGTATAGTTTTGTAAAACGAATAAAGTTTGGAAAAGGTAGTTACGGGAAAGTTGATGAGGTTACTGTAAACCTAGCTGATCAAGCGCGAGTAATCGGTGCTGACGCGATCATTAATTATGAAGGTTCTCAGCGTTTTGGTTTTTGGCCATGGCGTTTAGTCAGACCAATTGTTAGAGGTGATGCGATAAAGTGGAGCGATCCTCAGAGTATAAATTGCAGCGATCTCGGTGGTGTTTTACATTAATATCATTACTTTAAAGGGTTAGTTCTAAATTATCCAACAACCTAGGCTGCCCCATCCAAGCCGCACAAGCGATCAAAATTTGTTTATCTGCTTGTGTGGCTCTTTCTAGATCTTTGGTATTGCAAATTTCAAAATAATCTACATTAAATTCCTTTTGATTGAGTCGTTTGATAGCATTCTCTCGAATGAGTTTATAATTTCTATCTCCAGATTTTATTTGTTCAGCGACCGCTAGAATAGTTGTTCTTAATAATGACGCTTTATTTTTTTCTTCAGGAGTCAAAAATTTATTTCTTGAGCTCATGGCTAGACCATTTTCTTCTCTAATAATTTCTCCGCCAATAATTTGGATTGGCATAAAAAGATCTTTAACCATCGCGCTTAAAATTAAATACTGTTGATAATCTTTTTTACCAAAAATCACTATGTCTGGCTGTAATATATTAAATAGTATATTTACGACGGTTGTGACGCCTCGGAAATGTTCTGGGCGACTTTCTCCACAAAGTCTTTTAGTTAAACGGTTCACTTCAACACTGGTATTAATTTTAGTACCAATCGGATAAATAATTTCATTGGTGGGGGTGAATAAATAATCGACGTTTATTGATTCTAATTTTTCTATATCATTGTTTAGAGTTCTTGGGTATTTATTAAGGTCTTCATTCGCTGCAAACTGCATGGGGTTGACAAAGATACTACCAACCATTACATCACAGTGTTGTTGCGCGATTTTAAATAGTGACAAATGACCTTTATGAAGATTTCCCATTGTAGGAATTAAGCCAATGCGTTTGCCGTTTTTTTTGAGCGCAATCAGTTCATTTTGTATCGCGTTAGGCTCTTGATAAATTTTCATATTCAATTGTTACGCAAATTAATTTATTTGAAGCTATGTTGTTCTGTGGGAAAGCTTCTATCTTTCACTTCGGCAACGTAGGAAGTAATTGCATCAGAAACTGAAATAACGGATTCATTCTCAAAAAAGTTTTTTGCAAATTTTGGTCTAAAGTCGCTATTGAACCCTAACATGTCTTGTAGAACAAGTACCTGTCCGTCGGTTTGATTTCCAGCACCAATGCCAATTGTTGGGATAGACAATTTTTCAGTAATTTCTTTGGCAAGCTCTGAAGGAATACATTCAAGCACCAGCATTTGAGCGCCAGCTTTTTCGATCGCTAACGAATCGGAAATGATTTTTTCAGCATTATTTTTTTCACGACCTTGAACTTTATAACCTCCAAGCGCATCGACTGATTGCGGGGTTAAACCTAGGTGGGCGCAAACAGGCACGCCTCTTTCGACTAATTTTTTGATGCTTGAACAAGTCCACTCGCCACCCTCTAGTTTAACCATGTTAGCACCCGCTTGCATTAATAGAGCCGCGTTTGCAAGGGTTTGTTCTTTCGTTGCATATGACATATAGGGTAGGTCAGCTATCAGCCAAGAGCTCGTGTTACTCTTAGCGACACATTGAGTGTGATAAATCATATTCTCCATGGTTACAGGAACCGTCGAATGATGGCCTTGCATGACCATGCCGAGAGAATCACCTACGAGAATAATTTCGACACCCAGTTCTGATATGAGCTTAGAAAAACTGGAGTCATAAGCCGTCAATACGGTAATTGGTTCACCAGCTTGTTTTAGTTTCTGAATGCTATGTAAGGTTTGTTTTTGCATAAAGATATCTCTTGGCTTAATTTTATATATTTTTATTCATCATACGATAGTCGGATTAAAATAATGTCGACCATTATTAGTTGTTTCGATCCGTTCTAACAGTTGCTGATAATCTGCTTTATTGTTAATTAAGTCAATTGCAGAAGCGTTTACAATAAGTAGTGGGGAATCATTATAATAATGAAAAAAATCAGTATAAGCAGATGTTAGCTTATTTAGGTACTCTTCATTGATGGTATTTTCCATCGAGATACCACGCTTTCTTATTCGTTTTAATAAAACATCAGTCGGTGCTTGTAAATAGATCACAAGATCTGGAACCGGCGCATCGATGGTTAAGTTTTCATATACTTGTTCATAAAGGTTGAGCTCATCGGTATCAAGCGTGACTCTAGCGAAAAGCCGATCTTTATCCATTAAATAATCAGAGATATGGTTAGGTGAAAACATATCACCTTGTCTTAACTCTTGAAGTTGGCGAGAGCGTTGAAAAAGAAAATAAAGTTGTACTGGAAGCGCACCAGATTTGGGGTCTTGGTAAAATTTTTCTAGAAATGGGTTTTCAGATGCACCTTCTAATAAAAGCTCTGCTTGAAATGATTCTGCAAGTTTCTTCGCTAGGCTAGTTTTGCCAATACCGATTGGTCCTTCAACGGCAATAAAGCTTTTATTGCTCTTTTGAGATGTAGAAATTAATCGATTTTTATCTATCACAGCTTTTGTATTCCTTGGTTTCCAACTTGTTGTTTTAGAAGACTTATAGGGCTGTTATCAGGTAAATTTAGTCGTGGTTCAATTTCAGCTAAAGGTAACACCACAAAGTTTCTTTGTTTTATACCATAGTGAGGCACGGTTAGCCTGTCATTTTTAATTATTTGTTGGCCGTATAGTAGCAAATCCAGATCTAATGTTCG
>Ga0316204_10012117_pt1 | contig 10605 bp, 7 predicted proteins | sample 6monrhotite_MG_2_FD_205661 | JGI IMG/M metagenome (GOLD analysis project Ga0316204, IMG submission 205661) | Microbial mat bacterial communities from mineral coupon in-situ incubated in ocean water Damariscotta River, Maine, United States -... | ecosystem: Environmental > Aquatic > Marine >... | reverse complement strand
CTGCGTAAAAAGGTGTTTCTTCTAACACTAACATAGCAGGCTGGCCTTTCACTAAAGCATCAACCTCTTTGCCTTCAACAAAAATAGCGTTTACTTTAGATTGGCCTTCTAAATGTTCATAGCCGGTAAATTCAGTTTCACCGTCTATTTCGATAGTCTCATCGTATTGGCCACCAAATGAACTCGCCGCTCGTGCGCGTTCACGTTGTGCTTGCATTTCTTTATCAAAGCCAACCATATCCAGTGTTAAATTACGTTCACGCGCAATGTCATTGGTGAGATCGGCAGGGAAACCATAGGTATCATATAACTTAAAGACAACTTCACCAGAAATCTCTTTTCCTTTCATCGCGCTTATCGCATCTTCTAATATTGCCATGCCCTTTTCTAAAGTTTCTGCAAAACGTTCTTCTTCTTGTTTTAACGTTTTTTCAACTTGTGCTTGAGCTTTAGTTAACTCGGGGTAAGCTTCACCCATTTCTTTGACTAAAGGGTTAACCAGTTTATAGAAGAAGGCGTCTTTTTGACCCAGCTTATGGCCATGGCGTATTGCCCGACGGATGATACGACGTAATACATAACCTCTACCTTCATTCGAAGGCACAACGCCATCAACAATTAAAAAGCTGCATGAACGGATATGATCAGCAATAACTTTTAAGGAGTTATTATTTTTGTCAGCGCAATGCGTTTCTTTTGCTGTTGCTGCAATAAGGTTTTGGAATAAATCAATATCATAATTGCTATGGCCATTTTGCATAATCGCAGCAAGACGTTCTAAGCCCATACCTGTATCAACAGAAGGTTTTGGTAGAGGTTTTAATGTTCCTTGTTTGTCACGATCGTATTGCATGAACACAAGGTTCCAAATCTCAATGTAACGATCGCCATCTTCCTCTGGTGTACCTGGTGGTCCACCGGCAATACTTGCTCCATGATCATAGAAAATTTCGGTACAAGGACCACAAGGGCCTGTGTCGCCCATCGACCAAAAATTATCACTTTCGTATTGTTTGCCACCCTTTTTATCGCCGATACGAGTAAAACAATTTTTATCAACACCAATTTCATTTAACCAAATGTCTGCGGCTTCATCATCGTTTTCATAGACAGTGACCCACAGTTTTTCTTTTGGCAACTCAAGTACTTCAGTTAAAAAGGTCCAGGCAAAGTTAATCGCATCACGTTTAAAGTAATCACCAAAACTAAAGTTGCCGAGCATTTCAAAAAAGGTGTGGTGACGTGCTGTATAACCGACATTCTCTAAATCGTTATGCTTTCCGCCAGCGCGTACACAGCGTTGTGAAGATGTTGCTCGAACATAACTACGTTTATCTTGACCAAGGAATACATCTTTAAACTGCACCATGCCTGCATTAGTAAATAATAAGGTGGGATCATTGCCAGGCACGAGAGAACTCGAAGCAACTATTTCATGATTATTTTCTGCAAAGAAATTAAGAAAAGCTTGGCGTAATTCAGCGCTGGTTTTAATACTTGTTGTCATCGGGCTATTTACTTTTATATTAAATTTAATTTATATCACTTATGTGCCTAAATAGATCACCTTATTCATCATGGCACATCGCGTATCGAGTATGCTCACTTGAAAATCCTCGTGACTGCAAAAAGCGGCTTTGCCGTGCTTTTTCTTTTAAGTCAGAAGGAAGATCGGATCCGTATTTTTTGATACGTATCGTAACGGCCATTTCCTGCCAGCGCTCATCTCGCTCATCCAAGAAGGTCTCGATCATAGCATCACTGATGCCTTTTTGGCGTAATTCTGTACGAATTTTTAAGGGGCCCGAACCTCGATTAATTCGTTGATTTACAAAAGCTTCGGTGAATCTTTCGTCGCTTAGCAGTCCTTCATCCGATAGTCTCGTTAAAACGGTTAAAACTTCATCAACTTCATAACCTTTACCATTGAGCTTTTGCAGTAATTCTTGGTAGGCGTGTTCACGACGGGATAAATAATCCATTGCCGCTTCACGTATTGAACGGGGTGTTTTTGCCATGTTCTTATAAAATATATTAGTTTTGTTTTAAGATAAAAATCAACGCAGTGTCATTGCGAGAAGCCTATACAAATTACTTTTTAGGCTGACGTGGCAATCTTGTAAATCAGTGCTCAAACTGCAAGATGGCTTCTGTCATGTTGTCTCGCTCACAATGACGTGCATTGGATAAAGCTCTTAAGGTTAAGCCTCAACTAGCTCCTCTTCTTTGGCACCTTTTTCGGGCTTAATCGCTTTTTCTTTCGCTTTTTCTTCTTTAATTTCTTCTTCAGGCATATCGCTTGGCAACATAATCGCGCGCACCCTTGCCTCTATATCCTGAGCCATTTCAGGGTGTTCTTTGAGGTAGTTACGTACATTATCTTTGCCTTGACCAATGCGATCACCGTTATAGCTATACCACGCACCGGCTTTATCAACGATATCGTGCTGTACCCCTAAATCAATAATTTCACCTTCACGAGAAATACCTTCACCATAGAGTAAGTCGAACTGTACCTGTTTAAATGGTGGCGCCACTTTGTTTTTCACCACTTTCACTCTTGTTTCATTACCTAGAATTTCATCGCCTTTTTTGATTGCACCAATACGACGAATATCTAAACGCACGGAAGAGTAAAATTTTAATGCATTGCCACCAGTAGTGGTTTCAGGATTACCGAACATCACACCAATTTTCATACGTATTTGGTTAATGAAAATGACTAAGGTATTTGAACGTTTAATATTTGCGGTGAGTTTACGTAGTGCTTGTGACATTAAACGAGCTTGTAGGCCCATATGTGAATCACCCATATCGCCTTCAATTTCAGCTTTTGGTGTTAATGCAGCGACCGAGTCAATAACAATGACATCAACTGCCGCAGAGCGAACTAACATATCGGTAATTTCTAAAGCTTGTTCCCCTGTATCGGGCTGCGAGACCAATAGTTCATCGACATCAACACCGAGTTTTTCAGCATACCCCGGATCAAGTGCATGCTCTGCATCGACAAAGGCTGCTGTACCACCCAATTTTTGCATTTCCGCAACGACGTGTAATGTCAGCGTTGTTTTACCTGAAGATTCAGGGCCATAAATTTCAACGACTCTACCACGTGGTAAACCGCCTATGCCCAAGGCAATGTCTAGTCCTAGTGAACCTGTTGAAACCGACTCAATATCGCGAATTGCGGTTCCGTCACCCATTTTCATTACAGAGCCTTTACCAAATTGTTTCTCAATTTGACCCAATGCTGCCGCTAGTGCTTTTTTCTTATCGCTGCTCATATCTGCCATTTTTGTTCTCCATGTTGAGGATGACCCCATTAAATAATTGTTCTTTTGTTTATTCGCCTAAACAGCGGCTACTCATCATTTTGTGTACCGCTCTACATCATGGTTTGTACTTTAGTTAATACTTTTTACAATGTCAATACTTTTTACCACCTAAATATAAAATACCAGATAATATTTTATATGAGATAGGTTTTTTTACTATACTTATCTCGATACAATCCATGAATCAATAAAAGGACTTGGCATAGGAGCAGTCGTTTGGCAGTTGATCACTCAGTAAATGGTATTAAACGGGCAAGTCAGCAACGTTTGCAGTATATCGAGCTCATGGCCTATTACACCGGATTGGTGACTCGAAGTGATGTGGCAAAAGCTTTTGGTATATCAGATGCCGCAGCGACAAAAGATTTAAAATTCTATGGTCAAATTGCGCCGGACAATCTTATATATAAGCACGCACTATTTGGTTTTGTACCCAGCTCGTCATTTGAAGAAATTTTCACTGACCTCGAACCTGAACAAGTGCTACCAATGATTGCCGCTAACTTGCCTTTTATTGGCGAGACTCAAGAACAGAACTTATTATATGGAGTTGCGACCGAACAACTCCCTCTTCCACAACGCTTACCAAATAAACACATCGTTGCTCAGATTGTTCGTGCGATTAAACAAAAGTCTAAACTCAACATGGTTTACAGCTCTTTATCCGATCGCGAAACGAGTGAAGCTCGAATTATTGAGCCGCACGCCTTAATTAATACCGGGTTACGTTGGCATGTGCGCGCTTATAGTGAGGATAGCTATGATTTTCGTGATTTTGTCTTATCGCGAGTACAACAAGCACAACAATTAGACAAAAGCGCTGAATCTAACCCAGAATATGATGATGATTGGATGGAGCTTGTCAATTTGCAGTTAAGTCCACATCCTAACCTCAGTGAAACAAAGCGGCAGATACTCATGACCGATTATGCCGCGGATGGTGATGTAATTGAATTTACCGTAAGACGTGCATTATTAGCCTATGTATTACAAAGGCTTTCAGTTGATACGACCGAAGACCATTCTTTAAATCCGAATGCATACCAATTGGTTATTATGAATAGAGATGAAATAGAACCCTTTGCAGGCTGGGCTTTTTTATAACAACTTTATGATGCCATCAAGCGCAAATTGCACCGCTTGTTCGCGCACGCTATTTCGATCACCATTAAACACAATGGTTTCAGCGTGAATAATCTTTGCAGATTGCGCCTCTGATTTTGCCCATGCAAAACAGACTGTACCGACAGGCTTCTCATCTGTTCCACCGGATGGCCCTGCAATACCGCTAATCGCAATGCTTAAGTCGGCCTGACTATGTTGCAACGCACCTAATGCCATCGCATTAACAGTTTCGATGCTAACCGCGCCGAATTGCTCCAATACTGAAGAACTCACACCTAACATGTCGATTTTTGACTCGTTTGAATATGTGACAAAACCGCGATCAAACCAGTCTGAACTTCCATTCAAGTCAGTGATCACTTTCGCCAACCAGCCCCCCGTGCACGACTCTGCCACAGTGAGTTTTTGCTTTGATGGGCGTACTAACTCAGCTAAATGCAGTACTTGTTCATTGAAGTTAATCATCGATATTTATGTCAAATACTGGAAATTCACTTATTTATGTTCTAAAACAGTAAAGATTTCTTTTCGTGGATATTCTTGTGGACATACGAATTACACCTTTAAGCCAGTTTTCGACTCAATCGAAGCGGCAAGGTAATACGCAATTAAGCCGTTCGTATTCCAGTACGAGTCAACCGTTCAATCAACCCGCTACGCCGTTAAAAACGAAAAAGAGTGTCTCAAGTCAGGTTTTAACAGTCACCAGCAAAAAACCATCATTACCCGCTAATAACCCGCATTTTTCTCAACAGGCTACTGTCTCAAGCGCTAATAATAAAAAAGGCCTGTCTCTTTATCGGCAAGTTGAAAGCAACCTACTTTTTCAGGGTGGAGAATTAGTAAACCGCTTTAATTACAAAGTTTAAAGCGACTCATTGTCACCGACATCATCTTCTTCATAGATGTCTTTAATCACTGCACCAATTTCATAGCCATCTTCATGGCGTTGTTTTATTACACGCACAACTTTAACATTGGCATGTAACGGCGGAGTTAATATATTTGAGGGTTTAATATTAACTTCAAGCAAACAGTCTTTTTCAATTTCATCATCTGTTATAAACATCATGCCGCGACCACTTAAATTCGCAATACGGCCAGATTGATTTTCATCTTCTGAATCAGCTATTCGGTATAAAATTTCACAGTCGATATCAATACGAATGAAGTCACGCTTTTCATCATATTCCCGCGTCATCAACCTCTCCTCATATATTCTATTTTTTATTTATCGATGATTTGCAACACCTTAACTTTATGGGATGAGAAGGCTCCCTGCAAGGTAAACCTTCATGCAAAAGGTGTCGGAAATTATCATTCAGTTCTACTTTTAATATGGGATAATAGCCGGCATGCCCTAAGATGCTCCTCTGTGTAACCAAGAGCATAAAAATTCACGTAATTTAAAGTATACTCAACGTAAATGGCTAAATTAAAAGAACAACCCTCACATACGCCAATGATGCAGCAGTACCTTGGCATTAAAGCGGATTACCCGAATACCTTATTATTTTATCGTATGGGTGATTTTTATGAATTATTTTTTGACGATGCCCGCGAAGCCGCTAAACTTTTAGATATTACCCTCACCGCTCGCGGTCAATCTAAAGGCGAACCCATACCCATGGCCGGTGTGCCGTATCATGCTGCCGATACTTATTTAGCCCGTTTAATTCGCAAAGGCATGTCTGTTGCAATATGCGAGCAAGTGGGAGACCCGGCCACATCAAAGGGTCCGGTTGAACGCAAAGTCATGCGCATTGTGACTCCAGGTACAGTGACTGATGAAGCCTTATTAAATGAGCGTCAAGAAAATCTCATCGTTGCACTTAATATCACTCATGATCATCTATTCGGTTTAGCTGTTTTAGATATGAGTAGCGGCCGATTCTCAGTTCTACAGTCTTTAGGTGAAGAAGCTTTATTAAGTGAATTACAACGCTTACGTCCCGCCGAGTTACTGCTAAGCGAAGAAATTGATCCCACCCCCTATAAACACTATGCAACCAGTATAAAACAACGTGCCCCTTGGCATTTTGATTACAGTAGTGCGAATCGAGAACTCTGCGAACAATTTTCAACAAAAGACTTAGCCGGTTATGGCTGTGCAGAGTTGCCCATGGCAGTAGCCGCAGCGGGATGTTTACTAACTTATGTAAAAGAAACCCAACGTTCTGCGTTACCGCATATACAGGCTATACATACTGAATCACGAGAAGATTGTTTGATTCTCGATGCCACAACACGACATAATTTAGAGTTAACTGAAAGTATCTCAGGCCATAAAGAAAATACCTTGAGTGCGATACTTGATCATACCGCAACGCCAATGGGGAGCCGGCTTTTACATCGCTGGATCCATCGCCCACTCCGCGATCATAAAATACTCAATCAACGCCAAGAATCTATCGAAGCTATTCTTAGCGCCCAAGCATATGTAAAGCTACATGACATCTTACGCGGCATTGGAGACATTGAACGCATACTCACCCGAATTGCCTTAAAATCTGCAAGACCACGTGACCTCGCACAACTGCGAAATGCTTTAGCACAATTACCCCCTTTACAACGTTGCATCCGCGAACTTAATAGCCCTTATATACAAAAAATCAGTAAACTGATTAGTGAGCACCCTAAGCTCCATGCTTTGCTTGAAAGATCTATTATCGAAACACCACCACTTTTAATTCGTGACGGCGGAGTCATCGCCCATGGTTATGATAAAGAGCTTGATGAGTTACGTGGTTTACAAGAAAACGCAGGTGAATTTTTAGCTGAGCTTGAAGCAAAAGAAAAACAGCAAACGGGTATAAACGCCCTCAAGGTCGGCTATAACCGGGTACATGGTTATTACATAGAAATCAGTCGACTACATTCTGATACAGTACCGGAACATTACCAACGCCGCCAAACATTAAAAGCTGCTGAGCGGTTTATTACGCCTGAATTAAAGACACTTGAAGACAAAGTCCTCAGTGCTAATGAGCGCGCACTTGCGCGAGAAAAAAGTTTATACAATGAACTACTCGACACCTTAGCTCACTCACTTAGTGCTCTACAAACTTGTGCGCAGTCATTATCAGAACTTGATGTACTACATAATTTAGCCGAGCGTGCTGACTTATTAAATTATGTCCGACCAACACTCGTTACGCAAACAGGTGTTAATATTATCAATGGGCGCCACACCGTTATCGAGCAAGTACAAGAGGCTCCTTTCACACCTAATGATATTTCGCTCTCAGCAAAACAACATATGCAACTTATTACCGGACCAAACATGGGTGGTAAGTCGACTTACATGCGACAAACTGCATTGATTGTTTTAATGGCACATGTGGGAAGTTTCGTACCTGCTGACTCAGCAGAAATAGGCAACATTGATCGTATCTTTACGCGTATAGGTGCTTCAGATGATTTAGCCAGCGGGCGCTCAACCTTTATGGTTGAAATGACCGAAACGGCAAATATTTTACATAACGCTACAGCACAAAGTTTAGTGTTAATGGATGAAATTGGCCGCGGTACCAGTACCTATGATGGCCTATCGTTAGCATGGGCATGTGCTGAACATTTAATTACCCAAGTTAAAGCATTAACTTTATTCGCCACCCATTATTTTGAGCTCACCACATTGGCGGATGAGTTATCGGGCTGCACGAATGTGCATTTAGATGCGGTTGAGCACGGTAGTCACTTAGTCTTTTTGCACAAAGTCAAACCTGGCAAAGTCAATCAAAGCTATGGATTGCACGTCGCTTCACTCGCAGGTGTACCAGAAAGTGTTGTAGCCCAAGCCAAATTAAAGTTACAAGAACTTGATCAACATACCCCATCACAGCCGGTTAAAAGCTTAACCAAAACGCCTCCCATATCTCACCCTTTTGAAGAAGAAATTGAGCAAATTCAGCCAGATGACATGTCGCCTAAAGAAGCCTTAGAATGGGTCTATAGTTTGAAAAAACGCTATATGAAGTCTGCAAAAGACTGATCTCACCCAATTATTTCAGTATTTACCCTTAATCATCTTACTTTTAGTAAGAAGACTCACTATAAGCCTAAAGAATTTGCTAAAAATGCCGAAAATTTAAGGTAGTAACGTTAACTCTTTGTAATAACTTTATAATAAGTAAAGGGATTTTAGCTCATGCAAATCAACTTCAAACAACGCTACCAAAACAAGCTCGATAACTTTTCTATTAAGAAAAAATTTTTTATCGGCTTTGGTATTGTTTTATCGTTCATGACGCTCGCTGTCATCGTGACCATGACTAATCTCTTTAGCATGAAATCTAACATCACTAATGTGGTCAAAGAACATGAGCCCACAGTCATTGCAGTAATCGAACTAGGACAGCAAATAAACCAAGCCAGTAGTGCATTAGGTTTTTATTTATTGAGCAAAGAGCGTAATCATAAAGTTGAATTTAAAAATAGCTTACAAGATGTAACAACCACACTACAAACTTTGCAATCCCGCGAGTCTATTCAAAATGATGATGCCGCTAAAAAACTCGTCACACTTATTTCAAGTAAAATCACAACATTCAATGAGTATCATTCAAAATTATTTGAGTTAGCTGATGATGACTCAAAGAATATGCCCGGCATTTTATATTCAGCAAACAATCTTAACCCTATTAGCCAAAATATATTACAAAACGTCTCAGCAATGATTGAAATTGAAGAGAGTGAATCAGCAACACAAAAACGTAAAAAATTACTGATTGAAATTGAATCACTTAGATACAACTGGACCAATGCAATGAGTAGTTTACGAGCCTATCTTGCTTTCAGACGTGCCGTGACACGAAAAGAAATAACTATTTACCTAGAGCAGGTAAAAATTCAAATTGGCAAAGTTGAAAAATTCTCTGGTGAATTAACTTTTGAACAATCTGACTCACTCGAACAAATCAAAGCCTCACTAGATGACTTCGCCATAAAAATCAATAAAGTCTATGAACTGCATGGTGGAGAAAAATGGCGTGTCGATGCCTATTCCATACGCACTGAAGTTGCACCATTGCTTGATAAAATTCACCGCGATTTAAATGCACTGCAAAAAATTCAACGCGAAAAAATTGAAAATGCAAGCGACTCATTGATTATGCAATCGAGCACAACAATTATTTTGAGTATTATATTGTTATTACTTGCAGGTATTTCTGCTGGTGTAATCACTGTAGAGTTAATACGCAACATTGTTGTTCCGCTTAATGATGCAGTGAATGCGACACGCAAAATTACATTAGGTGATTTAAGTGTGGACTTAAATGATTCGGCTAATGATGAAATAGGACAACTCAGCAAATCATTTAATACCATGGTGAAAAAATTCCAAGCCGATATAGAAATAGAAAAACAAAATAATGAAGATTTAGAAGGGAAAGTTTCTCTCATTTCAGATGTCGTAGAACTTGCCGCGAAAGGTGATTTAACCGGTAGAATTATAAAATATAGCGATGATAATTTTGTTTCTGAATTAGCAAATGGTGTTCAGGGCATGTTAGATAACCTAAATAATTTAGTCTCTAAAGTGCAACGCTCAGGAATACAGGTTACATCGTCAACAACAGAAATTGCTGCAACGGCTAAACAACAAGAAGCGACTGTTACAGAACAAGCTGCAACAGCAAATGAAATATCGACAACCGCCCAGGAAATTTCAGCAACCTCTCAAGAGTTAGTTAACACTATGGGGGAAGTAACTCAGGTTGTTGAAAGCACTGCTAATGAAGCGGCACACAGTCAAATCGCGCTCAATGAAATGGAAAGCACAATGCATAAAATGATGGAGGCGACAGCAAACATTAGCACTAAGCTTTCAGTGTTAAGTGAAAAAGCAGCAAACATCAATAGTGTTGTCACAACCATTACGAAAGTGGCAGATCAAACAAACTTACTCTCATTGAATGCGGCTATTGAGGCTGAAAAAGCAGGCGAATATGGCGCAGGCTTTTCTGTCGTTGCAACTGAAATAAGACGATTAGCAGACCAAACTGCAGTTGCAACATGGGATATTGAGCAGATGGTTAAAGAAATGCAAACAGCGGTATCAGCTGGCGTTATGGGCATGGATAAATTCAGCGATGAAGTTCGTGGTGGTGTCAACGATGTACAACAAGTGGGGGCACAA
>Ga0316204_10012116_pt1 | contig 10606 bp, 9 predicted proteins | sample 6monrhotite_MG_2_FD_205661 | JGI IMG/M metagenome (GOLD analysis project Ga0316204, IMG submission 205661) | Microbial mat bacterial communities from mineral coupon in-situ incubated in ocean water Damariscotta River, Maine, United States -... | ecosystem: Environmental > Aquatic > Marine >... | reverse complement strand
GATTGGTGCTGATGTCGTCGGTCTTGATGAAATCATGCGAATAGAAGCTGATGTGTTTAGTCCCAATGCGTTAGGCGCAATTTTGGATAAGGTTTCTATAGCACATCTGAATGTTCCGATCGTTGCCGGCGGTGCAAATAATCAACTCGCAACACCAGAAGATGGTCAGCGGATTTTCGACCGCGATATTCTTTTCGCACCCGACTATGTTATCAATAGTGGCGGTATCATTAGCGTGGCACTTGAATATCTTGATAGCGGAGACGTTGAAGATGTGAATAGCCGAGTGGCTTTGATTCCGGACCGCCTCACCAAAATTTGGGAAGAAAGCGCGACGGCAAAATTACCTTCTGCCGAGGTAGCCGACAACATGGCACGTAAACTGATTGGACGCGGTTAATCAGGCTGATGCTGGAAAGACTGGCCAGCGATCTGTGATTGCGCCATCTTCATAAACTGCAATATCACCAAATTGCAGGAATACTGCTTCGCTCTGGGTTGGACGCAGAAATACGAAATCATCGGGTTTCAGATTAATATTTTCTCCGCCGTTAAGCATCTCCTGATTGCTCGAACGACCAAAGGTTGAGTTGTAGCTTAGTCCGGGTGGATCTTCGGGATGAGCTAGCCAATGTCCGCCATAGATAAAGACTGTCTTGTCCAGGTTTGGATCCATTGCTTTTTTGGCACTATCCGCAAACTCTAGGCCAGGAATTCGGGTTTCATCACTTGTTTTAATTACGGGTGTTGCGATGAAGGATGCTGGCTGAAAAGGCTTCAGTAGATCTGTGTCAAAATTGGTTGGTTTGACCAATGCAGAGCCTACGGAAATTTCATTGGCGATATTTGTGTCGTTGTATAGCCGATATGTCGGACTGCCTGCTGCATTACGTGTTGCAGTTGCTACTTTTTCCTCATCAAAAACCGCTGCTGCTGATCTCAGGGCTTCGGTATAAATATCCCACGCACCGTTTTTGGCCCGTTCGCGCCATCCCAGGGCCGTGGGAAGTGCGGAAAGATGCGGTTCATATCCCATATATCCTGAAAACTGGAGACGATTGGATTGGCGAAGTTTCTCCAACATACCATTTAGATCATCGCCTGGAACCATTCCTCCGCGATGCAACCCGACATCCAATTCGATATTGATCGCCATATTAGTGCCATTAGCTTCGGCTATTGCGGCATATTGATCCAGCCTTTCCGGCGTGTCTATCAACCACTGAATCTTGTCTTTGGCATCCACACTTTCGATCGGCAGTTCAGTAAAATAGTTTCGCGCAGCCTGCGCCGGCAAAGGTTTGCCAACCAGTTGGCTGGTTTCGGGCATTTTCCTTGACAATGCCAGGAGCATGGGTTGGTTAAATGTCATCAGACGGTCAGTGCCGCTGCGTTCCCGGACATGCTGAAGAAGCTTAAGCGAAGGCAGGGACTTGGCAACGATGCGGTATCCCATACCATCCGGCAGATCGTCCATGACTTGATCGATATTGGCATTTAGCCGGTTCCGATCCACTACGAGAGTGGGTTGTGCGATATTTGCTTCGATCAAAGCTTTTTGCATCTTGACGAAATAGGGATTGCGCGGACCGCTGTTATCGGATGATCTGCTCATTGCTAAGGCTCCTCCTGCGACGACCGCTCCACCGATCATAAGATTTCTGCGACTGAGTTTAGCCATCAGGCCTCTCCCCATATCTCGGCGAGATAAGGATTAACAAATTTACCCGTTGGATCCAGTTCTTTGCGGAGATTGTTGAATGCATCAAACTTTGGATAAAGTTCACGAAGTTCATTGGCTTTCAGGCTATGCATTTTCCCCCAATGCGGCCGTCCGCCATTTCTTCGCAATATCGGTTCGAAGTCTGTGAAAAAATAGGAGAAGTCTTCATCATAGGGAGCATGGATCGCGATCGAAAACCGGCGGCCATCGTTAAACGGGCTGAGCCATGCATTGTCTGGTGCCGTTACTCGCGCTTCTATAGGAAAGAAGGTATCGCCTCGAGATTCTATGCTTGTGATAATTTCTTCCAGTGTTGCCAATCCCTTGTCGAGCGGCATGTGATATTCAATTTCATTGAATTTATCATTGCGCGTTGTCGCCAAAAGCTTCCATGCGGCATCGCTCGTGTCCTCGACCTGGCCTTCTTCTAACTCACCCTGCACCAGCTTGCGCCTAAGCCATGGCCACCAGCCTAGCGTATCACGTAGCTCCTTGAGGTCAGCTAAGATATTGTCGTCTTCACCTTCTTGGCGGCCTGTGACTTCACCGTCAAAAATATCATGCTGGATATAGGCTCCATAGCCTGTGTGTGGAAAATAGTAGATCTCGAAATTGCGATATTTTTGGGATTGGCTATCGAACTGACCAAGCAGGTTTTTCAACTTCATCAAACCAGTCTGTCGGCGAAGATTGAATGCTTTTTCGACCTTCAAATCAAATCGAGTGATGACGCCCAGACTGCCGAGCGACACTTTTCCGGCTTGAAACAGATCAGCATTGCTATCAGCGCTGGCGGAAATGATTTCCCCTGCGGGAGTGACCAGTTCAAAGGCTTGTACATAATCGTGGATTGCAGATAGATTGTAACCGGTTCCGTGGGTCGCTGTTGCAAAACCGCCAGCAAGCGTTTGTACGTCAATATCGGGAAGATTGGCGAAACCAAGGCCTTGCTCGCTTAGTAGCTTCGCTGATTCCTGTAGACGAGACCCCGCGCCAAAGGAGGCCGTCTGTTGTTCGATATCATGGCTAATCATTCCCGATATCGAGCTCACGTCGATCATAGTGCCCTCGGTCGGCGCCAGAGCGGTGAAGCTGTGACCACTCCCTACGGGCCTAACCGGTGCGGAAGAATTCTTTAAAAGCTCTGCCACTTCTTCAGCTGAAAATGGGAAACTAATGTCTTGCGGTGTGGCTTTCAATATTTCTGACCAGTTTGTCCACGGGCGTTCTCCATCGGGAGCTTTGGGTAAGCCTGGATTAAAGTCATCTCGAGGATAGTTTTTGCTGCCCCAGTAGATATGGCTCACCGCTGGTATGGCAACTACAGCTGCGGCCCCTCCCAGCAAAACCGATCTGCGTGATAATCCCATTCTCTCTCCCCCAATTGCATCGTCTATAACCTTAAGAAAACCGACTGCATCAGGTTGCCGCGGCTCATTTGCAAAACGATAGTAAAAAATACCATATTGCCTTTCAGAAAGTCAACGAGAAAGAACCCCTGAGACAGAAAACTATAGTCACAACAGAATGGGGCTATGTCATTATGGAGATGATATAATAATCGCCCCGATTTTAGCGTTGATCAGGTTTTTATAGGTATTGCATCGGTTTTGAGGGATATTCCGTTCAAATCATCTTAGTTTGATAGGAAAAACCCTTGTCGCTTTCCGGCTATTCTGCCATCGGACATAGGAGTTATAACTGGTCGCGCAGTAATTTAGGCAGTAACAGCTTTTTCGATGCACGCTTACGCAAATCCCGCCCGATTCCTATCCCTTGCCAAGCCGCTAACGCTTTGGTTTCTGGTTGTCGGTATTCTGCTGATAGCTTTCGGTTCAGCTTACGGTATTTTGGCCGCACCGGCCGATCGCCTTATGGGCGATAGTGTAAGAATTTTGTATATACATGTACCCACTGTTTGGCTTGCTATGGGGGGATGGACCTCAATTGCCATTGCCAGCATTGTCCAGATAGTTTGGCGGCATCCTTTGGCAGCTGTAGCCGCTAGGGGTGTCGCGGTCCCGGGCGCATTGTTTACTGCGCTTGGTCTTATTACCGGTTCCATTTGGGCGCGTCCAACCTGGGGCACGTGGTGGGTTTGGGATGGCAGGGTCACATCCGTGCTGGTTCTGTTTTTTCTGTATCTGGCGTATATTGCGTTAGCCAATGCCAGTAGTGAAAAAGGCGGCGTGTCAAGAGTAACCGCAATTTTTGGGATCGTTGGCGCGATTAATATCCCGATAATAAACCGTTCCGTTGTATGGTGGAACACCTTGCATCAGCCCGCCAGTATTACAGCCGGCGGATCATCCATTGATAGCGCATTTCTATGGCCACTGTTGGTAAATGTGGTTGGATTCAGTCTGCTATTCGGAGCAATCGTTTTGATGAGAATGCGGGCGATCTTGGCTGAAACCAAGGTAGAAGCCCGACTAAGACGGATGGCAGCAGAATGAACCACTGGCCCTTTGTAATCGCTTCCTATGCAATAGTGCTGTTAAGCACTGCCGGAGTAGTGGCGTGGGCCTATTCCGCTATGCGCCGATCGGAGCAAAAGGCAGAACAGTTGAGCAAGAAAAAATGAAGGCAAAACATCAACGATTGACACTTGCCATTTTGGCATTGGTTGCTCTTATCGGGGCCAGCCTGCTGGCAGCTTATGCATTGCAGGATCAGGCAAGTTATTTCTACACGCCCAGTGATATTGCTGAAAAACAACCAAAGGCGGGACAGGCGATCCGGCTTGGCGGTATGGTGGAAGAAGGGTCTATTCAACGTGGAGCGGATGGTGTTACCGTTGAGTTTGTTGTCCATGACGGAACTGCAAAACAGGCCGTTACCTATACTGGAATTACTCCGGATCTGTTTGTGGAAGGATCTGGTGTTGTGGCAGATGGGAAACTGACAGATGGCGGTGTTTTTAGAGCAGATACTTTACTCGCCAAACATGACGAAAATTATGTGCCGCGTGAGCTGGATGGTATTGATATGACGGGTGCGCAAAACAAAACCGAAACGCTTGTCCAATGATCGCAGAGGCAGGACTCATAGCTTTATGGCTGGCCGCTGCACTGGCTTTGTTGCAGCTTGCGCTTTGCGTCATCGGCTTAACGAAGGGTCAGGACAAGCTGTTTGCTGCGATACGACCAGTGGCTATTGCGCAAGGCGTGTTGGTTACGCTCTCCTTCTTGTTGCTGGTGTTGTTGTTCATCCGATCTGACATGTCCGTAAATCTGGTAGTGGCGAACAGCGCATCGATGAAGCCGCTAATCTATAAAATTTCCGGTACATGGGGGAACCATGAAGGGTCTATGCTGCTCTGGGTTGCGATCATGGGTATTGCCGGAGCGGCGATCGGTCTGTTTGAGCGTTCATTGAAACAGCGAACGCTAGTCACAACATTGGCCGCGCAGGCGTTTATCAGCATCGGTTTTTATGCTTTCCTGTTGATTGCATCCAATCCATTTGAGCGGGCATTCCCGGTTCCCGAGGATGGGCGGGGGCTAAATCCGTTGCTACAGGATGTTGGTCTCGCGCTGCACCCTCCTACGCTTTATCTGGGATATGTTGGCCTCTCGATCGCCTTTTCATTCGCGGTGGGAGCGATGATCAATCGCGACGTCGGACCCGATTTTGCAAAAGCCATGCGCCCCTGGGTACTTGGTGCCTGGGTGTTTTTGACGCTGGGGATAACGGCAGGTAGCTATTGGGCCTATTATGAACTGGGCTGGGGTGGCTGGTGGTTCTGGGACCCGGTTGAAAATGCTTCACTCATGCCATGGCTTGCGGCGACGGCACTATTGCATTCGGTTACGGTTTTGGCGACGCGGGATGGCTTGAGGGCTTGGACCTTAATGCTGGCGGTGGTGGCATTCTCTATGTCTATGATCGGAACTTTTCTGGTGCGATCCGGCGTGTTGACCAGCGTACATGCCTTTGCTGTTGACCCGGAACGCGGGAGTTTCATTCTGGCCTTGCTTGCCATCTACATAGGCGGCGCGATGGCATTGTTTGCGCTACGAGTGGGAACTGTAAAAGAGGGTTCTCAGTTTGAGCCAGTGAGTCGGGAAGCTTCTCTGGTTGCCAATAATCTGTTGTTGTCGGCGATATTGGGAATTGTGTTTATCGGCACGCTCTATCCACTGGTTGTGGAAGGGTTTACCGGTGAGATGATCTCTGTCGGTGCGCCATATTTCAATCTCGCCACTGGACCAATCGCTCTTATTTTGGTCGCTGTAATGGCGATCGGCCCTTTGCTTCGATGGCGAAGGGACAAGGCCATGCTGGTGCTTAACCGAGTTTCAATTCCGGTTTTCCTAACCGCCGCGACCCTGTTTGCATTGGTTTTGTTCACAACATCTATGTCGGCGTTATCGCTGGTGGGGCTGGCCTTGGCCGCTGGGATCGCTGTTGCCAGCTTTGCTCCCTTATGGAAACGCAATTTACGGCGTACGCCAATGCATACCTATGGAATGATTATCGCACATTTTGGAGTCGCGGTGGCGCTGGTGGGAATGGCATCGGAGAGCAGTTTTACAGAAGAAAAGCTGGTTGCTGCCAAACCGGGCGATGAATTGATGGTCAATGACTGGAAAGTTAAACTACATGCCATTGAACCGATGGCTGGTCCGAATTGGACTGCACTTGAAGCACGCGTAACTGCCCAATATGCAAATGGTACGACATATGAGATCGCACCGCAGAATCGAATGTTCCCTTCTGCACAAACTCAAACCAGTGAAGCCGCGCTGCTAACCCGGTGGAATGGGCAACTATATGTCGTACTGGGTGATAGCGATGAACAAGGGCGCTGGCAGTTGCGCGTCTGGTGGAAGCCATTTGTTACCTTGATCTGGTTTGGCGGTGTGCTGATCGCACTGGGAGGATTGCTTGCGATGATTGGTCGTTTGCGACGTGCGGTTCGGCAACGGAGACAGCGCGCATATGCTGAGGAGTGGTTATGAATCGCTGGTTGCTCTGGGTACCGTTGGGGCTATTTGCGGCCTTTTTTGCGGTCGTTGCTGCCGGATTGATGCGACCGAAAGACAATATTATTGAATCAAAAATGGTCGGCAAGCCAATCCCGGAATTTACCTTGCCAGCAGCGATTGAGCAGCGCCCGGCTCTCACCAGTGCAGACCTTGCTACCGGTGAGCCCCAGATGCTCAATATTTTTGCAAGCTGGTGTGTGCCGTGCATCGCTGAGGCTCCGCAGCTATTGGCGCTAGAACAGGCAGGTGTCAAAATTAACGGTATTGCCAGTCGTGATACGCCGCAAGATATCGCCAATTTCCTGTCGCGTTGGGGAAACCCTTATGTGCGTATTGGAACCGATGTACGCAGCATTGTGCAGCTTGAGCTGGGTTCATCTGGAGTTCCAGAGACATTCATTATTGATAGCAAAGGTGTAATTGTGCACCAGCATGTTGGCGATATTCGTAAAGAGGATGTGGCGGAGTTGTTAAAGATTTGGAGGGAAGCGGGATGAAGTATCTGATCCTTTTCCTGACGTTTCTTGCCGCAGGACCGCTAGCTGCCCAAAATGCACTGCCGGCTTCTCCTTATGCGGATCAGCAACTTGCGGATCCAGATAAAGAGGCGAAGGCGCGCGCATTGATGGATGAGCTGCGTTGTCTGAAGTGTCAGAGTCAATCCATTGCTGACAGCAATGCCCCGATGGCGGGCGATATGCGTAGCCAGGTCCGAGAGCGCATCGCGGCGGGCGAAACGCCCGAGGAAGTAAGAAACTGGCTCATTGAACGCTATGGCGACTGGGTTTCCTACAACCCGTCGGTAAATGCCAAGACATGGCCGTTATGGGCCGCTCCGATAATATTGCTGATTTTGGCAATTTGGTTGGCTCGGGGCCGCTTTCGCCGCCGAAAGGATAGAGAATAATGGGCTGGATCATTCTTCTTGTCATGGTTGCGGTGATTTTTGGTACGTTGCTATGGATCGCCAAGTTGCCACGGACAGCTTATGAAATAACAGGGGCCGCCCTATTGCTTGGCGTGGCCGGATATGCCTGGCAGGGCAATCCTGGAATGGCGGGAGTATCGGTTGAACCGACCGAAAAGCCAAATAGCTTTGATGAAGACAGCATATCATCGCGCAATGAAATGGGAGAGCGTTTTGGAACTGCCCGTGAATGGTTGGTATTCTCGGATTCGCTGAACCGTGATGGCAAGCATGGCGCGGCGGCCAACTATTTGCGCAATGGCGTGAAAGAGCATCCCAAAGATCCAGACCTTTGGGTTGGATTGGGCAATGCTCTGGTGGTTCATGCAGATGGCGTCATAACGCCAGCCGCTCAATTCGCGTTTCAACAAGCAGCCAATATTTCGCCTGAGCATCCTGGTCCTCCGTTTTTCTTGGGCATGGCTTATGCTCAATCTGGTAAACTCGACCAAGCGCGGGCGATTTGGACCGAGTTACTGGAGCGCAGTGACGAAGATGCACCGTGGCGTGCTGATCTCGAGTCGCGACTAGCAACGCTAAACCGCATGCAACCGGGGGCTCCTTTGCCGGTCGAAGAGCCATCTGGTGAGTAAAAAACAACAATTTTACAGGCAGTTGGGTTTGAGTAACCGGCGATTTGTTGCGTGGTAAAAAAGTGCATGCTAAGCGCGCGCGCTTGCTGCGACAAATGTCAGTAAACGCCTAGCAACAAATAGGGGAAAGCCTTAGCGGCCAACCGATGTCCGAAGGGTCAGCATCTTCTAACGGCAAACGCAACTATGCGGTCCAACCCCATGGATCGCGGCAGGAAGGCAGCGCCATTGTCAAACTGGCCGCCGGCGCAGTCGGTATTGTCTTTGGCGATATTGGTACCAGTCCGCTTTACGCATTTCGCGAAACTTTTGTTAGCCATCACCCGCTGGAACTGGATAAACTTCACGTTTTGGGTGTTGTCAGCCTGATCTTCTGGTCAATGACTTTAGTTGTTTCAATTCAATATGTGACCATCTTGATGCGTGCCGACAATAAAGGGCAGGGCGGCAGTTTGGCCTTGGTTGCACAGCTTATGGCGGCTTTGCGAAGATCGAAATATGGCTGGCTTGCGATATTACTCGGGGTTCTTTCAACATCGCTCTTCTACGGCGACAGCATGATAACGCCTGCAATATCGGTGCTTTCCGCGGTTGAAGGCCTAACAGTTGTCGAAGCTGGATTACAGCCACTGGTTATTCCGATTGCCGTTGGTCTACTGGTATTCCTGTTCATGCTGCAATCGCGAGGGACAGCGAAAATCGGGGCTCTATTTGCACCGGTAATGTTTGTGTATTTTACCGTTATCGCGACACTGGGCTTGATACAGATCTTCAATACACCAGAAATTCTTTACGCACTAAACCCATGGTATGCGATCCAGTTCTTCTATGTTGATGGCTTCAAAGCTTTTCTAGCACTCGGTTCGGTTGTTTTGGCGGTGACAGGTTCGGCGGCTCTATTCGCCGATATGGGCCATTTTGGGCGCAGACCGATGCGCATTGCCTGGTTCGGTTTTGTCATGCCCGCTTTGCTCTGCAACTATTTTGGCCAAGGTGCCATGATAATCGGATTGGATGCCGAGGGTGCTCAGGCAGCGATCCAGAATCCGTTCTTCCTGTTGGCACCAGAAATGTTACGACTACCTCTTGTAATCCTCGCGACTATGGCAACCTTCATTGCGAGCCAAGCAGTGATTTCTGGCGCATTTTCGGTTACTCATCAGGCAATTCAGCTTGGTTTCATTCCGCGCCTTACCATCAAGCATACCAGTGCTTCCGAAGCCGGTCAGATTTATATTCCGTTCGTGAACTGGACGATCATGATTGCAGTAATCATTTTGGTTCTGACTTTTCAGAGTTCCTCCAGCCTTGCTTCTGCTTATGGTATTGCGGTGACTGGCGCGATGTTGATCGATACCTGTTTGCTTGCTGTACTCGTCTTCACGCTGTGGAAATGGAAATGGTGGTATGCAGTTCCAATCCTGTCCGTCTTTTTCTTCGTTGATGGAGCCTATTTTGCAGCAAATCTAACCAAGGTTCCGGATGGTGGGTGGTTCCCTCTAATGGTCGGTGGTTTTGCGTTCTTGTTGCTCACCACTTGGGCCAAGGGTCGAAAGATCATGCGTGAGCATATGGCCGAGTCTGCCATGCCGATTGAAATATTCACAAAATCTGCTGCGAATAGCGCAACGCGCGTTCCCGGAACGGCGATCTTTATGGCCTCTGCGTCGGTTGGTGTACCGTCCGCGCTGCTCCACAATATCAAGCACAACAAGGTCATCCACGAACGTGTGGTGATCTTAACCGTCAATATCGAGGATGTTCCCTATGTGGAACCAGAGGATCGTGTAGAAGTGACTGACTTAGGTGAAGGCTTTTATCGACTGATCCTTCATTTTGGTTTCATGCAGGAAACAAGCGTTCCGGTTGCGCTCAAGAAAGTCAAGGAATGCGGTATGGAATTTGATATGATGAAAACGAGCTTCTTCCTGTCTCGACAGACTTTGCTGCCGTCAGAAAAACCCGAAATGATGATTTGGCGAGAAAAGATATTTGCCTGGATGTTGCGTAATGCTGCGACGGCAATGGAGTTTTTCAAGCTGCCAAGCAACCGCGTGGTCGAACTTGGGAGTCAGATGGAGATTTAGCGGCCATTGAAGTCGATTTCTTATGAAATAAACGCAATATTTGGTGGCCTCAATCTCTTCTCTCTACTACATAGCGGGCATCTGATTCTCATCACAGGAAACGCCCATGCGTATTGCCATTGCTTCCGATCATGCTGCTATTGAGATGAAATCGGCCCTGACTGAATGGTTGAACGAAGCAGGCCATGAAGTGCAGGATCTCGGACCGATGACAACGCAAAGTGTCGACTATCCCGACTATGGTT
>Ga0316204_10012115_pt1 | contig 10606 bp, 10 predicted proteins | sample 6monrhotite_MG_2_FD_205661 | JGI IMG/M metagenome (GOLD analysis project Ga0316204, IMG submission 205661) | Microbial mat bacterial communities from mineral coupon in-situ incubated in ocean water Damariscotta River, Maine, United States -... | ecosystem: Environmental > Aquatic > Marine >... | reverse complement strand
TTGGATTGAAGAAATGCCAGATAAAGCCATCGGAAAAGAGCGCCGCTGATGCGTCGATATCTCGTAGGTTCAGCTTCATCAGCAATTCGACATTTGGGTGAGGATTGGTCATGGTAGGTCCACTTCAGCGCACCGGGACACAGGCCAATCGTACACTTAAAGCTTCATTAGCCCGGTCGACAAGGATGGATCACAGAAGCGAACTCTCCGATGAATTGCGCTGCAAATTTTAAAGTATCTACTATTATAGATGTAATGATTAGGGATATTATATTTTCCAGCAGGCTATTCGGCTCTCACATGTCTGGAGAAACGAGAGGAACTGAAAGTTCCCGTTGGTACCGACAAGGAGAAGAGAATATGCACGTGAGTACGAAACTTAGATGCCTGCGGAAGACTTTTCTGGCCTCGATTGCCGTGGCTTTCGCAACCACCTTCAGCGCTGCGCCGGTATTTGCGCAAGATAAGATCAGCTGTATTTTCCCATTCTGGTTTGGCTTTGCGCCTGTGTTTGTTGCACAGGAAGAGGGTTATTTTGCCAGCGAAGATCTGGAAGTGACCACCGCGTTTGACAACGATCGGGCAAATGTCCTTCCGGCTATGGCAACCGGTGCCATTGAATGCACGATGCGCACCATCGGCGAATCGATGTCGCGCCCGCGCCAGGCGGATACCACCGGGACAATCATCGGCACGATCGACATTTCAGTAGGTGCTGATGGTGTCGTCGCCTCGGGAGATATCAAAACGGTCGAGGATCTGGTCGGCAAGACGATGGCCGGAGAAATCAACCACCCCGGCACAACGCTTGTGCAGTACGCCCTGTCCCAGATTGGGAAAAGCATCAATGATGTGAACATCCAGCTTATCGCCACTGACGATTCAGCCGCAGTCTATGAAGACCCAAGCATTTCTGCCGTAGCGACATGGGAGCCGATGATGAGTTCCATCGTCAAAAGGTCGTCGCGCGAGGGAACCCATGTCTTGCTGTCCTCGGCGGATTACGAGGGCCTGATCACCGATGTGATCCTTGTGCGCACTGATGATTACAAGGCGAACCCGGAGAAATATGCCAAATTCCTGCGCGGCATCTACCGGGCTATCGACCTTTACAATGCTGACCCGGACAAGTTCATCGCCATCTCAGCCCCCTTCTTTGATACGCCACCCGCTGAAATGAAAGAGGCGTTGGCAGGCGTGAAATACACGTCATACGAGGAAAGTGTGGCCTACTTGCCTTCGGCCTCCGGAGACGGGCAGCTTAAGGAAGTATTCGACGCTTTCAACGATATCAACTTGGCACTGGACCTTCAGGATGGCCCGCTTGAGTACCAGCCCTATGTAGACGGCGCGACGCTGGATGGGCTTTTTGATGGGCAGACCCGCTAACGGTAAAGCTCTGGCGGTTTCCGCCAGAGCTCACCGGCTGCATAGGCAATAATTATTAAGCAGGAAGGTCCGATACGTGCTTAAATCCTTATTTGTGTTTCGCCATGCTCTTCCCCGCAAAACAGAAATAATTCTGGGTATATTCGGATTTTTTCTTTTCCTGGCGATCTGGCACATCACCGCAATCTCCGGGGTGATCAGGCCAGAGTTTCTACCCACACCATTCGCAGTGGCTCAGGCCTTTATCCGCCTGTTTACCGAGCGCGATTTCGCATCTGATATTGCCGTCAGTGTCGGTCGTGTCTGGTTTGCGTTCCTTTTATCCGTCGTTGTCGCTGTTCCACTGGGATTGTTGATGAGCACATACCGGGTAGTTGGTGCAATCCTTGAACCTTTCATCGATTTTGTGCGGTATCTGCCGGTCCCGGCATTGGTCCCGCTACTGGTGATTTGGTTTGGGGTCGGAGAGACCTCAAAGATCGCCGTGCTGTGGATGGGTACATTTTTTCAACTTATCCTGCTGATCGCTGATGACACCAAACGCGTGCCCGGCGAGTATATCGAATCCGGTCACACTCTGGGCGCGTCAAACGGGCAGATCATGCGTCATATTATCGTCCCGGCGGCCCTGCCCAACATGGTCGATAACCTGCGTATCACGTTGGGGTGGTGCTGGACCTATCTGATCATCGCCGAAATCGTAGCGGCGAATTCCGGGATTGGTTACATGATCTGGTCGTTGCGCCGTTTTGTGAAAACGCCCGAGGTCATGGCCGGAATTATTGCCATCGGCATCATCGGCCTGCTGACCGATCAGGCCTTTCGCTTCGCCCATGCGCGGCTTTTCTCATATCTGCGCAGGTGAGACATGGATAAGTTTATCGAAATGACTGACGTCACCAAAACTTACTGGTCTGCGGATGGCAAAACTGAAACCAAGGTTGTTCTGCCTCTTTCTCTGACCATCGCCGAGGGTGAAATGGTGATGTTTCTGGGGCCGTCGGGCTGTGGCAAAACGACATTGATGCGAATTGTCGGTGGACTTGAAAAACAAGATCAAGGCGAGATCAAGCTGGCGGGTGATCTGCTGGTGGGCCCTGACCGCCGCCGCGGTATGGTGTTCCAATCCTATTCCTCGTTTCCCTGGCTGAGCGTGCGCGACAATATCAAGTTTGGCACGCGGTATCGCAACGATATCTCAGCCGCCGAAAAAGACGAGGTCACGGATTATTACATGGGCATGGTCGGCCTATCATCTTATGGGGATTTTTATACAAACAGGATCTCTGGAGGGATGCGGCAGCGGGTAGCGATTGCCCGGACACTGGCGTCGTCACCCGATGTTTTGTTGATGGATGAGCCCTTTGGCGCGCTGGATGCACAAACCCGCGAGCACCTGCAATTCCAGTTGATGGATATCAACAAGAGCGAAAAAAAAACGACGATTTTCGTCACCCACGATGTGGAAGAGGCCATCTTGCTTGCAGACCGTATCGTAATCTTTTCCGCCCGACCCGCGCGTGTCGTGAAAGAGATCGACGTGAATGCGGTAATCCCGGTCGAAGAGCGGCGTAACAGCACTGCGGACATGCAGAAATTCTTTTCCCTCAGGAACGAGATTTTGAAAATCATCCGCGCAGAATATCAACAAACGATTGGGGCCGACTGATATGGGCGTGGATCTTACAGATAAACGCGTGTTGATTACGGGCGCAAACCGGGGCATTGGCTACGGTCTGGCCGAAGGATTTCTGAGGGCGGGTGCAACAGTTACAATTGTCGCATTGGAAGAGGACGTGACCGAGGTCGCGGCCCAACTCACTGAAACCTACGGACGTCAGGTTCAGGGTATTACCTGCGACATTGCCGAACTGGCGCAGGTTGATCGGCTTCCGGGCCTCGTGGACCGGGTCGACGTGCTGATCAACAACGCGGGATTTGAATACATCACCCCGATCACCGACCCGTCTGACCGGATTGACGAAGTGTTTCGCCGGATCATCGAGATCAATGTCATCGGCACGTTTTCCGTTACCCGTCGGTTGCTGGACAAAATCCCGGAGGGCGGTCGCATTGTGAACACGGCGTCGATGTGGGGTAAAACCGCTGTGGCGGAATTCAGTGCCTATTGTGCCTCGAAACATGCTGTGATCGGCCTGACAAGGTCGCTGGCGCAGGAACTTGCGCCGCGCCGGATATCGGTCAACGCGGTCTGCCCCGGCTGGGTGCGCACCGTGGCCTCGATGCGGTCGCTTTCGTTCATGGCCGCACAACAGGAACGCACGGAATCCGATTTGCTGGATGAGATCGTGTCTGCCCAGGCATTGGAAGGTCTGATGGAGCCACAGGACATGGTGGATATGTACCTGTTCCTGGCTGGGCCATCTGCGGACAATATCACCGGCCAATCCTTTACCGTTGACCGGGGGGAGTTGATGCAATGACTGGGGAACTTGCTGGAAAGACGGCATTGGTCACGGGTGCTGCGCAAGGCATTGGCGCGGCGGCTGCGATATCTTTGGCCAAGGCCGGGGCGCGTGTCATTCTGTCCGACCGGGGGAATACCGGCGCGACACAGAGTGCTATCGAAGAGGCCGGAGGGACCGCGCGGGCGCAGATTACCGATATCGCAGATACATCCAGCGTTGATAGGCTGTTTCAAACCATCGCTGATACCGAGGGCACGCTAAATTTCGCCGTAAACGCCGCCGGTATCCTGTCGGAAGCCAAGATTACCGAGATGCCCGTCGCAGAATTTGACCGCATCATATCGGTCAATCTGCGGGGGTCATTCCTGATCGCCCAAGGTGCCGCGCGGATGATGAAACCTGCAAAATCCGGTCGGATCATCCTTGTTTCCTCGGAATTGGCCTATCTGGGCCGTTCCGATTTTTCCGCCTATTGCGCCTCAAAGGCCGGGGTTGTGGGACTTACCCGTGCGCTGGCACGGGAATTGGCGCCGGACATTCAGGTGAACTCTGTTGCGCCGGGCCCGGTCGACACGCCGATGCTGGCGTTGGAGAACATGTCGCAGGAATGGATCGACAAAGAACTCGATAATCCGCTCGAACGCGTTGGGACACCCGGCGAAATTGCAGCTTTGATCCGGTTCCTTTGCGGTCCGGATGCCGGATTTTTCACCGGACAAACACTTAGCCCCAATGGCGGGGCCGTCATGATCTGAGATAAGGAGTCCCAAGATGCTGCAACGACCTGTGCCCTGGCCGGGCGGCGCGAAAGTGGCCTGCGCGATCACACTGGATATGGATGCCGACAGTCTTGTGCATATCCATCATGGGGCGAACGCAGCGAACAAGCTGTCGGCGACATCCATGCTGCGCTATGGCCCCGAGGTTGCCATTCCGCGCATTCTGGATACCTATCGCCGGTTGGGGTTGAAGCAGAGCTTTTTCATCCCGGCCTGGTGTATTGAAAACCACCCCAAAACGGTTGAGGCCATCGTCAAGGATGGGCACGAGGTGGGCTATCACGGCTATATCCATGAGGCCCCGAACAGCCTTTCACATGATCAGGAACACGACTGGATGTGCCGGTCGATCGAGATCATTGAACGTCATACCGGCAAGCGGCCACGCGGCAATCGCGCGCCTCTGTATCATATGTCGGCAAAGACGCCGGAATTGCTGGCCACAGAAGGGTTCCTTTATGACAGCTCACTGATGGGCGACGAGGTGCCATACGTGCTGGAGACATCCAAAGGCCGCGTGATGGAATTGCCCGTTAGCTGGGCCACGGATGACTGGCCGCCCTACGTGCATGCGCCCGATCTTGACTATATGTTTCAGGTTCTCCCTCCGGACCGCGCCATGGAGGTTTTCATGGCCGAATTCGAAGCGCTGCGGGCATGTCCCGGCGGCCTTTGGATTGGTGTCTGGCATCCCTTTGTCAGCGGGCGATTGTCCCGCTGGCAGAGGGTTGAAAAAATGATCGAGTACATGCAATCCACCGGTGATGTCTGGTTCGCCACGATGGAAGAGATTGCAACCCATGTGAACACTGTGACGGCAGAGGGCACCTATACCCCCCGCGTTGATCAGCTTCCGTATCATAGTGAGCCGCAGGTGCCGCAGGACCTGATTGGCAAGGCTGAGGCCTAGACCTGCACTGATTTCAGCGCGCCTTTCAGTTCGGTAAGGAATTGATCGGCATTCTGGGCGCTAAAGGTCAGGGGCGGGCGTATTTTCAGGACATTGGCGTTGGACGCCGTGGCCGAAATCAGCACCCGTCGGCGGCGCATTTCATTAACCAGAGCCAAAGCTAGCGGGCTGTCAGGGTCGCGTGTTTCGCGGTTTTCGACCATCTCGATTCCCATATAAAGCCCGGCACCGCGCACATCACCGATGCGCTCATCCCCTTGCATCAGATCCTTTAGACCCGATAGCATCATGTCACCAACCGTGCCGGCATTCGCCATGAGGTTTTCACCCTGTACCACCTCAAGCGTTGCATTTGCGGCCGCCATGGCGACGGTGTTGCCGCCAAATGTGTTGAAATACCGCATGTCATGGCCAAAATCCGCCACCACTTCGGGCCGGATGGCAATGCCTGCAACCGGATACCCATTTCCCATAGGCTTGCCCAATGAGATGATGTCCGGCACCACGCCATGCCGCTGATACCCCCACATATGTGACCCTGTGCGCGCAAAACCGCATTGCACCTCGTCCGCCACAAATATACCACCCGCGTCGCGGACAACCTGAATGACCGGTGCCAGAATGCCGGGGTTGTGCGCAAAAATGCCGTCGGATGAAAAGAGGCTGTCAGCGACAAATGCCGCCACCCCTTGGCCGTGCCGTTCCAGATCGCGGATTTGCTCGGCGACACGCGCGGCCAGCCATTCGCCCATGTTATCGGTGTCCACCCGGTAGGTATCAGGTGCAGGAACGCGCCGGACCCAGGTGCCCAGGCGGGAGTTTTCGCCCATGGACGGCGAGAAGCCCGAGGTCAGCTGGGAATTGCCATGATAGGCCTCGGAGGTGACGATGATACCTTCATGCCCGGTGTGATACTTGGCCATGCGCAGTGCCAGATCATTGGCTTCGGACCCGGTGCAGGTGAACATCACATGACCGATCTCATCCTCGAACGTCGCCAGCAGTTTTTCGGCAAAGCCCAAAATGCCGTCCTGCATGTAGCGGGTATGGGTGCAAAGCGTATCCATCTGCGCCACGACCGCGGCATTCACATGCGGATGGCAATGGCCGACCGACACCACATTGTTGTAGGCGTCAAGATACCCGTTGCCATCGGTGTCATACATGAAAACCCCGTTCGCGCGGCTGAATTCAACCGGATCGGCATAGAACAACCGGTAGGCAGGGCCCAGCAGGCGCGCACGGCGATCAACAAAGTCACGGGTTCGCGCGTCCAAATGATCAGCCTTGGCCGGGTCAAACCCGTTCACCATCTTGCCGCGTTTGGGGCTGATATTCATGGTTGTGATCCTTTCACTGTCGAAAACGACATCAGAATGTCTGACACCTGTTCAGGAGTACGTGCCAGAAACCAATCAAGCTGATGCCAGCCCTGTTCGGTGTTGCGCATTATATATCGCTCATTTTCGGGGAACAGCTTGGTTCGCCAAAGGGTCAGCAGCGCCCGCGTTACAACCCGCGCCATGACCAGATGAGGGATCAGCGCCAACTCTTCGTCCGTCAACTCCGCAATGCTGAGATACCCTTCCATGATATCGCGCCCGCGATAAAACAGGTCATCCTTGGGCGTTTCCGGGAGTTGATTCAGCAATGCCGTGGCCACCTCCACCGCAATCGCGGTTTTCACGGAATCGCCAAAGTCGATGATGCCCGTCACAAACGCCGGATCGTCATGGTCAACAACGATGTTCGACTCGCTGAAATCGTTATGCAACACCTGCTTGCGGCAATTCCGCAACCGTCTCTCGATTGAGCGGAACCGTTCTAGCCCCAGTGACAGGGCGTTGCGCTGCGCGGGATCGTCAACCTCATCCAGCAAATGTTCCAAGGTTAGCAGGTTCTGAACATCCCAAGCATAATACCGGTCCTCGGCTACATGCGAAAACCCTTCAGTGCCATGGCGAAGCCGCGCCAGCATCTTGCCGATTTCAACCCGTTCGCGTTGGTTGGACCCGGTTTCATCCAACGGCGTGCCGTCAAGGAACGTCAGCAGCCTTACATAGCGTCGCGACCCATCGATGTCCGTGATCCGGACAATGTCGGAACCGTCGCGACTGCTCACGATACGGGGGACTGGCAGGGTCGGATCCCGCGCCTCGATATGCCTTAGAATGCTGTTTTGAAAGTCGATTTCCCCGAAGGGTTCATCCGGGTTGGCGATCTTCAGGACAAATTTTTGCCCCTCAGCCACCTTTACGCTAAACGTATCATCTTTCTCAGTGTCGAATCTCCGGAGCGTGCCGGACATCCCAAAAAATTCTTCCAGCAGCACCGCAGCACGTTCTTTTGTCATGCGAACATAGGCGCCGGCAAGCCCGCCTTGTTCGGTCGCCAGATTGGAATGATCAGTCATGCGAAAAGCCCCGGTGCAGCACTGATTAGAGGTTCAACGAGTACTGACCGCTTCGGCCAGAACGCAGAGTAATTCGTACATCACCGTTGCCCCGGTCAGCGATGTCAGCCCGCCCACATCAAAGGGCGGAGAGACCTCGACCATATCCGCGCCCACATAGTTCAGGTTGCGCAAGCCGCGGATCAGCGCCATCGCCTCGGGTGTGGTCAGCCCGGCAATCTCGGGCGTCCCGGTGCCGGGGGCAAAGGCAGGATCGATGCTGTCGATGTCGAAGCTCAGGTAAACCGGGCTGTCGCCGACAATCTGGCGCGTTTCTTCGATAATCTCATCCACACCACGTTTCTGAACTTCTTCAACAAACATCACCCGCATTCCGGCCTGTTCCGAATAATCCCACCCTTCCGAAACATTCTGCGCCCCGCGAATGCCGATTTGCACGGTTTTGATAGCATCAATCAATCCCTCTTCATGGGCGCGACGAAACGGTGCGCCGTGATTGAATTTCGACCCCTGGAAGCTGTCCCATGTATCGGTGTGGGCGTCGATGTGGATGAATGCCAAAGGTTCCTTCGCCACGGCCCGCAAAATTGGCAGGCTGACCGAATGGTCACCGCCACACGACAATGGCATTGCCCCGGCCGCCACCATCGCCCCGATGAAGTCACTGATCTCCTGATGGGTTTTTTCGATGTCGAACGCCGAATGAAACGGCACGTCACCAACATCAGCTATACGGCACAGATCATAGGGATTGACGCGCGTTGCATGGTTGATTGCGCGCATCAGGCTTGACTGGTTCCTAACCTCGCGCGGGCCATGCCGCGCGCCGGGGCGGTTGGTCAATGCCCCGTCATAGGGAATCCCAACCATTCCAATATCAATGTTTTCAAGAGTTTGAGCGATGGGTGCCCGCATGAACGTTGCCAGTCCAGAGTATCTGGGTGCGGACATATCCGGTGTGTATGGAGAGACGTAATCTGACACGAGTTAGAGCCTTGCTATGTAAATATTGATCCAACCTCTCTTCTTGTTTACTGCGATACAATCCATGATAAAGGATGAAAACATCGACATTTATCATAGGAACATACCATCCTTACTTCTGTGTCCAATCCCGATCTGCATTTGCTGCGCGTATTCATGGCGGTCGCGGAATCTGGCGGGTTCTCTCAGGCTCAAATCGCCCTCAATGTAAGTCAGTCCACAATCAGCACTCAGATGATAGATCTAGAGACGCGTCTCGGCATGCGACTGTGCCGCCGTGGTCGAGCAGGCTTTGCGCTAACGGACGAGGGGCGCGAGGTCTTCAAATATGCAAAGGATCTTATCCAGGATTGCGATGAATTCGTCGGCAAGGTTAACGGGATACGCGGTGATCTGAGCGGCGAACTCAGGATTGCAACTGCAGATTCGCTGCTGGGCAACAGAGCCTTCCCATTCGAGACCATTCTGGCTGAACTCAGAGATGCTATGCCTGCAGTCGTGCTGCAGCTGAGCGTCATGGACCCATTGGAGATCGAAAGGCTCATTCTTGAGCAAAAGCTGCACATGGGGCTTCACACGTTCCCCAACCACGCGCCCGGGCTTCGATATATCAAGATGTTCGAAGAAGAACAGACCTTGTATTGTGGGCGGGGGCACCCACTATTCGACAGCGATGTCACGCTTGAAGCAAGCGAGCTTGAAGAATATGAATATGCGTCTCGGTCCTACTATGGTGGCGCACTTCGACCTGGCAAGCTCAAGCCCAAGAAAAACCATATCCACAGCGGTAATATGGAAGGCATTGTGGCGGCGGTTCTGTCCGGTCGTTTTCTTGGCCATTTGCCCGTTCAATGCGCCCAAACCTGGGTGGATCAAGGGCGAATGAAACCTCTCTCCACAGCATTGCATTCCTATAAAGCGACATTTGAATGTGTGTTCCCAATCGGTGCCCGAATGGCCAACCCACAAAGAGTGCTGGAAGATGTCATGGTAAAGTATTCAACTTAAAACTATCGTAGTAAAAACTAGAAGGCTCTAGGGGCTGTTGACGTTCGGGTTTCACAAGTCGGCAGAGTTATGAATCAAGGTTGCAAACAGCAGGGGAGCAGCCTTGACCCGAAGAGTTTTGAACGACGATCAATGGATCATTATCGAACCATTTTGCTTAGGAAAGAAGAGCGCCCCCTGGCAAACCGGGCGAGATCCCCGGCTCCTCGCCACGTGCCCGGCGCGCCACACAATCGCACACCGATTTGGCGGACCTGATTTTCGCCGCACCGCGCCGCTCGCTGGATGTTCTTGTCCTCAGTCCCGCCACGGACCTGGCCCTGCTTTTGCGCAAATATCCCGACGTGGCGTCCCGTTTTTGCAAGGTTGTGATGGTTGCGGGCCGGTCACGGGGGGACGTGTTTGTTGGCGGTTCAGCGCGGCGGCACCTACGTGACATGAATTTTGAAAAGGACCGGAAATCCTTCTCAGAGGCTCTGATCGCACTGCAGCGCGCCAAAGTCCCGGTCACATTTGTCGGGTTTCGCGCTGCACTGAATGCCGATGTTCCGGCCAGTTTCAGACATGACACTTATCTGCCCGGCATACGCAGCGCCTGGGCCCGCAAGGCCCGCCTGTGGTTCGGCGGTGAATTGCCACCATTTGATCTGGTGGCTGCAATGATGGTGACGTCTCTCGCCTCTCAGATGTCCTG
>Ga0316204_10012113_pt1 | contig 10607 bp, 10 predicted proteins | sample 6monrhotite_MG_2_FD_205661 | JGI IMG/M metagenome (GOLD analysis project Ga0316204, IMG submission 205661) | Microbial mat bacterial communities from mineral coupon in-situ incubated in ocean water Damariscotta River, Maine, United States -... | ecosystem: Environmental > Aquatic > Marine >... | reverse complement strand
GCTGAGTTTCCGGTCGTTTATATCTCGTTTCCGTCCGCGAAGGATCCGGATTACCTGAACAGGCATCCTGGAACGGCAACGATCGAAATCGTCGCGCCGGCACCGTATGAGTGGTTTGAACAATGGCAAGACAGTACCTGGGGCAAACGTGGCGAGGACTACGAAGCCTTCAAAACGAACCTCGGTGAACGCCTGATGCGGCATCTGTACGCAAAGCTGCCACAGCTTGAGGGCAAGGTGGACTACTACGAAGTCTCCACGCCTCTGTCCACCAACTGGTTTGCGGGTTATCAACGCGGCGAGCTGTACGGCCTTGAGCATTCGTCCGAGCGTCTGCAGCAGGACTGGCTGGGTCCGCGCACGCGTATTCCGGGCCTTTGGCTTACGGGTCAGGACACCCTGACCTGCGGCGTTACCGGCGCAATGATGGCTGGCATGCTGACGACGATGGCGATGGTCGGAGTCCGCAAGATGGGGCCGGTACTAAAGCGCATCTACGCCAACTGAAATTTGCGGAACAGCCATGTGGACCGGGCTTGCCGGGGCCGCAGAATCGCGACCGGCTTCACAGTCTTGAGCTATGCGCGGCACATTATGGAAACTGCTCACCAGTAGTGCCTCTTATTAAAGGAATAATGATCTTGGGCACCCTCCGGTACTACACGAATGCAGGAAAAACACTTTGCGTTAGGCAATAAGGCGTTTGGCGATGCGTCAGACTCGCTAACGACGGTTAAGTACCGCTCTCACCTGGATGCCTTGAAGGCAGTTGAGTCGTCGTTACGCGACGCGGGTGGAATCAGTCTTCTGTTTGGCTCCGACGGGGCCGGTAAAACGACCATCCTGCGCAAGTTCGCAATGCATCTGTCAGCAGAAACAGAGGTCGTCCTGCTGGATGGCCGCGAACTTGATCCGCAACAATTTTTGGCAAAAATTCTACAGCAGCTGGGCAGTCAGCCCGGCTCTGTCTCCGCCGAGCAAATGCTACGCGAGATCCGCGGCCTGGTCATCGAGCAATCACGGTCCTGGCAGGCGCCGGTACTCATTGTTGATAACGTCGAGCGGATGAAGCCGAGCACGCTGGGCTTTCTGAACACCCTGGCCGGTATTGAAGTAGACGCCCGTTTTGCAATGCGATTTATCCTGGCTGGCACGCGTCCCCTGCAGAATCTGGTGAACTCGGAAGGTCTTAGCAATATTTCGCAGCGTGACCCTGGCAGTTTTCAGATGGAACCGCTGTCAGCAAAAGAAACAACCCTCTATCTGCACGCGCGACTAAAGGCAGCGGGCAGCGAAGGCGCGGACACGATATTCCCGTTCGACGTCTGCGATCGCCTGCGCGAGCAGTCGGGCGGATGGCCGGGCATGCTGAATTTGTTTGCGCTCGAGGCAATCAAGCGCTCCTCAGGCTTCCCACTCAGCGTTGTCGATACCTATGGTGCAAATGAAAAGACGCGCCAGGCGTCGGCGACGAATCTGCCGGTGCTGGAGTTGCAGGAGAACATCAGTCGGCAACCGCCGCGCCTGGTAGTGTCGAAGAACGGCAAGGTGATCTCGGAATTCGTCTTCAACGGCAACAAGGTACTACTGGGCCGCTCAGACTTCGTTGATGTCATGGTCGAGGACGATTTCGTCAGCAAGGTACATGCGGTGTTCCTGCTGTACACGGATGCGCTGGTTCTGCTTGATCTGAACAGCTCCAATGGCACGACCGTTAACTCGGTGAAGGTCAAGAAGACCATCCTCAAGAGCGATGACATCATCTCGCTGGGTAAACATCGCTTGAAGGTTGAGAACGCGCCTGTTGTCGGTGATGACCTGGAAGAGCTCCTGAAGTCGCCGGATACGCTGCAGATGAAGAATCTGATTGACCTGCGACGTCAGCGCGCCAAACGCCGTATGAAATCGGTTATCTAAGCGCCGACGCGCAGCCTAGCTGCCGTATTTCTCAAAGTGCAGTTCCTTGGCCTGGCCGATCCAGTCATCCTGTTCCATGCGGCCTCTGGACTCTTTGAGTTCTGCATTGACCCTGGCGACATCCGAGATGTCGAAATTGGCGATCTGTCGAAACGTGAATATCCCAAGTTCATGCAGAGCCTGCTCAAAAACTTTACCGATGCCAACGATGTCCTGCAGGTTGTCACGATCCTCTGCCGGTATTGACTTGCCGTTTGCTTTTCGCGCGACGCTGGCTTTGCGAGCATCCTGCAACGCCTTGCGTTGCTGCTCTTCGATATCAAGGAAGTTCTGTTCGACTTCATCAAGCTTGATGCGCAAGGTCTCGGATTTCTGCTCGGATTGTCCCGCACGTTCCTTGTAGCGCTGCGCATCGGTTTCATATTGCCTGCGACTCTCTTCCAAGGAGGTAACGCATTGCGTTAGCTCTTTGTTGTGAATTTTCAACTCCTCCAGTTCTTCCACGTCACGTTGCAGGACTTCGATCTCCTGCTGTGCGATGGCGGCGTCGTGTTTTAGTTGCGCATTTTCTGCTTCAAATTCGATTGCTTTTTGTTCAAGTGCGTCAATGTTGTCCAGACGCCTCTTTGCGGCCGACAGCATCTTATTAACGGATTCTTTTTCGGAGACGGATGAGCGCAACAGATTTGCAAACGAGTCTTGCTCAGCCCTTGCGTCGTCAAGTTTGATTTCAACGGCGCGGCGGCGCTCAAAGGCTTTGGTCAACTCGTTCTTGTAGAAGTCACGCGACTTTAGAAATTCTGTCTGGATTTCCTGCGCCTGTTGCTTCACAGCAATCAGTGCAACCTGGAAGGAATTCATCTTGGCCTTGGTTTCTTCGCGCTCGGCGCGCAATGTAAACAGGTCCTTCTCCAGCTGTTTGGCTTTTTCTTTGCTGGACTCCAGTGCAACCCCGGCGCGCGCGACAGCATGCTCGTGTTGAGTCATGCCGACCTGCTGAGCCTCAATGTTGGATCGCAACGCGTCGATCTCGCTAGTCAGCCGATCACGTGTACGCACGACGGCATCGACCTTGTCCTGCCATTCCTCAGTCTGGTTTCTGCGCCGAGCTCGGCTGATTCTGCTCATGATCAATATTGCTGCTGCGGCACCAATGATGACCGCGCCGAGCAAATACAGGCTGACTTGTGGGCTTATACCGTCCATATCGGTCTAAGTATGGCGGACGTGGCGATTATGGAACATGACCGATTCCACAAAAATGAGAGTTAATACAGCTATTTAGGCGTCTATGTACGCGTTCGCAATGGCCGCAGCAACGCGCGCGTTGTTGAGCACCAGCTGAATGTTCGTCGCGAGGCTCTTGCCGCCGGTACGTTCAACAATGCTGCCAAGAAGATAGGGCGTCGTATCTTTACCGCTGATACCGAGTCGCTGCATTTCGGCAAGAGCAGCAACGATCACGCTGTCGATGTCCTCGCTCGCCAGTGCATGTTCTTCCGGCACCGGAACGCCGACTAGCATGCCGCCACTCAGGTTCATCGCCCATTTCGCCTGCATTGCTGCGGCGACTTCTGCGGGGGTGTCTGCTCGATAGTCGACTGCGAAGCCGCTGCTACGAGCATAAAACGCGGGTAGCGTGTCTGTCTGATAGCCGACTACCGGCACGCCCTTGGTTTCCAGGTATTCGAGGGTGCGACCGATATCCAGAATGGACTTCACGCCTGCGCAGACGACGGCAACATTGGTGTTGCCGAGTTCTTCGAGGTCTGCAGAGATATCCATCGTTTCTTCTACGCCCCGATGTACGCCGCCGATGCCGCCGGTTGCGAATACCCGGATACCGGCCATTGCGGCGATGATCATCGTTGCAGCGACGGTCGTGGCGCCTGTCATCTTACGAGCAACGACAAACGGCAGGTCGCGTCGACTGCACTTGATCGCATCCATGCCCAGCTTGCCGAGGCTTTCAATCTCATCGGCTGACAAGCCGACTTTAAGCTTGCCATCCATGACCGCGATGGTCGCCGGAATTGCGTCGCCTGCACGAACCACTGCTTCGACTGCCATGGCTGTTTCAACATTTCTCGGATACGGCATGCCGTGACTGATAATGGTCGATTCGAGCGCGACCACAGCTTTGTTGGCGGTCAGTGCGTCAGAGACTTCTGTCGCGAATTCAAGCATGTTGGGTCTCCATGGCGCGCTTTACGGCACCAAGCGATAGGGCGGGGTTGCTGGTGCCCGAATGTGACAGTGTGATACCGGCGGCAGCCAGCGAAAATCGCACTGATTCGTTTAATTCCCAGTTTTCAAGCCAGGTATAAGCGAGGCCAGCGAGGAAAGCATCACCCGCGCCACCCGCATTGCGAATGTCATTGCTGCGTCGTTGTGCTTTCTGCATGCTGTGACTGCCGTTGTCGCTAAAGAAAACGCCTTGCTCGCCGCGAGTAATAAACACCCGCATAACGCCCGCGTCATGCAGCCTGTTCGCTACCTGGACCAACTGTGCCTTGCTGCGCGCTTCTTGCTGCATGAGTGCCTCGACCTCAATAGTGCCGGTTTTCAAAGTATGAATATGCTGCAAGTGAGGCTCTAGTCGCGGTGCTTTGGCCGTCGAGACGGTGTCCGCGAAGATCGGCGTGTCGGCGAAGGTTTCTGTCAGCCAGGCAAGCGTCTCGGCAGGAATGTTGGCATCAAGCACAATCAGTGCGGACTGCTGTAGCAATGCCTGCAGCGGTTGCAGTCTGGCAATCGTCAGGCTGTCGATGATGCCCATGTCGTTGATCGCAACCAGCATGTCGCCCGTGTCATCGAGTACTGAAAGGTAGGTTGAGGTTGCCGCTGACGGGATTTCAATGACGCTCTGCACATTGATGCCGGCATCGCGCGAGAGGCGCATTAATACCTGCCCGTGATGATCGTCACCTACGGCAGAAATGAGGCGTGTGTCTGCGCCCAGCCGCGCCAGATTCTCGGCAATGTTGCGGGCAACACCGCCCGCAGAGATGTGCACATCGCCGGGGTTTGAGTCGTTGCTGCGCAGTGCCTGACTCGATCTGCCATGAATGTCGATATTGGCGCCGCCAATCACGGTCACAAACGGCGCATCACTCAGGACGTAGCCGCGTCCCTTGATGACTCCCTTATTGCTCAGGTTCATGATGTGGCCGGCAACGGCGGAGCGCGAAATCCCCAGCCGCGCCGCGATGGCGTGCTGTGGCGTCATCGGGTCTTCCCGTATGAGTGCAAGGACTTGTTGTTCGCGGCTGGCCATTGCGAACAGATGTTAGTTATACAAACATATGTTCGCAAGTACTAATTAGATCAGGTCGAGCAGTACCGGCAGCACAAGACGCTTGATGACGCTCAGAAGAACGACACCGGCGAGGATGACCAAGAGGGTCGTGAAGTTCCATTCGTTAAGCACCAGGCCCAGCGCCAGCGCCGCCGCTGGCGGATGCTCGGTACGCGTTATCACCATGAGGAACATCGCGAGCGATATCGCCGCTGCACCGAATATCACCATTACGGCGTGATTCCAGCCACCGGGAGGGTCGATCCAGTTGTTGAGTGAAGCAGCAATGACACCGGCGATGATACCGACGACATAGCCGCCGATCAGATGTCTGTGTCCGGACAGCTTTGATCGTGGCACGGCGAAGGCAATGAATGCGCTTGCGCCCAGAGATGCAATCAGGACGGTTTGCGTAACGGTATCAAGAACCAGCAACAGCAACAGGACGGCGAAACCGGCGAGCCCGCATTGCAGGGCATAGCGCTTAAGATCTGTGCGGCGTATGTGTTCGTCAATATCCATTCGCATCAGGGTAGCAACGCCCAAACGGTCGCAACAACTATTGATAGGCCGAACAGTATTCGGATTGGGCGTGCGTAGCGTGGATGCGCGAACAGCGCCTGGATGGTTGAGCCAAGGCCCAGCCAGATCGAGTCGACCACGATTCCGATCATCAACATAACCGCAGCGGTAGTCGCATACTGCGCCGCTGCGTTGGGCAGGGGCAGCAGAAACTGACTGAATAACACGAAAAAACCAGCGTACAGCTTGGGGTTCAGAATATTCAGCACCACCCCATCGCGAAACCCCGGTGGCGTGACATCGTTGGTGGTGCTGTTGGTGTTGATGGGGGCAAATGCGATGCGCCAGGCAATGTAAGCGAGATAAAGCGCGCCGAGTAGTTGAACGACGATCCTCGCCTGTGGCCACTGCACAAATATCGCTGCCACGCCGATAATCGCACCGGCCATCGCGCACGCCAGACCAACAAGAATGCCTGTGAGATAGGGGAGTCCCCTGGAAACCCCGGCCGTTGCGCCAACAGCCGCAAGCGAAAGCGTGGCCGGGCCGGGCGAGCCTAGTAATATGCTCGCGGCGATCGTCAGGGTGATAAGGGCTTCAGTCAATGCATTGGCCGCGAGAATGGGGTGTCAATTAGCCATTCTAGCCAATTTGGAGGTGTTAAACTGTCTCTGGCATTATCCAGATTATGCAATCTCAGCCACGACGAAGGACGCAGAAGGGCAATAATGTGATCCATAATAAGAATAAGAAAAACTAATGCCTAATTCGCAGCCCACATTAACCAGCAAGGCGTTTGGCAAACACGCCGACCCATCGCTAGTCGTTGCTTATCAATCGCATCAGGATGCAATGCGGTTTCTGACCGGAGCACTTGCGCAGCCGAACGGCATAGCCTTGTTGCAGGGGCCGACCGGATCGGGAAAGAGCACGATTGTTAACGAACAGCGCGACTGGTCCGCCTTGAATTCGGTGGTAGCGCTGCTGGACGGGGCTCATTTGACACCGCGCAGTTTGATGAACGGCATGTTGTCGCAATTTGGTATTGATAGCGTCTCGCAACACGACGAGATCTTGCTGCAACAACTTAACAGTTACATGACCCAGCAAACCCGTGAAGGGCACGCGCCGATTCTGATTATTGATAATGCTGATCGCGCCTCCACCAGCACGCTGCGCCTGCTGGACTGGCTGTCGTCTTTGGACGCGGGCAGTGATGTCGCTTTGCGTATTGTCATGACGGGCAAAGGATCGATGCCGGCGTTGCTGCAACAGGACAGCATGCGCTGCCTCGCGCGACGTCGTCCTGCAACCTATACGCTCAACCCGCTGTCGGCACAGGAGACGATGATCTACCTGCGCACGCGTTTTATTGCAGCCGGTGGCGAACACAGTGAGAAAGTATTTCCGGCGGATGTGTGCGAGAAACTGCGCGAGGTGTCCCGAGGCTGGCCCGGCGCACTCAACAAGAATGCGATCGCAGTCTTGGAGCGCATGACCGAGCTCAGCTCAGCCAAGCCTGTGCCGCGTATCGTCGTGACGCACGATGGTGAAACGGTGGCGGACTACGAATTGACGGAACGCAAGTACATCATCGGTCGAACCGATCTCGCCGATATCAATATTGATGATACGTATGTCAGCAAAACGCATGCGATGTTGCAGGTTTATGCGAACGCAATTGTCCTGCTGGACTTGAACAGCACCAACGGTACGACTGTAAATTCCAGGGTCGTGCACAAAACGATACTCAGAAGTAACGACATCATATCCATGGGTCGCTACAAGCTTAAGCTCGAGAATGCCCCTGCCGTTGACGCCGCTATGGATGAGCGCATCAAAAGCAGCGATACCCTGACGATGCAAAGTATGGATGATTTCCGACGCGTTCGCGCTCGCCGGCAGGTTGTTGCTCTAAAGAACAACCGCTAGACTCGCCGCCCTATGGCATACCAGCGACGATTGAGCCTCGCGCTCCTAATACCGTTTGTCCTGTTCTGCAACCCGCTACTGGCGGAGGAAGCGGCTGTGGCAGATGAAGCCGAAGAACAGGGCTTCTGGGCGCAGTTCAAGGACCCGCAAGACAGCAAGTTTGATATGAGCAAATACCTGCTGGAAAACCTTGCCGGTTTCATGCCAGTGCCGATCATAATCACGGAACCTGCAGTCGACGGTGGTCTTGGGCTGGCACCGATCTTCTTTCATAAGCCCAAGCAGGATCAGATGAAGCCGGATGCAGATGGCAAAGTGATCTTGCCGAACATCACTGCGGTTGCGCTTGGTGTTACGGGTAATGATTCCTGGTTCGCCGGAGCAGGGCATTTCAGGAACTGGAGCAAGGATAAATATCGCTATCGCGGTTGGGCCGGATACGCGGACATGAATCTTGACTGGTATCCAAGCGACAACTCGGGCCCGCTGGCTGGTGGCATCGGCTTTAATGTAACCGGGGCGATGCTTGATCAAACGTTTTTTTACAGACTTGCAGAGAGCGAATGGTTCCTGGGCGCAAACTGGCGCTACTCGGAGGCGGAGGTCAGTTTCGATACGCTCTTGCCGCCTGGACTGCTGAATAGAGAGAACACGATATCCAATCTGTCTCTGATTGCCTTGTATGAGGATCTCGACTTCCAGTTAAGTCCCCGCGACGGCCTGCAGTTCGAACTTAAGGCCGAATATAGTCGCGACAGTTTCGGCAGTGATTTCAATTTCGACCAATATACTTGGCAGTTACGCCAGTACTTCGAGTTAGCCGAGAAGTGGACCTTGTCCTGGCGGCTGGATGGCTCGACCATCAGCGGCGACGCGCCGTTTTACCTGGAACCGTTTGTGAAGATCCAAGGTATTCCGGCGATGCGTTACCGTGGGCCCACGGCGGCAACCGTGGAGGTTAGGGGTGGCTACGATGTTGCGCCGCGCTGGACACTGATGGCTTTCGGTGGCGGCGGTCGAGCGGCCGACAGTTTTTCGGATCTGAGCTCGGTATCGACGTACACCGCGGTTGGCGCCGGTTTTCGATACCTGATAGCCAGAGCGGTTGGGATGCGGGTAGGGATCGACGTGGCGCGCGGCCCGGAAGGCACCTATGGATATATCGTCGTTGGCTCCGCCTGGTAAGAGAAACGCTAGCGCAGCTGACTGTCCTTGCTGCCACGGCGATTGATACCGCCGGCCGCCTTTTCCTTGGCATCGCGTTCGGACTGACAGCTGATACACAAACGCACGCCGGGCACGGCCTGGCGCCGCGCCTCCGGTATGGCGGCATCGCACTCTTCGCAATTTCGGCGGCTTTCGCCTTGCGGAATATTGCTGCGAGCCCGTTTCACCGCGTCCTCGACAGTGGCGTCGATCTGGTCTTGAACCGCGCCATCTTTGGCAAATCCACCGGCCATAGCCGCTCTCCTGAAAATTTCCTGTGGCGACATGATAAAGAGTGTGTATTCTTAGCACCACCAAATGCGCCCGTAGCTCAGTTGGATAGAGTACCTGGCTTCGAACCAGGTGGTCGGAGGTTCGAATCCTTCCGGGCGCGCCATCTCCAAAAACCGGGGACAGTTTACTCAAACACCATTAATCAATAGGTGATTGAGTAAACTGTCCCCGGTTTTTTTTGGGAACAGCAGCTGATACGATATTTATCTCGACGATAGAATCTCATGGCAGCTACAGCCCGGTTTCCGAGTCCGCCGTAAACTCGTATAGCAATATCGCCGCGACTGAAAGCCGTGCATGATGATGAAAATTACACGGCCGTTTCTATAGAGGATCTCGGCGGAAACACTAGCCTGTTTATTTTATCGAATAAGGATCCATCCGCGTCCAAACAGCATCGGCTCGATATCGATAACGAGGCGTTTCAGTGGCAAGGGCCTTTTTACTACACGGAATTATAGCGATACGCCGGGGCGCCCGATCCTATAGTCTCTACAATATCGCAGTTGCAGTCGATCGAATGTTGGTCTTGATAACAGGAAATCTGAAATGAAAAAATTATCTCTAATTCTTAGCCTTGTCGTTTTAACAGCCTCATTTGCTTCGGCACAAGAGGCCGGTAAGACACTGGCCGCAACGCTGGAGGTCTATGTCTTTCCGACGGAGGGACAGGCTGCGGATCAACAATCGAAGGAAGAAGCGGAATGTTACAGCTGGGCAGCCACGAATACGGGCAGCGATCCATTCGAGCTGCAAAAAGAAGCTGTTGAAGATCAGCAGCAAACTGACGCACAGGTTGCGCAGGCACAAGGGGCTTCGCAGGGCGCAGGTGCCAGGGGCGCAGTCAGGGGTGCTGCCGCTGGCGCACTGATCGGTGAGGTTTCGGGTGGTGACGCCGGTGACAGCGCGGCGATAGGGGCCGCCGTCGGTGCGGTTGCGGCGCGTAGGCGAGGCCGTGCTGCCAGCAACCAGGCGCAGGCGGAAGCCGAGAGTCAAGGTGCTGCAAAACAGCAAACTTCGGCAGAGCAAGTTGAGAACTTTAAGAAGGCTTTTAGTGTTTGCCTCGAGGCAAAAGACTACCTCGTCAAGTACTAGAGAAATCGTGCCAGCGAATAGGGATTTACAATGAAAAAGATACTCATGTTTCTCACCGGAATTATTGCAAGTAGTTCAGCATTTGCCGAAGATCTGACGGGCGTTGATAAATTTATATGTTCTGCCTCATTTGCGCAGATTTGTTTCGAATCAGGCGAGTGTTTTCAGAGGACGCCGGCCGAATTGTCGATGCCAGAATTCGTCGTCGTCGATGTCAAGGAAAAAACGGTCAAGACGACCAAGGTCAGTGGACTAAATCGTTCATCAGAGTTTAGTTTCATCAATAGGACGGAAACGACGATTAGCCTGCAAGGTGTTGAAGAAACACGACTGTTTAGCTTTG
>Ga0316204_10012112_pt1 | contig 10607 bp, 9 predicted proteins | sample 6monrhotite_MG_2_FD_205661 | JGI IMG/M metagenome (GOLD analysis project Ga0316204, IMG submission 205661) | Microbial mat bacterial communities from mineral coupon in-situ incubated in ocean water Damariscotta River, Maine, United States -... | ecosystem: Environmental > Aquatic > Marine >... | reverse complement strand
GCACCAAAGCCGTAAGCTTGCCACTGCGTTTCGTCTTTAAAGGTATACAAGACTCGTGCGCCAATATGCGTGAGTGTACCGAATAAACCCAGTACAGCTTCAACACTAGCTTGCTCATTCAAGCCAACACGAGCTGCAATACCTGCGGATGCGAAACCGGTTTGAAAGCCCAGCGAATATTTACCATTGCCAACCTGAGTCGCCGCATTGGCGTTCATGCTAAACATTGACGCGACAGCGGCAGTCACGATCAGTGCAGAAGGGAAGATTTTTACAGACATTATTCGATCCATGTAATTTCAACGCCGCTTAGTGTAAAGCGACAAATGATCGTTTGCTTAACTATTTTTAATTAACCAAGCTTCGCTCAAAAGCAATAAGGCCTCGGCATCATAATCCGCTTGTTTTTGATAAGGCGCATCAATCAACACCTGACCCAAGCCCTGGCTAAACTCGCTAGAATCACTGGTTTCATCCAAGAAAAGCAACCAAGCATCAGACTTCAGGCCAGCCGCCCGTGAGGCATTTGGCCCCATCAAAGCAACACGGCGAATTAAGATGGAAAGTTGGCTGGCCAATTGAACTCGGTCTTGCTGATCAGCAAAACTCGATTTAACCAGTTCAAACTCGGTCAGTACAGCCTTGCGTAATGCGTATTTTTTACGCCAATAACGTAGACCCAACACCAAGACCAACACAACAATCGTGGTTGCGGCCAAAACCCACCAACCAGGGCCAAGAGGCCACCAGGAGATAGGCTCTGGCGCATGTACATCTCGTAATTGCGACAGCGCTTCTACCACATCAGGCTCCATTAACGCGAACCTCCCATCTCACGGCGCAGGCGCTGGGCCACGTCCTCGTCGGTGGCCAAATCTAATAATCTAACCCCTTGGCGACGAAATAAGGCCGTGACGTAATCGCGGCGCTGATCAAACTGTTGGCGATAATTTTTACGCTGCTTGGCCCCACCGGTATCTATGGCAAACACACCCTGACCATTGCTGACGTTATAACGCCCAGGCAGCGGCATTTCTTGCTCCATCGCATCGTAAATAAAGAAGGCCAACACATCGTTGTGCTTGGTGAGATAACTAAGATGACGCTCACCCTCGGCATCTAAATGGCGATAATCGCTCATCAACACAATCATACTGCCTGGTCGAGCCACATGGCGCAGACGCGCTAAGGCATGCGTCACCGAGGCGGAATCGCCCTGCTCGCTGTGCGGTGCATCAAGCAAGGTTTTTAGCAGGCGCAGTACACCGCGCTGGCCACCAGTGGGGCGCAACTCGGTATGATGATCGCCGCTAAACACCACACCGCCAATTCGATCGCCATTGTCGGTCGCCGCCCAGCCAAGTAGGGCGGTAATCTCCGCGGCTATCACGGACTTAAACGCACTGCGGGTGCCGAAATGCATTTCAGGGCTGTTATCGATGAGAAAAAACACGGGCCGCTCGCGCTCTTCGCGATAGACCTTGGTATGAGTCGTTCCGCTACGTGCAGTCACTCGCCAGTCAATGCTGCGAATATCATCACCCGGCTGATAGGCGCGGCTTTCATCAAAATCCATGCCCCGACCACGAAAGCTCGACGCATAGTTACCTGCCATAGCTGAGGCCACCCGCTTGCCGGCCTTGAGTGACAGGCCCCGCGAACGTCCTCGCAGCTTAATTAAGTGCTTGAGCGAAACCGTCGCTCCCCGTTGTTCTACATCCATTGGCTTAGGCATCAACTACGGCACAGGCACGCGGTTTAATAATTCGGAGACAAAATGATCTGGCGTGATGCCATCAGCTTCGGCCTCAAAGGACAACAACACCCGATGGCGCAATACATCATGCGCAATCGCATGTATGTCTTCCGGCGACACATAATCTCGACCCGCTAACCACGCATGCGCACGAGCACAGCGATCCAAGGCAATCGTGCCGCGCGGGCTGGCACCAAAGCGCTGCCAACTGGTCAAATCATCCCCCCAGGGGCTGGGGTCACGCGAGGCCATAATCAGTTGCAACATGTAATTTTCTAAATCGGGTGCCAGATGTAAATTCAGCGCTTCTTTGCGCGCGGTAAACACTGAGGTCTGGCTAATCGCATCAGGCTTTTGTCCATCATCACCCCGCTCACCACGTGCTTGGGCACGATTCAAGGCCAAGATATCGCGCTCCGCATCCAGGCTCGGGTAGTCGATTTTTACATGCATCAAGAATCGATCAAGCTGTGCCTCGGGCAAAGGATAAGTCCCCTCTTGTTCGATAGGGTTCTGAGTCGCCATGACTAAAAATAAAGGCGGCAGTGGATAAGTCACTCGACCCACCGTCACTTGATGTTCACCCATGGCTTCCAGCAAAGCCGATTGGACCTTGGCTGGGGCACGGTTTATTTCATCAGCTAGAATCAAGTTGTGGAAAATAGGCCCTTGCTGGAAGTTAAAACTGCCATCCTGAGGGCGATAAATCTCGGTACCGGTTAAGTCCGCCGGTAACAAATCTGGGGTAAATTGGACGCGGTGGAAATCAGCCTCCAAACCAGACATCAGGGCCTTAATCGCCGTTGTTTTAGCCAGGCCAGGCGCACCTTCGACCAGAAGATGACCATCCGCCAGCAAAGCAATCAGTAAGCGCTTAACCAAAGCGGATTGGCCAATAATTCGTTCACTGACATGTTGATCTAAACGTTGAAAACTCGCTTGCTCAGACATCGTATCCCTATGTTTTGTTTTTCAGTAGAAAGAAAAGGGGCATTAAACTACCCAGACTTACGGCAAGGTGCAAGTACCCGGTGTTGGTTGGAGCGGAGTTTCCAGCTGGAAGTTCCCTCCTAGCAACGTAAGCGCATCTGGCTAATTATTAAATTAGAAATATTTAATTCACTTATACACAAACCTGAGTAGCTTAGTCTAGATCATGCCCTGCGAGCAGTTGTACACAAGCCAGAATAATTAAATAACAATATTCATTAATCAGTAAAAAAACTTACCCACAACAGAATTTTATCAGTAACTCATTGTTTTTATTTACACCAGACCAATATGGCTATTTATTACCCAGCTCTTATCAAACCGCATAAGGTCGGACTTCCGGTGAGCTGTGCGCACTTAACCCACAGAGTTATCCACAGTATCTGTTAATAACCCATAGACCCATATAAATCAGTAACTAAGATAGATCGATATCCCAAAAAAGAGGCCTACATCAATCCACAAGAGTACAATTAAACTATCAAATATTTGAATAAATCGAAATTTATCCACGAAAGGCCTACTTTTATCGAGTTGGTTATTTTTTAGCCACCTGCCGCCAGGCTTACTGCCACGGAGTTCCTGGAATAACTACCCAGACCATGCACAGACTTATCCACAGATAGTGTGAATAAGGTACATGCTCGCCTTAATTTGAGCAGCCATCGTCGAACATCGCCTTTTTTGCTAAAGTAACACTTCTACGTTTTCATAAACGACATAAGCAGGGACTGCGCAATGTTTCGACCATTATTGTTAGCCACTATCGCTCTCGCATTAATTTCGGGCTGCCAAACCTTACCCAAATCAATCAGCGCAATCGCTGGCAGCAGCACTTGCCTAAGCCATATCGAAACGACTAACGAGACATTTACGGCCTACGCATCAGGCTCCAGCCTGGAGCAAGCAAAGACCAATGCTCGCGCTGACCTAGCACAGCAAGTCAGCAGCAATATCACCAGCATTTCTGCCAACAAGACTGAACTCAATAACGGCCGCTTAAGCGAGCACAATGCCTCAACTATTCACTCTGAATCCAAACATATCCCTATCGACCAACACCGTATAGATCAGACTTGCAAATCGGGCCACAGCCACTACGTGCGAGCCAGCTTGAGCAAGGCAGCCTTGATTGCCTCAAGTCGGTCCAGGCTGCAACAGCAAATCGATCAGACTCAGCGCAACGTGGAAAAAGCGCGCAACGCAAGTAGCTATGAACGGTACCTCAGTCGAGATAAATTAAAACGTCAGCTCGATAAGCTAATCGTGTTAGATCAACTGTTACAGCAATACGATGAAACATACCAACCCAATCGCATTAACAAGATTGTCGATAAGGCCCAACTATTTATCGATAAGAACCAACACTTGCGCATCAACATCACCGCCTCCAGTACCGTTGCCCCTCTGGTGCCCGCGCTGGAAAACGCACTTCGCAAAGCCGAGCTTAATTATGGTCGGCACCAGAAGAATGCTGCCATAGATATTCTTCTAAAGGCCACGCCGGATTATAAAAAAGGCAACGGTCGCCACATCACCCACCTTCGCGCTTCGCTGATGATTCGACGCGTCGACACAGGCGAGCTACTTGCCAGAATTTCACTGGGCGAAAAAACAGGCACGTCGACCATCAACCAAAGCACATCAATGGATATCGCGCTTAAAGCGATGAATCAAAATTTAAAACGTCAGCTACAAGGCGATAAAACTCAACTCCGCAACAAACTGGGAATCATCTAACTATGATTGTAAAAAAATCTACGCTCCTATTTGTAATCCTCCTCAGCGTTCTGCTTAACGGCGGCTGTGCCAACAATCCCAAGCTAGATGAAAGCGGTGCGAGCCCCTTTGCCATTCCCTTGCAAACTCGCCCCGCTAGCATGACGCAAATCAACGACCTAGAAGGAAAAATTACTCGTCTAATTATTAGGACCAAACAACCAATCAATCCGAACAGAGTGGAAAAAGAACAACTTCTCGAACGCTTACAACAAAGCTTGGATAGGGAGCTGGGGAAGCTGTCACTGTCTATCGTTGATCGTAAATTGGGCAATATGTTAGAAAACGAACTCGATATTGCCGCGCTCTACAATAAGGAAGCGGGACGAGATAACGCTGATGCTGTGCTATTACTCGTTATTGATGATTACCTGCAGAGGACCTCAGATAGCATGAAAACATCCATGTTGGGCACGCTTAAAGAAGGCTTATTAAACTCTGACAGCAAGGCCCCGCAATATGCCGATTGCCGTTACGAAAGTAAGTTTTCAGGCTTTCTTCGCATTCAAACCATTCCTGAATTAACCCAGATCAATCAATTTGAGTTTTCAAAAGATAAAAAACAAAGCTTCGAGGAAAAAAATCGTCAGGCCTGCCAGCGTAGCTACCCGAAATACATCACCGAACTAAATCAAACCTTAATTGATGACGTTGCCTGTCGGTACAAAGAGAAAATAGCCAACGCTCTCGCTCCCACAGGCCATGTGCTATCCGCTGATATCATTGATGACACCGTCATGCTCGAAGTGAGTTTAGGTAGCAATATGGGCCTCAAAGAAGGTGATACTTTACGCCTATATCACGAACTGTCCAAAAAACATTATGCTGAGGTAAAAGTCAGCCAGCTCAGTGCAACGCAGGCACAGGTCAACATTAAACATTTGGATAAAGATGATACGGTGTACGAGGGTGACTTTGTTCGGCCTCATAAATTAAATATTATGTCGACACTAAGAATGAACTGTTTATTTTAATTTCTTGCAACGAAAACGAAAAAGGCCCGAATTGTTCGGGCCTTTTTTATTTCAAAGAATAAAGATACTAGCGATCAAGCAACAAATTGCTCGGCTTGATTTTGTTCATGGCGATCAACAATTGGCAGCATCAAATCCACCAAATTTGAGACATCTTGATGACGGCGTACATCGACCCCCACCACTTCCAACGAAAAGCCGGCCTGCTGCAGTTCGAACTGATAATCGTCGACCGATGGTCCCTCGCTATTCAAATCAACCTTCGTAATACCTAGCACCATTCGGCCACTACAGGCATATTCTTGGTGATGGTTAAGATAAAAATGTAGATCACCAAACGGGTTTTTACGTGAATTATCTAGCAACAGAATCAAACCATCGCCACCTTGAGTGATAATATCCCACATAAAACTGAAACGTTCTTGGCCGGGGGTGCCGTACAAATGTATGCGCCTCTCGCCCTCAGCACTGGCCACACCATAATCCATCGCCACAGTCGTCTGGGCTTTTTGGCGCTGTGTCATATCGCTGGCTTGCTCATCGGTCGTCACACAATGGGCCTGGGCCATAGTCTTAACGGCCGTCGTCTTGCCTGCGCCAACTGGCCCGACAAAAACTAATTTGGTATTTAAATCTCTTTGAGTCATATTCATACGCGTCCCCACAGCAGTAATCTGCAGCTGTGTTTATGTAAGTATAGGCATCAGTACATCCCCAAAAAATGAGCCAATTAACCCTTACTCATATGTACCACTGCCTATATCGTCAAACCGTGGAATTACTTGAATCCACTAAAGTTTATTATTTCTCTTGCTTCGAACCGAGCCCATAATAGCCCATAATAGTCCAAAATTAGAGCGCAACGAGGTCATATGACACGTTTAATCAATAAGTTAACAAAAGTTCCCAAAGGTCAGGCGCTAAAAGGTAGGTCTGAGCCGATGGCCGTCAATAATAAGCATGAGATATTAAATCACCCGATTAAAGAACCTTTTCCCCAAGGTTTGGCACAAGCAATGTTTGGCATGGGCTGCTTTTGGGGGGCGGAACGAAAGTTTTGGCAGATGGACGGCGTTTACTCCACCGCTGTTGGTTATGCGGCGGGCTATACACCCAACCCAAACTACCAAGAAGTATGTAGCGGTCTAACGGGGCATAATGAAGTGGTCTTAGTGATATTCGATCCGCAAATCATCACCTATCAGCAGTTGCTCAAGCTGTTCTGGGAAAATCATAACCCAACACAGGGTATGCGCCAGGGTAATGATCAAGGCACCCAATATCGCTCCGGTATTTATGTCGATACGCCTGAGCAAGAATCGCAAGCACAACTATCTCTAGCGCAGTACCAATTAGCACTCACTCAAGCAGGACACCCCGCCATTACGACAGAAATATTGCCAGCGCCAAGGTTTTATTACGCTGAACAAGGACACCAACAATATCTTGCCAAACACCCCGATGGCTATTGTGGCCTAGGCGGAATGAATATTTGTTTACCTGAGCAGTAAAACGAACACTAGCTGAACGTTTTACTATCGTTCAGCTATTTCTACGTTCGCTATGCAACAGCAACGCTGATATCGTCATGCACCGTCAACAATGCCGCATCAACCAAAGCAATGACTTCTTGGGGCTCGCGAACATCGACAAAACGAACAGTGATACCCAAATTTTTCAGTGCTAGATATTCTTCGTACTTCGATAAACTTGGAGCTCCTTGTGCTACATCCGCTTTAGTAATCCCAATCACCATTCGACCTTCTTGCGAGAAATCACCAAACTCATTTAAGTAAAATTCTAAGTCCTGAAATGGCCTAGGCGCAGAATTATCAAGCAATAGCACGACCGCATCGGTTCCTAGCGACACGATATCCCACATGAACTTAAATCGTTCCTGCCCTGGTGCGCCATAGAGATGAACTTTATGTGCCCCTGTTCCCTTTAAAACACCATAATCTAACGCAACCGTTGTTGTAAGCTTTTTCCGTTGCGCCATGTCCGTTGCCACTTCATCGGTATTAATCATGACGGATTTTGTCATCGTACGAACCGCTGTCGTCTTGCCCGCCCCCACAGGGCCTACTACTAAAATTTTTGAACACTCCATATCGCTCTCCTAGCAATTCATATCCACAACAACCTTGCTCAAAACATACTGATTCAACAGAAATTTACCAAAGACATCAGCGAACACTAAATAAATATAGAAACTTAACTTGCGACCATTTTGGCCTTATTTGCTAGACATTCAAGCTCACCTTGCGACAAAGCAACAAAATAGATGATAGGCGTCGCAACTTGGATACAAAACAAAAAGATGCGGCCAGACTCACATCGAAAAAACCACACGACCGTACGGTATAGAAAAAACGACTTTCATGCGCTTTTGTCGAGCATTCATCTAACGAAAACACAGCGTTATAAAACAAGAAGAAATCGTTTGTCTCACCCTTGCGACAGACAAGGTTTGGAATGCTGATTGGAGAAAAGTTTAAATGATTAATAGCAGAGAAAAAATTATATGCTCTAGATAGGGGACTTGCGGTCTTGCTGCCATGAATAAATCAGCTAACAAAGACCACGGAACATAACTTTCGCGTCGCCATACGACAACACATTAAATACGATCAAAAACAGACCCCATGTTTGGCGTAAACAGTTTATGATACAACTTGGTGGCATGCACATCCGTCATTTGAGCTATGTAGTCACATAAAATTCGTGGTTTATTATCTGCCTCCTCATATTGCTGCAATACATCATCGGGCAATAAACGGCGTGGATTCTCACTCAGCACATCGAACAAACGCAAAATCATCTGCTGGCCTTTATACTCGAGTACTTGTACTTCTGGGCGTTTAATTACATTGCGTAAAATAAAGCTTTTAAACAACTCCAAAACGTCACAAGCCGGGGCTGCCATTGTTGCTTTTAGTCGTAGCAAGGGGTGTTGAAATTGCGGCCGCTCTTCAATTTCAATATGACGAACCAAATAGGCCACTAAACGACTAATAGCGTGTTTACGATCTTTGTCTGAGCTTGAAAAAAGCTTTTGGCTGTAAAACCCCATCTCATCATTAATCTGACAATCATCATAACGTGATAACTCATTAACAATTTCATTCTGCCATTGGCGCTCAGTTAACAAGCCCATCGCTAAGGCGTCTTCTAAATCATGCACGCCATAAGCAATATCATCGGCGATATCCATAATAGAGGTATCGAAGGACTTGTGAATAGAGCGATGATGCTTGTCCGCTCTTTTTTCAATACAGGTAAACAGTTTTTGATCTTGCTCATCAAATGCCGACAATATCCAGTTCAGCACATCGGCATCATCATCCATAATCGTCTTAGGTGGCGTCCAAGCATCAATATTGTGCTGAAGGTGTAACCCACTTTGCTGAGAAAAATTACGAACATCGCTGTACAAACACGGATATTTCACCACCCCCAGTAAGGTGCGGCGCGTCAGGTCCAATCCATGCTCAGGCGAATATTCACCCAGCTTGGCAAGAATACGCAAGGTTTGACCATTCCCCTCAAAGCCGCCAAATGAATCCATGCGATGATTAAGCGCCACCTCACCCCCATGACCAAAGGGCGGGTGACCCATGTCATGACACAAGCAGATTACTTCAATCAAACTCATTGAGGGTAACCACGTTTGATAGAAGACGTTGCTCTCATAACGCTGGCGTAAGGCCTCACAAATGCCCGACCCGATTTGCGCCACTTCTAACGAATGGGTCAAGCGAGTGCGATAAAAATCACTTTCCCCAATACCCAAGACCTGTGTCTTTGACTGCATACGACGAAAGGCTGAAGAGTGAATCACGCGAGCGCGATCTCGCTGAAACTCACCATCCATCGTGGCTGAATTAAACGGTTTTTGGATATAAGAACTGTCGCATGAGCGCCGACGCTGGATCCATTCATTCATAATATGTGTTCAAGCTAATCATAGAGAGACTCGGATACTATCACGCCGCTCTTTCAATAAAAAAAGCCCGCTACTCATAAAATGAGCGCGGGCGATGAAATTACACCAACAAGACCTATGCCCAGTTAGCAAACTTCGCCTTTTTAGCCACCCACCACGGCTTTATCAGGGCAGAACGACTTTCCAGCACTGAGGCAATCACAATGGCACTAATACCCATCAGCGCTAGACTCAACCAGCCACCAAAGTTAAAAAATTGCACCAGACCCAGCACTTGTTCCAGCACACTGAGCAGCACTAAACTCAAGCCAACCACAAGTAACTTCAACTGCTGAGTCTTATATGCCCATAAAGATGCACCAATTCCCACGACAACAGAAAGCAAGGCTGTTTCCAGCGTATTAAAAACAAAGGTATTCAAACTGGCACCCGCCACCAACATAAACAAGGCCAAGCCTCGGTAAAAAGCTGCTGCCCACACCGCTCGCATTGATAGCTCATACATTAGGCCTGACATAACAAACATCGCTGCAATCACACTTAATTCTTCGGAAAAATGAAGGCTCTCTATTAAAGCCCCTGTCGCCACACCAGCCACAATGGTTAGTATCAATGATAATAGCTCAAGACTGATTCGAACTTTTCGAGAAGTTTGCAGGCTAACTGCCACCTGCCTTACCGCCACAACCATTACCGCAGCCAAGGTAAAGAAAACAAATTCATTGGCTGAATAAAGCCAAACACTGCGCCCCGCCATCACCGCCAAAGGCAAAAACTGTAAGGCCAACGCCAAACGACCTTCTTCGGTTTTTGCGACAAGGCAGTGACGACTAATCCGCTGACTCAACACTAAAATGATCAGTGCTAACAACAAGACGCTACCGCCAACAAGCAGAGAGTCACGCAACGGCACTAACAACAACACATTACTGACCAAGAATAGGCCCGCTAACTCACGCCCCATTCGACGATACAACACAACAAACCCTAACCAAATCACCGGCAGCATTAGCGCCAAAGCGACCATACTCACCCAAAGCGCATCGGCCAAACTCGCCACAGACCAAGCCACATAATCTGGGTATAACACTGTCTCACTACTCGGCATATTGGATAAAATAAAACCACCCAAAATGGCGAAATTTGCAGGCACCGAGACCAA
>Ga0316204_10012111_pt1 | contig 10609 bp, 8 predicted proteins | sample 6monrhotite_MG_2_FD_205661 | JGI IMG/M metagenome (GOLD analysis project Ga0316204, IMG submission 205661) | Microbial mat bacterial communities from mineral coupon in-situ incubated in ocean water Damariscotta River, Maine, United States -... | ecosystem: Environmental > Aquatic > Marine >... | reverse complement strand
CGGAATACGGGCAGGCGTCTGACGTAATCAAGCGGCTGGCAATGGCCCACCCGGATATCGCCTTCACGCTTTCAGACGGCGAGCGTACTACCTTTCGCGCGCCGCCAGTTGGTGACTTGGCCAAGGGACAAGAATTCGATGCGCGGTTAGAGCGTTTGGGTGCAATATTGGGCCGGGAATTCCGCGAAAATGCAATTGAGATAGACGCCGAACGGGAAGGCCTGCGCCTCACGGGTTTTGCCGGGCTGCCTACCTACAGCCGGGGCAATGCCCAGCAGCAATATTTGTTTGTGAACGGCAGGCCGGTGAAAGACCGCCTGCTAATAGGCGCGGTGCGCGGCGCATATCAGGACTATCTAGCGCGGGACAGGCACCCGGTGCTGGCTCTGTTTTTGGATGTGCCCGCTGAATTTGTTGATGTGAATGTACACCCGGCCAAAGCCGAGGTGCGTTTCCGTGATGCAGGGCTGGTGCGGGGGCTGATTGTATCGGCGCTGAGGCACGGGCTGGCGATGGCGGGGCACAGGGCATCCACTACCGTTGCAGGCGCAGCGCTGGGTGCGATGAGGCCTGAAGGCCCAAGTGCAGGCGCGCATACCTTGTGGCAACAGCAGCGAGAGCGCCCCACACTGCCAGCAGGGTTTCAGCAAGCGGTGGATATGGTCTACGGCCCGGCTGGCCCGGTAGGCGGCGCGTTCGGTGAAGGCGCGCAGTTGGGACTTGACGGTGAAGGCGGCATCACTGCGCCCAGCGCACGCGGCGCTGATATGGAATACAGCGGCCCGCCAATTGCGGCAGCGGACGAAAATTTTCCGCTTGGGGCTGCACGCGGGCAGGTGCATGCCACCTACATCGTTAGCCAAACATCAGACGGCATTGTGATTGTGGATCAGCACGCGGCGCATGAACGGCTTGTGTATGAGCGTATGAAAAAACAAATAGCCGCCACCGGCGTTGCCAAACAGGTGCTGTTACTGCCCGAAGTGGTGGAAATGGAAGAACTGGCCGCAAACCGGCTGTTGAAGCGCACGGAAGAACTGGACGCTCTTGGGCTGGTGATTGAACCTTTCGGCGAAGGCGCGGTGATGGTGCGCGAAGCTCCTGCCATGCTGGGCAAGCTTGATGTGAAAGGGCTGGTGCGTGATTTGGCAGATGAAATCACCGAGCTGGATGAAGCGCTGTCACTGAAAGAACGGCTGGAAGATGTGTGTGGCACCATGGCCTGCCATGGCAGCGTGCGTGCGGGCAGGCGCCTGAATATTGACGAAATGAACGCCCTGCTGCGCGAAATGGAAGCCACCCCTCATTCAGGCCAGTGCAACCACGGCCGCCCCACCTATGTGGAACTTAAACTGGCCGACATCGAAAAACTATTCGGGCGACGATAAGGGTCAGGAGGGAAATGCGTTAGAAAAGGATTTTCGCAACAACATAATATCCAAAAAAACCAAATATAACAAAAATAGATATTGCCGTTATGACGACATCGGATTGATATTTTTGTTGCCAAAAGCGGTTCATCATTTTGTATCCCATAGCGCGTCTTTCGAGAATATTGACAGTACCATAGCAGAAAAATGCTGTAATGTTAGGCGAATTTCGCACGTAATTCTGCAATCAATTCGCTGCTGCGTTCCATGTGGGTTTCTTCGCTATCGAGGATTTTGTGAATCAGGCGGCATTTGAAGGCGCTGGTATCAAAGCCTTCCGGCAGGTTTTCTGTGCCTGCGGCGTCTATCATAAAATCCACCATCCGGTTTGAGGCATGAATGCGGCCCCACAGATAATCATTTTCCCGCGTCCCCCGGCTGAAGAATGCGCCAAAGTTAAACAGTTCAGTGCCGCGTAGCGGGTTTTTGCCGTCAGCCAAATGGCCGCAGTCCAAGGGGCTAATGCGGTCTACCCGTATTTCGTCCACATCCAGCAGGTCGGCGCGCGCTGTCATGGGCTGGGTGAGCACGTCATAAAAAGCATAGCCCACATAGGCGCGGAACAATGCTACTTTTAGTTCGGGGTCTTGCAAACTGGAAAGTGTTAAGGCGAGGAATTCATCGCTGATATAATCAATGTCTTCCAGCATCATATGCTTGCCTATTTTTTGCAGCACAGGGCCAATTATACCCCCGGAAAGAGTGCTTTTATCCGGCCATATGTTTGTAAGGACATTGGTGAAGGTTTCTGGCTGCCAGCGGGCGCGGTAGTCTTCCAGTCGTATGTAAATCTGGCGTTTGGTAAGTTTGTAAAAAGCGGTAGGGGTGCCATTTTCGTTGCTTTGCAGGAAATGGTTTAGCCGCTTTACCGTAAAGCGCAGCCGCCGTACGCGGAAATCAACATCATATTTATTGAGAAAGTTCACATAGGCCAACAGGTCGGAATAGGCATGGTCGCTCACCAGTCCCAAAATTTGCTGTTTTTTGGCCCATTCATGCACCGTAGCACGAGTCTCGCTGTAATTTAATGTGTGGCCGTCTGTGCTGGCAATGTTAACAAGCAGCGTGGTTAGTCGTTCCAGTAATTGCTGGATTTTGCTTTGAATATAGGTGCCGTAGGCAAAGCCTGATTTCTCTTGCGCCAGCCGGTGCGCGCGTTCGCGCCAGCTTGCCAGCATTTCGGTTTCCACGCGCTTGTCTGATTTCAGGTCAATCATATTATCCACCAGCAGGCGTACGTCTGCCTCAATGGTGTCAAACACGGTTTCTAGCCGCCGGGCTTCCTTGTTGCTTTCTTCAATGGCGCGCAGGTCGCCGTATATGGGGTCACTGCGTGGAATTTCGGCCAGTGATGACAGAATGGTATGGAACCAACCGGGCTTTTCCATTGCTTCGGTGCTGCCTGTGTCGGCAGGGTCGTCAGGCAGGGGGTCAACATAAATGATGCGCCTGTCCACTTCCCGGTGAGCCGCGCGGGCGTGGGTGGCTTTGATGGCTTCGGCAAATGGTTTGTTGTTGGTTACGCCGCCGTCAATAAACGACATGGTTTCCAGTACGTCAGGGTTATTTATATGGTTCGGGAAGTTTTTCGCCAGAAACGTCTTGCGCGCAGGCCAGCCCCTTCTGATTTTTTCCAAATAGCTGTTTAGGTCTTTAATTGAAATTGGTGGAAAAGCGCCAGGGAACGATGATGTAGCGCGCGCAGCAAACCCTAGCCCCGGAATATTATCGTCGGTCATATCGCTTGTGCGGTCTTGGCCTTCGGCGTCCTGATAGGCGAAATTCAGCGTTACCTTATGTTGGCGTTCGTTAATTTCCTTGGGGTTATGCAGTTTCAGGCGGCGGGTTTGGCCGAAAAAGTTGGTCAGGCTTACAAACAGGTCAAGCTTGTGACCGCCCGGCATAAGGGTGGATTTACCGTCTGCCGTGCCCATGGACGTGCAGGCATTAATCATCCAGGAAAGCATGCGTTCACCAGAAAATGGCGCTTCGAACCAGCGAGACCGCAAAAAGCGCGACAGTTTGCGTTTGCTCTCTTTATCCAGGTTTTCAGCGCCGAAGATACGGTTGCTCATCATCCATATTAGCGGATACATATAAATTTTACTGGTACGTTTGGCGAGCGTGGTTTTCTCCATCAATTCTTCGATGTCGCCCAGTTCCATCCACAGGTCACGCAGGGGGTCAAAATCCAGATCATGAGCAAGTGCGCGTGCGAGGAAAATGCCGTTGATGCCGCCTGCAGATGCTCCGGAAACCACGTCAACAATCACGCGCAGGTCAATTTTTTCTCCGAGGGTTTTGAAAAGTTCAAAATACAGATCTTCGGTGTCGGTAGCATAGGGGCGGCGCGGGGCCGCTTGCTCAAAGGTATCGCGCCCGCCTTCAGAACTTTGGTACGCGCGCGATGCCCGCACGAGCTTCAAAATCTCGTGGCTAATGCCGTTCATATAAACTGCAAGTGACGCGCCGCCGTAGCAGACAAGCGCCAGTCTGAGTTCCAGTTCACGCATCGGGCGGTTCCTTGAAAAGCCACTGCGGCCAATTAAGCTCTTATAATTGTTGCATATTCTGAGGCGCGCCTAAAGGGTTTTGTGCATGGCAAGGATCGGGGGTCAGTTGGCTTGTTGTAAAGACAAAAATATAGTTCTTTGCTTGCCTTGGCTGCGCTCGTTGACAAGTTCCAATGTAGCCGGGAGCGACAAAACATTGTCACGCTCCAGTTCGCAGATAATCACGCCGTCAGGGGCGATCCAGCCTGCTGATATAAGGCTCTCAAGCGTAGGTTCAACAAGGCTTTTATGGTAAGGCGGGTCCATAAATATGAAATCATAGGGCGCGGTAGCGGCGGGCAGGCTGCGCGCACTGGTTTGCAATATTGTCGCATCTTTGTCAGCACCCAAAGCGCGAATATTTTCCCTAAGGCAAGCGATTGAAGCGGGTGATTTTTCCACAAATGTTATGCTGGCTGCACCGCGAGACAAGGCTTCGAAGCCTAAAGCGCCAGTGCCAGCAAACAGGTCGGCCACACGCGCGCCTTGCATGTCCGAATAAGGGCCATGTTGAAGGATTGAGAATACCCGCTCGCGCATGCGATCAGTGGTTGGCCGTACGTCGCGGCCAGAGGGTACTTTTAGCCGCCTGCCTTTGAAACGCCCCGCTATAATGCGGTTCATTTTTTGCCCCGGTCAGGTTTACCTTTGCTGCCAGTGAGCGCGCGTTCCTGTCCCTTTGGTGGGCGGCCTTTTGGGGTGTTGTCAGATGCATGTCGGCGAGAAGAACCCGGTTTGGCCGTGCTGCGTTCAAATGTGGGTGCTGCGCGTTTACTGCTGGGTTTCGTGTCAAATTTTGCGCCTTGTGGGCTACCTGGCTTTGCACTCGATTTCGTACTTAGGCGCTTGCGGTTATCTTTGTTTTGGCCCGCATCATCGCGGTCTGATTTAAACTGACCCGCCTTAAATTGCCGTCGCCGTTTTTCACCGGGCTTAACCTTGGTATCTTTTTTGGCTTTGGCCCATTTGCTGGGGTCGCGCTTTACTTCATCTGTGCCCATTGCTTGTGGAGCATCACCAAAATAATCAGATAGCACTTCATATAGTTGTTTTTCACCCACTTGTGCGATGCTGGAGGCCTCCAGCGTGCCTAACGAAAACGGGCCATAATTGGTGCGGATCAGCCGGTTTACCGTTAAGCCCAGATGTTCCATCACCTTGCGCACTTCGCGGTTTTTGCCTTCGCGGATAGCAATGCTTAGCCAAGCATTGCTGCCTTGCTGTCGCTCAAGCGACGCATCAATGGCTCCGTAATGCACACCGTCGATGGTGGCGCCGTCTTTTAGTTTAACAAGCGCACTTTCGTCTACACGGCCATAAACCCGCACCCGGTATTTGCGCAGGATTGAATTGGCAGGTAGTTCCAGCCAGCGCGCCAGTTCGCCGTCGTTTGTGAACAACAGCAGGCCTTCTGTATTCATATCCAGTCTGCCAACCGAAATCACACGTCCCATATGTTGCGGGATTTGATCAAAAACAGTGGGGCGGCCTTCCGGATCACGGTGTGTGGTAAGGGTGCCGCGCCGCTTGTGAAAGCGCCATAATTTCGTTTGCGAAACTTCTGTGATTGGGTTGCCGTCAACAGTGATGCCCTTAAGACTGGTCACCAATGTTGCTGGCGTATCCAGCGGTTTGCCGTTTATTGCAATGCGGCCATCATCAATCATGCGTTCAACTTCACGCCGTGAGGCTATGCCAGCCCGCGCCAGTACTTTTGCAATGCGCTCGCCTTTTGGGGCAGGAGCTTCGGTTTTATCTATATGTTTTTCGGTATCGCTCATGCGGCGCACCATAGGGATAGTACGCCCTACACGCAACCATTTGCCGCGCAATTGCTTGACCCCCTGCACTCACCCGGTTTAGGTCATTATTATGATTGATCAATTTCCCCATATGCACACGGCGCTTGTTGAGGCCAGAAAAGCCGCTGAAGTGGGAGAAGTGCCGATCGGTGCTGTTATCACCGGGCCGGACGGCAGTGTGCTGGCACAGGCGGGTAACCGGGTGGTGGGTCCGCATGATCCTACCGGTCACGCTGAACTGATTGCGATCCGCGAAGCTGCGGCCAAGTTGGGGTCAGAGCGGCTGGAAGGCTGCAGCCTGTATGTAACACTGGAACCTTGTGCCATGTGCGCGCAGGCAATTGCTTTTGCTCGTATCAGCAGGCTTTATTACGGTGCAGACGATGCAAAAGGCGGTGGTGTCACCGTAGGGGCGCGTATTTTCAACCAGCCAACAACTCACCATACGCCAGAGATTTATGGCGGTATTCTTGAAAACGAGGCTGCCGAATTGCTTAGAGACTTTTTCCGCGCCCGGCGTTAAGCTGGTGATATGGGTGAGGAATTCGGCGCAGAAATAATGGCTTATATGAGCGAGGCTTGGGCCTGGTTTCAGAATACGTTTCTGGAACCCGAGCGTCTGATTGAGCTGGTAGCCATTGTGCTCGCGGTTCTCACCGCTCGGCTTACCTGTAATTTTCTGCATCGCGGGATTATGAAATCATTCGGCGAGCACCCATGGGTGCAAAAGGCTGACAGACGCTTTTTGCTGCCCATACTGGTTGCCGCAGTAGCCATATTGTTGATGTGGACCGCCATATTATTGTTAACACCCTTTATGGCAACCTACCTGCTTTCAGTGACAACCAGCCTTTATACAGCGTGGCTGGTGATAAGGCTGGCGGTTGGTATGCTGGCAAACCGGGAACTGGCAAAGCTGGTGGCGGGGCTGGCGTGGTCGGTGGCTGCGCTCAACATTATGGGTATTCTTGACCCACTGTTAACGGTACTGGAAGAAGCAAAACTGCCGCTCGGCGAGATCGAAATGAGCGTTTTATCGCTCTTTACCGGCCTTATCTCATTTGCACTTCTTATTTGGGGAGCGTTTGCGCTTTCAGCGCTGATTGAACGTCAGCTCAAGTCAATGGAAGGTGTGCCGCCGTCTGTGCGGGCCCTGATGTCCAAGGTTGGCAAAATTGTTCTGGTTTCGTTGGCGTTTCTTATTTCGCTTAATGCAACAGGGATTGATCTAACTGCCCTCGCTGTATTTGGCGGCGCGCTGGGTGTTGGCCTTGGATTTGGTCTGCAAAAAGTGGTCGGTAATTTTATTTCCGGTATTATCCTGCTGGTTGATCGTTCGATAAAGCCCGGTGATGTGATCGAAACCGGCGGCACCTACGGTACTATTAACCGCTTGGCCGCGCGCTATACCAGCGTGATAACCCGCGACGGCACCGAATTTTTGATCCCGAACGAAGATATGATTACCCAGCCTGTGGTGAACTGGTCGCACAGCCACCGGCTGGTACGGCGGCGCATTCCTGTGCAGGTTTCTTACCAGAGCGACCTGCGCAAGGCGATGGCCTTAATGGTGGAAGCCGCAGAAGAAGAACCTAGAATTTTGAAAAAACCAGAACCCAGAACGCTGGTGCGTGGTTACGGCGAAAACGGCGTTGACCTGGAACTTAGAATGTGGATTGAAGACCCGCAAAACGGTGTTTCCAATATTGCGAGCGAAGTGATGCTCAGGATTTGGGACAAATTCCATACCGGGGATATTGAGTTCCCGTATCCACAACGTGTGGTGCATGTGAGGAATGATGCAGGCGGCAATGCGGCAGGTGTTACACCTTCAGTTTTATAAACGAACAATAATCGTTTTGAGTAGATCTACGGCAGCTGAAAACCAATAGCTAAAAAGGGGAGTGATCCAATGAATATTGGCAAATTTATTTTGAATGTGATTGTAGCATTTGTAGCATACGGGGCGCTTTATACTGGCGGCACGATGATGTTTGCAGACCAGTTCGCGGCTGCAATGGAGGCGTCTAATCCTGAAAGTATAGGCGTGTTGGTTTACCATTTGGTGCAAACGGTCGTGGTTGTTTGGCTGTTCAATAAAGCTGTTGGGTCTGGCGATATGAAAGCCGGTGCCGTGTTTGGTACCATGATAGGCCTTTATTTGCTGGCAAGCGACGCCGTTTGGTTTAGCACTGTGAAAGATTTCCCGGGCGACGCTCGCATGGTGCTGGGTGTTATGCATTTGGTGGTTGGTGCCATTGTCGGCATGCTGTTGGCCTTTATGCAGGGTAAAGGCTGGGGGTCGTCGGCTATTGCAGCAGAGACACCTGATTAAGGCTTGATCTTACCCAGCCGTTACGTGAAAATCTGAATGCTGAGGCCCAGCAGGAGTTGCTCTTGCTGGGCCTCTTCAATTTTCATCATATCGAAGCTCTGAAGGTTACCCAGCATCATACCGTCAAGATTGCAGCCACGAAGGTCAGTACCTTCAAAACAGGCGTCTGTAGTGTCTGCTCCGCTTAGATCTGTTTGTGACATATCAGCATCCTTGAAATCACAGCCGCGTAAATTGCTTTCCCGGAAACTACACGCGGTGATGGTGCAGCCTTCAAGCGACAGGCCTATGAAATCGCTGTAATCAAAGTTTGTTGCCTGCGCATATAGGCTGGTATTTGTGTGGTTAGCACTGCCACCTATTGCATGACTGAATGTCGCTTTTTCATAGGAACACCCTTGTGCCATACAATCTTCAAAGCGGGCTTCATATAAATTGGCAGCGCGGAACTTTGATGTGGAAAGATTGCAGCGTTTGAAGGCTGTCTCGCGCATATGGGCATAAGAAAAATCCGTACCGGTTTTGCTCTCTGCGTCAAAAAACAGACAATCCGTGAATGCGGCATTTCGCAGTTTGCTACGCGGAAACCCGCAAGTGCTGAAAGAGCATTTTTCAAACAAAGCATCTTCGAAGTTTGTTGCAATAAAACGGGCATTTGAAAAAGTGCAGTTCCGAAATATAGCACCACCCAGTTCAAGCCCGTTCCAGTCTGTTTCGGTGAAAATTACATCAGTAATTTCCGTGCCTGACTGCACCTGGTTTATAAGTGTTTCTTTATCCAATGGTGCTTCCTATGGGTGGCTATTATCAATATAAGCCCAGTAAGCTTCGGCTAAACGTTTAGCGGCGGTACCAGGTGTGCCACTGCCAATCACTTTACCGTCAAATTCCACAATAGGCATTGCGCAGCTGGTGCTGCTGGTGAGAAACATCTCTGATGCCGATTTGGCTTCTTCCAGTGTGAAGGCGCGCGTTTCCACTTTCATCTGCAGGCTTTCAGCTATCTGTAACAAAGTTGCACGGGTGATACCGGGCAGAATGTTGTCATCTGTTGAGCGTGTCACCAGTGTTCCGCCTGCTGTTACCATCCAGATATTGGTGCTGCTGCCTTCGGTCACGTAACCGTCTGCATCGTAAAGCACGGCTTCAAAACCACCCGCTTCACGAGCGGCCTGTTTTGCCAGAATGTTCGGCAGCAGGGCTATGGATTTTACGTCACAGCGCCCCCAGCGAATATCCGGGTGGCTTGAAACTTTAATGCCCACTTCGGCGCGGGCTTTTATGCTGTCCAGATCTAGCCGCCGTGCGGTTACAACCAGTGTGGGGGTGATGTCAGCCGGAAACGGATGGTCGCGCTTAGCCACGCCGCGCGTAACCTGAATATAGAGGAAAGCATTCTGTATGCGGTTACGGCGCACGGTTTCTTTGAAAATCAGTGTCATGGCGCGCCGCCCCATCGGCATATCAATTTGCAGTTCCCGCAAACTGCGCTCCAGCCGGTCAAGGTGGGGTTCCAGATCAACCAGCTTGCCGCCTGCCACAGTGATGCCTTCGTATACGCCGTCTGAAAACTGGTAACCTCTGTCCTCGATATGAACATAGGCTGTATCCAGAGGCACATAAGCGCCGTTCACATATGCAATGCGGGACATGTTTAGTCTCCTGAAGGGGGCGTGGGCGATGCAAAAGGTTTGATAAAGACCATCAATAACAGCGCAGGCAGTATAATCAGGCTTGTGGCGACGGTAAGGGCAATAAGGCCAGTATCAATGAAGGGCGCAACAACGGCAGTGGAGGTTGCTGCCAGTGCTGTAACCGCAACCAGCATCAAGGCTGATGCGCGGTCATCGTCGTCATGTGCTGCTATTAGTGCCTGCAGGAACCCGGGGCCACCGCGCAAGCCGAGGCCAGTGTTTAAAATCCAGAATAAATACATTAAATGCTCAGGCGAGTTGCTGCCGTACACGGCGTATGCCAGCAGCGCCAAAGCGCCCACAGCGGAAACGATAGTGCCCAGCATAATAACTGTTTCGGTGCCCCAACGTTTCACAAGACTGCCGGAAAAATTGGCAGACAGAATGAAAAACCCAACGCCTACCATTTGCATATTTATAAAATCATCAATGGTGCCATCCATAGTTTTTACAATTACGGCTGGTGCGGTGAATACGAAGGTTAACAGTCCGCCCAGCACCGCAGCGTGGCCAAGCGCATAGCGCAAATAATATTTGTTTTTCACCAAGTTCAAATAGCTGCCGGGTTTCATGTTGGCTTTGGTGCCAATGCTGGGAAGCAGTTTTGGCCGCAGGATCACTACCGCGCATATCAGGCCCACAAGAACACTGGTGAGCAGAAAAGATGCGCTCCAGCCATAGGAAATATGCAGCCATGCACCCGCAAGTGGTGCAAGACCGGGCACCAATGCTTCAATGCTGCCCATGGCGCTAATTGCGCGCACGGCACCAAGCTTTGAAAACAAATGGCGTATCA
>Ga0316204_10012109_pt1 | contig 10611 bp, 9 predicted proteins | sample 6monrhotite_MG_2_FD_205661 | JGI IMG/M metagenome (GOLD analysis project Ga0316204, IMG submission 205661) | Microbial mat bacterial communities from mineral coupon in-situ incubated in ocean water Damariscotta River, Maine, United States -... | ecosystem: Environmental > Aquatic > Marine >... | reverse complement strand
CGTTTCTCAAACAGCTCCGTCTTGGGCAGAGCCGCATGGTGAGAACCAGGTCCATGACAGGCTTCGCAGCCTACGCCGGGCTCGACGAAATTATTTTTGTCCAGATCCACACCCGTGGCGTGACAACCTCCGCATTTTTTTAGCCAGGGTCGTTTTTGCCAGTCATGCTCATGGTAATTCACCCAACGGCCTGTCTCTGCATTGAACTGCGTGGGAGCGATGAACAGAGTACCGTCTTTCTCCACCAGGTAGCGCTGTTTCCATTGGCTGCCGATGGTGTACTGGATATCCTCTACTTTGGGAATATAAAACTCCTCAATCGGTACCTTGAGTTTGCTTTCAATCTTTTTCAAATCGGCTTTAATAATTTCCGGATCAATTTCCGTGATGAGCACATCCTTGTTGGCCCGGGCGTCCTGGAGCATCCGACTGTGCAAGGTACGTTTCCAGGCATCATAGTGTTCGAGATGACAATTCCGGCAAACTTTGGAGCCAACGTAGGTTTTGGGTTGTGATAAGAGTTTTTTGCTATCCAGTTTGTCAGCCCAGGTCACATTGACCATACAGAAAGTGAAAAGGCTAACGAGGGCAAGAGGCATCCCGGCAAGGATTTTCATCAAATTTTCCTTTTTGTTCGTTTTTCGATACAGGTGATTCAGGGCGCCCGAAGTAGTGCGTTATCCCTGTAGTGGTCATCGCGCGATGATAATCGAAGAATTACTACCTGGAAAATTTCGTAAACCTCACGGGATTTTTGGTATCTTTCATTACGCTTTAATTCAAGGATAAGACATTTCAGGAACTTTACAATAGAAATTACTGAAAATTTGATAAAGCAGCTTGCTTTTGCATTTTTGTTTTCAGCTGGCAGCTAATTGGCCAGAATTCAGTTGCGTTGGGAATATTTAAAAGATTAGTCATTGCAGATGGCGATCAGAACAGTAGTTTAAAAATACTGTTCTGACAATCAATGAGCAATAGTGTGAATTATTTCAATTCACACTATTGTATTGCTTCAGGTCTTTGGTGTCTTTTACTATATGAACAGCTTGTTTTTCATCTGCAAAGGGCTGTGTTTGTAAGTCTCTGAGTTTTTTGGGATTGTCTGGATCGCCAATCCAGATAGGGTGATTTGAAAAGTCATGATTCACCAGGCTGCGAGTTGCATCAAAACCTTCAAAGTTTATTCCGGCCAGATCGGACCAGGTATAAATAAAATCAGATGAACTATAGCGACGATGAACCATTTCCTGGGTATCCATTAAGTCGTTTTGCTTTTTCCAGGAGTCGCTGCGCCAGACGATAAATGGAATGGTATACATCGGGCTGGTGGGAGCTCCCTCATTGCGGCCCGCGAAAAGATGTTTTGGATCATCATAAACCTCTTCGCCATGATCAGAAAAATAAACTAATAAACCATTATCTTCACTGGCTTTAAAACGTTGGATTATATTGGCAACCACATGATCGTTATAGCGAATGGCATTATCGTATTCATTATACTCTTGCGTTTGCTTGTTACTTAACCATTTTGCTAAGTCACTAGCATTATAAATATCAAAATTGTCCGGGTAACGATAATGATATTTTCGATGAGTCCCTAACAGGTGAATGACAATGAATTTTTTTCTGGTCGAGTCATTGAGGATTTTTTCAAAGGGTTTAATCACCACGCCATCATATTGAGCAGCATCTTGCATACGGTTATTGTTCAGATAAATCTGTTCATCAGCCTGTTTGGAAAAAGTCGTTAACATGGTATTACGTTTTGTCTGGGTCTGTTGATTGGTGATCCAGTAGGTTTTATATCCGGCCTGTTTCATTAAATTGATCAACGTCGGCTTTTCCATATAAAGATTGGGATTCCTGGCATCGGCAAAGGTCAATACCTGTTCCAATGCTTCAATCGTATAAGGCCGTGTGGCATAAACATTTTCAAAGACCAGAAACTCCTCTCTCATTGCATTCAGGTTGGGTGTCGTGTCTCTATCGTAGCCGTATAAGCTCATTCGTTGCCGATTCGTAGATTCACCAATAACCAGTACCAGGGTATTTGGGGTATCTGCATTTTTATCGACTAATTTTTTAAGGGGTGGCAAGGTCTCATTGAGCAATAAATTTTTCTCGATTTCATTCAATTGTTGTTTGTATTTGACGTAGCCCATAACCAGATGCCAGGGTGCAGAAGGTTCCATACGATTGATCTGTTTGGATATTGCTCTATCCAGCCCAGCTTGATTAAGAATTAAACTATTAAATACCGGCCAGGCAATGATCAATGACAACGATAATGCCAGCGCCTGGCGAATTTTTATTGAACCATTAATGGGTTTTGTTTTAGTCCATAAAAACAATGGCGCAAGAGAATAAGCTATTAATGCTGGTATCATCCACCAACTGAAGTAGGACTCAAGAAATTCACTGCCCTCGGAAAGATTGGATTCAAAAAGGATAAACAGGACACTTTGAGAGAAATCCTGTCCATATAAAGCAAAATACCCCATGGTGACTAGAGAGCTTGCCCAAAGTAACAGGCCAGTGAATGCCGAGATGATTTTTGAGTAACGAGGTATTATAAGTAATGGAATGAGCCATAAAAAACTCATGTAGATTGCCTGACGTAATCCGGTTCCACCAGCTAAGCCACTACTAAAAATGATGATTTGATAGACACCGGAAAAATAAAAAAAAAATAAATAATACAACCAGAAACTTTTCCAGGAAAACGGTTTCTGTTCATTCAAACTCAATAAAGATGTCATACCAACTCCATTAGCTTTCATTAATGGCATATTGCTACCATTAACAAATTAAAAAATAATGATAGTTTTAGAAGCTTAAATGAATATTAAGCTAATGAAGTTTTTTCAGAGCAGTTTCAGATTAGATTTGAGTGACTATTGTTTAAAGAACTAATGCCCCGTGATGAGTTCAACCTTGATATACTCCAGGTCTTCGGGTTTTGCATACATAATCAGCACATCATTTTCCTTTAAAAGCAGCTCCGGAGTGGGTTGTTTTCCGCGAATCCCGTCACGGCGCAATGCTGTAAATACTATGTTACGGTCATCGAGATTGATGTCACCGATTTTCTTGCCAATAGCACGGGAACCATGATGTAAAACCAGAGTATTCATGTGCTCGGTAATAGTGCTGGATTCTTCATGTGATGCTTCTTCGCCTGGATAGTAGCCGCGTAAAAATTTATATCGATCTTTCCGGGCCATGGCAATATCATGGGTAATGGTATTCAAGGGTACATCCAGATGTATTAATAGATGTGAGGCCATAATAATTGAGGCTTCCAGACTCTCCGGAACGACATCGGTGGCTCCTGCAGCGTAGAACTCATCCATTTTACTTTCATCTACACTGCGTACCAGGATAGGGATGTCATCGCGCAGGTTACGCACCTGTTGAATGATTCTTTTGGTCGCAGAAGTGTTTTTGATTGTGATCAAAATAATCCGTGCTTTTTCAATGCCGGCAGCCTGCAAAATTTCCTTATGCGTCGGATTACCATAAAAGACAATTTCTCCAGCATCCTGAGCCTCCCGGATGCGCAGGGAATCCAGATCCAGAGCAATGTATTGCTGCGTTTCTTCTTCTATAAAACGGGAAATATTTTGTCCGATTCGACCATAACCACAGATAATCACATGATCTGAAAGCTCGGCACTGCTATGGGATATTTGTTGAGCAATTTTCTGCCGATTAGACAAATAGCTGGTATGGAAGATGATCTTGGCCCAACGACCATTATTACTAATAAGCCATGGTGTTATCATCATGCTTAATATAATGGCGGACAAAACAATTTGTACAGTATCATGTGGGATCACTTGATAAGTGAGTGCCAGGGTTAACAGAGCAAATCCAAACTCACCACCCTGGCTTAACACCAGCCCGGTACGAAATGAAACACCAGGAGGGGCACCGAAGAGGAAACTTAAGATGCCGGTAATCACGGTTTTTATAAAAATTAATAAAACGGTGACCAGTAAGATCCAGTGAAATTGCAGTATCAGGGTTTTTACGTCCAGAAGCATACCAACGGTAATAAAAAACAGTCCTAGCAGAATGTCCTGAAACGGTCGTATATCCACTTCAATCTGATGGCGGTATTCGGTTTCACTTAACATCATGCCAGCGATAAAAGAACCCAGTGCCAGGGATAAACCGGCTTCATGGCTGGCCCAGGCTGCTGACAGGGCAATTAAAAGTACTGACAGGGTAAAAAGTTCCGCTGAACGGGTACTGGCGATGTTTCTTAACAAGGGACGCAGGATCCAGTGACCAATGGCAAGCATCAACAATAAAATAATGCCGCTTTTTACAAAAGTGCTGATTTCAAGAGACAGGGTAAACGGATCATTCCCGGCAAATGACGGGATCAGAATTAACAATGGAATCACCGCCAGATCCTGAAAAATAAGTATACTTAAGGCAAGATGGCCGTGGCGTGAATTAAGTTCCAGTTGTTCAGACAGTTGCTTGGTCACAATGGCGGTTGAAGAAAGCGCGATAATACCGCCAACGACAATGGCTTCTTTAAGGTTCTGGCTGAAGTACCAGTCAATAAACCCGGCTATGAGTGAAGTAAGAAGCACCTGGGTGCCGCCAAGGCCAAGCACCTCTTTTTTCAGGGCAATGAGTTTGGCCAGTGAGAACTCCAGGCCCACGGTAAACATAAGGAAAACAACACCGAATTCCGCGATAAAACGCACATCTTTACTATCCTCGATCAGACCCATAGCGTGGGGGCTGACAATAATACCCACCACAAGATAGGCCAGAATAGGGGCGATATTAAATCGTTTTAATCCAGCGATGGCCAACACGGCCAGTGTTAGCAGGAGAATAATTTCCTCAAATATAATACTGTTCATTCAAATAGTATAGTTGACAATTAAGTGATTGAAAAACAATATTATTTTTTAATGGTAGCACACAAGCCTTTCAGTACCATATCGGTATAACTGATAATGCCAATAATTTGCTTACCCTCAACAACCGGGGCCCGTGAAAGCCCTAATTCTTCAAACAGACGCGCGCAATAACGTATGTCCATATCCTGATGCACAGTCACTGCTGGTTTAGTCATGACTTCATAGACATTGGTTCGATCAGGGGATTTATCGACTGCCAGTACTTTTCGGGCGATATCTGAAACCACCACCACACCCCATTCATCATATTCATGACGTTTGTTGACGATCAGGGTCTTGGTTTCAACGTGTTTCATTTCATGCAGGGCTTCAGAAACGGTTTTCATGCCATCGACAAAATCCACTTGAGATTTCATAACATCTTTAACCTGGATAAGGGTGGGTTTCATAATCTTTCCTCGACGGTTTCACTAAGTTCTTTGATTTGGTGAGAGACTCCGACCGCATCTTCCACATCAATTTGAAAGGCGATTCCGGTGCCGGGTGAATTATCTAATTTACCGACTTCACTGATTTTTTCCAGAACATCCCGACTCAAATGTTCCTCGACCAGAAATAAAAGCACATCCCTTTGGGTTTCCAGGGTCAGGCCAAAAAAAGTTTTACTTTTCTCAACGCCTTCCCCTCGAGCATTGTTTATAACGGTTGCACCCATTGCACCGGCTGTACGGCTGGCATCCAGAACGTCATTGGTTACGTCATCATCGACCAAGGCAATAATTAATTTAAAGCGCATTGTTATTTTCCTTCATGCATTATTTTATGGAGGTATGTTGAGAAAGTGCAGAGAAATTTATTCATCATACGTTACTCTGCTCAGTTTCTTTGTTTTGTCGTTTGCCATACCATTCTGATAATTGGGCATAGGCTAATACTGAAATAATGGGAAACAGGCTGGCAAAAGCTATCAGTCCAAAACCATCCAGTAATTCGCTACGTCCAGGTACTTTTGCTGCCAAACCTATGCCCAGTGCGGCAACAATAGGAACCGTCACCGTTGATGTGGTCACACCACCGGAATCATAAGCCAGCGGAATGATTAATTTTGGCGAGAAAAAAGTTTGTATGACGACAATGATGTAACCGCTGATAATGAACCAGTGTAAAGGCAGTCCGGTGACAATGCGCCAGGAACCAAGAGAGATACCGACAGCAACGCCAATGGCGACAGCAATTCTCAAGCCCCAGATGCCAATTGAACCCCCTGATACTTCATTGGCTTTAATGGCCACAGCAAGTAGTGAAGGTTCAGCTATGGTGGTACTGAAACCAATGCTAAAAGCAAATATATAGACCCAGTAATACTGACTCCAGTGAAATTCAATGCTTTGATCCAGTGCGCCTGCGCTTTGTAGAATAAAGTCGATACTGGTTAACTGGTTAGCCATCATTTTGCCCACAGGAAACAGCGCATCTTCCAGCCCCTGAAGAAACAGTGCCAAACCAATAATGACATAAACAAAACCGATAAGGACCCGTTTCAGGTTATGAATTTTTTTTCGTATGACAAAAAATTGAAAACCAAAAATAATGACCACTATGGGCAATACATCGGTAATGGTATGCAATAAAGTCAGGGCAAATTCGTTTAGCCAGTTCAGGATTTCAGTCATCAATAGGTCATCCCGTAAGCCATTACAAAAATCATGGGGGTTAGAGAGGCCAGGGCAATCAGACCAAAGCCATCCAACATGGGATTGCGTCCTTTAATACTGGATGCCAGACCAATTCCAAGAGCGGTCATTAACGGCACGGTGATGGTGGAAGTTGTCACACCCCCGGAATCATAGGCGATACCGATAATTTCTTTAGGCGCTATCATGGTCATAATGACGACCAGGATATAGCCCCCCATAATGATCCACTGAATGGACCAGCCTTTGATGATCCGTAAAACCCCAATCACTGCGGCCAGGCCCACGGAAAAAGCCACGGTAAATTTCAGGCCCTGAGCGTACATGTTGATTGCGGTATCGGTGACCTCTATGACCCCGCCCTGGGCGGCAATGCGAGCGGCTTTCTTTGATACTGCAATCAGGGCAGGCTCAGCAACAGTGGTACCAAAACCCAGAGCAAAAGCAAAAATGAGCAACCATATGACATTGCCTTTTCGGGCAAAGGCAAACGCCATGGATTCGCCAATGGGAAACAGTCCCATTTCCAGCCCATAAATAAAAAAAGTTAATCCCACGACCACGAAAATGGAACCAACAACAATTTCATCCATATTGGGTATGGGCTGTTTCAGAACAAAAATTTGGAAAAAACAGATAACAAAGGCAATTGGTGCCAGATCACGGGCACTATTGGCGATGGTTTTAAGAAAATGCATCAAAGGCTTATTCATTAGTTTTGAATAGCCTCAAGTGTTTTTCACAGCTAGCGTAAACACAAAACCTCAACTATGTTTGAAATGGAATGAATTTTATTGGAATGTATTATTTATTAAACATTTAATACTGAAAACCAGCCTCAATTCCTGAGGTATTTATATTTTTAATAATATCTGCGAATCAATCAAGTTTTTTTAATGATTTAATTTTGAAAAAAACTAAAGCTTTAAATTTAACATCCGATACAGCTAGTTAAGATGATGGTTTTAAGACCGTAGTTTCAAGAAAATGATCTCAAAACTTTGATTTCAAACTATGAGTTTAATAGCAATTGGCTGACTTTGCAGTAAAAAGAAGCGATCAGGACATTTTTATGAGTGAATCTGAAGAAAATAGTGAAGGATTAATCACCCTTGACGACACATTGGATATTACCTTGGCAGCGACCTATTTTGAGCAGCTGAGCCAATTGTTAAATCAACATAAAACCATCGTCATTAACGGTGAAAATATTGAACGAATTGATGGGGCAGGACTGCAATTATTGGCGGCATTTTTTAAATCCGCAGAATCCTTACATATTTCTGTGCAGTGGCAGGGCTGTTCCGAGGCATTAAAAAAGAGTGCAAAATTATCGGGTTTATCTGGCAGTTTAGCAATTAACTGACTATCTTTTAAGTTGCTTGAGGGCTTGTAAACACAAATAGCCACACGATACTTTGTATATTTAACTGGAGAATAATAAATGTCCAAATCAATTCTGGCAGTAGACGATTCAACTTCAATGAGACAGATGGTCGCTTTTACTCTCAAAGGCGCCGGTTATCAGGTTGAAGAAGCTGCTGATGGACAACAAGCGTTGGATATCGCCAAAACCAGAGGCTTCGATCTGGTTTTATCTGATGTCAATATGCCGGTTATGGACGGCATTCAGCTGATACGCAGCCTGCGTGCTTTACCGACCTATAAATTTACCCCAATTCTGATGTTAACAACAGAAGCGGGGACAGAAAAGAAAATGGAAGGAAAAAATGCCGGAGCGACTGGTTGGATAGTAAAGCCATTTAATCCGGATCAGTTATTAAACACCGTCAAACGGGTTCTTGGCTAATTATTACTGACAAAGGGGCCTGGCCAGGTAGTTCGGCAGGAATGAATAATGACAATAGATTTATCACAATTTAAACAAACCTTTCTCGAGGAAAGCGATGAAGGGCTTGATGTTCTGGAATCTGGTCTGCTGGCTCTGGATTCGGGAACAGCCGATGATGAAGTTATTCATGCGGTTTTCCGTGCTGCACATTCTATAAAAGGCGGGGCGGGTACCTTCTCATTGAATGAAATTGCCAGTTTTACCCATGTCATGGAAACCCTTCTTGATGAAATGCGTGACGGTCGACGGGAAATCAGTAAAGAAGCCGTCAATACCCTGCTCAATTCAGTCGATGTGCTGCGTGAATTACTGGATGCTGCAAGAGATGACGTGCCACCAGAAATGGCTCGGGTTAATGAAGCTCAGAGGCAATTAGAAAATGTTCTGTCCCAAAGTGACGAAGCTCCATCACAGAACATTGCCGGATCAGAAAATAGCAGTGACGAAATGGGACAACAGGAAAAAAATGCACCAAGCGGCTGGATTTTAAAGTTTCATCCTCATGAACACATGCTGCGCACAGGTAATGATACTGTCCGAATGTTTAAAGAATTAGCCTCTCTGGGTGATATGGATATGGTGGCTGACTTGTCAGGTTTGCCTGAATTTGAACACATGGACCCGGAATTAAGTTACCTGTCCTGGGAAATTACTCTGAAAAATAACCCTGAGAAGGGTGAAATTAATAAGGCAGCTATCCAGGAAATATTTGAATGGGTCGAAGATGATTGCGATCTGACTATTGACCCCCTTTATGAAGAAGCGGCTGAGATAGAAAAATCTGATGATGAAGAGATTGTAGCGGACTCAGTTGAAGCCAGTGCTGAACCTGAACAAGCAGAAGTCAATACCGTGGCACAGGATGACACCGTTACTGCCATTGCGGACAAAAGCGCACAGAAGAAGAAAAAATCGTCCAGCGAGGGTGGTTCCATTCGTGTTGGCACCGATAAGGTTGATACGCTGATTAATATGGTTGGTGAACTGGTGATCACACAATCCATGCTAAGCCAGATGGGTGAAGAGTTTTCTATGGACAAGTTGGAAGACTTGAGGGAAGGCCTGGCTCAACTTGAGCGCAATACTCGTGAATTACAGGAAAGTGTGATGCGTATCCGTATGTTGCCCATCAGTTTTTCCTTTCAACGTTTTCCAAGACTGGTTCATGATCTGAGCCAGAAAATGAATAAGAAAATCGAATTAAAAATGTCCGGTGAACAGACTGAGCTGGATAAGACGGTTATGGAAAAAATAGGTGACCCCCTGGTTCATCTGGTTCGAAACTCCCTCGATCATGGGATTGAAGAAACCGATGTTCGTGTGGCGGCAGGTAAAAGTGAAACGGGCACGATTCAGTTGAATGCCTATCATCAGGGTGGATTTATTATTATTGAAATATCCGATGATGGCGCAGGTTTACCCAAAGAGAAGTTACTGCAAAAAGCAATTGATAAAGGATTGGTATCCGCACAGGAAAATCTAACGGATGAAAAAATATATGATTTGATTTTTCATCCCGGTTTTTCTACTGCTGATCAGGTCAGTGACATATCAGGCCGTGGCGTTGGTATGGATGTGGTCAGAAAAAATATCAAGGAACTGGGAGGCAATGTTGATGTCAGCACTGAACCCGGAAAGGGAACTACCTTTACCATCCGCTTGCCGCTAACTCTGGCGATTCTGGATGGTCAACTGGTTCGGGTGGGTGATGAAACGTATATTATTCCACTGGTATCAATTATTGAATCGCTGGAAATTGAAACTGACAACATTAATTCGATTGCCGGCACCACTGAAGTGTACAAAATGCGTGATGAATACATTCCCCTGGTCAGGCTTTATGAAGTATTTGACGTACAACCTGACTCACTGAGACTACAGGATTGTCTCTTAGTAGTTGTTGAAGGAGATGGTGGCAAGGCTGGTATTTTAGTTGATGATCTGCTTAGCCAGCAACAGGTCGTTATTAAAAGTCTGGAAACAAATTATAAGCGCATTAAGGGAATTTCCGGGGCCACCATTCTTGGCGATGGTACCGTGGCACTGATTCTGGATATGCCGGGTTTGTTGAGTCTCGCAAAAGAAATTGAACCAGTAAAGCACTATGCTAATGGCTGATAAATATTCCTGCTCAGTATCCAGTCCCTTGCGCGTGGGGAAAAAGGGTTCGGCCAGG
>Ga0316204_10012106_pt1 | contig 10613 bp, 8 predicted proteins | sample 6monrhotite_MG_2_FD_205661 | JGI IMG/M metagenome (GOLD analysis project Ga0316204, IMG submission 205661) | Microbial mat bacterial communities from mineral coupon in-situ incubated in ocean water Damariscotta River, Maine, United States -... | ecosystem: Environmental > Aquatic > Marine >... | reverse complement strand
TCAGCACGAAGTCATTGTCGAAAAAATGTCCGGCGACGTTCTGGATGTTGAGGTTTCCGCTATAACCGGCGAAGGGCTTGATACGCTGCTGGAAAGCATCGCGCTTCAGGCTGAAATTCTGGACCTAAAAGCCAACCCTAAACGTCAGGCGCAAGGTGCTGTTATCGAAGCACAGCTTGACATTGGCCGTGGTCCGGTTGCGACAGTTCTTATTCAGACGGGCACGCTTCGCAAAGGTGACATTTTCGTTGTTGGCGAGCAGTGGGGTAAAGTGCGCGCACTGATAGACGACAGAGGTGAGCGTGTTGATGAAGCTGGGCCTTCGGTTCCGGTCGAGGTTCTTGGTCTGAACGGCACACCCGAAGCAGGTGACGTTCTGAACGTTGTTGAAACTGAAGGGCAAGCGCGCGAGATCGCTGATTACCGTGAACACGCCGCAAAAGAAAGACGTGCAGCAGCAGGTGCCGCGACGACCCTTGAACAGCTTATGGCAAAAGCGAAGGACGACGTGAACGTTTCCGAGTTGCCGATATTGGTGAAAGCCGATGTTCAGGGGTCTACCGAAGCGATTGTTCAGGCGATGGAGAAAATCGGAAACGATGAAGTCCGAGTTCGCGTTTTGCATTCGGGTGTTGGCGCGATTACGGAAAGCGATATCGGTCTTGCCGAAGCGTCAGGTGCACCAGTTATGGGCTTTAACGTCCGTGCTAACGCTTCTGCTCGAAACACCGCCAACCAAAAAGGTGTCGAGATTCGGTATTACTCGGTCATTTATGATCTTGTAGACGATGTTAAGGCAGCAGCCTCTGGATTGTTGTCTGCAGAGGTTCGTGAGAACTTCATCGGATATGCTGAAATCAAAGATGTCTTTAAGGTTTCCAACGTTGGCCGGGTGGCTGGTTGTTTGGTCACCGAAGGTGTCGCGCGGCGTTCAGCAGGCGTTCGTTTGCTGCGTGACAACGTGGTTATTCACGAAGGCACACTGAAAACGCTGAAACGTTTTAAAGACGAAGTCAAAGAAGTTCAGTCCGGTCAGGAATGCGGTATGGCCTTTGAAAATTACGAGGATATTCGCAAGGGCGATGTGATCGAGATTTTCGAACGCGAAGAGATTGAGCGTAATCTGGACTAATTCGCAAATAAATAAAAAAGGGGAAGGCCAAAAACCTTCCCCTTTTTTTGTGTTTAGTTTGTTCAGGCAGCTATTAACTGAACCGGGAATCCTTCGTAAATCTTGTCGTCGACACGAACGAGAATTTTTCCGTTCTTCAACGCGCGTACGAAAATTCCCTGTACAGAGACACAGCTACCGAGAGTGATGGTTCGAAGCATAGGCTAATTTCCTCCCCAGGTCGAAAAGCCTTGTTCACCGACTATGACGGTTTTGTAACAAGTTGATAAGACTTTTAAACAGATCGTTCACGATTCGGCAACAATGCGCCGACCGCGATGTCAGAGCCAATCCCTCAGGATCGGAATAAGAGGGATATCTGCTGGCGGCATTGGATACTCTCGCAGGTCTTTTGCGTGCACCCATTTCAGTTTCTGCCCTTCTTTAGGGTGGGGCTGGCCTTCCCATTTTCGGCAGGCAAACAACGGCATAAGAAGATGGAACTGGTCATAGCTATGGCTGGCAAACGTGAGCGGTGCCAGGCAGCTTTCCCAGGTGTTAATACCCAACTCTTCCTCCAACTCTCGTATCAGAGCAGATTCGGGCGTTTCACCTTGTTCTACCTTGCCGCCCGGGAATTCCCACAGACCAGCCATGGATTTTCCTTCGGGGCGTTGGGCAAGCAGTACGCGCCCGTCTGGATCGATCAGTGCAACGGCCGATACGAGAACTGTTTTCACGACCGGTAGTCTGCGTTGATTTCGATGTAGCGGTTTGTCAGATCACAAGTCCATGCCGTCGAATCGGCGCTTCCAAGCCCCATATCAACCGCGATCAACAAGTCCTGACCCTTCATATGCTTTGCTGCGTCTTCTTCACGGTAATCTGGTGAAACCCAACCGTTTTCCGCAACAAGAATGTCGCCAAAACGAATCGATAGTTTGTCCCGATCGGCTTTTGCCCCGGATTTCCCAACAGCCATAACGACACGGCCCCAATTTGGGTCTTCGCCAGCGATTGCGGTTTTTACGAGCGGTGAATTGGCAATTGCCATTGCAACTTTATGTGCGTCTGCTTCCGTTTCAGCCCCTGTGACACGGACCTCAACAAATTTGGTCGCACCTTCACCATCGCGGACAACCTGATGGGCAAGGTCGAGCATAACGTTGTGAAGTGCATCGTAAAATGCCGAACCAGCGGCGCTATCAATATCCATAATTTCTGGCGCATTGGATTTCTGGGTTGCGGCAAGGATCAGCGTATCTGACGTAGACGTATCGCTGTCCACAGTAATGCAGTTGAATGTCTTTCTGGTTAGGTCAGATAACATCTGTTGCAGAAGTGTTTGGGAAATGCGGGCATCAGTGAAAATGTAAACCAGCATGGTTGCCATATCGGGTGCAATCATCCCTGACCCTTTGGCTATTCCGACAATGCGGATTGGCCCTTCGGCATCGACCTCTGTAAATGACCCTTTGGCAAAGGTATCAGTTGTCATGATCGCCTGCGCAGCGCTTTGAATAGACGCGGCTGATAAGGCTGCTTTCAACTCCTGCAGTTTGTTGACTATGCGCTCGTGTGGAAGCGGCTCACCGATAACACCTGTTGAGGCGCTGAAAATACGGGTTTGTGGTATTCCAAGAGCGCTGGAAACTGCGCCGGTGATAGCCTCGACCGACTTCTTTCCATTCGTGCCAGTGAAGGCATTTGCATTTCCCGAGTTCACGATAATTGCAGCGCCCGCACTGCTATCACCGCCAAGCTTGGCTTCACAGTCCAATACCGGCGCCGCGCGCGTCGCGGAGCGTGTGAAAACCCCCGCTATGGCCGTTCCAGGCGCAAGTTTGGCAAGCATTGTGTCCTTACGGCCTGAATAGCGCACACCCGCTTCGACGGCAGCAAACTCTGCACCGTTAACTTCAGGCAAGTCCGGAAAGCCACCCTTCGGCGCTAGAGGAGAGATAAGCGGGCCGCTTTTGCCTTTAATCTCTTTGCGAAGTTTCGAGAGCTTCTTTTTAAGCTTTTTAATCTTCTTGGATTTGCCCATCAGACGATTCTCAGTTTTCGATAAGGTCATTATTTGAAAGTAACGATGCGTCGAATGTACCTGTTTCCGGGCGTGTGATATCGGCGCTTTCGGTCAGTTTGGTGATTACGTTTTCGACAGCAGTTTGTTGAATTTCGGCTTCCAGTTCTTCGCGAACGGTCTCAATTTCAGGCGCATCCTGAAGCCGTGTTTCGTTAAGAATGACGATATGCCAACCGAATTGCGTTTGAACTGGTGCTGAAATTTCCCCAACCTTCAAAGCCAAGACTGCCGCTTCAAATTCCGGAACCATCATCCCAGCTCCGAACCAGCCCAACAAGCCGCCGCTGGGCCCAGATGGGCCTGTTGATTTTTCACGTGCCAGCTCAGCAAAATCGGAGCCGTCACTTAACATTTGCGCCAGTTCTTTTGCCTCATCTTCGGTATCAACCAGAATATGGGACGCATTATATTCAGTTGCTGGTTCTGCGTTTCCATATTTTGTATCGTATGCGTTTTGAATCGTGTCTTCCGTAACAGCCGCTGTAATAACCCGATCAAGCGCTTCACCCGCCATTATCGCACGGGTTTCATTTTCAATTACCAGTTTGGTTGTGCCGGATATGTCGCCACCTAACGAATCGGCCAAAACGGTTTGTTGAATTAACTGGTCCAAAATTCCCTCAAACAAAACCTCATCCGGCAAAGACTGATATTGTTCGGGCAACTGGTTTTTGGTTGTGATCATGTGACCTAGTGTGATCTCGGTTTCACCAATGGTTGCGATGACCGTTTCAGCGGTTTCACCTTCCGCGAAAGCAGGTGAAGCCAAGAAAACGGCGACCGTGGTGCCCATCCAAAAATTATTGCGTTTCGACATCTATCAGTCCTTTGAATTACTCGCGCGGGCGCGTGACGTTGACACTATGTAGCCAGCCCCTTACATCGCCAAGGTGTCATGGGAAATCCGGGCCGTTCTTATAGTCCTTCTAGGACGGCAAACGGGAACGAGCAAGGTATCGTCTCACACGATAAAGTCAGTAACGCACCAAGCGGAGAAATTATGCTGGGCATCGGAACACTAGCCAGAAAAGTCTTCGGGACGCCGAATGATCGCCTGATCAAGACGACCCGCCCATTGGTGGAGAAGATTAACGCGCTCGAGCCAGAATTCGAAAAACTTTCCGACGAAGGTATCAAGGATAAGACCGAGGCGCTTGCTAAACGTGCGCTGGAGGGTGAAAGTCTTGATGCGCTTTTGCCAGAGGCGTTTGCGAATTGCCGCGAGGCAGCACGCCGGGCACTTGGACTGCGGGCTTTTGATGTTCAGTTGATGGGCGGTATCTTTCTGCATCAGGGTAACATTTCAGAAATGAAAACCGGCGAGGGCAAAACCCTTGTGGCAACGTTTCCCGCGTATCTGAATGCGCTTACCGGCAAAGGCGTTCATATCGTTACGGTAAACGACTATCTGGCGAAACGTGACGCAGAATGGATGTCAAATGTTTATGGTGCGCTGGGCTTAACAACGGGCGTTGTTTACCCGCAGCAGCCAGAAGTCGAAAAGCTGGCGGCATATCGGTGCGATGTGACATATGCCACAAACAACGAGCTTGGCTTTGATTACCTGCGCGACAACATGAAGGCCGAACTTAGCCAGATGGCGCAGCGCGACCATAATTTTGCGATTGTGGACGAGGTTGACAGTATTCTGATTGATGAGGCACGTACGCCGCTGATTATTTCAGGCCCCGCGCAAGACCGGTCAGATCTTTATCAAACCATCGACAAGCTGATCCCGTTTCTGACGGACGAACATTACACGCTCGATGAAAAAACCCGCAACGTGACTTTTACTGAAGAGGGAAATGATTTCCTCGAAAACCGCCTGCAAGCAGAGGGTATCTTACCCGAAGACCAGTCGCTTTATGATCCGGAAAGCACGACGATTGTGCACCACGTCAATCAAGGCCTGAAAGCACACAAGCTGTTTCAGAAAGACAAGGATTACATCGTTCGCAACGGCGATGTGATGCTGATCGACGAATTTACAGGCCGTATGATGGCAGGTCGGCGTTTGTCTGACGGGCTTCATCAGGCAATTGAAGCAAAAGAAAACGTAAACATTCAGCCGGAAAACGTGACGCTGGCGTCTGTAACATTCCAGAACTACTTCCGCCTCTATGATAAATTGGCCGGCATGACCGGGACTGCAACCACCGAAGCAGAGGAATTTAGCGAAATATATGGTCTGGGTGTCGTCGAAGTCCCGACCAATAAACCGGTTCTTCGGGTAGATGAAAATGATCAGGTATACCGCACCGCAAAAGAGAAGTTTGATGGCGTACTAACGGCCATTCAGGAAGCACACGCAAAACAGCAACCAATTCTCGTCGGGACAACTTCGATCGAGAAGTCCGAATTGCTTTCGAAAATGCTGACCGACGCAGACATCACGCACAACGTTCTGAACGCGCGTCAGCACGAGCAGGAAGCCCAGATTGTCGCTGACGCCGGGAAATTTGGCGCGGTGACGATTGCAACAAACATGGCGGGACGCGGTACCGACATTCAGCTTGGCGGTAATGTCGAGTTGAAAGTGCTGGAAGCGCTAGCCGCTGACCCAGATGCCGATCCTGCTGAATTGCGTAAAAAGATCGAAGCAGAACACGCGGATGAAAAGGCCAAGGTGCTGGAAGCTGGCGGGCTTTATGTGCTTGCGACCGAGCGGCACGAAAGCCGACGTATCGATAACCAGTTGCGTGGCCGTTCTGGCCGTCAGGGAGACCCTGGGCGCACGTCATTCTTTCTTTCGCTGGAAGACGACCTGATGCGGATCTTCGGCTCTGAGCGGCTCGATAAGGTCCTTTCGACGCTTGGCATGAAAGAGGGTGAAGCGATTGTTCATCCCTGGGTTAACAAATCGCTTGAAAAAGCGCAGGCCAAGGTGGAAGGCCGCAACTTTGACATTCGGAAACAGCTTCTGAAGTTTGACGATGTCATGAATGATCAGCGTAAAGTTATCTTTGCGCAACGGCGCGAGATCATGGAAGCCGAGGACTTGTCCGAAATCGTCGAAGATATGCGCCATCAGGTTATTGATGATCTTGTTGATGAATATATGCCGCCGAAATCCTATGCTGACCAATGGAACACCGAGGGGCTTCAGGAAGCCACGTCAGGGCAACTCGGTCTCGACGTTCCGGTTGCTGACTGGGCCGCAGAAGAAGGCGCGGACAATGACGTCATTCGTGAGCGGCTTGAAAAATCTGCTGACGAGGCGATGGCCTCTAAAGCGGCCGAGTACGGCCCTGAAAACATGCGTTCTATTGAAAAGCAGGTTCTGTTGCAGACCATCGACAGCAAGTGGCGCGATCACATGCTGACTCTGGAACACTTGCGTTCAGTCGTTGGTTTCCGAAGCTATGCGCAACGGGATCCGCTGAATGAGTACAAGGGTGAGAGCTTTCAGCTTTTTGAATCTTTGCTGGATACGCTACGGTCGGAAGTGACACAAAAGCTCGCGCAGCTTCCTTCGCGTGAAGAGCTTGAGCAGCAACAACAAGCCTATCTTCAGCAGGTCATGGCGCAGCAACAGGCGGTGCAAGCGCAGGCTGCTGCTGCGGCCAACAATACAGCCGAGGCTAACGGTTTTGATGAAAGCAATCCTGAAACCTGGGGAGACCCCGGCCGGAATGACACGTGTCCCTGCGGATCAGGTAAGAAGTTTAAGCACTGCCACGGCAGTCTTGTCTAAAATTGCCCATTCATGATTTTGAAGACCCCCTATCCTTGGGGCCTTCAGATTGGGAAACACTGTTTTTCCGATTTTGCGTCGCTTCAAAACCATAAAATATTGTAGGCTATGCGAAGTGCAGGATTTCAACTGTTCCGGTTGATCATGCCTTAGGCGTTTAAACCAGGCCCGTTAAACGCCGTGGCGATGACCAAATATCGCCCCGATTTGGTGACACAAGAACCGGGTTAAACGACTGGTGCGGGAGGCGGATCAAGCCTTGGACAAGAAAAGATATCTTATTGCCGGCGCAACATTTTTAGCATCATTGGGTGCTGGCTACGCGGTGCAGAACAGCGGCGCAATCGCATCGCAGTTTGTAGGTGATGCGCCAACTGCGCGTGTCACAGCGACAATTGAGCTGGCATCAGCAAACCTACCGAAAGTAATATCCTCCGACAGTACAAAGGGCTTTCGTATTCCGAGCCCCCCGGCAGAGTCGTTAACGCCCGTCCCTCGGTTGCCCGATGCAGAAGGGCTCAGCGAACGCGTTCGTCGTGGTGAGACGTTACCCGTAGCGGCAGTACCGGCGACGACGCACAGCGCGTTCGGATTGCCATGCGATGTGGAGTTAACGTCGCACAACGCTGGTGCGGCGATGGTTCAGCTTTCACTTTCAGCCGCGTGCCATCTGAATGAACCGGTAGAGATTCGTCAGGGTGATCTCGTTTTTACCATGAACACGTCCAATACTGGTGCGGTCGAAGTGTCTGTTCCTGCGATGTCACGAGATGCCGTGTACACCGCAATCTTTAAAGACGGTAAGACGGCAACGACCGAAGTTACAGTTGACGACCTGGCAGAATATGACCGGGTTGCCCTGCTTTGGGAGGGTGAAAGCGGCCTGCATCTTCACGCGTTGGAATATGGCGCGCAACATGGCGAAAACGGTCACGTCTGGTCTGGCGCACCTCGAAGTGCAAATTACGCTGCACGCGCAAGAGGCGGGTTTTTGGCGCGTCTTGGTGATCCGCATATCGAAAATGCTAAATTTGCCGAAGTTTATAGTTTTCCATCTGGATCTACGGCACGCGAAGGGGCGGTTCGTCTAAGCGTCGAAGCTGAAGTTACCGCCTATACTTGCGATCAGGATATTATGGCAAAATCACTGCAGATACGGCGGGGAGAGTTGTACCCTGCATTGGACATAACGCTATCAATTCCAGAATGCTCGGGCCTTGGTGACTTTCTTGTGTTGAAAAATTTGCTTCAAGACCTGAGTATCGCGCAGAACTGATTAACGTTTCGGATAGTATCATGCGCGTTCTTTGTGCGGTGGTTTACGCTGCACTCTTTCTTTTGAGCCTCGCCGCCCCTTTGCGCGCGCAGGACGTCACACTTACTTCACGCGATGGCGCTGTCGAGGTTGGTGGAACGCTGTTGGGCTACGACGGCGAGTTTTTTCGGGTCGATACCATTTATGGCGTCTTGACTTTGGACGGTAGTGGGGTGGTTTGCAGCGGGCCGGGGTGTCCTGACCTTGAGGCCTATATTGCCGAATTCAACATATCGGGTTCTCAAACATTGGGTGCAACCCTGATGCCCGCCTTGCTGGAATCATTCGCTGCCTCGCAACAATTGACTGCGCGACGCATTGTTACCGACGATAGTCAGTTCACCTATGAAATGACCAGTCCCGCGACTGGTTTGGTTGTTGCGCGAATAGGGTTTCGGGTGGCGACAACAGATCAAGGGTTTACCGATCTTTTGTCAGGCGAGGCAGATATGGTTCTGTCGATGCGCGAAGTGTCAGAAGTAGAAGCTCAAAGCGCTGTGGAAGCTGGGCTTGGGGACCTTACCGCAGCTGCCCGTAGCAGAATTGTAGCCCTGGACGCCTTGGTCCCTGTCGTCGCACGTAGCAACCAGCGACGATCTGTTTCGCTGGATCAGGTGTCAGATATTTTATCGGGCGAGATTAGCAATTGGGAACATCTTGGTGGCAGGGATGCGCCAATCAATTTGCATATCCCATCCGCAGAGAGCGGTGTTGGCTCTGCCCTGCGCCTGCGATTGTCGGCGAATGCCCTGAAACCTGCGGGTGGAATGATTCTGCACGCCAATAGCGCGGATTTGGTTGATGCGGTGGCGTCAGACCCTTTTGCGCTGGGCATAACCCGATTGTCTGAACTTGGAACCGCGCGGCCTTTGGCCCTGTCTGGTGACTGCGGATTTGACTTTGCCGCGCGGCCGGTGGCTTTGAAAACAGAAGACTACCCGCTGACCCTGCCGCTGTTTCTTTACACGCCAGCGCGAAGGCTTCCAAAAACAGCTCGTGAGTTTTTAGGCTATCTTGGTACGCCTGCTGCCCAACGCGTTGTGGCACGTACCGGGTTTGTTGATCAGCGCGTCGAAGAAATATCGCTTCAACAACAGGGAGAGCGTTTTGCAAATGCCATCGCACGCGCGGGCGAAGAGATACAGTTGCCAGAACTTCAGCGCATGGTTTCCGAGCTACGGCATGCCCGACGGCTTTCCATCACGTTTCGATTTAAAAGAGGATCGACCGCTTTAGATGCGCAATCGCGGGCGAACGTCCGACAGTTGGCTGTGCTGTTGGAATCCGGCTATTTTGATGATGAGGAGCTACTGTTTGTTGGCTTTAGCGATGGAGAGGGCGCTGCATCAAGCAACAAGCGTATTTCGATGCGTAGAGCGAATGCCGTTCGTGCGGCTGTTCGTGAAGAGGCTGTCACGCTTGACCGCAGCCGGATCACGCTTAGCGTTGAGGCGTTTGGTGAGGCCATGCCGATGGCATGTGATGATACCGAATGGGGACGTCAGGTGAACCGTCGTGTTGAATTATGGCACAGGCCCGCTCAAAGATAGCCCGCCGAACGAAAACTGAATTCACAGGATTTTCCGATAATCAGATGGTCGTGCAATGTTATGCCCAATGTCCGGGCCGCGTCATCGATTTGCCCGGTCATAGCAATATCTGTTTCCGAAGGGGTCGGGTCGCCGGACGGGTGATTGTGAACCAGTATAATGGCAGATGCGTTCAGTTCGAGCGCACGTTTTACCACCTCTCGGGGGTATACTGGCACATGGTCAACCGTACCTTTGGCTTGTTCTTCGTCCGCGATCAGAGTGTTCTTCAGATCGAGAAAAAGGATGCGAAACTGTTCAGTTTCACGATGTGCCATTGTTGTGTGGCAGTAGTTTAAAACCTGATCCCAACTCGAAATCACGTGACGTTTCATGATCTTTGAACGCATCAATCGATGCGCTGCCGCTTCAAGAATCTTTAGCTCGCAGATAACTGCATCACCGACACCATCAACTTTTAAAAGTTGTTCAACACGCGCTGAAATAACCCGATTGAAATCGCCGAAGGTATCGAGCAACGTTCGCGCGAGCGGTTTGACATCGCGCCGCGGAATCGCGCGAAACAGTACAAGCTCCAACAACTCATAATCTGGCATCGCTTCCGGCCCGCCAATCATCAGGCGTTCGCGCAGGCGCTTTCGGTGATCCTTGAGATAAGAGGGGGGCTTGCCGATACTTGCTGGTTGGATTTGGACCTCATCCTGATCAAAAAGCAGTTGAGGAAATTCAGAAAACTGTCGCTTTGTTGTCATGCAATGAACGCTGCGACAGTTTTCTATAGATTTGGTTAACGAATTTCTGGAGGGTTAGCTTTTTATACCGTCCCAAAAACTCCGGACTTTTGAGAAAAAGCT
>Ga0316204_10012105_pt1 | contig 10613 bp, 14 predicted proteins | sample 6monrhotite_MG_2_FD_205661 | JGI IMG/M metagenome (GOLD analysis project Ga0316204, IMG submission 205661) | Microbial mat bacterial communities from mineral coupon in-situ incubated in ocean water Damariscotta River, Maine, United States -... | ecosystem: Environmental > Aquatic > Marine >... | reverse complement strand
CGCGCATCCTGAAGTTTTTTGCTTTGGATCAACATGTTGATGAATGGGTCAGCAAGTTATATACATTTGTACGCTATGTCGGCGATTGTGGGCGAATCTAGAGACGAAAATTTTCACCGAGATAGACCGCTCTGGCCTCAGGGTTGGCAAGAATTTCATCTGGTGTGCCATGAGTGAGTATGGCGCCTTCGTTAACGATATAGGCACGACTGCAGATACCGAGGGTTTCGCGCACGTTATGGTCGGTAATTAATACCCCAATACCACGTTCACTGAGATGGGCGATGATGCGCTGAATATCAATTACGGAGATGGGGTCAACGCCTGCAAAAGGCTCGTCCAAGAGAATAAACTTGGGTTCAACGGCGAGGGCGCGGGCAATCTCCAGACGCCGTCGTTCTCCGCCAGAGAGACTGATTGCCATGTTTTCGGCGAGATGACTGATGTTGAATTCACGTAACAGCTCGGTACAGAGCGATTTGCGCTGGGTTTTATTGAGATCTTTGCGTGTTTCAAGAATAGCCAGCACATTATCGTTGACGCTGAGACGACGAAAGATCGAAGGTTCTTGTGCTAGATAGCCCAGGCCAAGTTGAGAGCGGCTATGCATTGGCTTATCCGTGACATCATTCTCGCCAATTTGCACGCTACCCTGATCGGAATTTACTAGGCCAGCCAGCATGTAGAAGCTAGTGGTTTTTCCCGCACCATTGGGGCCGAGTAGTCCCACCACCTCGCCCTCCTCCAAGTGGAGGGATATGCCATTGACTACCGTACGGCCGCGATAGCGCTTGACCAGACCCTGGGCTGCTAGCTGAGACACTTAGGCGACTTATTTGGGGGCTTGAATGGTGATTTTGACGCGTTGCTTGCCTTTGGCTGCAGCACCGGCCTTCATCTTGTGATTTACGCGATCATAGGTAATGCGATCACTTTTAATGGTATCCCCCGCTTGAGAAAGGGAAGCGTCACCGATCAATTGCAGTGTTTCGCTGTTAACTGCATATTCAATGCGTTTTGCCCGTGCTTTAATCTGGCCTTTTTCGCTTTTCTGCTCGAACTTTACGGGTGAGCCAAAAGCCGTGATTTGATTGGGTTTTTTACCGGCTTGCTTGACGGTGATTTTGCTGGCTTGAAGACGCATGCTGCCTTGTCGCAGATCGACATCACCTTTGTAGGTCGAGATGCCCATGGCCTCGTCGACGTCAACACTATCTGCTGCCAGCTCAATGGGTTTGTCTTTGTCGCCAGGCAGAGCATGAAGGTTGCTGCTGATGGTGATGAGTAGGAGTGAAATCGAAAGCAGTCTAAGGTGGTGCATAGAAACCCTTTACGTCGGCGAGAAATTTAATGCGTGATGGTCGGCGCAGCCAGGCCTGCATGCCTGTGGCCTGGAGGTGATCATTATAGCTGTGTACCCTAACCTTTTCGTCGGTCTCCGCATAGTCCTCATGGGGTTGAATGCGCAGGTTTTGAGTTGTTAGATGAAAGGGTCTGACGCCCGGAGCAGCCATGCGATCAATTTTAACTTTGCCGTTGAGTAAAATCAGGCTGCCATCAGAGGATACCCAGCCACTATCGGCCATTATCTGCCAGGGCGGCTGGTCGGCCTGGTGAATGATGAGTTTTGCCTGGCTGAGTTCAGTGGTGTCGTCATTGTCGAAGTGTTTAACTTCTGCAGCACGTAAGGTTCTGGCAGGGGTGCCATCCATGCCCATGGTGGTGACGTTCAGGCCACGCAGGTAATAGTCCACTTCACGTGCGCCCTGGCGCTCAGTGTTTGTCTTGAGGGGGGTATCGTTACCGCTTAACCACCAGCTGAGAGCAGCGGCAAGTAGTAGCACGATACTGAGGAATAGGGGGTGGCGCATTATGAATCCTGAACTTCAAAGTGCTTGCCCCAGCTTATCCCATTTGAGCCATTCATTAAGCTAGGTAGGCCTCAAGAGCTGGCTGTAGTTTACCTTGAGCATCCATCAGCATTTCACAGACTTCTCGACCTGCGCCGCGACCGCCGCCAGCGGCTGTGGCCCAGTGTGCATGTTGCTTGACCAGAGGGTGCGCGTCTTGCACTGTGATGGCGAAACCTACTTTGGTCATGACGGGAAGGTCAATCACATCGTCGCCGACATAAGCAATTTCCTCGTCGTTTAATTTGACCAGCTGTTTCAGTTCGGCATAGGCGGTTCTTTTGTCATGAACGCCCTGAAACACGTGGTTAATACCGAGACTCTGCATACGGATGCGTACAACCTCAGATTGACGGCCCGTGATTATGGCGATCTCCACACCAGAATTCTGCAGCATTTTCATACCGTGGCCATCTTTTGAATTGAAGGCCTTGTATTCCTGGCCATCGTCTCCGAGAAAAAGACTGCCATCGGTGAGTACACCGTCGACGTCAAAAATTACCAATTTGATTTGCGCGGCCTTTTCTTGAATATCTTGCATCAAAAATCCTTAGCTATATTTGCGTAGATCGATCTAAACTCATGCTGTGCTTGCCTTTTACTTCTACACCATGCCTGCGCGCAGTAAATCGTGCATATTGAGCGCGCCTTGCAGCTGCTGATTTTCATCGACCACGAGCAGCGCGTTGATATGTTTATCATCCATTAGCTTGAGCGCTTCAGCGGCGAGTTTGTCGGCGCCGATGGATACACCGCCAGTCGTCATTACATCGACGACCTTGGCCTGATGCATATCGTGCTCATCATCGAAGCAGCGACGTAAATCACCGTCGGTGAAGACACCCAGTAACTGTTTGTTGCTGTCCAGGATGGCGGTCATGCCGAGTCCTTTTGCGGTCATCTCAATCAGGGCGTCACGCAGGCTGGACTGGTCTGAAACTACGGGTAACTGGTCGCCGCTGTGCATGATGTCACGTACACGTAGCAGTAGGCGTTTGCCCAGACTTCCGCCGGGGTGAGAAAGGGCAAAGTCTTCAGGTGTAAAGCCGCGTGCTTCCAGCAATGCGATAGCCAGGGCATCACCCATAACGAGTGCGGCAGTTGTGCTGGCAGTGGGGGCGAGATCAAGAGGGCAGGCCTCTTTTTCCACGCCAACATCGAGATGAACGCTTGATTCGGTTGCCAATGTGGATGCTGGATTGCCCGTGAGGCTGACCAGGGGTGCGCCCATGCGCTTGATGAGTGGCAATATGGTCAGTACTTCGGCCGTTTCGCCAGAGTTAGAGAGTGCCAGTACGACATCTCCGGGTGTAATCATGCCGAGATCGCCGTGGCTGGCCTCCCCCGGATGGACAAAAAAAGCGGGGCTACCCGTGCTGGCCAGAGTCGCTGCAATTTTTCCACCGATATGTCCAGATTTGCCCATGCCGGTAACGACTATGCGGCCGTTGCATTCCATCAAGATACGGCAGGCCTCGGTAAAGTCCTGGTTGATGCTGGAGCGCAAGGCATTGATGGCATTAGCTTCTATATCGATGACATTGAGGCCGATATCGATCATTCTCTCTTTGTTGTTAACCATATTTCTGCACCCAGTATTAGGCGGTGACTGCCTGCGTCAGCAGCCAGCCCTGATAGCCGATAAAGCAGGCGAGTAGAATGAAGCCTTCAAAGCGGTGGATGTGGCCATTGCCATCGCTTTCTTTACTTCTCCCCATAACATAGAGCGCAGCGGTAAGAATTAACATTAAGGGCATATCGCGTGTCAGTACATCACTATCAACAAGTGTAGGAGAGACGAGCCCTGGTACACAGAGCACGGCCAGCATGTTGTAGATGTTTGAGCCGATAATGTTTCCCAGGGCGATATCATGCTCGTTTTTTAAGGCACTCATGACGCTGGCGGCGAGTTCTGGAAGGCTGGTGCCGATGGCAACGATAGTCAGGCCGATAACCAGATCACTCACGCCAAAGGCCTGGGCAACTTGAACAGCCCCCCATACCAGCATGCGTGAACTCAACAAAAGTAAAGCAAGACCGGCAATAAACCACATGCTTGCAGCAAACGTGCTGAGATCGCTACGAATCTCGGCCTCGAATTCTTCTTCAAGTGGGTCACATGAAGGGTCACAGCTTGCGCGAGATTTACCAATACGAATCACATATACCAATGTGGCTACGAGTCCGCCGAGCATCACCACACCGTCGAGCCGACTCAGCTCACCGTCAATTAGCAGGATGAATACTGCAATACTGATGACCATCAACAGCGGGTACTCACGGCGTAGTACATCTGAATGAACCATGAGGGGGGCCACCAGAGCAGTAACACCCAGAATCAGACCGATGTTGGCAATATTTGAGCCGATGGCATTACCGATGGCGAGTGAAGGATTGCCCTGAAAAGAGGCCATGGCAGAAACCAGGATTTCTGGTGCAGATGTGCCGAGACCTACAATGGTCAGGCCGATCAAAAGTGGCGCGACGCCAAGATTTCTGGCCAGTGCTGCTGCTCCCATGATGAAGCGGTCTGCGCCCCAGACAAGAATGATAAAGCCAACAATGATGGCACTTACGGCTAACAGCATGATCTACACAGAATAATGAATTGGCCACGCATTTTGCTTGAAGGTTTCTGTCATGTCCAAATTAAAAGGGAGGTCTCTTTTATTTCGCTTCATTTTTGATTTTGCCACAACGTTCACAGCGATAGCGATTAATGAGGCGACCCTGTTTGACGTCGAAGAGGCTTTCTTTATCGAGCTGCCATTTATGGTGACCGTTTCGGCACAGTGTGTTGCCTTTGTGTTTTTCACTCGCTTTTGGGCGTTTGAACGGTAGAATTTCGGCCATTGTCAAATACGTTGCGGAATTTTATGCAGGATAACACTGAAGAAAAACGCTTGTTGCTGGGGTGCGCGGGCTGGCCTCACCCCGAGTGGGAAGAGGGCTATTTCCCTGATGACCTGCCCGGTGATTGGCAATTTAGCTATTGCGCCAACGATTGCTCGTGTTTTTTATTGCCAGCCAAGGTCTGGCTGGGCCTGGAGCAGGATGTTCTGGATGACTGGCTAGACGATGTATTTGGGGACTTCCGTTTTTACCTCGAAATGCCCGATGAGGATATCGAGTTGGCTTTATTGGAGCGTTTTGCCCCTCATCTTGGTGGGGTCTTAGGGGGCACGCAGTTGTTGCCAGACAGTATTCCGCGTCTGTCACTGTCAGAAGAGGGCCATTGGTTGAACGCCAAGGGTGATCCTGTTCTCTGGCGCTGGACCTTGCAGGGGGAGGGTTTGCGTGAGTTACGTGCTCGCTTTGAACATATGTCACCGAGTGTGCAGGCGCTGATTGTGGATGGTGAGAATGTTGACCCGAGTCGCTTAATAGAAATTCGCACACTGGCCGAGTTGTTGGGAGTTGCTTGACTGCCGGCCTGCCACTTAGCAGAATGTCATTCTCGTAAGCATCTATAGGGTTTGCGTAACACCTACGCGGATGTAAATCAATGAACACAAAATCTCCCATGACCAATGACGACACCTTGGTTCGCATCCGCGGATTGCGCTTTATGCGTGGTGATCGGGCAATCTTCGACGGTATGGATATCGATATTCCCCGTGACAAAGTAACGGCCATCATGGGGCCTTCGGGTACCGGTAAGACAACTCTGCTAAAGTTAATTGGCGGCCAGTTACGTCCGGATGAAGGCACTATCGAAGTGGATGGCCAGGATGTTCATAGTCTGTCGACCGATGCGCTGTATAAATTACGCATGCGTATGGGAATGTTATTTCAAAGTGGTGCTCTACTGACGGACCTGAGTGTGTTTGAAAACGTAGCTTTTCCTCTACGTGAACATACGGCGCTCGATGAGTCGACGCTGCGTACCCTTGTTTTACTTAAGCTTGAGGCGGTGGGCTTACGTGGCGCACGTGACCTGATGCCGGCAGAGTTGTCAGGTGGCATGGCCAGACGTGTGGCCTTGGCGCGTGCGATTGCACTTGATCCGACGATGATCATGTATGACGAGCCTTTTGCTGGGCAGGACCCTATCTCCATGGGCGTAATTGTGCAGTTGATTCGCCGTCTGAATGATGCCGCGCGAATCAGTAGTATTGTGGTGTCACATGATGTACGAGAAACAACGGCAATCGCCGATCTTGTATATGTTATTTCTGCTGGAAAAGTGGTGGAGTCCGGTTCGCCAGAACAGCTTAAGCGTGATGGTGGAGAATGGACCAGACAGTTTTTGCAGGGGTTGCCTGATGGTCCTGTGCCCTTCCATTTTCCCGCACCTTCGCTGGCCAATGATTTACTTGGAGCAGAGGTTTGATTGATCTGCTCGCTAGCTTGGGACGCCGTGGTTTAGACTGGTTTCAGGCCTTTGGCCGAGCGCATTTATTGTTGCTGGCCATGTTTCGTGGCTTTATTGATATTGTGCACCGCCCACGACTGTTGATTGATCAACTTAATTCAGTGGGCGTACGCACCCTGTTGATCATTGCAGTTGCGGGCTTGTTTGTTGGCATGGTGCTGAGTTTGCAGGGCTATTATATTTTGTCTCGCTTCGGTGGCGAGTCCGCATTGGGACTGATGGTGGCCGCTTCTTTGGTGCGTGAATTAGGGCCTGTTTTGGCGGCACTGTTATTTGCTGGGCGAGCTGGTTCCGCGTTAACTGCTGAAATTGGCCTGATGAAGGCCACAGAGCAGCTGTCTGGTCTGGAGATGATGGGAGTTAACCCTCAGTATCGTGTTTTAGCCCCACGTTTTTTAGCAGGTCTCATATCGGTACCTCTATTGGCGGCTATATTCAGTACCCTGGGTGTGTTTGGCGGCTGGATGGTTGGTGGCGCAATGCTGGGAGTGGATGAGGGAGCCTTCTGGGGTGGGATGCAAGACGGAATTGATTTCTCTGACGATGTGATTAATGGCGTGATCAAATCGATGGTTTTTGGTTTTGTCTGTACATGGATTGCAACCTTTCAGGGCTATGACTGTGTGCCGACTTCTGAGGGTGTGAGCCGGGCAACAACACGTACAGTGGTCTATGCCTCTCTGGCGGTGCTGGGCTTAGATTTTGTACTGACAGCATTGATGTTTGGATAATATGAACTTTAATCATTTTGTTTCTTCCAAAACATTGGGGTTATTCGCAGGGACTAGTCTGTATTCTCCCCTTTACTTGAAAGTGAAAAATACATTGGTAGGCAATGGTCCAAGAGATGGAATTGATCATGAGCAAAAATAGACAGATAGAGGTACTGGTTGGCGCCTTTATGGCAATTGGCTTTGCTGCCTTGTTTGTTCTCGCGATGAAGGTCAGTAACCTGGGAACGGCCTACAGTGGGAATAGCTATGAGGTAATAGCCCGCTTTGACAATATTGGCGGCCTCAAGGTAAAGGCTCCGGTCACTATGGCAGGGGTTGAAGTAGGACGTGTGCGCGAGATTTACTATGATGCTGCCGATTATCGTGCTGTCGTCATTTTGGGCCTGCAGGGTAAATATACAGAAATCCCTGACGATACCTTTGCCAAGATTCTCACAGCAGGCTTGTTGGGCGAGCAGTATATAGGCCTTGATCCCGGTGGTAGTGGTGACTTTCTTGAGCCGGGTAGTGAAATTAGCGTGACACAGTCGGCCTTGGTGCTGGAAGAGGTGATTGGTCAGTTTATCTTTGGTGGCAGCAAGGGTGGAGAATAATGAAGATCTTTAAACCATTGGTATCAGTCTTCGTTTTGGCTGCATTTTTTCACTTAAACCTGGCATTTGCCGAAGAGTCTGTGCTGCTCGATGGGCCACGACAGGTGGTACAAGAAACAGCTGATAAGGTCTTGTCCGAGGTGACGGCACGTAAAGACGAGCTAGATGCCGATTCTTCGCTGATTTATCCCCTGGTTGAAAAAACCGTTGTGCCCCATTTTGATTTTGCCAGGATGGCGCGTTCGGCCATGGGGCGCTTTTGGCGTAATGCCTCCTCGCAGCAACAGCGGCGCATTGTGGCTGAATTTCAGGAGTTACTGGTGCTGACTTATGCAACAGCACTCCTGAATTATTCGGGGCAGGAAATTGAATACCCGCCGATGCGCGTAGCTGATGGTGCGATAAAAGTTCTTGTGCCCACGAAGGTACGTGGTGCGGGGGGGCCGCCAATCCCTATCAACTACCGTCTGAGAATGACGGGTGATGGAATGTGGCTGGTGTACGACGTGGTGATCGACAGTGTCAGTCTGGTAACCAATTACCGCAGCTCCTTTGCGCGTGAAATTCAAAAAGGGGCTCAAAAGGCAAAGAAAGCTGGCGAGAAAGATTCAAAAGTACGTATGTCTCTCGGTATCGATAGTCTGGTTAATGCCCTGGCAAGTAAAAATGATGGTGTGGCTGCGCAGTGAGCACTGCCCGGTTAGTGGTTAAAGGCGAAGGCGTTGTCAATCTGTCAGGCGCCCTGAATTTTTCCAGCACGCCAGACATCTGGCTGCAGCTGAAGGCCTTGCTGGAGCAGGGGGGGGTTGAGCAAATATCGCTGTCCGGGGTCGAATCGAGCAACAGTGCTGCTTTGGCAATGTTGATAGAGGCCAAGGCAATGGCCAAAAGATTAGACCGATCGTTGCAAATCACAGATCTGCCCGAGGGTTTGAGAGATTTAGCCAATATATCGAATGCCCTCGAGTTGATTTAGGTCATTAAAGCCCCCGAGGCAGGTTTTCCCCCTTCCTCTGCGTATTTTTATTATCATTACTCCTTTCCGCTGCCGATTGAGGCAGTGTGCTTCGATTTTTCAGTCGAATAATCATCAGTAAACGGGATACACCGAGTGGATAAACTGATCATCAATGGCAGCTCCGTATTAAGCGGAGATGTACGTATTTCAGGCGCGAAGAATGCGGCATTGCCGATTATTGCGGCTACGCTATTGGCTGAAACACCAATGGTGGTAGGTAATATTCCGCATTTGCATGATATTACTACCACCATGGAGCTGCTTGGTCAGATGGGTGTGCAGCTCACCGTCGATGAAAAAATGCACGTTGAAGTCGATGCCAGCAACATTACAAATCCTGTTGCGCCTTATGAATTAGTAAAAACCATGCGTGCATCAATCCTGGTGCTTGGTCCGCTGCTAGCGCGTTGCGGAACGGCAGATGTTTCCCTGCCTGGCGGTTGTGCGATTGGTTCACGACCCGTTAATTTGCACATAGAAGGTCTGCGAGCGATGGGCGCGGATATTCAGGTAGAGAATGGTTATATTCGAGCCCGTGCGGAGCGTCTTAAAGGTGCACGTATTGTCATGGATGTGGTGACTGTGACAGGTACAGAAAATCTCATGATGGCGGCCACCCTGGCCGATGGTGTCTCAATATTGGAGAATGCTGCTCGTGAGCCTGAGGTTGTCGATCTTGCTGATTGTTTGAATGCAATGGGCGCAAAAATTTCCGGTGCCGGCACTTCAACGATAGAGATTGAAGGTGTCGAACATCTACATGGCGCAAATTATCGAGTACTACCTGATCGTATCGAAACGGGAACTTACCTGGTTGCAGCAGCGATCAGTCGTGGCAAGGTTCGGGTGAGAGATACCGATGCAAACTTGTTAGATGCGGTGTTACAGAAATTGCGTGAGGCTGGAGCCGACATTACTGTTGGTGATGATTGGATTGAACTGGATATGCACGGCAAGCGCCCCAAGGCCGTTAATATCCACACGGCCCCTTACCCTGCTTTTCCAACCGATATGCAGGCGCAGTTTACGGCGCTGAATGCAATTGCTGAAGGAGTAGGGACCATCACAGAAACCATTTTTGAGAACCGTTTTATGCATGTGCAAGAGTTACAGCGTATGGGCGCCCAAATAAATGTAGAAGGCAATACGGCCATTGTTACAGGGGTGGAAAAATTGACGGGTGCCCCTGTAATGGCAACAGACTTGCGCGCCTCGGCTGGCTTGGTGCTGGCGGGTGTGGTGGCCGATGGTGAGACCATGGTCGATCGTATTTACCACGTTGATCGTGGTTACCAAAATATTGAAGAAAAACTGTCAGGGCTGGGTGCAAAAATCCGCCGTGTTCCAGAATAAGGTTTAGGCATGAAGTTTGATACTCCGATTACTATCGCCCTTTCAAAGGGTCGCATCTTTAAAGACACCCTGCCTCTGCTAAAGCATGCAGGCATTGAACCTTTGGAGGATGCTGACAGTACACGCAAACTCATTCTCGATACCAACCATGAAAATGTGAAGCTGGTGCTGATTCGAGCTACCGATGTGCCGACCTATGTGCAATGGGGTGCGGCTGACTTTGGTGTGACAGGCAAAGACACCTTGATGGAGCACGGTGGTGAAGGCTTATATGAACCTCTGGATCTGCAGATAGCCAAATGCGAACTTTGGGTTGCGGGTCACCCCGATGCAGACACGCGTGCGCGGCGCCTGCGTGTTGCCTCTAAGTACGTCAATTCGGCACTGAGGTTTTTTGCCTCACGGGGTCAGCAGGTTGAAATTATCAAGCTGTATGGATCAATGGAATTGGCGCCAATTGTTGGGTTGTCAGACCTGATCGTTGATCTGGTTGAGTCGGGCAATACACTCAAGGCCAATGGTCTTGTGCCTTTGGAATACATTTGTGATATAAGCTCGCGACTGGTGGTCAATAAGGCCTCGTGGAAGATGAAAGACGATACAGTAAAGACCTTGATTGCTGCGCTTAGT
>Ga0316204_10012103_pt1 | contig 10615 bp, 9 predicted proteins | sample 6monrhotite_MG_2_FD_205661 | JGI IMG/M metagenome (GOLD analysis project Ga0316204, IMG submission 205661) | Microbial mat bacterial communities from mineral coupon in-situ incubated in ocean water Damariscotta River, Maine, United States -... | ecosystem: Environmental > Aquatic > Marine >... | reverse complement strand
GCTGAAGTACGAGCGAACCCGCCTTGCGGCGAGGCATCTGACGTCGCAACACCCTCTCGTGTGCGGCGCTGGGACGTCACGTTCCTGGTACCCAGTCGCAGTTGACGCGCGCCTGACGGCACGTGCTGACGGAAGATGAGGACTCAGAATGAGGGAGAGGAGGAAGGTGGGGGTCGCAGGGGGCTCGTCGCCTTGCGACGAGCTGCTGACGGCGGCGGCTTGGACTCACCCGCCATGGATCTACGCGCCCTCCCTCAGGCCAGCCACCAGAGCACCACCCCCGCCGCGGCCAGCGCGGGCACCGAGGTCGCGACACCAAGCACAACAAAGGCACGAACCGAGACCACAAGCCCGCTCCTCCGGCAGGCCGCCAGCCACAGGAGCCCCGCCAGCGAACCGTTGGGCAGCAGCCGCGGTCCAATGTCTCCACCGGCCAGCGCCATCAGGATCTCGCGCTGACCCGCCCAGGGAACCTGCTCAAGCGCCAGCAGGTTCAAGATCGCGACCGGGTGATTGTTGATCAGCGCCGACCCCATCGCCGCGCCGCCGAGCACCCCCACCGGTCCCGTCACCGTGTAGAGAGAGGCCATCAAGTCGACCACCCCCACCTCCTGCATCCCCACCGCCAGGACGAACACCCCCAGCAAGAAGATCAGGATGTCCCACTCCACATCGCGCGCGAGCACCTCGCGCACAGGCGCGGCCGCGCTGGCAATCGCCAGCGCCCCGACCGCTCCCAGCACCGCGACGACCGTGACAGCCCGGTCGTCGAAGGCGCTCGCCAGCGGATAGGCCAGGACCACCAGCCCGAGGAGGATCAGCATCCGTCGACGCGGCGGCGTCAGCTCCGGGGCCGCCGCCGTCACCGCGGGCTCGCCCGCGTCCGACAGGGTCCGATGGAAGATCAACCGCAGCACCCCCCATGTGCTGATCCAGCAGGCCAGCGCCGCGGGCCCCATCCGGACGAGGTAGGCGTTGAAGCCGATTCCAGCCTGATCGGCGACCACCAGGTTCATGGGATTGGCGACCACCAGCGGGGCGACCCCCACCGCCGAGAAGACAGCGAACGCAAAGGCCACCCGGACGTCCGTGCGCCTCGGCCAGAGCTCGGCGGCCAGATCCACCACCAGCGGGGTGAGGAGGAGGACCATCGCGTCGTTGTTGAGCACCGAGGAGACGCACGCGGAGAGCAGGAACACCCGGTCGAAGAGTCGCCGCGCCGTGGGCTCGCCGCTGAAGGCAAGGCGCGCGAGCATCCGCAGCACCCGCACCCGCCGCGCGGCGCCCGAGAGCACCATGATGGCGGTGATGGTCAGAAACGGGCGCGCCAGCTCGACGGCGGTGTCGTAGAGCACCTCCAGCTGCACGATGCCGGTCAGGAGCACGATGAGGACGCCGAACACCGCGCCGTGCGCGGGCCCGAGGCGTCCCACGACGGGCAGCCTCGGTCGGGTGAGGGCGATAGTCAGAGTGCTCAGGAGCGCGAAGGCGACGATGCTGACAGACGGGAGGCTTGTGGGCATCACTCTCGTGGGCGTGGCGACTCCCCTCTATTCTACTTACCCCCGAAGGCTCCAGTCCGGCGCACCGTGGAGCTCAGGAGGTTCACTTGCCGGGATGAGCGGTCCGGGCGAGCTTGAGGACGGACTCAAACTGTCGCTTCTGGCGGCTGTCGAGGTATCGAGCGCGGGCACGCAAGACCTCCAGCACCGCCAGCGCGTCGTCTCCGAGGGACTCCATGAGGTCGTGGGCGGAGGCGAGGAACGGGAAGATGAATCCGAAGCTCCCCTCCTTCGCGAAGCGCAGCGCCAGCACCGGATCCGTCAGGGAGGCCAGCAGCTGCGGCGCGTGCATATCGTGTAGCTCTCCCGCGAGCGCCGCCTCGACGTCCTCGACCGCCCACGCGGGATCTCTGGAGAACGCCCAGGACAGCAGCGTGGCGCTCTCCCGCAGCTCACGCTCGCCCGACGCGCGCAGCGCCTCGCGGATCGGCGCGGCGGCGGCGAGCGCCTCCTGGAAGTCCGCCTCATCGAGGCGAAAGAGCCAGCCGCGCAGCGCCTGGAGGTAGTGCCCCTCGAACGAGGACGGCCCCAGGATCCGCACGTGGTGCTTGTGGCCGTAGGGGTTCGGCTCCACCGGCTCCAGACGCAGGGAGCTGCCCCCGCCGTAGGTGCCCAGGTAGCCGAAGGACGCCACGGCCTCCGCCATGCTCACCACGAACGCGGGGCCCTCGCCGCTCCACACGGCGAGCAGGGCCTGCATGGCTTCCGTCTGCAGCGCGTAGCAGCCGACCCCTTCGAGCATGCTCAAGGTCGCGCGGTACAGCTCAAGCTCCGGGGTCAGCCCGCTCGGGGGGCGCTCCGAGGCGAGCTCGGCCACCACTCGGTCCAGTCCGCTCTGATACTCCGGGGTCGCGCTCAGGTCGCTGCCCGCGGCGACGCACTCCGCGTGTCGTTCGCGCAGCCACGCCCAGCCGGAGGCGGGATCGGGGAAGGCCACGGGCGGATCCGAGCGGTGGGGGTGTCGAACGCCAGCGAGCTTCTTGCGGTGGGTCTTCGTCCAGCGAATCGGCATCGGGTGCTCCATGGAGAGCACTTCTCTAACCGCGTCGTCCCCTCTACGGGGCCAGCGCGTACAGGTCGGCGACCGGCGTGGAGCGCCCCAGCCAGTGGTCCTCGTGCCACGAGACCTCCCACACGATGGTCCCGTCGGGCAGCGCCTCGCGCATCGTGGGCAGGTCGCCCGTGTTCTGGAGCGTGTTGCCGTTCCCGAGGCGATGCGGCTCTCCAAAGTACAGCGAGTCGATCGCCTCGCCGACGCCCAGGCTCCAGATCTCCGTCAGCGTCTGTGTCTCCTCATCGACGGTGAACTCCCGCAGGACCATCCCCCCCGGCCACACGTTCTCGGCGGTCGAGACGAGCAGCGTGCCCGCCTCGGTGTAGTGCCCGCCGTGCTGCCAGTTGAAGGTCGTGTTCTCGGGGTCGAAGGCCCAGGATCCGTCGAGCTGACCGAAGTAGCGCAGCGTCTCGCCGGTCGCGTGGTCGATCTCGAAGATGGTGCTCTCGGTGTAGAGGGAGAACAGGAAGGTGTCCGTCGCCTCGGACCAGGCGAGCGCGTTCGAGCCGCAGGTCGCCCGGTTGTCGATGGGAGAGACGAAGGCGCGGCAGTCCCAGATCCGCTCCTGGGGGCCGCCGCCGGCGGGCAGCTTCTCCAGGGTCTCGTTGTTTCCGTCCTGCGCCGCCCAGACGATGGAGCCGTCCGCGATCTCGGTGAAGGGGTGATGCAGCCCCGGCGTGTCGTAGGTCGCGACCTCGGTGCCGTCGATCTTCATGCGCACGATGTTGGACGCCGCGCCGAAGTCGAAGAGCGACCAGAAGGTAGCGTGATCGATGAGCAGGTCGGTCCCGTCGTGGGAGATGCGCGGGTGGAAGCTGGTCGCCAGGGGGGTCTCCCGCGCCCACACGACCCGGCCCTGCCGGTCGAGCACCATCACCCACCAGTCCTCTCCGATGGCGGCCGAGCCCCGACCGGGCTCGGTGAGGCTCAGGAAGAAGTAGCTCGCGTCCGGATCCCACAGCGTCTCGTCGCCGGACACGGCGCTGATCTGCGGCATGTCCTCCGGCGCCGCGTCCGCGCTGATCGCGGCCGCGTCCGCCGCCAGGGGGCCCGCCCCGAAGTCGTTGACCACCCGATACTGGACCTCCGCGCCATAGGGGACACCGAGCAGCAGGTGGGACTGGGGGCCTCCGACGGCATCGACCGCTGGCGTCGCGCGCCAGTCCCCGTCGTCGACGCTGAACTCGACGTAGACCGTCGCGGCCTCAAGCTGCTCCCACTCGACATAGATGAGCGAACGCAGCGCCTCGTGCAGCCTCGCCGTGACCTCGCCGATCTGAGGCGCGTCGTAGATGACGGTGTCGCTGTCGACCTCCTCGGCGGTATCGGCGGCGGTATCGGCGGCGGTATCAGGTGTGCTGTCAGCGCCACCATCCGAGTCGCCGCTGGCTGAGTCCCCGCCCGTGGGCGTCTCGACGGCGGTGTCCTCTGTGTTGGGCGCCTCGTCTTTGGCGGCATCCGTGCAGGCGAGAGACAGCATCAAGAAGAGCATTCAGGGATGCTACAACTCTTCGGGGCCTCACTGGCGCCAGCTCGATAGGATTCCCAGCATGTCCCCTCTCCTCTTCGCCCTCATCAGCTGCCAACAACCCGCCCCCACCGCCGAGGAGATTCTGGATCCCGGAACCCCCGAGTGCGAGCCGGTTGTCGACAGCCACTGCCTGCTCCCCTTCCCCTCCAGCCACTTCCTGGTCGAGGATCCGGACACCCCCACCGGCTTCCGGGTGAACTTCCAGGAGGCGTCCCTGCCCGTCAACATCGACGACGTGGGCGTGACGCCGGGCTGGTGGAACGAGAAGGACGGCTTCTCCACCTCCGGGCCGCTCATCGCCCACTTCCCGGGCGTGGACGTGGGCGTCCTGATCAGCCACCTGGACCTCGACGCCTACCTCGATGATGACGTCACCACGGTGATCCTGAACGCCGAGACCGGCGCCCGCGTGCCCCACTTCGCCGAGCTGGAGGTCGCCTCCGAGGATCCCGATCACCAGGCCCTGCTGATACGACCCGCGGTGCCCCTGGATCACGCCACCCGCTACGTGGTGGGGATCCGCGGGCTGACGGACAGCGGCGGGACCGCCCTGCCCACCGCCGAGGGCTTCCGCGTGCTGCGCGACGACGAGGACGCCGCCACCCAGGATCTCGAGGACCGGCGCGCGCACTACGAGCAGACCGTCTTCCCGGCCCTGGAGGCCGCCGGCTTCGAGCGCCCGGAGCTGCAGCTGGCCTGGGACTTCGTCACGGTCAGCGCCGAGAACTCGCTGGGTCGCATGCTCACGGTCCGAGACGACGCCATCGAACGGCTGGGGGACGCCGGGCCGGACTTCACGGTGGACGAGGTGACCGAGTCCGACTGCGCGTCGGGGGCCACCATCGGCCGCACCGTCACCGGCACCCTGAGCGCGCCGCTGTACCTGGAGGACTGGGAGCCGGGCAGCGTGCTGACCCGGGATGAGCAGGGCATGCCCTACTACAACGGCCAGGTGGACGTGCCCTTCACAGTGCGGGTCCCCTGCTCGCTCATCGAGGCGCCGCGCGCCGGCGCGGTGGTCCAGGTGGGACACGGCGTGCTGGGCAGCCAGGACGAGGTCTACGGCGGCTGGCTGGGGGAGATGGCGGACGAGCACGGCTGGGTGCTGGTGGCCGTGGACTGGACCGGCATGAAGGCCGACGACATCGGGGACATCACCCTGGCGCTCATCACGTCCCCCGGCGACTTCTCGATGATCCCCGAGCGGCTGCACCAGGGCTACGTGGAGTTCCTGGCCGCCGAGCGCATGGTGGCCGGCGGTATGGCCGCCCACGAAGTGCTGACCTCGGGCGGCGTCTCCCTGGTGGACCCCGAGCGGCGCTACTTCTACGGCATCTCCCAGGGCGCCATCCTGGGCGGCGGCTACGCCACCTGGAACCCGGACATCTCCAGGGCCGCCCTGCAGGTGGGCGGCGCGCCCTTCTCCCTGATCCTGACCCGGTCCTGGAACTTCGATCCCTTCCTGCAGATCCTGGAGGTCCAGTACGACGACTGGATCGACATCAGCCTGCTGATGGGCCTCTTCCAGCAGCTCTGGGATCCCGGCGAGTCCGGGGGCTGGAGCAACTTCATGGACGGCGCGTCCGTGGACGACACCACCCCGCCCACCGACTACCTGCTGCAGACCGGAATCGGCGACACGTCGGTCTCCACCCTGGCGGGTCAGTACCTGGCCCGCGCCTTCGGAGCCTCGCTGGTGAGCCCGGCGGTGCGCCCGGTCTGGGGGCTGGAGGAGCGCGAGCCGCCCTTCGAGGGCTCGGCCCTCGTGGAGTACGACTACGGCTACGACGAGCCGGTGGAGGCGACCCACGACGAGGAGACGGAGGCGCACTGGCGAGCGCCCTCGGAGCCCACCGGGGTGGAGCAGGTGGGGATCTTCTTCGAGCAGGGGCTCATCGAGCACACCTGCGATGGCCCCTGCGACCCCAACTGATGTCGGCCGACGCTGAGCAGCCGGCCCCGCCCCCCCAGGGGGCTGACTGGGTGGCCGCGCGGGTACAGGCGCGGATCCCGTGGACGCCGGGGCTCGTGAGCCTCATCGTGGAGTCACCGGTCGGGCCCTTCCTGCCCGGTCAGTTCCTCAAGCTGGGGGTGACCGTGGACGGTCAGCGACAGAGCCGCCCCTACTCCATCGCTTCGGCGCCGGGCGCTCCCCTGGAGTTCATCATCCGGGAGGTCCACGACGGGCTCGTCTCGCCGGTGCTCGCCGGCCTCCAGCCCGGAGATTCGGTCGACGTGCACACCCGACCCGTGGGGGTGTTCACCCTGGCGCGGGTTCCCCCAGCGCGCGCGCTCTGGCTCTTCGCCACCGGCACGGGGCTCGCTCCCTACCTGAGCCTGCTGCGCGCGGGTGAACTCTGGGCGCGCTTCGAGCGGGTCATCCTCGTGCACGGTGTTCGCATCATCGGGGAGGCGACCCACGGCGCGGAGCTGTACGGATACGCGGCCAGCCATGCGCTCGATGTCATCCGGGTCGTGAGCCGTGAGGCCGTGAGCGGCGAGATGTTGGCGGGCCGCGTCACCACCGCGCTGAGCGACGGCGCCCTGGAGGCGAAGACAGGCCGCGGACTCACCCCCGAAGACAGCGCCGCCATGATCTGCGGCAACCCCGCGATGGTGAGCGATCTGGCCGCGCTGCTGCAGCAGCGCGGGCTGAAGCGGCACAGCGCCCGAGCGCCCGGGCACTACGTCATCGAGCGCTACTGGTAGCCGCGCGGATCACCGCCCCCCGAGGTCCGCTGTCAGCTCATCAACCGCCCAAGCTCCATCCTCAGGCAGTCCTCCAGATCCGGATAGAAAAACTCGAAGCCGCTCTCCGAGAGCTGAGACGGCATGACCCGCGCCCCGCCCAGGAGCATCTCATCCGCCGCCTCGCGTCCCAGAACGAGCCTGAGCGCCGCCCCCGGAGCGGGCAGGAGAGCCGGACGCCTGAGCACCCGCCCCAGCGTCTTCGCCAGCGCTCGCTGACTCACCGGGGTCGGCGCGGTCGCGTTCACCGGACCTGAGATGTCCTCGAACAGGCAGTGCTGGATGGCGCCCAGGATGTCGTCCAGCGACACCCAGCTCATCATCTGCCTGCCGCCCCCCATCGGCCCCCCCAGCCCCATCTGGAACGGCAGCAGCATCTGCTCCAGCGCGCCGCCGGCCGCCGTGAGCACCACGCCGATTCGGAGGTTCACCACCCGGATCCCCGCCTCGCGGGCGGGCGCGCAGGCCGCCTCCCAGGCCTCGCAGAGCTCCGCGAGGAAGCCCTCGCCCCGGGCGCTCTCCTCGTTGATGGGCTCGGCGCCCCGGTCGCCGTAGAAGCCGATGGCGCTGGCGCAGATGAGGGTCTTGGGTGGGGTCGGGAGGGCGGCCAGGGTCCGGCAGAGGTTGGTCGTGCCGTCGACGCGGCTCTCCCAGAACGCCTGCTTCCTGGCGTCGCTCCAGGGCAGATCGCTCAGGCTCTTGCCCGCGAGGTGAACCACCGCGTCCGGGCTCTCCGGACCGGCGAACTTCTCGGGCTCCAGCAGCCCCTCTGCGGTGGACCAGCGGGCCTCGTTCAAGCCCGAGACGCGGCGCACCATGGGCAGCACGCTGTGGCCGCCGGTGTTCAGGAAGGCCGCCAGCCGTCCGCCCACCAGCCCGGTCGCCCCGGTGATGGCGACCTTCAGGCGCGGCCGGTCCGCGTAGCGGGCGTGGCGGGCCAGATCCTCGCGGGTCCGGCGGTGGCGGAAGCGGAACATCTGGCGCAGCTCGCCGCGGACCCGGCGGCCCGCGATGCTGCCCAGCGCGCCCAGCGGCGGGTCGTAGAGGACCGCGTCCTCCAGCACGCTGCCGGTGTCCTCGCCGTCGAGGAAGCGGTGGGTGTGGATCCATTCGCCGAAGGGGCCCTGCTCCTGGGTGTCCTGGAACTGGCGGCCTTCGATGTGCTCGCCGTGGCGCGCCACCCAGCGCACCGTCACCGGGCCCACCTTCATCTTGATGACCGCCCGATCGCCCTCACGGATGCCCTCGTGGTCCACCACCTCGATGGACTGCCAGGGAGGCAGCAGACGATCGAGGGCGCCCTCGCTGGCGTGCCAGCTGTAGAGGGTCTCGGCGGAGACGTTGAGCGCGCTGCGGTGGATGTACTCAGGCATGATCGCTCTCCGCATCGTGCGAGGGCTGGTAGTGGGCCAGGCGCTGTCGCTGTCGCTGGGTATGTATCGGGTCCACCCGAAGATGGGGGGCTTGTGGTGGACGCGGCTGTCAGGTGAGCAGGTCGGCGAGCTTCGCCTGCAGATCAGCTGAGAGGATGTCGCCGTCCGTGCGCGCCCCGGCCTTCACCAGCGCCTCGCACAGCGCGGCGTCACCGTGCTTGATGGCCATACCGAGCGGACACTGCAGCCAGCTCGTCGCCGTCCCGGTGTTGGGGTTCGCCCCGGCGGCCAGCAGCGCCAGCGCCACGTCCGGCTTGTCCCGCACCGCGGCCTTGTAGAGCGGCGTATAGGTGGGCACCCCCGGCAGGCCGTAGTGCTTGTCGTGGCTGCCGAGGTTGGGGTCCGCCCCCCGGGCCAGCAGCAGGTTCACCACCTTGAGCTTGCCCTTCATGGCGGCGTAGTGGAGGGCGGTCTCGCCGTCCCGCTCCATGTGATCCGTGTCCGCGCCGGCGTCCAGCAGCCCCTTGATGGCGCGAATCGACAGCCCCTGCCGGGACGCCGTGCTGAGCGGGCTGCCCTTGAGCGCCCCGTTGACGGCGTTGATGTCCGCCCCCCGCGCCACCAGCCAGGGGATGCGCGGCGGGTGCTTTCGAGCCGCCCAGACCACCGGCGGCACGTCCGGGTGGACCCAGCCGCTGTTGGTGCGAACGGCCCGCTCCAGCACGCCGTTGATGTCGGCGCCGGCCGCGAGCGCGGCGGCGGCGGCGGGTTCGTCTCTGCGCCCGATGGCGTCGAACAGATCAATCAGGGGGGTGCTCACTGCGCCTCCAGCGGTCAGTACATCAACAGAACGAGGCCCTCGCCCTCCGACGCGAAGGCCGCGTCGACCTCGCCGTAGTGTGAGCGGTAGGTCTTGAAGGTGTATCGGCTGATCGACGCGCCCAGGAGGCCGAGCAGGGTGAGCACGGCACGGATCCATGCCGCCGGCCGGCTCGGGTCCAGCGGCCTGCCCATGATCAGCGCCTCGACATCTTCGGGCGGCGCCGAGTCGCCCAGGCCGACGAGCTGCCAGTTCTGGAGCGCGGTGATGAAGTCGTCGCCGGGGAGGGTCGGTCCGCCGGTCATGCGGGCCAGGATGGCCTCGGCCCTGGCGGCGGCCTTTGAGCCGACCAGTGAGCGCAGGGCGCTCAGATCAACCCTCCAGGCGTAGACGCGGATCCCCACCTCGACCTCCTGTAGCGAGCGCGGTAGACGCATGGACCGTATCCCATGAGGAGGTCAGAATGTGGCTCACGCTGGTCGTGATGGCTGAGTTGGTGGCCTGTAAGCCGTCGTCGCGGGACTACATGGATGCCTATGTGGATGTGCTCTGTGGTTGCTCGGCGGAGGACAGCTGCGAGGAGGATGCTGGCGCGTTGATGGACGATGTCGTGGATGTGATGTGTGACGAGCAGGAGGATGGGAGCACGGACTGCTTGTACGAGTTGTGCGTGACGGAAGAGGCGGTGGACGCGAAGTGTGTGAAGGAGCTGAGTCAGATCGCGGATGACTGTGGGGATTACTTCGATATTCCCTCCACCTGCTTGCCGAAGAACTCGCTGGAGGAGTGTCCGGGGGATGAGTAGCGAGGCGGTCTCAGGCAGAGACCCATCCCTCAACTCACAGCTCACCGACCGCCGTTGCCAATGCCATCCCTCTCTGCCGCCGCGGTGCCCGCCCCAGTGCCCTTTCTCCCTCGCAGCAGCTCCGAGCAGCTCCGAGCGACGCCAACCGCGAATCGGAACCTTTGAGGGTCATGACGCGGCCTCACTGAGCCCTCATCTTCCGTCAGCACGCGCCGCATCCCCACCCTCTCGATGAGCCCCCACCTTCCGCCAGAACGCGCCGCATGGCGCGCGCCAACTGCGAAGAGTTCCGTTGAGGAACGCAACGTCCCAGCGTCTCACGCAAGAGGGTGTTGCGACGTCAGATGCCTCGCCGCAAGGCGTTTCAGCTCGCCCTTCAGCGCTCCTGCGTCGCTGTCTCTAAAGGTCTCTCCATGTCTCCTGGCCTCTTGCGGGGCGAGGGGGACGAGCCCCCTGTGACCCCCATTTTCGGCCAGCCCGCACCGCCCCCCCCAGCCTCTCGCTAAGCCCACATCTTCAGCCAGAACGTGCCGTCAGGCGCGCGCCAACATCGACTACGTACCTTTGAGGAACGCGACGTCCCAGCGCCCCAGATTAGAGGGTGTTGCGACGTCAGATGCCTCGCCGCAAGGCGACATCAGGAGGCAAGACCTTGCGAACACGTGGACGGTTTTCGACGGAGACGAGCTGTTGTTATTCTGCCATCCCACGCTGTAAAACCG